>SDBS01002562.1_pt1 | contig 18141 bp, 19 predicted proteins | sample 2277091 | NCBI WGS metagenome assembly SDBS01 (sample SAMN10404972, study PRJNA504765) | marine sediment metagenome | isolation source: marine sediment core GS10_PC15, 163 cmbsf | place: Arctic Ocean: Southern Knipovich Ridge | collected 2010 | reverse complement strand
ATGCGCGATGCTGAGGATCTCGTCGGTGTCCTCGCCGTATCGCTCGCGTAGCTCTGCTTCCATGCTCGACAGTTTAGAATCACTCGCTCGTGCTGCAGTAGGCACGCACGCGACGGCGAGGGCGGCGGTGATGAAGTTACGGCGGTCCACACATCCACACCCAAACCCTACCACTACCGAAGCAACTCTGAAAATCAAACAAAACAGGAGTCTGTACCCTGCACCGGCCACAGACTCCCTAAGTTTCACCAGGTCGACTGTCGAGGTGCAGCACGCGATACCTGACTAGTCCCTACCGCCAATCTATCACGAAAGTAAACGCCAACTAAACGACCTTGGGTGCGTAGCACGTAGTAGTTCCGCAACATTCACAAAACTGTCCACCGCCAGTTACTGGATAGCAAAACAACTTGGCCCCGTATCCGCATTTGAAACCACGAGTCGTCGTACGACCAGGAACAGCAGGGCCAGGAACAGTCGGACGAGGAACTGTTGAACCGGGAACAGCAGGGCCCGGAACTGTTGGACGAGGAATTGTTGAACCGGGAACAGTCGGACGAGGGACAGCGGGATGTGGGACGGGGAGACGTGAAGCCGTAATGACGTTGAGGTTTCTTTGGTGACGTTGACCTTCGCTATATCCTTGCGCGTAAACGTTCCGTGGAAAAACCTCGGGTCGAAACGGTTGACGATATCGACCGTCGTACTCGCCTGACCAACGTGCCATGTCCTTCTTCGTGGCCTTGGGTGCGTAGCGCCAACCTTCCCATTCGAGCCACACGCAATCGTCGTGACGATACGGAGGCGCCGGAGCGAACGGTGGTGAGAGCTGACACTGCGGGTCATCACCTATTGGGTTGTTCTTTCGCGGCGCACCACACCGCAAGCAGACTCCTTCAAACCATTGAGTGCAGCGCTGTCCTTGCTCTAAGCAGTAGTCGGGATGCTGCTTGACGAACATGTCCGAGGGAAGCGGACCTTCGTACCAAGGATTGAGAAGACGAGCCACGAGATCAAGATACCAAAACCTCACGCCATCGCTTTGGCGAAGCGCTTTTGGTTCGACGTAACGCACTTGATGTAGTTCTGTGTCTCTTTTGGATACGGCCCGTCCGGGAACTTGATGACATTGCCGATACCCCAGTTGTAGCTGGCGAGTGCCCGAGGAACGTTGCCGCCCCAACGCCTGAGCAACTTACCCAAGCCGTAGGTACCGAGACGGATGTTGAACGCGGGGTCGGTCGACTCACCTTCGAGGCCAATCTCCGAAGCCCATCCCTTCTTCGTGTTCGGCATGAGTTGCATCAACCCGACCGCGCCGGCTGAAGAAACAACGTCAGGTCGAAACCCGCTCTCGCATTTGATGACTGCGCTGACCAACGCGGGATCGACCCCATACAGCGCGCTGTACTCGGCGATGTAGGACTGCACCGCCAAAATTCTCTTAGTCATCTCTTTCGAGTAGCCGTAGCCCCACAATCTTTCTTGCGAGTAGAGAGCTAACGATGAACGACGTGATCTCGCTGCAGCCGTCGTCGGCCACAGGACGGCGAGTGCTCCGATAGCGAGACCGGCACGGATGAGCCAACGTCTCATGCAGTTCCCACGAAGCTCATCTTCTTAATTTCCTCTACCCACTTCTTGCCCATGGCCGAGGTCACCTCGTGCACAGCATCGTAGGAGTAGAAGGGGAAGTCCATCGCTTCAGCAAACTCTTTGTCCTGTTCGTAGCTGACCGTCTTGTCTCGCGTTCCGTGGATACCGACAGCGGGCGCCATGTTTTTGTTCCACAGCGGCTTCGGTAGTCGACCTGCAACCGAGACGGCACCTTTCACGAACGACGGAGCGGTGCTCGCCATGAGATAGGACATCATACCGCCTTGGCTCGACCCCGTTACGACCGGTCGACCTGCTGTTGGACGACATAGGACGATGTCACGGAGGAAGGGCTTCACTATCTGCGACGTCTCGCGCATGCTCTCGACGAGTTCCTGCGGGTCTCCTTTCGCACGCGTCGTGAACCACGAGTAGTTGTCCCCTTTTTGGAACGGGCCGTACGGTCGAATGACTCGCGTGGGTGGCAGCATCCCAAAACTCGCGCTGCCTTTTGGCTTCGCCCACAAGCTGTGGAACACGACGAGCATCGGGAGCTTCGCGTTCGGGTCGGCCCCTTTGGTGACGTGCTCGATGTAACGCACACCGTCCAACTCGCCCTCACTCGTTCCGACCTTCGAACAGTTGGGCTTACGTGCCTTGCTTTTGTTTTCAGCACGGGCCAGCAAGTAGCCCACGGTGCCGAACGCCGTGACACCGAGCGCGATCTGGATCGGCGTCGACTTCAAGAATGCAGAAAGCTTCTTCGACACCTGGGAAGCTTACCGCTACTTCAGCCAATAGGCGATAAGCACCGTCAACCCCGGGTCTACATGCCGCTATTCGTCGTTTCTTCTCCAGATACCTATCTCCACACGAGGTCGGTCTTTGTCATAGTGCTTCTCGGCGATGAACCGCGTGACACGGTGGTCGTCATCGAGAAGCTCACACGAAGCTTTCTCGCTCCCTCCCATCGCATCGAGCACGGCTTTATCGAGCGCATCGACGTCACCGTCCCCCGTGACGAAATCGAGATGTCGCTGACGTCCCCAGTAGACGTGCACCTCGACAACCAACGCACCTTCGTGAAAGGTAGGTGAACCCGCTTTTCGCCACGCTAGCCAAACGTAGTCGAAGAAGGTGAGCCACGCGTCCGACAAACGCTTGCTGCCCTTGTCGGCGTACCGACCATTGACCTTCCCGAGCCCCGGCGCGCACTCGACTACGAGCTTGACGTAGTCGTTTCCAGGAGCATCAACAGAGTGTTTTTCATGCATGAGATCTGTCCTAAACAGGTGCGCTAAGAAAGGGGTGTCATCAGCTGGAAACGAGGGCCTGATTGTCATCAGCAACTCAGCTCCGAAACTAAGGGGTGGTGGGGTGTTTTTGGAAGGCCTCAGAATTTTCCACCACCACGCCTTGGATAGGGACCTGAGTTGCTGATGACACCTACTACTCTTTTAATTGATGATTTTGATCTTCAGATAGGTATAGGTTAATAAGAAGAAGAGAATAGGGTTACCCCACAGGGGGTAACGCGGTTTGCGCGTTTGTTTTTCGGAATATCCTGAATAAAATAATCGAGGGTATTCCGGAGGCTTTTCCCTCCATTTGCCTACTGAACATGCGGGAACGTCATCAGCTGCTCGACGAGCTTTTTGTCGCTGATTTCAGGGGTCCAAAGAGGGCTGTTTGGGGTCGTTGGTGGGAGCGCATTGAAGGTCCGCGCGAGGCGGTCGAGGAGGGGTTCGTGACTGAACCATTCGCCGTCGAGTCGGGTGTCTGTGAAGACGTGGTGGAGACCGAGTTCGAGTCGTGGACTGGCCGTGCAATACCCCATCAACACCACCGATTTTCCTAGGTCGCGTTCGAGGGTAAGGCGACGCTTCTCGATGTGGAGCGTTCTGCCTATCTTCACCCGCGAGGGCGACGCGTACATCAAGTAGATGAAGGTTCCGGAACCGAGATGCTGCCGAAGAAGCTTCTCGATCTGAGGCCAGCGCTGGTTAGTCATCCTCGATCAAGTACTCGGGATCTAGATACGGGATGGAGAGACCGAGCTTCGTGAGACAGGTGTCGAATCGATCGGGGTTCGTGTGGTCGTTCGTAGCCGCCCAGTACTTCACGCGCAAGATGTTGACGGTACGGAAGTTGTGTTGCTCTCCGTCGATGCGTTTTTGCAGCCGTCGGTCGCACACACCGCCGAGTGCTTTTTGCAGGGCATTGATACTCGGCTTCTCGTCATCGTCGTTGAAGTTCGACCACAGCTTGTGGAGCATGTGGGCTGAAACGAGCAAGTAAGTTTCGTTGTTGGCCGTTTCGTGAAGGAGCGGACGTTTACCTTTGGCTCCGAAGTTGCGTTTTTCGTCGCTGGCAACGATGTAGTTCGTGAGCCAGTGGCAGATAGCGGAACGAAGGCCTGCGCTTACCATCAAACGAAGACCTAGCTCAGAGTTTTCAAAGCCCCGAACGATGAGACGGTCGTTTGCGGCTACCTCTCGGTTTTCGTGCATCCACCAAACATGTTGAGGGATGGCGTCGCCTTGGAAGATCTCCTGAACTTCTGGGTCGTCACCGTGGTCCTTCTTGAGGTCGTGGAGATATTCAACTGCTTTTCGGCTCGTGCGAACGCACAAGAAACGTTCGTTGATCGCCTCGATGTCGTTGTTCGTCAACGACTTACGACTCGTCACGATGAGGTCGGGATCGTTGGAAGCGATGACGAGACGGATGGCACCTAGGAGCTTGGCATCAGCGATGTGCTTTCGCTTGAGCGTGCGGTCGTGGTCCTGGATGATCTTGCGCAGTAGAGCGGTCTTGGGCTCGCCATGATGGTCGGTCGGTACGAATTCATCACCGAACACCAGCGGGCACTCCTGCATCTCTTGATTGAAGTCGCTGGCGAGGGATTCGAGTTCGGTCGGGCCGCCGTATTGACGCCAGATCCGCGCAAGCTTGGCAGGCAGTAGTGACTTACCTGAACGCGCCGGTCCGTACAGCAGGAGGGCACAGGCCGGATATTCGATGCGAGGCACTGAGGCTATCCAATCGAGGAAGCGCTCGTGCAATTCATCATCGTTGATCATCAACCTCCACCACTTCTCAATGTGCGGGTTGTATTTGGGCTCGATGTCTCGGAAGGGGCACGGTGCTTCGATCAACGTCTTGCGGCGCCAGTCGTAGTGGGTCTTCTGAGCCGTTAGGTCGACGTAGACTTGGTCGATTACGGAACCGTATTTCTTGACCAGTTCGTTGAGCTTGAGAGGGACCGGACCATTTTGGGTGTCGCGGTACATGTTTAGACGCGCAGGAAGCAGTAGTTCGTGCGCGCTGTTGAGGGCCTCTTCTTGGGAGCGTCTGACGTAGGACCCGCCTACGAAAAAGTAGTAGGTGCGTCCGCTGTGGAGGATCCACCGCCGTTGAAACTCCGCCGTCGTGTCGAGGGCTTGGTCTTTGGCGAACTCGACGATCTCTTCTTTGGTGTAGGGGGTGGACCGGTCGAGTTGGATGGAGCGAAATGCGTCTTTGATGGTTAGTCGTTCGAGCAATTTGAGGTCGAGTTGGTTCTCAGCTCGTTGAACCTGTAGCTCATCCTGTGCTTGCTCGATGCGGTGGGTCATCCACTCGATGGTGATGTCGCGGTTCCCGGCATCGTGCGTTTTCTTGATCGACTCCTCCATGAGGACGGTGAGTTGAACAGGTGATGCGTTAGTGAATTCCCGGGCAAGTAGTTCGGCGACGGATTCGAAGATCTGCTCTGCTTCGGTGCCTATGGGGTCCCCTTTCATGATCTTCTGCAACCAACGACCTACTGTCCCGAACCGTCCCGGTTTTTTGCTGTGTTTGTCGGCGAGTTTTTGTAGGTGGGTGGCTTCGACTGCATCGCCTTGAGCGTGGTCAAAGAGTCGCCATCCGAACGGCAGGCGTCGTGCACTGTCTTTTTTGTAGGCGCTGGCGTGGGTGCGTTCGAGTTCGTCGTCATCGAGAGGTGGATCGCATCTGCTGTTCCAATCCATGACTAACGGCCACGCAGACTCGATGTCGAGCCCGAAGTCTCCGCAGGTCATCGAGACGCGAAAGGTTGTAGCGTTGCGGTCTCCTTCCCCTACAGGGGGGAATTTCTGCTCTAAAAAGGCTTCAGCAAGCTTGAACCGGATGTCGGCGGAGATCCGGTTCAGCTTCTCGGGGTCGACTTTCTTGATGAACGAGGTCTTCGGAGCTGCCTCGTCCAGGTCTTTGATGAACTCGTCGATGTCCAGCACCTCCCCGTCAGGGTTGATGTGTTCAACGACTGCGAGATCTTCAGCGCCAGGTGGACAACTCGGGAAGTAGTAGATCCGGTTGGGGTTCTTGCACTTCTCATCGGCGATGTGTCCGACGAGTTCGTTGAGTCCGTGCCAGACGCGATCCCACTCATCGACTTCAACGGGGCGTGAAAATGGGATGATGACCCGGCACTTGTACTTCTCAGGCAGCGCTTTAGCGTGGCTGTGGGTGGTGTGGAGGATGACTTGGAGGTCTAGTTCAGCTAGTTCGTTGAGTGCATCCATGACGGCGTTTTCGTCGTGGTCGTCCACGTCGATGGCACCGAAGTTGATCTGTGAGACGTTGCAATCGAGTCTCCGCTTATTGACGAACTCGGCCGGGCAGTAGAGAAGGACTGCAGCCTTGTCGTCAACGATCTTCAGTTGAAACAGCTCGTGGAACTTCTTCCAACCTTCATAGGTAACAGGGACGTTGTCCTTGACACTTTGGAAGGTCGTAAAGCGCATCGCTGCCGTCATCGAGACTCCGAGCCACGAGAATTGGGATCTTCAATCGCAACGACGCGTCTAGATCAGGCTGACGACCATGCCTCACTCGATCTGAATTTTCTACCCAAAATGGGATTGACTTTCGGCTGTGACTCACGTTATTCAGTCCCTACCGAATTTCCTTGGCTTAAACGTCGAGAACTCGAATCGGGATTTCTTTCGTGGAATTTTCTGACGAACCCTCTGTGAAGATCTACACAACCGATAGCGGTACAGCGAAGCTGTGGCGTTTTTGGGGTCGCGTGTTGATGCACGAGTTGGTCCGTAAAGCAGATCGTGCGGGTGTCATTTTCCTTCCTGAGGATCTGAAGGACGATCTGCCTGCGGCTGTTTCCGTCATGATCGACTGTCCCGACGTCGACTGGGTGCGCGAGCATCTGCCGAAGTTGATGGATCATGGTGCAGTCGTTCTATCGGAAGACGGACATCGGCTTATCCTCACGCGATACTGTGCGGCACAGTACGCGGGCATTAGCACTGCCCTTTCGAAGAAGATGTCCGAGCGCAAGCAGAGGGAGATGGCAGAGGCGCTTGACCGTGGTGATATCGAACCATTGAAAGCCGCTAAGTAAAACGAGCATGCAAACGCAAACGCAAACGCAAATGCAAATGAACACCAAGCTGAACCTTTAGACCGACACGAACACCGAGACGAGAACGACACCGCTATGTCTGAGACGCTGTACAGCGCCTCACAAGTGAATAAATTCGTTGAATGTGAGCGCTTGTGGGGATGGGAGTACCTAGAGGGCATCAAACCCCCCACGAAGCCGGCGGCTGCCTTCGGTAAGAGGGTGCACACAGTGCAGGAACGGTGGCTGCGTAACAGCATCCCACCGGACCCCAAGACACCTGAGGGCAAGGTGGCGCTCGTTGGTCTGAAGTTTCTTCCGCAGCCTAGTCCGTTGCTGGAGATCGAGCGCGGCTTCGTGTTTCGGTTTCGTGGCTACCGTTATCGGGGCTTTGTCGACGTCGGTCTCAATACTGCACACGGTCCTTGGGTCATCGACCACAAGACGACGGGCGACCTCATGTGGGCGCTCTCTGAAGAAGACCTGCTTCACGACATTCAGGCGATCCTCTACGCGTTGGAGTGCATGCTTCGCTACGGCGTTGATGAGGTCAACCTCATGTGGCTGTACTACCGCACGCGTGGAAAAGCGATAGCTGAACCTCGACGAGCCACCATCAGTCGCACGGAGATCCTCAGTGGCATGGAAGTCATCGAGCCTTACGTTGAACAGATGGAGGGGCACCGCAGAGCTAAGACCCCTGTACTCAAACTCGTTCCCAATGCAGCAGCTTGTGGCAACTATGGAGGTTGTCCGTTTGAAGATCGCTGCAAACTCACCGCTAAACAAAGAAGGAAGAGCATCATGGCTAAAGTCGGAAAAAAGAAGTCGCTTTCAGAGAAGATGAAGGATCGCAAGAAGGGCAAGAAGGACACAAAGGCTGACGAGGGGAAAGAAAAATCGCTCAAGCCTACCTCGCCGGCTCCAGAGGTCAACGCGCCGGAAAAACCCTCTGATGAGGAAGCTCAGTCGCCTTTGCCGGAAGAGAAACCTAAAGAGAAAACTGAAGAGAAACCGAAGTCGGATGCAGACAAGCGCGGTCGTGGTCGTCCTAAGGGCGCCAAGAACAAAGACGCTGCAACATCGAGCGCTACGACTGAGGCTGTTCTGTTAGATCATAGAGACTACTTCATGCAGCTGTTCGTTCCGGCGTGTGCTGCGGGAAACTTTGATTCAGCTGACCGAGCCTGGTACGTCTACAAGAACGAGTTCATGAAGGAATAGTTCGTGGGATTGATGCTCGAAAAGATGTTGGCCCGTCGCAACAAGACGTTGGCCGACTTCCATCCGAACTCGACCATCGCCAAGTGCGTGCGTGCACGAGGTGTGGTCGAGACGGATGAGCTTTTGCGCATCCAGAATCTGCCTCGGCGTGATTGGGAGGCGTTCAAAGACCTGGAGTTCTTGATCGACGAGCTGACTGACTGGCTCAAAAAACCTGAAGGTCAGCAGCGTTTTTGGTCGCAGCAAGCAGTAGCGCTTACTGAGCTGCACGACCTTGGGGGTTTGTTGGGTGTATTTTTGGTCGGCGGTGGTAAGACACTGACGACGTATGCGGCTCCGTCTGTAGTTGAAGCAGAACGTCCGGTGTTGCTCGTTCCCAAGTCTCTTTTAGACAAGACGTTGTGGGAGTTCGATGAACTCGAAGAACACTGGCTGCGTTGTGAGAAGTTGAAGATCGTGAACTACGAGAAGGTCAGCCACGTTTCGGGTTCGGATCTGCTCGATGAGTTGCGCCCCGATCTACTCATCTGCGACGAGGTCCACAAGCTCAGTGACCCCACGACGACGGTTGCGCGTCGCGTGGGCTACTACATGGACGAGAATCCGGACACGATCTTCTGTGGGTTGTCCGGGACGGTCACCAAGCGCAGCTTGATGGATTTCCATCATCTACTTCGTTGGGCGTTTGGGTCGGAGCAAATGCCGATGCCTGCAGATCCAGATGAAGCTGCGAAATGGGCGCAAGCACTTGATGAGGGTAACGTCGCGCTTCGTCGTTCTCCTGGAGCACTTCGTGTATTTGTTCCTGGTGAACCAGAACGGCCTAGTCGTCAGCAAGCGCGTCGTGGTTTTAGTGTTCGACTGGCGGAGACGCCCGGTGTAGTAGTTACAGTTGAGTCGGACGTCGACGCGAGCATCATCAGCAGTACCTGGGAACCGGAGATTCCCAAGGTCATCAAAGAGCACCTTGAAAAACTCAAAGCCGACTGGGAGATGCCGGATGGGCAACCCTGTGCGCAACCTGTTGACGTATGGCGACACGGGCGCGAGTACATCTGTGGTTTTTACTACAAATGGAAACCGGCAGCTCCGTCTGAGTGGCTTAAGGCGCGACGTGCTTGGTTTTGGTCTGCGCGTAACATTCTCGCGGACGAGATCCCCGGTCTCGATAGTCCTCATGAGATTGCACTTGCGTATGAGTCTGGACGACTGTCTGCAACCAGCCACTATCTGAAATGGAAGCAGGTCCGAAAGCAGTTCAAGCCCAACAAGGTTGCTGTGTGGCTAGATACTTCCGTGCTTCGGCAGGTCGTCTACCGCATGAAGACGCGTTGGAAGAACGTTCCGATGCTCGTGTGGGTGGAGCACACTGCAGCAGGTGAAAAACTAGCGGAGATCTCCGGCCTACCGTTTTTTTCGCGCGAAGGGAAAGACGAGAAGGGCCGCATCATCGAGTCGTTGAGGGGCAAACAGTCGGCGATCCTCTCCATTGGTGCGAATCAGGAAGGTCGAAATCTTCAGGCGTGGAACCACAACCTCATCGTGACTGTTCCTCCGAATGGCAAGATTCTGGAGCAGGTCATGGGGCGTAGTCATCGAGAGGGACAAACTGCCGATGAGGTCTTTTTCGATTTTACTTTGGGTGACAGTGTTTTGCGTGACGGTTTGCGCAAGGCCATTCGAGATGCCGAGTACGTCCATGAAACGATGGGCACTAACCAAAAGCTCCTGTTGGCCGGATTGAAGGTCACAGAGCCCTCACTAGGAAAGTAGAAAGCAAGGAGAAAAGAACGATGGGTAAATGGGGTAAAGCATCAGACGCAAAAGCGAGTGGAGACAGTCTCCCTACGCTTCCCGCAGGTAAACACAAGATCCGCATCACCAAGGTCAAGGACATCGAGAGTCGTAAGGGCAACTTGCTCTTCATTCCTGAGTACGAGGTCTTGCAGACGACAAACGAAGAAGTGAAGGTCGGTGGCTTCTATTCTCAGGTCATCAAGTTCAACGATGACATGGGACCGATCAACGTGAAGCGTTTCGTGCTTGCGTCTGAGGGGTACGACCCCAACGACGAGAAGAACGAAAATGCGATTGAAGATCTGGAAGACGTCATCGAGTACATCATCAGCGACGAGCAGCCGCTGGCGGGATTGGAGATGGAGGTGACGGTCGACGTGATCATCACCCAAAAAGAAAAAAAGCCGTTTCCGAAGCACATCTGGCATCCCGTAGAGAAGGATGACGATGGGGGCGAAGCGGAAGCCTCGTGATCGCGTGGGACACGGAGACTTGCCCGATTCGGCGTGGCCTTTTGGCTCCGCCGCTCGTCTGCGTGTCTTGGGCCAGTCCGGATGGTCGGGACGGACTGGTCCACCGTAAGGAGGCTGAACCGCTTTTGAGGAAGAAGCTTTTGTCGGACGAGATGACGTTGGCAAACGCTCCGTTCGATCTTGCAGTCGTAGGCAACGAGTTTCCCAAACTCATGCCGCTCGTGTTCGAAGCATTAGCGGAGGACCGGGTTTACGACGTCTTGAATCGGCAGAAGCTCTACGACATTGCGCATGGGCGTTATTCGTCTACGAGCAAGCCAAAGTTTTTTACAGATGCTGAGGAACAGCGCAAGAAGGTCTTCTACAGCTTAGACTGCACGCATCAGCGGTTGTGTGGGACTCCGTTGGAAAAAGATGATTGGCGCATGCGCTACGTCGAGTTCTGGGATGTACCTATATCTCAGTGGCCTGAAGGGGCTAAGTTTTATTCGGTTGAGGACTCTCGTGCTGCTCTACGCGTGCATCAGGAACAGGACAAACTTCCAGATGCAGACGACTTGTTTGTAGATCAATTTCGTCAGGCTCGTGCTCATTGGGCGCTTCACCTCATGGCGTGTTGGGGCATCCGCACGGACGAGAAAGCCGTGCGTGAGTTGGACGAACGGCTTCAACGTGAGTGGGAAGAGGCTAAAGGACAGCTCGTTGAAGCCGGGCTCGTGCGCAAGAACGGCAAGCGGTACATGAAGGCCGTCAAGGAGCTGATGTTTGAGGCTCTTGGAGAGGACTGCCATCTGACCGACAAAGGCGAGTTGCTGTTTGTTGATGAGTTAGCGCGTAGTGAAGACAAGGGCCCCGTCGAGGTCAAGCGCGAGATCTTGACGATGAACGACTACAAGTACGTCTCAACCAACGCCGAGAGCTGTGAAGAGGCTGCGTTGGTGGGTCAAGGCTTGCTCAAGTCGTACCACTCCTACGTTCACATTCAGAAGCTACGTACGACTTATGTGACTGCGTTTTGGACTGGAGTCGATTTGCCCATCCAGACGCGGTTCGAGTCCATCCTAGAGACCGGACGGACGTCTAGCAGCAAGCCGAACATCCAAAACTTACCGCGGGAGATTGGCATCCGCGAATGTTTCGTTCCCCGCAAGGGCTGTGTGTTCGGGGTCGTCGACTACGACCTCGCGGAGTTGCGTTCGTTGGCGCAAGTCTGCTTGGAGATGGTCGGATATAGCAAGCTGGCGGAGGCACTCAACGCTGGTTTTGATCCACATCTTTCCGTGGCTGCGCAGATACTGGGCATCTCTTACGAAGAAGCACTGGAAAGGAAGAACGCCGGAGATAAGGAGATCAAGGAGTACCGAACGTTGGCGAAGGCGGCCAACTTCGGATTTCCTGGTGGACTCGGGGCTAAGACGTTCATTGCGTTTGCCCGAGGTACCTATGGTGTCGTGATCACTGAAGAGCAGGCGATTGCTTTGAAAGCGCAGTGGCTGGAGATGTGGCCCGAGATGCGCGCCTACTTCAAGATGATCGACAGCCTGCTCCACGACAGCGACGGCATCTCGCAGTACAAGTCGGGGCGTTGTCGTGGTGGGCTCAGCTACACGCAGGCCTGCAACACGTTTTTTCAAGGGCTCACTGCGGATGCGGCTAAGGAAGCGCTTTGGGAGATTACCAAGCGACAGTTCTGTGATCCTAAGTCCGCGCTCTACGGCACACACCTCGTCAACTTCGTCCACGACGAGAACATCCTCGAAGTCGAGGAGTGGCGAGCACACGAAGCGACCCTGGAGATGCGCGACATCATGGTTGAGGTTTACAACCGCTGGACACCGGACGTGCCGATGACAGCGGAGCCTGTGCTCATGCGTCGATGGAGTAAGGGGGCTCCTGATGTGTGTCCCCGTAACGACGATGGGCGGTTGATCCCCTACGAGGATGCAGCATGAGTAAGTTGGAATTTAGTGATGACCAACGACAGGCGCTTGAGACCATCAAGGGGTGGTTGAAATCGCCCGATCCTATCTTGACGTTGGGTGGCTACGCAGGCTCAGGCAAAAGCACGGTCATCCAAGAGGTCGTGCGAAGTCTTGCACCTTCGGCTGCTGTCGTAGCCCCAACCGGTAAGGCTGTATCGGTACTCAAGCGCAAAGGCTTGCGAGATGCCACGACGCTGCATGGACTCATCTACTTGGTGACGGGTGAAAACGAAGAGGGAGATCCCATTTTCATCAGACGAGAGCATCTAGATGTCCGAGACGACTACGGGGAAGTTTTGATTCGTGGACCTGAGCTGGTCATCGTGGATGAGGCATCGATGATCAACGAGTTCATGCACAGGGACTTGGAGTTGCTCGCGCCTAAGATTTTGTACGTTGGAGATCACGGTCAACTCGAACCCATCGGCTACGACCCGGGATTGATGAAGGACCCCGACATCCGTCTGGAGCAGATCCACCGTCAGGCCAAAGGCTCTGCAATAATTCTCTACGGGCATCACCTGCGACAGGCTAAGGACCCTTTCGATTGGGAGCCCACGGATGAGGTCACGATAGCCAACCGGTGGCCGGACGACATTCATGAGTATGACGTTGTGCTCGTCGGCCGTAACGGGACGCGTCACTACGTCAACAAGGTCGTCCGCGAGGCCAAGGGTTTTGAGGGAGATCTGCCGCAGGTTGGTGAAACGCTCATCTGCCTTCAGAACCACCGCGATTTCGGCATCTTCAACGGCTTGCAGATAGTGGTCGAGAATATTCGTCAGCTCAACGAGCATTCAGCCTACGTCTATTGGACGGACTTCGACGGGTTGAAGCGACATACGCGGATCTGGTTACCTCAGTTGGGGACGTCTGAACGCTATCATCGAGAAGAGTCGATACGCGAGGGGTATGGATTGTTCGACTGGGGCTACGTGCTTACCGTCCACAAAAGTCAGGGGTCGGAATTTGAGCGCGTGTGCGTGATCGAGAGCATCCATCAGGGTTGGAACGAAGCTCGTTGGCGCTATACGGCAGCGACCCGAGCTTCGAAGCAGTTGACCTACGTGGTCGAGAAACGAAAGCTGTCGGGAAGGACAATAGGAAGATGAACGAAGCAGTACCAGCAAAGATAGACGACGTCGTTCGAAAAGAAGCTCTTGAGGCCGCGGCAGACGCTGAGTCTGATTTTGAGGTGCTGCAGGAATTTTCGATTGAAGACCAGCAGGACTTGGAGTTTGCGGCGCAGGAGTTGGCCGAGGTCAAAGGCAAGAAGAAAGCGTGGGACGACAAACTCAAGGGCTTCACTGTTCCGCTCAACAAGATGCTCAAGGACATCCGCGAACTGTTGAATCCGCCGATCAAGTACTACGAGAAGTGCGAGCGCTTGTGGAAACGCAAGATAGAGGAAGGTTATGAGCGTGCGTACGACAAACAACGCGAGGCTCTCGAAGAAGCAGCTGTGGCTTCAAAGGAAGAAGATGAGGAAGAAACTTCGGCGGCATTAGAGCGAGCATCGTCGCATGCTTTTGCACCAATCAAGGGCCTTTCGACCGCCGACATCTACGGGTTTGAGATCGTGGACTTCGACACCATTCCTCGTGAACACCTCGTTGTCGACGAGGGTCGGCTCAATGGCATCATCAAATCTTGCAAGGGGAACATCACCATCCCAGGCATCAAGGTCATCAAAAAGACGTCGGTGCGTTCGAGATCGGCATGATGTATGCGTTGGATTTGAATGGCGTAAAGAGGCGGCCAGCATCCACTGGAGATCGAGCAACGTGTCCTAGTTGTGGTTGTTCGATGATCGCTCATGTAGGAGAGATTTACTGCCACCACTGGGCGCATGAGAAAAATGATGATTGCGATGCTTGGGCACAAGAATCGTCTTGGCATCAAGAGTGGAAATCGCATGCTCTACCTGAACGAACAGAAGTCGTCATAGAACGAAACGGAAAACGACATCGTGCTGATATTCAATTTCTCAGTGATGACGTCGTTGAGCTGCAGCACGGCACATTATCTCCGAGTGATATTCGGGCGCGGGAAGAATTCTACGTACGAGGTCTATGGCTATATGACGGATCATCGATTGGGTTTAGTGAAGATCGAGTACATTGGGGAAGGAACGGAGGATTTTGGTGGAAGAACGGACCTCAGAGATTAGCGCACCATCGTTGGCCTATTTGGTTAGACCTGGGCCCTGTGATTGTGAGGGTATCCATCAACGTAGTGTGGAATCGAAAGTCTGAGGGTAGACGGGTAGTTGGTAAGCCTCTGCAGCAGAGTAATAGGGTCGACTTTCAGCAATTTATCGCTTCCAACACGGGTGCAGCGTGGCGACCCGTACAAAACGATGAGTAGATCGGCATGACTTGGGATCTAGATTTTGATGACGGTGTACCGAAGCAGGTACAGCTCGGTCTTTTTGATCGCGTAAACTCCTGTTCGCGTTGTGGGCACACCGAGTGGGGCGCTTACGTCATGGCGTATGTTGGAAACGATCCACGTTATGTTGCTCCTGGCCTTCCGGTGACCTGGCGTTGTGTTGTTTGCGACGGCCTCGTGTGTGGTGACTGTACGTTGTGCAAGCCCGCGTCCGAGAATGCTGCGGCTTCCCTCCATCCGATGTTCAAGGACGAGTTTTGGGAAGTCACTTACTGCTCTGACGAATGTCGTGCGCTCAATATCATGAGTCATGCAACCGACACCCCCATCTGTAAGGATGACGACGCTCGGGCCGAACTTCATCGTTGCCCTGAGTGCTACGCCTGGATGCATTCGTCCGCTGGTCGATGCTGTTCAACGCTCTGTAATGACGTCCAGTACGTTCGGGGCAAGATGTCGCGTTGGCGTTAGTGCTCGTGGTAACTTCTATGGGTGTCCACCCCTGAGGAAAATCCGGCTCCTCTGCTTCTTGCGGCTTCGGCGTTTGCAGTGGGGATTATCTGCGGCACCACTCTCACGTTTTACGAGATAGGTGGTACTCCGCTTGGGGCAGCCGAGTACGTCGAACTAGAAGAGGTCGAGGGGGCCATCTTGCTCTTCCATTCCGACGACCCGCGCTCGAAATGGGATAACGCCATTGCGCGAGGTGTTGACCTTGCTTCGGGGCGTTACGGCTATTCGCATTGTGCTCTTCATTGTGGGCTCATGGATAAGGAGGGCAATGTCCTCGTAGCTGAGTCCTTTGGACAGACTGGGACGCGCCTACACCCGCTCAAGGACTACGGTTCCCGTGGGGTCACCGTCATCCCCCTCAACGCTCAGGACGCCGCCTACGCCCGAGAGCGAGCCCTCAGGCTTATCGAGCGCAAGGTCCCCTACCGGGGTCAGCCTGGGGGCATTACCTGTAGTGAATTCGTGGCTGAGTGTTTGCCTCCTGCGCTCAGGCGCGAGAAGAACCTGTACGGCTTCGTGACGCCTAACCAGATCGCCGAAGCCTTTGGCGTTCCCAAGCGCGAGCGGAATCCTGTGGAGACACGTAAGCTCAAGGCGAAGTTGCTGAGGTAGTCATGGCGAAGAAAAAGAATCCCTGGGAGCACGTTGGCGGCGGGTGCATGGTTGGCGAGTATGCTGAGGGCGAGTACCCGTGCGATGACAACTTCGTCAACAAAGAGACAGGCGAACAACGCGAGTTCGCGTCATCGGTTGAAGGGCACGATGGGGGTTGGAACCGAAGTGACGAAGAAGTCACTGACGAGGACCTGGAAGAGTTCGAAGCTCGCGTAGACGTGAAGCGGTTGAAAGAGAAGCTTCTTCGGTAAACAAAACTCCACCCTAAAGAGTGGAGCTTTCGGTAACACTTTCATGCAACCGTTCACGTTTCACAGGGTCGCTAACGCGAGTCCCTCCACGTGCATCACCCACTGTTTCGGCGGGAGTTCTTGCTTTCGCAAGAATGTTTTTCGCAGCATGCGTATCAGCATGTTCTCGATGACCGCATCCAACACAGACAAAAAGAGCCCGCGACGGGCGATTATCGGCCGACGCGTGCCCACACATGCGACACATCCTCGACGTGTTACGCGGATCGACTTGAACAACTTCGCCACCACGCCAGTCGGCTTTGTAAGTTAACTGGCGACGAATTTCGCCCCATCCAACATCGGAGATGGAACGGTTCAATCCAGCTTTGGCCCTGACGTTTTTGCCGGGATTTTCGACGGTACCCTTTGCGCTGCGCATCATGTTACGGACTTGTAGCGCTTCGACGACAACTCTACCGTGGCTCTTGGTATAACTGTGCGTCAGCTGATGCTGCCAGTGCCGTCTTTGATTTCTGATTTTTCGATGAACGTGTGCGACGCGATCTTTAGCCTTCGCGCGGCGATTGCTTCCTTTCGTTTTGCGAGCAAGTCTTCGTTGGGCACGACCGAGCTTTTGTTTCGACTGTTTGAAGTATTTGGGGTTTTCGACAAAGCCGCCATCGCTATCAGCAACCGCAACCGCAATGCCCAGGTCGAGGCCGATAGCTTTTCGTGCATGTGGATGCTTCAGCTCGGGTTCTGTGATTTCGCAAGTGATGTTCACGTACCAATGGTTGCCGTCTTTGGTCAGCGAAATGATCTTAGGGGTGCCCACGATACGCCGATGCGCTCGAATCTTGATCCATCCAATCTTGGGAATCTTGACGCGCTTTCGTGCAACGCGAAATCGCTTGGGTGCACCCGTGCGCATCGTCGCCCAGTTTCGTCCTTTGGCTTTGAAGCGAGGAAGGCCCTTTCGTTTAGCGAAGAAGTCTTGCCACGCGGAATCCACAACGCGAAGCAATGCCTGCGCGAAATACGTAGGCACATCACGGTGCCACTCGCACTCGTGACGAAGCTCCGTGAGTTCAGCACATTGTTGGTTAAATGTCGGCCATGGTCCTGAACTTCGTCGCAGACGCAACATGCGTTGCTCGTTCGCAGTATTCGACAATCCGCGCAACGTGTGTTGCCACGCCTCAAGCCGCATCGATTGCTTGCGCGAGGGATGCGCCCGAAAGCGATAGGTCATCATGCGGCTACGCACAGCTAGGATTGTATCAAAAGACGAACACGTTGGGTGTTTCGGTGTTCGGGTGCGAAGAAGCCCATCAGATTGACGACCGGTGGACCTTCAACGGAGACGTTCACAAGCCGATGCCACTCGTTCGTGACGGATGGAAAAATTCAGTTCTTGGGCGACTGCACCCACGCGTTAAAGGGTAAGACGGTTCCGATGGAGCCGTTGCCGTGGGAAACTGACTGAACCACTGAAAAAACCCCCGGCACCATTGCCGGGGGTCAGGAGCAGAGAAGAACTCAGACGGGCGGTGAAGGATCTTTTAGGTGAAGTTCGTGCGGACCTTTGGGTGGGTCGAGAGAAATCCACCACACGATTTTATCTTCCTGTTCCGATCGGTAAAAGAAGTGACCGGCGCGGAGATAGATAGGACGTACGTTTTGGCCGGTTCCGCTGAGGCATACCTGCACAGGACGTAGGATTGACGTGCCGTCGTGTTTCTCGCCTTCGACCCACGACCAGTACCAACCTGATTTTTCCGGCCATTCAGTTGTCCATTTTTCAGACATCTATGACGCCTCCCGCAATTCCAACGCCGGGTCGATCCCCGCCTTGATCTTGCTTTCCATGATGATAGCGTCCCGCTCGATGCGTGACTTCTTCGCGCGACGTAGATCGCTGACCGTCGTGTTCG
>SDBS01002561.1_pt1 | contig 18141 bp, 13 predicted proteins | sample 2277091 | NCBI WGS metagenome assembly SDBS01 (sample SAMN10404972, study PRJNA504765) | marine sediment metagenome | isolation source: marine sediment core GS10_PC15, 163 cmbsf | place: Arctic Ocean: Southern Knipovich Ridge | collected 2010 | reverse complement strand
CGATCAGGAGCGTCTGCTGGTTCTCCGCATCCCGGATCGGGGAGCAGAGCCCGAGCCGCCGGTCATACCGGTGGGTCCGGAGGTCGTGGAGGGTATCGGTGCTCTGGCGCGATCCACCTACGAGGCACGCAATCTTCTCGAAACTGCATACGATGACGCCCTCTTCGACTACTACTTCCTGTCGGAGCCGGCGATTGTCGATCCGGTAGACGGTGATTTGAATGTGCTTGGAGAGGCCGCACACTATTTCTTCGTCTCATTCTCACCGGATGGTGAGTACATCCTTGCTGAGCGTGTTGTCGGCCCCTGGTCACACGAGGTTGCCTGGTGGCGATTCGCCAGAGAGAGCGAGGTATGGGATTCGGAGGGCGAGTATGTGGCTACTGTAGCGTCACTCCCCCTGGCTGGCGAGGTTCCTGTCCATGGTGTTCCCGAGGGGCCACGCAATATCGGCTGGCGTTCCACGGCACCCCACGAGCTCTTCTGGATCGAGGCTCTCGACGGTGGTGATCCCGTTGCCGAGGTGCCCCACCGCGACCGGCTGATGCGGCTGGGTTCGCCCTTCACTGATGAGCCTGAAGAAGTCTTCCTGGCAGAACACCGTATCTACGAATGGAACTGGGGCGCCGAAGGGGGCACTCTGATGCTGGGCCAGTACGAACGGATGCGACGCTGGTACTACGTCTGGATCCTGGACGTGGACGCGGGTACGGAACGCCTCTGGTACGATCTGGACGTGAGTGACCGCTACAACGATCCAGGAGATCCTGTTCACCGCCAGCTGCCCAACGGCAAGTGGGTGATGCACCAGAATGGTGACGCGGTCTACTTCAGCGGAACCGGTGCCACCGAAGAGGGTGACCGGCCCTTCCTGGACCTCCTGCACATGGACACCGGAGAGACCCGGCGGCTGTTCCGCTGTGCTCCGGATCGTTACGAGTATTTCGAAGCATTCGCCGGGGGCGAGGACCGCTTTGTGCTGCGCTCCGAGTCCGCCGTCGACGTGCCCAACTATTACCTGGCCACTCTGGGTGAGGAGATCGAAGCAGCAGAGGGCGAGGCCACCAGGACCCTGATGCGGGTTCCGATCACGCACTTCGAGGATCCCACACCACAACTGCGGCAGATCGAGAAGCGCATAGTACACTACGAGCGCGAGGACGGTGTACCCCTCAGCTTCCACCTGTATCTCCCTCCTGGTTACGAGGAGGGCACAAGGCTACCCACTGTTATCAGCGCCTATCCCCAGGAGTACTCTGGCGCTGCCACTGCAGGACAGGTCAGGGGTTCGGCGAACCGCTTCATGCGCCTGTACGGATCCTCCCATCTCTACTTCCTGCTCAGGGGCTACGCAGTACTCGACCGGACTGCCATGCCGATGCTCGGTGATCCCGAGACAACCTACGACACCTTCGTACCACAGCTGGTTGCCGACGCCGAGGCGGCGGTGGCCAAGGCCGTGGAGATCGGAGTGGCAGATCCAGAGCGGATTGGGGTCATCGGACACAGCCACGGTGGGCTCATGGTTGCCAACCTGCTGGCACACACCGATCTGTTCAGTGCAGGCATCGCACGAAGCGGCTCTTACAACAAGACCAACCAGCCATTCGGTTTCCAGTCAGAGCGCAGGTCCCTCTTCGAGGCCAGGGATGTCTACATCCAGGTTTCTCCGATCTTCTTCGCCGACCAGATCAACGAGCCGATCCTGATCATCCACGGTGCCGACGATGCCAATCCGGGAACTCGCACATTCCAGTCCGAGATTTTCTTCGAAGCGGTGCGCAGTTCGGGCGGCACTGTCCGACTGGTGCTGCTGCCCTTCGAGGACCACGGCTACCGGGCCCGGGAGAGTGTCGAGCACGTGCTGTGGGAGCAGCTCCGGTGGTTCGACAGGTACGTCAGGGATGCTGAGACCGAAACGCCCCTGAGCTAAGGCTCGGGGACTTTTCCATGTCCGTTCGTTGACCCGGAGTAACACGGTCGCTACCCTCGCCCCACCAGTCTGGAACCGATTTGTGCATCGACTGCCCAAATGGCCTTTGCGGATAGCCCTATTGGTCGTCTTGGTGGTCGAGGTCTTTTTCGTCGTGATGCTCACTGCAGAGGAAGTTACAGGGAACATCTTAATGATCGTGAACTCCGTCGGCATCCTCGTTTGCTGTGTGCTGACATGGCGAGAGATTACCATGGGTCGCTGGCTCCTCGTCACCTTCCTGGCGTGGCGCATCGTACAGACCGGAGTCGATATGGGTTCGAACCTGGGCACTGAAGACCACCGGCTTGCCGGTTCACTGATACTGCTCGTTTTCTATGTAGCTGCCGGATTGCTGGTTGCATCGCCACTAGGACGTACTGGGAAGCGTACAGCCGGCTGACAGCCAGCGTGCTGGAACTCAGCTGATGAGTTTGCGCCGATGGTATCAGTCGTGCTGATATCCGGGAGAGCAGAACGTCGCAGGGGTAATCAGAAGCCCCCCGAGCCTGAGCTCGGGGGGTTTTCCCGTAGTCGAATTCCAGGGAATAAGTCTAGAAGATCGTCTTGATGCTTCCCCAGGTCGACTGTTCCAGAGCGCCTACTGAAACCAGGCTGCAGTCATCCCAGTAAATGGTACTTCCGCCGTCTGAGAAGAGGTCCAGGGCGGAAATCACATCCTGTCCGCTGCCGTCATTCCAGACCCAGGTGATAAGGTATACACCATTGTAGTAAACGTCGTAGAGGCTGGTTCCGAGATCGATTTCCAGCCTGAGTTCTACCCACTGATCAGTGATCATTGCTGTCGAAGTACCGGAGAAGGTTTCGGTAACCGTTCCGGCATCGGAGTCGAACAGGATCTGGACAGACCAGTTGTTGGGGTCGGGCCAGTACGTGTTCAGCATAATGAAGTACTGATCGCCAGTTGATGCGGACGGGATGTAGCATGATGCAGTCATTACCCATTCGCCGGCGCTCTCATTGAACGTATGGACGATATCCGAAGTGGGAATGATCTCCACTGAATGCGGAGCGGAGAGAGCCTGAGCATCGGTTACATACGCTGTAAAGGTTGAATCTCCTTCCCATCCTAACCAGCCACCCTGTCCGTGAAGACTGCTGCCGTTGATGTATGAGTCGAAATTATCCGACCAATCGGCGTTTACTGCCGGAACGATAAGCAGTAATGCTGAAATGGTTACCAGGATACTGTTGAACCTCCTCATTTCTTCTCCTCCTTCTGGTGTGACTCTCGAACTTGTCTAGGCCAACAAGTCAATATCCAAATTAGGGAATCCGGTCAAGTTGTGTGTACGGATGGTTTCTCCCACTAGCAGCCCAAGCTGGGTTCAGTCTGTTCTAGACAAGTACAGTATGAAGTTCCCTGAGAGTATGAGAACGGGGTCGAAAGATACTCTTAATAGAAGATAGTGGTTGGATAGATGTTTGCCTGCCGGTAAAGAAGCAGATGGAGAATGTGTGTCTCAGATTGCCGAGCAGACATTCGGAGCCCTGCATAGGTGTGAGGTAACCATCTGGGAGAGTCGGACGTTGCAGGGAATAATATTGAAGCCCCCTGGTCCAAGGAGCGGGGGGCTTTTCTACACCCTTAGGTTTCCATTTTACCCCTATGAGGATTCAGTCCCGACCTGCCATAGACCCCGAGCCCTGCTTCGAAGGCTGCAGGTTTGTACTGGATCCTTCTGAATGTGGAGCGGTAATCCTTCGATTCAAGCACTGCCATGCAGAGCAGCTGTACGTAGCTGCAGGTCAGCCTGACGAGCCTGCACAGAGCGTACTCCTCCGAGGAGGATGTTGCCGGGAACGGGGAATGGCAGGCTCCGTCCCTCCCAGGGAGCGTACGGTCCCAGGTATGTGTCGTTCATCTCCGGGGACATGGGTACGATGAATACGACAATTGAGCGACATTCCGGCCAGATTTAGGTGGGGTGGTATCCGGGAAGGACGTGCTCGAAACCGATACCGGGGCTGGCGAAGCCAACATCCCATGCGCCTGCCTGCATGAGTGTTTCCTTAATCTCCGTTCGTAGGGGATGCTCTTTGTGCATGAGCCGAATATAGCTCTTTCGCGGCGCTGCTGACTCCGCTGAAGGGCATAATACGGATGGCAGGGGGCGGTGGCCGGAATCGAAGTCCACTGGTTGTGTGAAGGGTGTACTGTTCATGTTCCCTGTATTGCAGCCATGTGAAGGAGGGATCATGAACACCCGATCGACGCTACTCACGGTTATCACAGGCATCTGTATCCTGCTCGGGGGATGCGGGGATGTCTCCGGAAGCGGCCCGAGCGGGGGCATCGACTACAGGGAAGAGATGCGGGATTTCGTCGAAGCGATAAGCTCGTGGGCAAAAGGTCGTGAACCCGGTTTCATGGTCATTCCACAGAACGGACATGAGCTGCTTACAGAAACCGGTCAGGGCACTGGTTCCCCCTGTATCGGTTACATCGGTGCAATTGACGGGGCGGGCCAGGAAGAGCTCTTCTATGGCTATGACGGCGACAACTTGCCAACACCCGCGTCGGTAACGAATTATCTCCTCGAGTTCCTGCAGATTGCCGAGTCACACGGAGTAGAAGTGCTGGTTACCGACTACTGCTGGGACCAGGCCAGAGTCGACTCATCCTACATCATGAACGAAGTTGAGGGCTTCGTGTCCTTTGCGGCTGATCACCGCGAGCTCGACAACATCCCCGTCTATCCGGACCAGCCCTGGAACGCCGGCAGTTCTGATATATCCTCACTGTATGATGTTGCGAACTTCCTCTATATCCTGGATCCGTCTCAATTCGGGAGCAGGGCGGCGTATCTAGACGCTCTGGAATCGACCGACTACGACCTCCTGATACTGGACCTCTTCTACGATGACATCGCCCTGACTGCAGGCGAGGTTGCAGACCTCGGTCAGAAGCAGAGTGGTGGCGAGCGTATCGTTATCTGTTACATGAGCATAGGGCAGGCAGAGGATTACCGCTACTACTGGAGTGAAAGCTGGACGTCTGATCCGCCATCCTGGCTGGGTGGAGAGGATCCCGACTGGCCCGGCAACTACTTCGTGGAGTACTGGAACAGCGATTGGCAGACATTGATCTTCGGTGACGAGGGCTCCTATCTGGACAGGATTCTCGACGCGGGATTCGATGGTGTCTACCTGGACAGGATCGATGCCTTCGAATACTTCGAGAACTGACTCACATTAAAGACTGACGGGATTTACGACCGTAATGGCCGGTAATATCTTCAGTTCCTGTTGATTGTTCTGTACTTCAACACAGGAGACGGCACAGTGGCTGTGAACAAGCTCATCTGCCCCAGGTGCATGGCGGTTCATTTCATCGAAGACGAATCCTCCGGGAGCTGTCCGCACTGTCATCTCTCGGAAGACCGGGTCTACAACTTCCGCAACAGTGACGAATTCCTCGAAAAGGAGGTTCCAAGGGTAATCGAGGAACGCCGGGACCTGGGCCTGTCGGGACTGGTGGGCGGACTGGACTATGTAATTATCAACACCGAGCCCGCCAGACAGCGCGAAGCGGTCGAGGAGTTCCTGCGCTACACAGGCTACACCTATTCTGACGGGTTCGAGGATGACAGCTACAGGACCTGTGTCCTGAATGCTGCGGATTCCGCTTCGGTTCTCTTCAGGGCACGACCTCTGGGTAAGAACCTCTACTCCAGCTTCAATACCACTCCGAAGGCGAGGCATCTGCCCAATACACGCCTGGAATCATTCGTTTTCACCACACCCGACCTCGAACTGTACCGGTCTATCCAGAGTTCCAGGGGGGTGAATTTCCAGGAGGATGCCGCCCTGGAGACGGACAGCATGCTTTTCACCCAGACCATCCCTTCTCCGTTCCATGGTTCCTCCATCGGCCTTGTCCAGTGGAAGGATGACTCGAGGAGCTTCAGAACACCAGGATGCTCGAGCCTGGGCTGGGAGTTCTCGAAGCCTTCATCTCCGCATCTGGACCATATCTTCGAACTGGATCATACGGCGACCAGGGTTCATGCGCAGCATCGTGACGAGGCGATCATCGAGTTCATGGAGCTGACAAACTACAACTTCTCGCTTGCCATCTACGTTGTGAGCTTCAACTCCATCACCAGTGTGGCCAGACTCGGGGAAAACGACTTCGCCATGGTATTTACATCCGGCATTCTGCCTGACACCGGCGAGGAGGATGTAGGACCCACGGAGATATTCATAAGGAACTACGGAACAAGGGTGCACCACCTGGCATTCAGAACCGAGGAGATCGACTCCACCTGCCGGTCCCTTGGCGAGGACGGTCTGGGCTTCCTGCTCGAGCTGGTAGGATCTCCCGAAGAGGGTCTCAAGCAGACCTTTTCCCAGCCCTCTCCAAGTACCCTTCTGGTAAACGAGTACATCCAGAGATTCGGCGGCTTCGATGGATTCTTCTCAAGGAACAACGTAACTCTGCTTACGGAATCCACCAGCAGGCAGTAACAGCGCACCCGGTTTCCAGTACGTATCTGCTGGAAGTGTGTCCGCCGGTCACAGCGGGGATCAACGGAGCGTAACCCCTGAATCTCCTCTGACCTAATCCTGAGGGTGGTCCAGTCCCAGCTGTATCGACAGTCCCCGTCGGATGACAGAGATCTCGTCGCAGAGCGACTTGTCCCGGCTGTAGAGCCTCCAGATGGAGACACCGGCCAGTCTCATCAGAAGCAGCGCCGAGAGCAACACCCTGTGGAGAAGCAGCGCCGGGGAGCCGTAGTGCTTGCGGATGAAACGGTGTTTGCCCTTGTAGAACTCGAGTACGAGGCCCTTTCCCCAGAGCTTGCTGACGGTCGTGCTCCCGAAATGGGTGACCTCGAGGTCGTGCAGGAACCAGGTCTGCCATCCGGCCTTCCTCAGCCTGTAGCACCAGTCGGTCTCCTCGTGGAAGATCGGGTACTCCTCGTCCTTCAGCCCCACGTCCTCCACGGCTTTTCTGGGCAGGAGTATGCAGGCGCCGATGAGCCAGTCAACTTCCATGGTCTCGCCGTGGTCCCAGTACTCCAGCACAGTCCTCCTCCTCCAGCTGTTCGGCGCCATCCTCCAGGGGAAGATGTGCTGAAGGACCAGGCGCCTGGAGGTAAGAAAGTTTCTGCATGAGGGCTGCAGTGTCCCGTCTCCGTTCAGCAGCTTCGGACCGACGAGTCCCACAGAGGAGTGCTCTTCCAGGAACTCCACCATGCCATCGATGGCATGTGGATGGCAGATGGTGTCGGGGTTGAGACAGAGAAGGTAATCGCCCCTGCTGGCCACAATCGCCTGATTGGTCGCGCCGGTGAACCAGTTGTTGCAGATGTTCTCGATGTACTTCACCTGCGGGAACCGCTTCCTTGCCGCCTCGATCGAGCAGTCAGTGGAGGCATTGTCCACTACGATCACCTCGAATGGTTCCGTATGCACGGTCTCGTAAATAGACTCCAGGCAGTCCAGGAGCATGTCCCTGGTATTCGTGTTGACGATGAGGATGGATAGCCTGTGCTCCAGGGGAGTCTTCAGCGGCCGGAGGGAGGTTGCGTCCTGCTTCAAGATCGGGGTCCGAATCCTGTTGGATGCCTGCAAATAGGCTTGCTGTACTGCAGATCGTGTTCGATCAGGACGATATCGGTAGCTGCCCGATCCGGTCAAGGTCCTTTCTGAGCCGGGTTCTCTGTATATCCTGACGGCTGACTACTTCCGATATCTTCTCACCTGATGCCGCACGGTCTTCCTTTTTGTGGTTCCTGGGACTATTTTGCTGGGGACCAGGCGGATCATAACCGGGTAAGTGAGTGATATGGAAGAGACTATTCCGAAAATCCTGCTCATAGGAAACGATGGTTCAGGTCTTGATCCAAGCCGCGGAGCCGGAGCCTGTATTGCCAGAACAAAGCGTTTCAGAAGGGCTCTCGAAGACGCTGGCTTCCAGGTCGATGTATGCTCACCTGGCAGCAGGCTCGAGTCGAAGTCCGACATCAGAGAGTGTCTGAACAGGAGCTCGTACTCTTGTGCAGTAGCGATCAGCCCCCATCCTGCTGAATTCGCAATCCTTGCGGGAACCAGCTTTCCATTGTGGATCGACATGAACGGCATGCATCCAGCAGAGGTTCACCTGTCCGGAGACCTGTCTGGTGAACCGCGCCTCGAGATGCTGAGAATCCTATCCCTTGAAAACACACTTCTCTCAAGAGGAGATCATTATTCTGCGCCGTCGAGCAGACAGGCCCACGCCATAATGGGGGAGCTCTACCTGCTGGGAAGACTCGGCCCGTCAGCGAAGAATGTGGTACCGGTGAGTCCGATACCCCATTGTGCCCTTGAAGCACCCCTTTCCGCCGGAGCAACCGATACGAGTCAGGGCTTCTCCATTATATCGACCGGTTCGTTCAACTCCTGGTTCGATGGCGATACACTGTTTGATGGCCTCGAGTATGCAATGCGAAGAAATGACCGTATCACGTTCACATCCACAGGCGGAAGCGTCCCATTCGCGGATGACCAGTACAGGGAGTTCGAGAAGAGATCATCCGGCTCGGAGTTCAGATCGAGGATTACGCTGGCGGGCTGGGTGAGCGAGGAAGAGCTTGACAGAATTCAGAACGAGGCAGGGGCTGCTGTCTACACTGATATCGCATGTGGTGAAACGCTTCTGGGAGCCAGAACAAGAGCCCTGGACTGGATCTCCCGGGGGATACCTGTTGTGTGTACTGCCGGTGCAGAGATATCCGAAACAGTCGTTTCGAAGGGCATGGGAATTGCTGTCCCCCAGGGTGATCCCGTTTCGCTGGGAGAGGCCTTTCTGAAGCTTGCCGCGGAGCCGGAGACGGTAAGAAGCATCAGAGAAGCGCAGGAAGTATGGCGTAGAGGCGATGGCAGCATGACAACTATTTTCCAGCCGCTCATCCAGTGGTGCCGCGAACCCGAACAGCTATCTCGCGACAAGCTCTGTCCCCCCACCGTATCCACGGTGTCTTCCCTCAGGTACAGGTTGACGGTATTGCGTGAGATTTCCCGCAGACTGGGCTACAGCAGGGCTGCAGGTTTCCTGCTGCAGAGCATCGTGGCGAAGCTCACCCGTCGGAGCGGCTGATTCTTCCGTAAACCGTGGAGCCCAGTTTCCTTCTGATGGCGGATCCCCTGGTGGGGCGCATGAATCGTGCATAGAGGTCCCTGCCCGCCTCCGAGTGCCCATATGGTTCGACCTTCGTCGAGAATCCCTGCCTGCATCCTCTGATGGACGCACGGAATCTCGGGAGATCCCCCGTTACCAGCATGTATCCGAGGGCAAGTGATTCCCAGAGAGCGAGAGGTCCGGATATACGGCTGAAGTGCTCTCCCAGGTGCCTTCTCAGGACCAGAATGCGGTTACGTGTGCAGAACCTGACGCGGACGGGACTGGTTTTCCCGGCATTGGCTGACAGCGCATGTTCGACCACGGCATCCGGCTGATAGACACACCTGTATCCGGACTTCCAGAGACGCAGCCCGAGATCGGTATCTTCATTGCAGCAGAAAAGAGTATCCCAGAAAATGCTGCCGGCATCGTCGAGAGCGTCACGCCTGAGAGCCATGGCCCCACCGCACGGAAAGAGGATTTCATCGGGATCCGTCCATCTGGATGCCGGTGCTCCCCTCCCCCTGTCGGAGGTGTAGCCGAGACTGTCAAGCTCTCCGCCGGCGGAATCCATGACGGATATGTCACTCATTCTGCGCATGGAGCTGGTTACGGCGCCGATCGATGGATCTTCGAAGGGGCGCAGCAGCCTGATGATCCAGTCCGGAGATGGTCTTGTATCATTGTTGAGGAGAATGATCAGGTCGGAATCGCATGCTGATGCTCCGGTGTTGTTTGCACCCGTAAAACCGGTGTTGGTATCCAGTGGAATGGTCGTCACAAGGGACCATTCCCTGTGCAGATACTCCACCGAGCCATCGGAGGAGCCATTGTCCACGACGATGATGTCCGATGGATTGCCCACCTGGGGGACCAGGGCGGAGAGACAGGTATCAAGAAGGTCCCTGCCATTGAAATTCGCGATCACTATTGAATAACGCATGAGGATGTAGTGGAATGTAACCTTCCAGGGATTGAACGGAAGCCTGTACGGGATACAATACCGCTTTCCTATATATTAGACTACGTCCATAAGCGAGAGGCTAACGGCAGGGCACCGGCAGTTATCCGCGCGCTCCCCCCGGAAAAGGAATACGGGCAGGGAGTACCGACTTTGGAGCAGACATGCTTTCAGGAGTGCTGAAATACCAATGAAGATAGCTTTCAACCTCGACTACGATCACCTGGAGTACACCGGTATCGGCAGGTACGGCCTCGAGCTGATGAATGCCTGGATACGAACCGGGATGGACTGCGAACTCTGGATGCTCCGGAATACAAAGGGAAGCCCTCCGGACATTTCCGGTGCGGAAGAGCGTATAAGGTATTACCCCTATCCGAAGCGGGTCACAGATCACTTCTGGCCTTCACTGAAAGCTCTCATATCGGGAACCAGCTGGGTACACAGCGCAAATGGTATTCTGCTGCCCGGAGGGCTATTCTTCAGGCAGGTCACCATGGTCCATGACCTCGGCCCATTCCTGTTTGGTCACATGAAAGCGGATGCTGACACGATACCCTGGAGGGCACGACTCACCGATGTGGCCAGGCGGGCGGACTGCATCGTGGTGAATTCGAAGTCCACTATGGAGGATCTGTTGAATGTCTTTCCCAAGGTGGAGGATCGTACATTCATCACTCCCCTTGGTATCGATCATTTTTCATCTACGCATCCGGCCGGCTCACCGGAGCACATTCTGGCAGTAGGAACGGTCGAACCGAGGAAGAACATCGACGGTCTGACAAGAGCCTATGCCCTTCTGTGCGGCAGGCGTGAAATGCCTCCACTCGTAGTCGCCGGGTCGGACGGATACCGCGCTGATGAAGTCAGGCAGCTCCCCCGTGAGCTGGGAATCGCGGACCGGGTAATCTTTACCGGTTACGTAACCAACGTTGAGCTCGCTGACCTGTACAGGAAAGCGTTCTGCCTTGTCCATCCGGCCCACCACGAGGGTTTTGGTTTCACTGTATCCGAAGCATTTACCTGGGGCCTGCCAGTTGTCGCTTCCGACACAGCCGGTCTCGCCGAATACTTTTCGGAAGCGACCTGGATGGTGGATCCCGATGACATCGAATCCATCGCAAACGGCATCGAGAAGGCCATTGAGAACGGCGTTACCCGGGATCAGGTACGAAAAAGGGAAGAAATCTCGCGGGAGCTCACCTGGGAGAACTGCGCAAGGAAGACCTGTGAAGCTCTGGAATCACTCAGCGGCCGTGCTTGCCGTCGATTCTGAGTTCGTACGTCCATCCGAAGACAATGTCGGGGAACATGGTATCGATCGACATTTCGAAGCTGGCGATCTCGTCTGTGTCTCTGATGTAATCGTCGGCAACCCGTGTCTTTTCCAGGTCCTGAAAATGTTTCATTGACTCGATCAGCCCTTCGAGCCCGATCTCACGGATGAGCACTGAAGAGAATCTGAGTTCCGTCACGCCATCCTGATGCCTGATAGCCCAGTCTAGATCTATTGTATCTTCGATTTCCAGTTTCATTATCGCCTGCCAGAATTCCTGCGGTCGTGGTGTATAAGGATTCGGTGCTATCCAGCCTGAGAATACGGGCATGCTGTCAGCCGGTCAAGAAAATGCCGTGGTAATGCTGGGCTGTTTCAGGCTCTCCCGGGGATTGCAGATCGCTCTGCAGATGGTTACCCGGGAGTACTGACCGGGCGTATATTACTTTACTCTTCCGTTCACCGATAACCAGCAGGAAGGAGTTACTTGAAGCGGGTTGGCGTACTCCTCGTGAATTACCGTCAGTGGGAACTGACCAGGAAGTGCATCGAAACTCTCCTCGAATCGGAGGGTGTTGAAATTCTGCCTGCTCTGGTGGACAACAACAGTCCTGGCCCCGTTCCAGTATGGGTAAAAGATATTCCAATGCTTCGTTTTCAAAGGCAATCCGGCAACTTCGGATTTGCCGAAGGTACGAATGCCGCATGCTCTCTGCTCGAGGACCAGAAGACTGACTTCGTCTTCATCCTCAACAACGACACCGAAGTATTCCCTGATTCCATCAGGCTCCTCGTTGAGCAGCTCGATGCCCATCCGGAAGCCGGAATGGCAACTCCTGTAATTTGTTACTCAGAGAGTCCCGATCTCGTCTGGAGTGCTGGAGGAAGTCTGTCGACATGGCCGACACAAGTTCGCCAGAATTACCGGACCATTGATGACGTGCCCGATGAACCGGTTGCCTGCGCCTTTGCCTCTGGCTGTGCATTCCTGATGCGGACGACTGACTTTCTGAAGGTCGGTATGTTTGATTCTGATCTCTTTATCTACTATGAAGATAACGACCTGTGCCTGAAAGTCAGGAAATCCGGAATGGAGATCCATCTCGTACCCCGAAGCAGGATACTGCACCATGTATCCGTCACTGTCGGCGGAGTTCTCTCACCGATGGTGATCTACTTCACTCACAGGAATCGCTTTCTTGTAGCACGCAGGCATCTGTCTGTGCTGAACAGGCTGTTCTTCACTCTCTACTACCTGACACTGACCGTTACAAAGACCCTGCTCTATCCTCTCCAGGGAACACCCGAGCTCGTTCCATGGTTGTGGAAAGCAACCCTTCACGGGCTGACTGGAAGGGCAGGGGAGATTCCCGCTGATCTACTTCTGGACGAAGCAGCCGAATGAGCGAAAAAGTCAGTATCATCATAGTGAATATGAACGGCGGGGAGATGATCCTCGATTGCCTGGGATCGCTCTACTCCCAGGAATCCCGCCCCGACAGGATAATCGTTGTCGACAACGGTTCCCGCGATGGATCTGATGATCTGGTGGAAGAAGCATTCCCGGAAGCAGTCCTTCTCCGGCAGAAAGAAAACACCGGCTTCGCAAGGGGTAACAACATCGGCCTTTGTGAGGCGGTAGGCGATCTTGTGGCACTCGTCAACAACGATTGTATTGCCGAGCCGGGATGGCTGGCCTCGCTTAGAGACACAATGACTGACGATTCGATCGGAGCGGTATCGAGTTCCATGCGGAACATCAGTGATATCAATGTAATGGACTCCGCAGGTGTAGCCGTGGACTGGCTCGGTTTCTCCTGGGACAGGGGCAGGGGAGAATCCGCATCCGTCCATTCGACGCGGAACGACGTGATCTCCCCTTGCGGAGGTGCCGTCATGATTCGCCGCAGTGCTCTTCCCGACACAAACAGACTTTTCAATGAAGACCTCTTCATCTACCTGGAGGATGTGGAGCTGGGCTACCAGCTCAACCGTCTCGGGAAGCGGGTTGTCTACGATCCGGGTGCTGTCATCAGGCATGTTCATTCTGCGACGGCAGGCAGAGGCAGCTATGTCCAGGAGTTCTTCTGCAACAGGAACAGGCTGCTGATCCTGAGAAGGCAACTTCGAACCGAGATCCTCCGACGGATGATGCCAGCGATCCTCGGGTGGCAGGTAATGTGGACTGCAGCGTCCTTCGCCAGGGGAAGGTTCACCCTTGCGAGGGCTCTCTGGAACGCCACTCTGGAAGGACTCAGAAAGCCTGTGGATTATCAGGAGGCGGGAAAACCTCTCGAGGAAGTATTCCGGGATTTCGCCGTGATGAGGAAGGGACGGCCATGGACATGTTTCCAGAAGTCCGCCAGGAAGGCCATGTACAGCTGATCAGTCTTTCTTTCTGAGCTTCTTGAGAAGCGGGATGATTTTCTCGATCATTCTGTACAATCCGTGAAGAATCCCCTGTTCCCTGATTACCTCGCGGAAGAGCCGGGCCAGATAACCGGGGCTGTTGATCCTGCTCACGGTTGAACGCCCGACTGCGGGTGAGGAAAGCCTGGTGGGTGACCTGCACCATTCGATCAGAGGGAAGAATATCCTGTCCATGCTTCCCTCATCCGTGCACCAGTTCCTCTGGTTATCGACTATCCTGCTGCAGAGTTCCGGAGATGCCGCAAGTTTCAGGAAAGCATCTCGAAGTGCTTCCGGATCCTGTTGTTTCACCACGATACCTAGGCCATGCTTGTCTATATCTTCAGAGATCTCCGCTCCCGATGTGCAGACGACGGGGATCCCGCGGGATATCCAGTCGAGTGCACGAGTCCTGGCTCCCAGGATCGTTTCGCACCCGGGAAGGTCAGCATAGACGGCCATGGATGCTTTCGAGTAGACACCTTCGAGATCATTCCTGTCGATCCATCCCAGCATCTCGAACCTGCTCGAATGGGGAGAACTGGATACTTTCTCGAGGAAGACCTGATATCGTCCGGGTGAAAACGGGGTGGCACCACCTGTGCATGTAAAGACAAGATCCGGGTTATCGTCCATTGCCGATTCAAGCGCAAGGAACAGGGCTTCGTGATCAAACCAGAGGTTGAATGAGCCAGTGGAAATTATCCTCGTACAGGCCGCGTTGTCAGGACCTTTGACGAATCCCGTATCGGGGAGGGCGCAGTGTGGAATAGGAACAACAGGTACTTCATCAGCAGAAGAGCCGTCCAGCCGGCCAAGCAGAAACAGTTCTCCCAGCACTGCATCACGCTGTCTGCGAGAAGGTGTTGAAAACATGTCACCCCTGGAAATAAGCAGGTTCTCGAGTGCCAGAATCCTGAGTAATCTCTCCCTTGATCTATGGGAATCCGTGCCCTGGAGCTGCACCTCGGCGGGGTGCATGCCGTTCAGGTCTATCCAGATCGGGAGATCAGGATCTGAAGCCAGAGCGGTTTCTGCGGGGAAGGGGCTGATGAGCACGGCGCCCGTGAAGTCGGATCGGGACAGAGTATTCCTGACCTCAGCCTCTCCAGTCCTGCCCTGGGGGGGTGAAACTGTGGTAACATGAATTCCTGCCCTTTCCATCGCAATCCGGAACCTATCGGTCCTGGCAATACAGGCACCAGTTCCCTTGTCGGGCATGTTCCCACAGCAGCCTACGAGTAAGATACTGGCTATTTCACCATCTCCCTCCGGGTTCAGGTGTCTACAGATGCATCTACCCAGGAGCAGGCGTAAAGGTCATTCCTTCCTGAAATGAAAGGATTGCGATTTTCATATGACCTCCAGTAGAAGCAGCGATTATTATATCCCTGTTCTTGACAATGGCAAAGTATTCCTGGAGAAGATCAACTGACTGATAGACTGACCGTTGTAACCGTCGCCTGGAATAGCGGAGAGTCCTTGCTCAGGTGGAGCTAGGGCTTTCGTCCCTCTGGCTGCAGACTGCTGGTTGCGGACAACGGCTCGACTGATGGAGCTCCTGGATGCTGCTGATACTGAAATGTACTAGCAGGGTCGCAGCAGGCTGCAGAGAGTCGAGAGCAGGCTACAGGGCGGCTCTATCGTCACTGGTACGGAGTAGAAGACCAGAGCTCCCACAGGCCACCGGGAATCCTTAAGCTTTGAAAGGCCGGGGGGAAACCGGGGTTGATCCCCGTACTCCGTCCTTAGCTTTGACAGGAGCCTGTACACCTCGGTATTGTCATCTGAATCGATACTGCAACGGATCAGAAATCGGGGGGATGCTAGTGATGATCCATGTCAGGCCTGTCAGACGTTTCATCTGGCCTTTTCTAGCAGTGCTCATGCTGATATCGGCAGCGTCTCTGGTTGCCGCCGGGGACGAGGATGACATCGACAGCCTCTGGGGAGAACCCGAGGATGATGACGGAGCCGGATGGTATCAGCAGCCCGTGCTGGTCGTATCCATGGGTTACTTCATCACTCCCGCTGCCGGTACAGTATGGGAACACGGCGAAACAGGTGTGAGGATCGAATGGCAGGGTTTCGAGGGGGACACTGTAAAGATCGAGCTCCTCCGTGAAGGGGAGAAACTGGCTGACCTGACGCCATGGCATACCAGTGAGGGTTTCTTCGTCAGGGCAGCGCCTGTTGTGGAATCCTGGGGAAGCGGCAGGCATTTCCGGATAGCCGTCACTGACAGGACAGGGAATTCCATCACCAGCGACGAGTTTCTTATCCTGGCGCCCTTCTCTGTCATCACACCGGATGCCGGTACGAAGTGGGCTCATGGCTCTGGAGATCAGCTGGTTTCCTGGACCACCTGCGACGGCAGCCAGGTGATGATCGAGCTGTGCAGCACAGACGATTTCTCTGTGATTGCCCCTCTCTCCGGCTGGATCCCCAACGAAGGTTCTTATGCCATCCCGGAGGTCTCCTCCCTGTGGGGAACAGGTAACGCATATATGGTCAGGATCACCGACGATCTGGGCAACTTCACCCGGGGAGATCCATTCTCCATCCAGAGCGTGAGGATCGATTCGCCTTCGGCGGATCTACCCTGGGAGATTGGGCAGATTCCATCTGACATCCGGTGGTATTGCGCAGGGACCATCGTCAGCATCGAACTCTGGGAAGAGGGGGGTGCGGGACCGGTTGATCTTCTTGCGGATTGGGTGCCCAACAGCGGTGAATTCACCTTCGGAGAAGCATTCGACCATTCCCTTCTTGAACCTGGAAAGCGCTACTTCGTAAGAATCATCAACGACCTGGAACAGGCGGGGGACAGCGATGCATTCGATGTCATCTACAGCGACAACCTCCCCCAGGGCGCAGTACAGCTTTACGATTCCTCGTCAGGCAGTATCGACCCGCCGGGGGACAACGATATCTGGATGGTTCGCGTATCGGGGAAGAGGATGGGCAGGATAGTCCTCAGCTCGGATGAACTGCTCCTGATGACCGTGTACCTCGTTGATACCGGACAGCTGATCACCTCGGGAAGCTCATCGGAGGTCGTCGAGTGGTATACCGACAGGCGGGAGGATTACTTCGTGGACGTCTCGGCTGAATCGCCAGACGTCACGGCTGACTACTTAGTGTCGTTCTCGGACTTCGTCCCGCCGGAGCGCAACCGCTCGTTCCGTGTAGCCGTCTCCGGCGAAGGCGGACTGGGTGACTACAGAGACATCATGACCGAAGGTGCACGGCTGAGCTTTTCCTGGTTCCCGCGCCCGTTCCTCGAGCTGGGGCTGGAGTTCTCGTGGGTGTCCGTCGATCCGGCTATCTACACGGCTTTTCCGTGCTCATCCATGGCCTACCTGGGACCTTTCATCAGTCTGCACAGGCCCATTCTAGGCAGGTTGGGCGGGTTCGGCGGATTGCTCTACCTCGGCCGGATAACCGACTGCGAAGGTATCTACGGCTCCGATTACGAGAATTACGAGGAGAGCCTGAACGGAGGGTTCTCACCCTTTGCGGGCATCGATTACATGGTTCTCTCCAGCAGGAGGGGCATGGCACTCTTCGCTGCCCTCCGATACATCTACATCGTCAAGACCAGTGGGGTCATGAACCTGTGTCTGCAGGTGGCGTTCTGACGGCCGGGGGGACCAGAGGCTTCGCTTCATATATTCGGCGGGTTGATCGATGAGCTTCACGTACATGTTCATAGCACATTCCTCTATAGACTCTTTGGTCGCTCAACGGATGCTGGAGTATCTGGAGGCTAGTGGTATCAGATGCTGGATTGCGCCCCGGGACATCCCTCTGGGTATGCAATGGGCAGAGGCGATCCTGGATGCCATTGAAGAAGCCTCCGCCATGCTGCTGATATTATCCGCCAGCTCTAACGACTCGCCCCAGGTTCTCAGGGAGGTGGAAAGGGCAGTAAACAAGAGGGTTCCGATCTATCCGGTCAAGATCGAAGACATCGAGCCCTGCAGAGCCATGGAGTACTACCTCAGCAGTCACCAGTGGAAAGAGGTATTTACCGGAGACCTGGAGGAGAAGCTCTCTCAGCTGGTTCCGACGATCATGCGACAGCTCGGTATAGACGGTGCCGAATCCGATGGAGACGCTGCCCCCGAGGGGCCCCCGCTTCCTGATGGTCCGGTCCAGGAGTATACCCCCGGTCCTCCCGGGCGCAGTATCCGGCCAGGCTGGCTGAAGAAGCTCGTGTTCTTCGGTCTGCCTGTGCTTGCCCTTGCCGTTGTAGCTCTCCTCCGGGACGGTAACGAGGACAAGCCGTCTGAAGCTGCCCTTCCCGACTCGGCCGGCATCGCCGATGTATCCGAAATGCCCGACTCGCTTCCCGATGAACACCCTCGAGCCGGTGATCTCTCCGAGGG
>SDBS01002560.1_pt1 | contig 18142 bp, 5 predicted proteins | sample 2277091 | NCBI WGS metagenome assembly SDBS01 (sample SAMN10404972, study PRJNA504765) | marine sediment metagenome | isolation source: marine sediment core GS10_PC15, 163 cmbsf | place: Arctic Ocean: Southern Knipovich Ridge | collected 2010 | reverse complement strand
GGTATATAACCTAAAGAAAATTTGTTTGTGCCTCCGTAAGCAGTATCTGGATACTCTGCATTAAGTTCTACAACTTTATCTGCATAAGTTTCTATTAAAAAGTCTGGTATGGATCCTGCCCCCAGACTCCATTCGTTCGAATTAATATCGTCTGAAAATACAGGAATTATATCTCCTGAGCTTTGCTTAATGTTAAAACCGCTTTCACCCATTAATTCAAGTCCGGTGGCTGTAAGATCAATGTGATCGCTTACATGCTGCATGGGATATGACGGTAAGATATTTGAATCAAAATCTGCGTAGTTAAGATAATTACTATCAGCAAGAACATATGTTTTGAAGTCACCTATGGTAAGATATGCCTCAGCAGAGTTGCCTGCTTCTTTATCTGTCACCAATTGAAGTCTAAACTCTTGGTCATCGTTTATAAAATAAGCGTAAAATTGATCTTCAGTGTAGTACGTGAAAGATGTGGTAGGTATTGGTGCGGGGAAATTATCGGTGGTATGAGTGTAGAAATTATTTGGATCAATTACTAAATTATCAAATTGAAAATTATTAGTGTTGTAATTGGTATCATAAAAAGAAACTTTGTGATGAGAAGCTCCAATATCATCTTTAAAACTCCAATAAGTATTTAAATCGTGATTTTGAGATCTTGAAGTATCTAGAAAGTTATCCCCAAGAGAAGGATTAAATTGTGCTGTATCAAACCATACATCTGTACCTGTAACAGTATAGGGGAAATTTATTCCGAAACTTATCGTATTCATATTGTTTAAATCAAGAGTGCTAGTGTAAGGTCTAAAGCTGTCAGATAATGGAACATAGGAAGGGCTCCAAGTCCAGAAGTCGTAATCTAAAGTATTTGCTGAGTATGTTCCACCCAGTGTTGGCGCGATAGGTAATGATTCCCATCGATCTGCAATAAAATTATAGATCCGTAAAGATAGAGGATATTCTTCTGCTATTGATGTAGAAACAATTGATGAATCAAAAGCAACTTGTATAGATTGTAAATCTGACCTATCAACGAGAGGTAATTTATATGTGAAGTCGATTCCGTATGTAGATGTGCTCGTCATTTTAAGAGAAATGTAATCATTCCAATCTGAAAGCGTCCTTTCTAAATCTCTAAGATCGCTATTATCGAGTGTTTTGTAAATAGAAGTCGGAGTGTCTATTGGTAAATAGTCCCCTGTATGAGATAATCCGCTCTCAGTTAGACTAAATTGATCTAAGTTATATCCCGTTAATTTATTCTTAGCAAAAACATATTGATTTGGGCGACCAGGATTGGAATTGTAAATACCTGATGAATCATGTGTAGAACTATAATAAAGATCAGTGAAATCGAATTTTTCTGAGACGGCAGGATTCGAAATCCATACATTTTCTAGATAATTTCCGCTAAATTCACCATCAAACTCATCTTCTCCCAAAAGATCGTCCTCTCCTGTTAAGTATTGAGAAAGTATACCTGAATCATAGTCATTATCGTAAAATATTAGTGAGTTTTCTAAATCAGGCATGTTAGTATACTCTGAGCCCCATGGATCGCCCCAACCGGAGGTAATTGTTGGATATCGTATGTTAGTACCTAAACCAGAACTAATAGGTGCGTATTGATAATTAAGACCTCTATAATCCCAATCCAAATTCTCTAGAGATTTCCAATTAGGATTAGTAATAGTGGAAGTTGGATTGAGCCATAGAAGTGGAAGAGTAGAATCGTCTAAGAATCTACTTATAGCTGAAATATCTTGAATTATATTTGTGCTTTCATAAGTGTTAAAAGAAGTGCTTATTGTCTGTTTATCCTCATCTGAATATGAAAGATATGAGTAAGCTATTTTTAAGTTTTCTATGGGTAGATTCCAAATAGAGCTGTCTAATTGCAAATCAAAAGCATATCGTGAATGTGTTATATAGTGGAGATTATCAGATAATTCATACCACACGCTGTTATATTCGTAATATAGTTTATTTATGCTATAAATAGGTACATCTCTTACATCATCAATTATGAATCGCGTGCCACTTATTATGAAATTTGAAAGTTCGGTATCTGTGTATATAACTTTTGTTAATCTAATAGGATTAATTATGGTAGTCTCTTCTTCTCTATATTCAATTTGAGATTTAAACACACCGGAATCACTTGCAATTATCAAGCTTTTAAGATAATTATCATTTATAAATAACATATCAAAAATATTAAAACGTATATCATCGAACCCACTAATTTCATATTCAACCCATGAATTTATCTCATTGTTGTAGCGTAGGCATAAAACAGCGTCCATCATTCCGATATTCTCTCGATTAACACCTAATATAAGTGTATCAATACCGTCTAAAGTCTCGTATTCAATAACGCCTATATATCCTAATATGGAATCATCCAAAGTTTCATTATTGGAAAGAGCAAAATTAAAATTATATAATTTAGAAGTAGATGTACCAATCTCATTTGCTCCTACTAATACGGAAGTTTGTCCGTCAGTTAAAAAGTCTTCCAGAATTCTTATTGAAGTAGGAGTTATTAAAGCATCTGGAAATTTAACTGGGCTTTGATGTTCTATTAAATTGAATTGAGAATCGAAGTAATATTTTCCAAATTCTAAATCTCCTGAGACCGTATTTTCTTGGAATAAAACCATAGTTGTCTGGCTTGAAGTCTCGTCAAATACGAGATCAAAGAGAGAGTAAAGTAAATCAGGATCATTTACACAATCAAGTTTAATAACCCATTTAGGAGTCTGGTCCAGAGAAATAACATCTATCTGGGCAGAAGTTACTCGAATAATTTCATCGATCCCATCACCATTAATATCAAATATTCGGAATACTTGGTCAGGTAGAACAGGAATGGGGTCTTCAATGCTTAAGACTGTATCTACAATCCACCCGCTAATAGAATCAAACTTATAGATAATTACATCAATCTGAGAAGCAGAATCCACTAAAAGAATAGGTTTCCATTTACCACTAACATCAAAAATTCCCCATGAACCCCAAATTGAACTAGAAATAGGTGAAACCCTCATTGGTAAAAATTCATAGGTAAGATTGTACATTATGTCCATGAAATCTTTATCTTGGTTAATATCCCAAGTTATCATATAATCTGCATTTTGACCAGCTGCCTGAATTACGGCAGGTTGAGTATATATTGGGATCCAATCTGCTGCTAAAGGGTCATAATAAGTTGCCACAATATCCCAGAGGTTAATTTGGGTGTTTTGAAGGTAGAACTCCCCCGTAATGTCAAATTCATTAGCAGTTAAATCTGGATCAAAGTCAATAATATCTCCAAATACCAGATCAGTTATGAGTTCAATTGCAACGTAGTCATATAACTTCGCATCATAAGTGATTGTAAGGAAATTTCCTGCTTTATCAAAAACATACGCTTTAAAGTAATAATCTACAGGATCTTCTAATCCGAGTTCGTAATCCCAATAGAAACTCCATATCCCATCTTCAGAGAAGTAGGCTCTTCCCAATAGAGTATCATAATTAATCCCATCAGTAGATCCATAAATCATAATTTTGGTAACATCTATGTCTCCATTCTCGTCTAACAAAACAGAATCAATATTAATATCAAGAGTGGCGTCATCGTAATCATCAGAGCCGAATAGTAAAATTCCCTCTGAACTACTTGTTTCACCTAGGCTCCATTCAAATGCGGGAGTTCCGGACATTGCATTATCATATATTCCTTTGTATTCTCTTGAGACGAACTTGTTTCCTTCCGAGCCATCAATATTTTTTAGACCATCTTTAATACTGAACCAAAAAAGGATTTCATCTCCTTCTGCAATTGATGGTAAGTGATATGTAATATCAAAATAATTATATGTAGAACTTTTTAGTTCCCAGTTTACGTTACCAGAGTCGAATTCAAGGTCAATTCCTGTAGGTACCGCTTCGTAAAATTGTGCTTGAACCGAATATGAGGGGTCGAGTAGGAATCGATATTGTTCGTCAATCTGAATAAATAATGAACCGTCAATTTTGAAAATAGAAAATTTATCAATTTCTTCATTTCCAATCTTGATCTTCTGAATTGATTTGATATTATCTGTTTCTGTATTTCCAGAATCATAATCAGTAATTTCGTATAATAGTGTATCATAATTTAAAGCGGGACTGAGAGTAATGGGGTGATATGCTAGAGGGTTTGTATAATACATTGAAACCTGTTCTATGCCTAATTGCTGGTCCAAATATGGATAATTTGTTGTTAACCAACTGAAACTATCAAATAACTCGTCACTTGTAGTTATTGTGATATATTGTTCGTCGCTAAAATATAAAATATTTATTGGTTGAGTTGAATATTTAATTTCTCCGTCAGCGTAAATGTCATTATTAAATAAAGTAAACAATGGGCCGGAATTATCAAAATATACATCTAGAACTGAAAACTCGGCAGAGTTTCCAGTCTCGTCAATTACAGTGACATATATATCGTATCGTCCATCAGGTAGTTGATTTGTATCAAGTAAGATTTCCCATTCAAGGATCGTAGGTGATATAGTCGTATTAAATAGTGATAAATCTAATGAGTTATAAATTGTTCCTGATATTGTATTAGCACATCTTAAAGATATTGAGTAGGGGGAGATATCATCAACTTCTACTCTTACTAAATAAATACCGTTCCAAGGATTTATATCAGAATAGATATTTGAAAAGGCCGGATTAGAATTATCGACAATAATGTTAAAATCTTGATTTGTAATTTGGGCTTTTGAGTCTTCACAAATTAAAATATAAGAAGCAGGTCCGTCTAATAGGGATGGATCGTTGAAATAAAATGTGTAATTAATGTCTTCCACAACCCAGTTTCCTGCTATTGGGATATTAAACTGATAAGAAGTAATATCGGAAGGATCTTCAATTAAAAATGAAATACTGCTTGTTGTCGGATTAACTGATATATCGTTGATAAACTGATTATACACATTTGGACCTTCAAAATCAATTAAGAAAGGAGTGCTTAAATTCAATTTATTGATAGTTCCAGAAATATCATAAAATTCTCCAACTATTGTATAATTTCCTTGAGGTAAAGCTTGAAAATCATAACTCCCCTTAAACTGTTGAGTGTTATGAACACCAGTAGAGATTTCATAATCGAAAGTTATATCTTCTTGACTATTATAAATTGTACCGTTTAACAATTTAATATAGATTTTTTGACTATCTAAAAAGTAGGCAAATTCATGATGAAAACTATTAATAGTAATATGATCAATATGGCTTATTTCTTCTCCGGGTAGTAAAGTAGGAAGTGGGACATAGAAAACGTTATTGGTAATATCAGTACTTATATAATCTTGAGTACCAGAACCGTCAGAATTAGCTTTTAATAAGATGGTATCAACTAAATTATTTCTTGAGTCATAAATATTAACTTTAGGAAAATTGTTATTAACTATGAATGGAATTTCATGAGGATTTCTATGTGTTTGAGCTCCTGTGGAGAAACTCATTAACACATTGTAATTTTGGGGTAAAATATCATAATCAATCTCAATATTTGAAATGTTAACTACATCAGAAAAAATTGTGTCTGTAGCAATTATTTGTACTGTCTTTGATGTAACAAACTTTTTACCTTGATACAATGCTATCTCGATATCAATCGGTGAAAATTCACCAGGTAAAATATTATAGAAGGTTGAGTCTAATTCGATATTCTCAAAAACTTCATCCGAAAAGTAAATATCATCGTTTTCTGTGAAAATATTAGTGAGGTTAAAAGTCTCATATAAAGTAGAAACTGAAACGCTTGTAATATCATTATCAAAAGGAATTGCTTTAACTACAATATCGATCATATCAAATTGATCATTGCTATATACAAGAACATCTTCTAAATACTCAATGTTGAAGTCAAGATGATTATCAAAATCTTTTATAAACCAGAAAGAGTAATTGTTATAAGTCTTAATATTCCCCAATTTATCTACGGCAATTAGTCTGAAATATATAATATCGTCTTTTAAAGTAAATAGGCTCATAGTAACGTTCGCAAGAGTAGATGTTGAGTTAGTAAAAGTTCCGTACGGTATCCAAGATCCATCAACGCTGTTGTTATAATCAAGTCTTACATAATCAAAATCGGGTTCTGAAAATTGAACGCCCATACTTACAATTTGGTTAGCTGAGTCACTATATATTTTTCCAAGAGTAAGTGTATAAGCCGCTCCCCGAGTTATTATGATATTCTGAAGAAATAGATTTTTGGTATCATCAAAAATTCCTTCAAATTGCAGTTGATCTAATGTATAACTAGAATCAATTACTGCAGTAACTATTCTATCAGTAAAATCAGTATTACCTTGTGGAGAAATCTCAAATGACTTTTGTTCTACTCCATTATTTAACAAATTTAAGTCTATTTTATTAGTTGAACTTGTATTAAATCCAATTTCAATTCTATCCCCCGCGAACAATTCTAAATTAAGATTATCTTTGCTACTTAGCTTTAATGTCTCTGTTTCATCAGTTTGTATATAAGCAATACCATCTCCTTGATAATTTTTTGAAATGTCATAATAAATTCCATTAATATCTCCCTCAAATGTTATCTCAGCATACATGGTATCTAAATTTACGGTTTGCGATCCAACATAAGAAAATACTGCCTGCATTTCTATTTGGAGATTATCTAACTCAGTTTGTCCCCAATCTAAATTAGAATATGTTATAGAATCCCAGTCATATCCTGATGTAATAGGTGCAAGAGTAAATATTTTTGATGTAGTAGCACCTGTTTGATCTGTTGCTCCCCATAATCTCGGATATGTAAAAATGAAAGGAAACTCCATATGATACACCCATATTTTTATTTGAGTAATTTTTCCACTATCATAATCAGCTAAAGTAATACCACCATTATCCATCGAGAATTCATCCGTATGTACAGCAATCCCGTTGTTTGTATCAGAAACTAAAATTCCGTCAGGAGTTGCCTCATTGATTCTTGCAGAATGTCCAGATCCTGGTGTATCCCACTGAAGCGAAATATCTCCATCAGGTCTTAATATAGCCGTTTCTGTTGAGTAAGAATAACTATTAAACGAGGAATTAGCTAATAGATAATTTGTACCTTCTCCAAGGAAGTATCTTGAACTTACACCATCTAAATTCCAATTATCAGATCCTGTTCCAAAGTCTTCTTTATACACCTCACCCTGAGCTAACAGTGTTATATCCGGACCCTTAATATCGAGTATAGTCGGTGATAGGGTATAATTATAGGAATATTGGTCAAACTGAGGACCGTAGTCAAAATGAAGAGTAATATTGAAATTAATATCATAGTTGTTAGGTGTCAAGTCTTTATTTTGAACCCAAGTTGATAGATCGTCCAATTCAATTAGATCAAAATTTGAAGCTATGTCAGAATAGTTTATAGGAACAGAATTTAGCAAGTCCCAAGAATTAGAATAGTTAATGTAAATTTCTGTTGTATTAATAAAGGATTCAAAACCGTTTAATGGTATAATACCGATCCGGGAATTATGGTTAATTCTGCCTTCAAGGTCGTCGTAATAAAATGTCACAGAATCATCGAAATTACTGATTTCAAAAGATATTGGAGTTCCGGAGTTGTCAAAAACTTCATACACTATTCGTTGAGTGTTATCTACTGTTTTTGTAACAAAGAACCATGTTTCTTCATCAGGTAAAGACATTGTATCCATTACCCATGAATAATAATTTTTATCCCCAGAAATATTAGCAATTAAGCTCCATCCAATTAAAGGATTTTCTAAATCTGGGAGAGAATTTGCTACATAAAATTCTGTATGGTTGATAAGGACATATTTATTAGGTGTTTTATTGAGTTGAAAGTTAATATACCCATCAAGTATTTCACCACTAACAGTAAGTGGATCCCATACTCCTAAACCATCATCATAAGAAATTGAAGTTATTAATTTTAAAATGTAACCGTTTTTATGATCTTCAATTTCCGTGTCTGTAATGGTACGATTGAAAACGGCAATTTCATCGATTATTCCATCAAAAGAGATATACGAGTTAAGGGTAGTGCCAATAGTTAAGTTTGTTTTAAGAGAGTTTGCAAAACTACCTGACCATGGTTCGGCTGGACCGCTATCAGCACTTCTAAACCATACATCGTCGATCAGAACATCTACATCGCTTTCATTAAATCTCACTGCAATGTAAGAAAAAACACCAGGAACGATTGATCCGGCATTTCCATAATTAGCTGTTGCACTGCTTTCATTGGTCTTAAAATGAATTTGTAACTTTCCATCTGAAGAAATTCCAAGCTCAAAGATGGATTCAGAGCTGTTTGCTTTCGAGAAAAACACATTGCTAACTAAATTATTACTTTGATTAGTATGTAAAGTCGTTGGGTTAATCCAACCTGTCAATATGAGCTGTTCATTATCAGCCCCAAAAACGTTATTTAAGGCATTTTTTCCAAAATCAACATAGTCAAAATCTTCATAAGTAGGCAAACTTACTGACTGTCCAAGGTGAATTAGTACAGAATCAATTTCCCATGAATCAGGAGAGGAATCAGATGTTTTTGTACCATCGCTGAATCTTATAGTAAACGTGGATGATGTTAACTTACCAATAATACTTATATTATTCCACAAGGATGCGGTTAAATCTGACCAGAGAGTATCCCAAGCTGAACCAGTCCAATATTCAACTAAAAGATTTTCAGCATCCATCGTTCCAGTCTTTATACGTAATTCTTGAACAGGCATAGAATCAGCTTCATCAGGGATTCCTGCAAATTGAACTTCTAATTCCATTTGATAATCAGTTCCAACGCCAGGAGTGGGATTAATGGCAATTTGTCCATACGCCGCTCCATCAGCACGTGAACCTGAGAAGTCGACGTTTACATTAACCGTACTCCCAGCAGAAGATTGTATTTTATAACCCCAAGAACCGGCAGCGTTACCAGAACCAGATCCTGATTCTATATAAGCCTCCTCAGACCAATCTGTACCTGTAATTGTAAAGGGATCGAGATCTGCACCGTCAGAACCAAGTACGTAAAGATCAAGTGTGTCATCAATATCCGTAGTAATCGCAGCGATATCATGATTCTGTGATGATCCGCTTCTACCGTTCGTGTATCCATTAATTGGATCACTCGCATCAGCTCCAGTTATTAGCAAACAATATCCCCATAAATCATCGGATTGAACGGAATCTATAGTTACGGTCGATTCTGTACCATCAACAATCCGCCAAAACACTGAAGCGTAAGCATCAGAATTGGACCCTCCTTGATTGAAAAGACGTGTCCAACCCGTCTCAGTAGAAAATCCTTCATTATTACCATTTGAGTCACTACCTGCTAAGATAAGTAATAAATCACCAACTGAAGCTGTTCCAGGAATGGTTAACGCAAGGGAGTTACCTGTATTTGTATTGCTCGTATAAACATCTATTATTGGAGCGCTAGTTGGTCCTACTCCCAACTCTTCCGCAAGCGAATCATACGTATCATCAGTAGCATCGAGATCAGCAAATACATCGTGCGTGCCAACGTCTGCTGAACCATCTACATCCGAAATCTGATTAACAAAGTCTTCATCTGCTCCCGAACCACTATATTGAAGAAGAACACTATCAATATTCCACGTATCCTGAACTGAGTCGGATGAGAAGTCTGAACCTGCAAATTTAATAGTAAATGTTGAACTTGTAAGATCTACTGTATAATTATTCCAAGTCGAAGCCGTCAAATCAGATGTAATTGTAGACCATATAGAACCAGTCCAATAGGTTACATTTATATCTTCCGACCCTGAAAACGTACCAGTCTTAATAGAAACTTTCTCTACATCCATAAAATCCATTACATCAGTAAATTGAATTTCTAAATCCATTTGATAGTCTGGGCTTCCAGCTTCCTCACCGTTGATCGCAATTTGAAAACCGACATTACCGTCATTTGCAGCTGCTGATACCGTAGCAGTACCAGAAGCACCTGCACTCGGCATTTCTTTATATCCAAAACTACCGGCTGCATCTCCTTGCGTGGATCCAGATCGTTCTTCAGCCACTTCTACAAATCCAGTTCCTGCAACTGAAAATGGGAATTGGTCTCCACCATCAAAGGCTTGAACGTAAATGACTAAACAATTATCTTCGATGGTGTCTACACCTGTTATACCTAAGTTTTGGGTGTTTTGAATCACATCAGGTCCTACAACTTCAATTACATCTGAAGTATCTACTCCACTTATCCGTAAATACCACATCCCCCAATCGTCTGCTGAGGTAGCAACCACAGTCTCGCTAGGATCTTCTGTTCCATCAGCCACACGGTAAAAAAATCCGATGTGAGAATCAGAAGTTCCGGTTCCAGCTTCTGCCACCCAAATCCATCCGTTTTTGTTATCGGTAAACTGATCGGTACTCGATGTATCATCATTAAACGGAAGTAAGACTAGTAAATCTCCAATTTGCACCCCAGAAGGTTTATTAACCCACAGATTTGTACTAGCCGCACTGTCACTATTCACTTCCCACGTTTCGATAACTGGAACTCCACCACCTCCACCAGCAACTTCAGTGAGAGTATCGTAGTTACCATCAGTAGAGCCGAGATCAGCAAATACGTCGTGCGTGCCAACGTCTGCCGAACCATCTACATCAGAAATCTGATCAATATAATCTTCGATTGTAATACCAGGGTCTCCAAGTGTAATTGCGCCATATCCGTCAAAATCTAGTCCGTATCCATCTTTACCTGTAATCCAAGAAGTATCACCTTTTAAGTCACCTTCCAAATTTTGTCGGCTATCATAGGTTTTCTTTCCATTATTTTCTTCGAAACTTGCAAGAAATTGTAAGGCATCAGGAAATTCTTGACCACTTTCATAGTAAGCTTTTAGTAAATCGTAAAGCGTAAAGTCCCAATTTGGATATCCATCACCATCAGTAGCTTGGAAGAATCGATGGCCGTTAACCTCTACCTCGAGCCCAGCCCATTCTTCATGAATAAAATTATAATATTGAGAATGGTTGAGGTTATACTCGATTTTTGCCAATGAACTGATCGGAAATGAACCGTTTATCTGAATTGAGTAGAAAAATGTGCCATCTTCATTTGTGTCTAAAATAGTAAGATTGTCATAATGTCTATTACGCTCCAAAAATATTTCTAAACCCTCTAAAGCTACTGGTTGATTTAATGAATTAACAACTTTACCATCATAGGAAACTGTCCAACTATCATGGTTTTGATTTTCGACAGTATATACGCTTCCATATACTGAGCTTGCAACAAAATCAAAAGTTTCAGTTGAAATAACTTTTAAGTCATCCTTTACAAGAGTGAGATGATAAACTTCAGGATTTGAGATTCGAGTGGAAAATCCGAACTGATCCGAATAATAAATCTCTGCTAAGTAATTTCCTGGAAGAAGATTATACTCATTAAGTGGAACTTCAATATAAAGAGGAATTGTTCCTGAAGGTCCGTGGATTTGTCTTGAAATTATATTGATAGCACCTCTGTTGAAGCCCTCGACATAAGGGATATCTTGGGGAATTAATCGTATTCGAGTATTAACAGTTTGCCCAAAAACAGCGGATACTTGGCTTCTAATCACAAATTTATCATTAATTGTTAATGGCCCAATTTCATCGAGGCTGTTAACATATTCTAGTTTAGAAAGATCAGTAGTGCTAGATTCTATCCTCGAGGATTGCGAAACTACAGCATACTGCGCTTTTGGAGTATTAAGGCGTGTTAAATTATGAGTTGTAAAAAGTAAAACCATACATATAAGAAATATTCCTATAAGTAGTGCGGCTCGAAGGTCCCTATCTCTCCGTTCTTGTATTGAGAAAGGATCAACACTCGGTTCAAGACCAAGTTCTTTAAGAACTCTATTGGAATAAAAAGTTTGATGTCTTACTAGATGGGTTCTTAGATGTGTATCCTTCTTTGTGAAGATTACAATGAATATGATAATAAAGAAGGCGGGGATGAACAATTTCAAAGGATCTGCATAATATATGATCGCAAAAGCAAGAAGAATTATCGTTAGCGAAATCCAGAGACCTGTTATTTTGTTATTATGATAAATCCTTGTAAGATTGTTTTTTAATGAAAGATATTTTCTATAAATCGCTCGTGAAATCAAATAAGTACTAACAGGTACAATGGAAGCAAATTCAATATTTTCAATGGAATAAAGCCCCCATGAAAGAAATAAAGAAAGAGTTGGAATAAAAAGAAAAGGCACCAAACGGTATTTGGTAAAACGTAAAGTTTGAAGGGTGGGATGGAAGACGAAGTAAAGGCAGACTCCTTGAATTATTATAATATAGAAGTTTATTATATCGGATAATATATTGAATGATATCGATATAGCTGCAAAAATATAGAAGAAAACCAAGATTATTGCAAATAATTGAGATCGTGAAACTTGTTTTAATCTCTTAATTATTGATTTGGAATTGTTTAGTACTTTCTCGGGTTTCTTTAATACTACTGCTGGTGTTGACGAAGCAGTAATAGAGTCGTGATCTAATTTTGTTATATATTCTTGTTCTGTCATACTTTCCACCTTTCATTTATCTCATATTCTATGAGATCTTTAATTTTTTCTAAATAGAATGATTTATTTTCAGGAAATAACTTATATTTTTTTTCGTAAATATCGATTTGTTTTGATGTTATACAACGTCTCCTAGGCTCTAATGAGCTAAGGTCAAACTTAATGAACTTACTTTTTGGAATAGCACCCATAACTTCAGGTTCTTGAAGTGGGAATATCCCGTGATTGTTAATTTTCTTACTTTCTATTGACATATTACTTTCATCCTATACTATTTTTTATATATAAAAGAAAAAAAACTATAATTCTCTTCATATTATGACACTACAAGGTTTCCTTTCACCTTTTTCAAGGAAATAAGGAAGAAACCCTTTCTCTTGTATTTGTTAAGTATCACTTAATTCTTTCTCATTAATAAATATAATTGAGAAAACTTGTCCCAATTTGGGAATTCTTCAATCTGTGCAACATTTGGCAACAAAAGATTTACAGCTTTATTGTTATACAAAATCGAGAATTTTTGTGTACAGTTTGCGTTTTTTCCTTTTTAAATGAGATCATAAAGTGCGGATAGGAGTTAGTTAAAGGCAGGATATGCTGATCATCGATATCCCCAATAATATTCGATTTTGGATCATAAATTTCAAAAAAAGTGATCACAAAAGAATTAATTTTATCGATTTGTTATATTTTTTTTAAAATCCAAAAGTTGTGTGATCATAAATAAAAAGATTTAAAATTTTTTTAGTTTTTTTAAAACTCCTTTCTGCTGATTTTTCTTTTCCCATCTTGGGATTTTTTCTTTATAAGTAACGACCAAAAAAATAATTTAAAATTTCGGTGATAAATTTATGGATCTTGAAAAGTATATATTTGATGTATGTGAGAGGATTAAAATGTTTAAGTATATTTCTGAGAAAGAGGAGTTTCTTGCTAGAGAACTATTTGATCGAGTTAAAATACCGAGAACGTCTGGATATAGGATCTTAGAAATATTATGCGAAAATAAGTTACTGGAAAAACCTGAAAATGGGAATGGAAGTCAATATAATGTTCGGTATAAAATAACATCAAAATGGGCAAGCTTTTATGATGATCTAAGAAAGCGAATCTTGGATATTTTGCTCTAGTATTGATATTTAGCTTTAAGCTCTTCCAAATCTTTAAGAGCTCACAACTCTTTCTTTTTAAACTTATATATACTTAAGAAAACATATCCCCCAATCATTAAGATAATAGGGAGAGGTAAAAATGAAGGAATACCGGCAGGGGTTTCTTGAGAGTTAGGATCGATTAAAGTTATATATAAGTGCTTAATGTTTTCTATATTTCCTGCGTTGTCAATTGAATAATATGATATTTCATAAGTTCCAAAATCAAATCCGTCTAAACCAAATGGCTCAACATAATCGAACCATGCAGAATCATTGATTTTGTACTTGATCATGGAGATTCCCGAGCCTTGAAGGTCGCTTGCATTTAGAGAAAATAAAGTTGAAGGAATAACTACGTCAGAATAAGTAATAGTTGTCTGAGGATTTATATCATCTCTAATGGTAAAATTATAATACGGAGTGTAAACCACATTTCCGGCAACATCACTTGCAATAAAACGGAAACTCAAACTATCATTCCAATCAAAATAAGAAATGTCTATTGAGTGTTCCCAAGTATCATCATAAAAATTGTACAAGTATTCGAAAAGCGTATACCCCCATCCTGATTGGTATCTCATTTCAAAGATAACGTCGTCTATTCCTGACCGATCATTAATTTTGCAGAATACATCTACCCAATCTTGATAATATTGAGGGTGTGTATTATTTACATAAGGAGGAGCAAACGCAAAATATATAATCGGCGGTTCGATGTCTTTGCGAACTATTACCTCTTTAGACACAATCTCTCCCGTAATATCTTGAAAGTAGAACTTTATCAAAACCGTGCCATTGGAACATGCATCCCAACCGGCTTTATCTATGATACCAGAACTATTAGATGAATAATGTAAGGTAGTATTGTCATTCAGAGTATACCATAAAGAGACAGGGTTAGCATCATATAAAATTAAATCAAAATTAGGACCGTCACTTCCGAACAACTGAAATTGAAAAGGGGAATTAATTGTTAAGTCTGGTGGTAGTGTGTCCTTATAAACAAGGATAGATGATGAATTTCTATTACCTGCCGTATCATTTGCATAAAAGGTTATATTTAATTGTCCATCACTAAAATAATCCCATATATTAGCATCAATGGTGCCATTATCTATAAAAAAAGTCTTTTCTGAGTAATATGTCTCATTACTGACCACATACCACATATCAAGTAAGGTGGTATCAAATATTAGAACATTGAACTCAGGAGGAGTTTGGTTGTAAATATTATTATTTAATGGAGTTGATATGACCAGTGAAGGAGGAATTGCACTTTTTTCTATAATTACTGATTTCATATTAAAATTTCCTGCGGAGTCATTTGCAAAGAATTTTAGTATCAAAATTCCATCTTGTAAGGCATTCCAAAGACTTTGGCTAATTGAACCGTTTGATGTAAATATAACTGATTGACTATCGTTAATAGAATACCACATAGTCTCAAGATTTAGATCGTGAACTTCAACTATAAATTGAGGTGGTATTGAGCGAAATAATTCATTTAATATGGGAGCTACTATCTTGATTGAGGGGGCAAAACTATCTTTTGATTCAATGTTTAGGGAATAAAGACCGTTAACGTCATTATATACCCGAAAAAAATAAAAAGCTCCTATAGATATGTTTTGAATAATTAGTTCATTATCAGTCTCAGAAGTTGAGCTTTTAAGCAGAATACCTTGGTCATTATATAAACCTAAATTTAAGTTCCCGCTAGAATTTAAAAATTGCAACTCCAAATATAAAGTATCACCTTCATTCAAATAAGTAAAGAACCAATCTTCGTCATTCGCTGCTAAATATCTCGTCCACCCTTTATAGATAGCCTTCGCATTATTGAAATTATCGTTTTCTTCATATAAATCTTCACCGCATAAATTATTCGTTATAGTGTTTGCACTACTATATTCTTCAACAATGGCTTGACTGTATCCTACGAGATGGTTATTTGATATTAAATTATGATCACTATTATATACATGAATACCGATTCCATCAATGTCATATATGTCATTATCTAAGACTTTCACATAATCTATGTACCGGATAGATATACCCGCAGTAGAGTTAATTATGGTATTAAACGAGATATGGTCATTACGAAAATAGCCACTATTGCTAATATACATTCCGTAGTTCATATTTGAATCTAAAAGGTTATACTGGATAAAACCATAGGATCGAACTCGCATATTAATTCCATTTTGACCATTAAAATTAATTCTATTATTTATAATATCAGTATATTCACAGTCTTGATATACATAAATACCATGTTGGGTATTATGTTCAATGGTATTATTGAAGATTAAAGTAAATCGGCTACCTTGATAAAGCCGGATTCCATGCTGATTATAAGTAACAGTATTATTTTCAACATTATTATAATCTGAAAAACTGCTAATGTATATTCCATTACCGTCGTTGTTATGAATATTGTTAGATATTATCTCGTTATATAAAGAAGCTCTAACAAGTATACCATGACCGCCATTATTGATAACTGTATTGTTGATAACTGCATTATAAGACCATCCACAGGAATATAAGTTTATTCCTGCTACTGAAGTATTGAATATTAGGTTATTTTCTAAATTACCATTTCTAGTATTATCAAGATAAATACCTGAACTTCCGTTAAATAAAATAGTGTCTTTAATAATAAAATTGGAAAACTCAGAGTCTTTTATTTCTATACAATTTCCTCCAAATCCATTGATAGTGAGATTTGAAATAACATAGGGATCCCCAACAGTACCTGATCCACTTACCCATTCGTTTTCTGAGGCGGTCTTGCTCCAGTTATAATTTGGATCTCGATCATCGATAAAGATTGGAGGGGCTACTGATGTCTCGGGTAAGCTCTTTATTGAATCCTCAAATTTATTTGTTTCGTTACGTAGCAAATTTGTATCATTGTTCTGAAATGTTTGAGAAATTAACGATAAAAGACTAGCTAAGAAGCATAATTCCAATAACACGAGTAATTTTATTTTTTTTCTGATAGAACTCACCATAAAAAACTAATTAAAAATAGTAGTAATGAGTTTATTTAAAGAAAATTTTTATCTTATTTTATTATGAGTGGGTAATGGTATTAAAAGATAATTATAAAAAAAGGAGCAATCAAGATAATATATCTATTTTGCATTTTTGGCATCTATAATCATCAGTTTTAACTCTATAATAGGTTTTCCAGAATTATTGCAAGTTGGACAGACATGAGGTGCTCGATACGTAATGACAATTCTATTATAAAAAATAGTACCACATTTTCTGCATAGATAATTAGTCTTAACCTTGCAAGTGTGGTATTCTGGTAATTTTCTTTCAAGCGTAAAATTATGATCTTGTGAAAAAATTTATTTTGAAGTTCTTGAACAATTTAACAATGTGGGGACTTTATTAGAAAAAATCTGAGAAGAAGTCTTTTATTTCAGTTGTTAATTGTGTAATTTGTTCTTTGGATAATATCTTGTCTAATTTAGATATTCGTTGATTTAAATTCTCTTCAATTTTATACTCTTCAAGCATTCTCTTTGCCATACTATCCACTCTCTTTCGTGCTCTTTGCGAAATGCTATAATGATATTGCTTGACGCCTACTGCTTGGGAAGTCGTTGAAATCAAAAGGAGCCATTCCTTTTCCTTCCACTCTTTTATCGGCTTATAAGGAGCCCATTTTTTTAGATCGAAGTTCTCACTGAATTCTTCGACTGTAAATTTATCTACAGATCGTAGGTAGTAAAGAAGCTCTAAATTATCTTCTAGCGAACCAAAAAGATCTTTCGGTAACTTCAATTTTTTTATTTTAAAATACCAAATCTAAACCTTAATTAAATATTAGATTATGTATTTATAAATTTGACTTTTGATCCAATTGGACGAAAGATCCAAATGCTTAAATAGGAAGTTGTATCATAAGTATATTGAACAAAAAGGTTTTGTTATTAGGAGGTGTTCTATAGTGAAAGACAAGAGGGTTTATTATAAAATTATTAAGAAGTGGAATAAAGATAAGAAAACCAAAAAAGATTCGGCATTAATTCTTGCAGGTTCGAAAGTATTATTGAATTGTATAAAAAAAGAATCAAAACCATTTAGAATTAGAAAAAGGAAGGAATATGAATATTTCTTGATCGATAACTTATATGACCTGATTGGCGATCAATACGAAAAAAAAAGCAAAAAATTGTGCGATGCATCTTCTAGGGATAAAAATGCTATAATAATTACATTACATAACGAATCTCTTCCAAATTAGGGGTTATGATATGATTATGGGAAGGATTGTTGTAAGTTTTGAAGTAATAAAATTGATGAATTCGACAGTACAACAGTTAGGGATCTTAACTTCGGACCACTCAGAACAATTAGAAGCAATATGTA
>SDBS01002559.1_pt1 | contig 18145 bp, 17 predicted proteins | sample 2277091 | NCBI WGS metagenome assembly SDBS01 (sample SAMN10404972, study PRJNA504765) | marine sediment metagenome | isolation source: marine sediment core GS10_PC15, 163 cmbsf | place: Arctic Ocean: Southern Knipovich Ridge | collected 2010 | reverse complement strand
GAGCTATGATCTCATGATGGCAAGAACAACTGAAGGAAGAGCATTCAGGATACTCACTCTCATTGATGAGTACACCAGAGAGTCTTTGGCCATTTTAGTTGACCGTAGGATTACCTCTCAGAAAGTCATCGATCAGTTGTTTTATCTATTTATATTCAGGGGCACTCCTCAATACATTCGCTCTGATAATGGCCCCGAATTCACCGCAAAGGCAGTACGCGGCTGGCTAAAGGATCTCGAAGTCACAACACTCTTCATCGAGCCCGGCAGCCCTTGGGAGAATGGATATATAGAGTCGTTCAATGGGAAGCTAAGAGATGAGTTCCTTGATCGGGAGATATTCACCACACTGACTGAAGCCAAGATACTCATTGAAAAATGGCGCAGGGAATACAATCAGGTAAGGCCCCACAGTGCTCTTGACTACAGACCACCTGCTCCCGAAGCTATCATTTCGTTGACTCTAACTTAACAAGTGGTAGTATTAATGGGGGCAGGTCAGTCGAGGTTTTTGACAAGAATATGGACACTATTTGGACACCAAGAGAGAAGGAAGAGAGTTCGGATTGGATGGAGAAACTCACGGAAGTACTATCTGAAGAACGTTTTAGCAGTTTTTGCCGGAGTGGCGAAATGGTAGACGCAGTGGACTTAAAATCCACTGGATAATTATGTCCGTGCCGGTTCGAATCCGGCCTCCGGCACCTAGAACATTTCCGATGCTTTGCCAGTGATACGGCGACTTCTACCCAGTCTTCCCTCACCCATTGTCCCCATCCTATGGCAGAGGAAGTTTCCACCAATCTCAGGGACTGGGTTCCCTTGTCCTTATTTTTCCAGGTAGATAGTTCTGGTGGGGAAGGGGATTTTTATTCCCTGGGTCTGGAGTTCCTGGTAGGCGGAAGAGATAACTCTATCCTGGATATCAAATCTATCCCGGTAGTCTCGAATCCAAAAGACAATCCTGAAATTCAGGGAGAAGTCAGCCATTTCAATAAAATATACCCGTGGGGGAGGATCCTTTAGAACCCCCTTTAGTTTTATGACGCAGCGTAGCAGGACTTCCTTAACCTTGCCTACGTCAGAGCCGTAGGCCACGCCTATGTTGATGACCATTTTTAAGTTAACCATGGGGCGTCCGTAGTTGGTAATCTTACTCATGACCAGAGTTGAGTTGGGTACAATAATCTCATTGCCTTCTTCAAAGGACTTTATCCGGGTACTACGCAGTCCTATATCAATGATTTCTCCCATTTCTCCTGTGTCCAGTTTGATAAAATCTCCAATTTTGAAAGACTTGTCAGCAATTAAGGCTATTCCTCCAAATATATTGGCAAAAATGTCCCTTAAGGCAAAGCCGAGGATAAATCCGGCAATTCCCAGGCTGGCGATGAGGGGAGCAACTTCTATCTGCCAGAGTTTGAGGATGAAGATAAATAGAAGGATAAAAACAATAAAGTTCAGGATTTTTCTGCTGATGATGATGAGTTCCTGCTCCTTTGCTTTTCCCAAGACGGTTTTTCTCCGGTCGAGCCAGCTCTTGAGTGTCAAGTTTATGATAGAGCCAGCCAGATAGCAGGAGATAGCAATGATTACAGAAATGACAACTCGGGATAGATTCACCTTGATTGCTGGGATGAGAGGCAGAACCTCAAGAGCTGCGGAGAGTCCGGCCAAAATAATGAGGTAGTAGATGGGACCCTTTACTCGGGAAAGAATGATATCGTCTAGTTGAGTGGTGGTTTTTCGGGTTAGTCTCGCCACCACGTGGGTGAGGAAGAGGTAGGAGATTCTTGCCGCAACGAAAAAGCCGGCAAAAACGAAAGCCGCCCTGGCGTATGGGCTAACCAGGATTTCTGTCAGGATCTTTGCCATTATCCCCTCTCCCTATTCCAGATGATCCTTTTGGATTCACCCGGGGTAAAGTACGTCTTTTGGGATCTTGAGCCTATTCTAGAACGAAACTCTCAATCCGTCAATGAAGGACAGCGAAATTCTACGTTCCAGCCGGTAAGCAATGTTCTAGAAAGGCCTGGAAAAGCCGAATTCTGATGCTATATTATTCACTTTTTCGGGTCTCTCTCTTATCGGGGTTGACAGCGGATGCAGCAGAATACAATTCAGAGCAAGGCCAGACAGATTATATCTGAAGTACCTTGGATGCCTAAGAAATTTCATTGGAGATTTGACAAAAAAACAAACATGTTTAAACTGGGAAACCGTCGGTGTTATTCGATTACGAGAGGGAGAACTCAAGGGTTGACCCTAGTGCAGGAAAACATCCAGGCCAGACCTCTTTTTTTGCAGGTATAGTTTCCAGACGAGAGGAGGTGAGGGAAGGACTAGGTGTGACTGAGCAAGACTAGATTTTTGTAAGCGCGGCCCTGGATGTTGGGAAGGTTGTGGTTTGAAGACTGAGGAGGATGGTTAAATAAAGACGGTAGTTTATCAAAATGAAAGGAGGCTCTCAGCGTGAAGAAATTAATTCTCTTTATGGTTGTTATGCTGCTTTTGTTGGGAGTGGTAGTAGGCGTTGGAGCAGTGGATACGGTGAAGATTGGGATGTTGACCTCCCTTACCGGGGGCCTCGCACCTTTTGGTCCGCCTATTCAGCACGGGGCTGAGCTGGCGGTGGAGCAGATCAACAAGGCGGGCGGAATAATGGGAAGGGAGCTGGTGCTCGTAGTGAGGGACTCTGGAACTGCTCCTGCCATAGGTCGAGATGCTGCGGCAAAACTGGTAGAAATTGATGGGGTTCCTGCTCTCATTGGGGCCCTTTCCAGCGGGGTTACTCTAGCTGCCTCAAGTGTGACTATTCCGAATCAGGTAGTCCACATATCGCCAGCTTCGACTTCGCCGGCCATAGCCGATCTTGAGGATGATGGTTTTGTCTTCAGGACGGTTGTTTCAGACGCCTTCCAGGGAGTTGTTCTGGCGGGTCTTGCTGTTGACCTTGGCTATGAAACTGTTTCGGTGGTATATGTCAATAACGCCTATGGCAAGGGTCTGGCTCTGGTTTTCAAGGCGAACTTTGAGGCAAGGGGCCATGAGGTTCCAGCCATGGTTCCTTATGAGGAAGGGAAACCCTCCTATCGCAGTGAAATGGAGCAACTAATCAGGGGGAATCCGGATGCTATTGAATTTATCGCTTATCCGGTGGATGGAAACAAGCTGCTGGTAGAAGCTATCGAGCTGGGTTATGAAGGAGAGTTCCTCTTCTGCGACGGTATGAAAGGGGAGGCTGTTGCTGCCGGTCCTGCTTCTAAGTTCATTGAAGGGTCTTTCGGTACGGCAGCTGGCGCTCTGGAAATAGCGGTAGCTGAGCAGTTTACTGCTGATTTTGACGAGAGATTCGAACCCAGCACTGTCCCCTACAACAAAGAGGCCTACGATGCCGCTGTTATTATTGCCCTGGCCATGTGGAGGACGGGCCCTGTCTTCTTTGAACTGACGCGGGCAGAAAAGGGTGCGGCTATCAGGGATAGCTTGACAGCTGTGGCTAATTCTCCTGGAGAAGAGGTCACTTACGGGGAACTTGAGAAGGCCTTCGATCTTTTGATGGAAGGTAAAGAGGTTAACTATCAAGGTGTCTCCGGACCCGTGGAATTCGATAAAAATGGAGATATGAGCGTGGGGGCTATGGAGATCTGGGTGATCAAGGAAGGCGAAATCGTCACGGACCGAATGGTGGAAGTGAAAATGAGTTAGATTCTTTTTTTGAGAAGTGGAGGAGGGGAGGCGGTTTATCCGGCCTCCCCTTTTTCTATCTTTGCATCAGTTTGGAAACTACTTTCTCCTCTCCCAGAAGGCCCTGGGGCCGAAGAACCAAGATGAGTTCGAGAATAATGGCGATAGTGATAACGCGCAGGCTGGCAACGCGGATGGCTGAGAAAGCCAGGTAACCACTCATGATATCCGTCCCTGCCCAGATACCCCAGATAACAAATGCTCCCAGGATAGCACCTCTGCTGTTACCGCTTCCTCCGGCTATGAGCATGACCCAAATCAGGAATGTCCCGTAGAGGGGCTCAAAAGTATTAGCATCTATGAATTTGGCGTAGTGGGCGTAAAGACTTCCCGCCATTCCCATAATCATGGCCCCCAAGACAAAGGATTGCATCTTGAAGTGAAAAACATTCTTTCCCGCTACACTCGCTACAGCCTCATCCTCCCGGATAGCTCTAAGAACCCTTCCCCAGGGTGAGCGGATGCTTCTCTCGCTTACCCAGTAAAGAGCTCCCAGAATGGCCAAAACTAAACCAAGATAAAACCAGTTATAAGCCTTGGAGATGATAATGCGAATCCATAGGGCAGCGTCGGGATGAGTTGTGAGAAATGAGGAGATACCTCTTTGAATGGGTTGGTAAAGAGGAGAGGGAATGTGCTTTATTCCCCATACAGAATTGGTAAGCCAGCTCTCATTTTTCAAGATGAGGCGAATAACCTCGGCAATCCCGATGGTAGCAATGGCCAGGTAGTCCTCCTTGAGTCTGAGGGTAATGAATCCAATCAAAGAGGCTATTATGCCGGAGACGAGGATAGCTCCCACGACTCCTACCGGGAAGGGAAGCCCCAATCCCCCTACGATGCGCCAGTCTAGTGGTCCTGGTGGCGGCCCGGAGAGAATAGCAGAGGTATAAGCTCCCACTGCATAGAAACCGGCAATTCCGATGTTGAAAAGACCCGTGTATCCCCATTGAATGTTCAGCCCCAGACAAAGAATAGCATATATACCAGCGGTAATGGCAAAGAAAACCAGGTAATTGAGAACTCCAAGTGCAGATTCCATTATTTAGCTCCAAATAGCCCCTTGGGCTTTATCAAGAGCACAGCTACCATAATAACAAAGGCTACTCCTGGTTTATAAGCGGTAGAAATAAAGGCCGTGGAGACTTCTTCCGATAGTCCTATGATCATTCCTCCCACCAGAGCCCCGTAGGGGCTGCCGATTCCTCCTAAGATTACCGCGGCAAAGATGGGTAGCAGCATCTCCCACCCCATATTGGGAGTGATGAACTTATTCTCAATACCTGCCAGAATTCCTGCTGCTGCTGCCAGAGCTGCACCAATAGCCCAGGTCCAGAGAATCACTCTATCAATATTGATGCCGCTCACCCTGGCCAGTTCTACGTTGTCGGAGGCAGCTCGCATGGCCTTACCTGTTTTTGTTTTTTGCAGGAACAGGTGCAGCATGGCTACCAAGAATGCCGCCAAGCCTATGATGAAAACCTCATCAGGTTTGATCTTAACTCCAAGAAGGGGGATTTTGCGGGCAAATTGAATTTCCTCATGGTAGTACTGCGGTAGAGGCCCCCAGATGAACTGGATAATGTTTCTCAAGGCAAAGGCTACACCCACCGAGGCGATCAGTAGTATGATCCGGCCTGTTTTGCGAAGCTGTCTATACAAAATCCTATCGATGAAGATGGCCGCTCCCCCGGTAAAAGCCATAGCCATGAGCAAGGCGATAATCATAGGCAGGCCAAAGGATAAGGGTCCGAAGGCAGTCTGAGGTACGCCCAGTGCCCTGAGCAGTGCCAGTAAGGCAAGAGCCAGGAAGGCACCCAGAGCCATGACGTCGCCATGGGCAAAGTTGGCAAAATTCAAGATCCCGTATGTCAGAGAAAGGCCTACGGCTCCAAGAGTGATAATGCTTCCGGATATGATGCCATAGACAACCAGTTGTGGAATCCGCGAAAGAACTTCGATCTTTAGCCTCCCAAATAAAGCTTTCCCACCTCTTTGTTGTTCAACAGGGCCTCTCCAGTATCATGGAACCGGTTCCGACCCATAGTCAGAACGTAGGCTCTATGCGCAAGCTTCAGAGCCTCACGGGTGTTTTGCTCCACCATAAGAATGGCTACTCCGGATCTATTTATCTCGTGAATTTTCTCGAATATGAGCTGCACCAATTTGGGAGCAAGGCTGGCCGAAGGCTCATCCAGAAGGAGCACCTTAGGCTCCAGCATTAGAGCTCTTCCGATGGCCACCATCTGGCGCTGACCACCGGATAGTTTCCCTGCTCGGTCGCCGCGTCGCTCCTTAAGATCGGGGAAGATTCCGTAGACCTCTTCCATTCTGCTTTTGTAATCATCCGTCCTGATGAAAGCCCCCATCTCCAGATTCTCCTCCACAGTGAGAGATGGGAAAACATTCTCTGTTTGGGGCACGTAGCATATGCCCTTACGGACAATTCTATGTGGGTCTAATCCGGTGATATCCTCAGCGTCCAGGATTATTTTTCCTTCCAAGGGTTTTAAGAGGCCCAGGATAGTCTTTAGCAGGGTGGACTTTCCTGCCCCATTGGGCCCAATTATGGAAATGATTTCTCCCTCGTCCACTTTCACGAAGACACCGTGGAGAATCTCCGTCTCTCCGTAACCGGCTCTTATTTTCCTGGCTTCAAGGATTGCCATTCTCACCTACCTCCCCAGGTACGCTTCCAGTACTCTCTCGTCCTTCTTGATCTCATCGGGTTTTCCCTCAGCGAGCTCACGGCCTTTGTCCATTACTATAACCCGGTCGCAAAGATTCGTTATGAGATCCATATCGTGCTCAATGAGAAAGAAGGTTTTTCCTTCCTCCCGGAGTTTTTGTATATTCCGAGTCAGTTTTTTCATCAAAGTGGGATTTACCCCTGCTCCCGGCTCATCCAAAAGGATCATCCTCGGGTCTGACATCAAAGTTCTGGCCAACTCCAATAGTTTTTTCTGCCCTGAAGATAGACTCTTCGCATAATCATTCCTGAGGTGTATCAGCTCCACGAAATCCAATACATCTAGAGCCTTGTCCATAATTTCTAGTTCCTGGCGTCTCACCAGGCGGGGTCTAAAAAGAGAATTCCAGATTTTTTCCCCTTTTTGCATCAGCGGAATGAGCATCAGATTTTCCAGGACGGTCATCTCCTTCAGCTCTCGTGGGATCTGAAAGGTTCTGGAGATGGCTCTTTTAGCGATCTCATGGGGTGGAAGACCATCGATTCGGTTCCCTGAGAGCCATATACCGCCCGTGTCGGGTTTATAGAAACCGGTTACCAGGTTAAAGAGGGTGGTTTTTCCCGCCCCATTGGGTCCGATCAAACCGGTGATTGAGCTTTCCTCTACCTTAAGTGAGCACCCATTGACCGCCTTAATCCCCCCAAAACTTTTCTCGAGGTCCTTTATCTGTAACATAGCTTGCTATCTCTACTTTCTTGTTGATACAAGTGTCTTCTCAAAGAGATAAGTCAAAGCAAAGTGTTTTGAGACTGATTTAGCCAGCCTGGCGGAGTTCGTATGGTGAAGCAGCCCGAGCTTGGAGATCGCCCGAATCTATTGAAATTCCAATGCTTAAATTAATATAAGTTTTGGCTTTGTCAAACTCGGTTAGCAGAAAGCTTGTCTCCATCAAGATTTCCTGGTTTCCTTGTCTATCCAATCTAGATAATTCTTGAGCCCTTGCTCTATCGGGTATGAGAGAATGCTGGGAACTTCATAAGGATGTAGCTCTCTTATTCTTTCTTTCAACTCTGGATAAAGACATCGCTTTGTTTTGAAGACCAGTTCGTATTCTTCTCCTTCCTCAATTTTTTCTTTCCACCAGTAGACGGATTCAATTCTAGAGATGTTTGCACAAGCGGCCAATCTTTCCTGCACTAGAGTTTTAGCCATCTTTTTGGCAGAGTTCTTATCCGTCAAAGTGGTGCTCACACTAACATATTTCATACATTACCTCCCCATCTTTGGATAGTTTCCTCCTTTACTGCCTCAGGAATGATTGCCCTCGGAAACCGTATTTTGCTGCAATTAAGTGTGGGTTCAAGATAGAACTGGGATGGGGCTTAGTTTCTTGTAAGATTGAGAGTAATGTACAGGTAAGAGGATGTCAAATTTTTTGCGGATCTTAAGATTTGACAATCTGAGAAAATGTATTATATCTGGGGGGAAGAGAGTCGGATGGCACATTCTCCCCAAGTGGCATTTGGGACATGCTTGCCGTCGAAGACGGGAAGATACGTTGCTGTGGAGCAAGGGAAAATAGTGAATGAGATACCTCTTGACAGTTCGAGGTATCAAGAGATGTCCTGAGGTGAGGAGGCACGGTATGCGAAAAAGATGGATGTGTTTGGGTCTGATTATTTGGGCCCTGGCTTTACCCTCCCAGGTTCATGGGAATGGCAGTGGTACTACCGCTGCTAGTTTTCTTAAGATACCCGTGGGAGCTAGGGCCGCTGCCATGGGAGAGGCTTTCTCGGCGGTTGTTGATGATGCCACCTCTTTGTACTGGAATCCTGCAGGTCTGGTCCGGGTCAAAGATAGAGAGTTTTCAGCTGTGTACAATCAATGGTTTGCTGAAATATACCAGGGGTATCTCGGAGCGGCATTGTCCATTTGGCGAGGAACGCTAGCCTTGGGGGTAAACTACGTGAATATGGGAAAAATGGAAGGTAGGGATGAGTGGGGTGAACCTTCCGGAGAGTTTTCTGCCTCCGATCTTCAGGTATCGTTAGGTTACGCAGATCAAATTTCCCCTCGCTTAAGCGCAGGCCTGGCCGTGGGCCTCATCGAAAGCAAGATTGCTGATGATTCGAAAAGCGCTTATAGTGGCAATTTGGGAATCTTGTTTTTTTTGAGCGAGTCAGTCTCGCTGGCCTTTACGGGTCAGAACATAGGAAGTTCTCTGGGGAATGATTCTCTTCCCTTCGCCCTAAGAGGCGGTGCGGCGGTAAAGTCCGGCTCCTTGACCTTGGCTGCTGATCTAGCCAGCCCCAGTGATGGGCCAGTTTATTATTGTGCAGGATTTGAGTGGTGGCTGGGAAGAGTGCTAGCTTTGAGAGCGGGATACAGGAGTGAGCGATCCATTGGCTCAGGGATTACGGCGGGATTAGGTTTTCAGAAGGGCAGGATCCGTCTTGACTATGCCTATGTTCCTTATGATGAACTGGGAACCGCTCAAAGAATCTCCCTCCATTTTAGGTTTTGATTGAGATGAACTCTATTAGGTAAGGAATGAGCCTACCTTAATCTCTGGAAGACTGCTTTTTTACAGGCCGAAAAAATTGAGAGTTTCAACGCAAGCTGGTTGAATCTGTGAGATGCTCACCCAGGGATATTATTTCCCTGATTCTCTCAAGACGAACCTTCCCAATCCCTTTAACTTCGAGGATCTGGGAGAGATTCTTGAAAGCACCCGCGCTTTGCTGGTAACGTATGATTCTTTCCGCAAGTACGGGCCCAATCCCGGGTAGCTCAGCCAGCTCCTCGGCTGAGGCTCGGTTGATATCTAACTTCCCTTGGGGGACGTCTATCTCGTCATTATCTTCGAGAAGGACACCTAGATCCATCTCTTTGAAGTTGGCCCAGGGAAGCAGGCCCCCTGCATAGTTTACCACTTCCTCGAGAGAGCTTCCTTTTGGCAAAGTGTACCTACCTGGTTTCCTTATGGCTCCACTTATTCCTATTTTGATGAGCTCCCGCGGTGAAGGGGGGGTCAAAGCCCGGGGGATTCCTCCTCTCATTTCTATTCCCAGGCCAATGAGAAAGGTCGCCAGGAGCAAGAATATTATGATTTGCTCTTCTCGGGTAAGATTCCACATTTCAGGGGCCCCCGCTTGGATTAGCCTTTGGTGGTAACAAAGTTGATGATCTTGTCGGGGACAAATACAGCTTTCCTTATTTCTTCTCCCTCCAGGTATTTCCTAATCTTGCCTATTCTTTTTGCCTCCTCTAACGCTTCCTCCTTAGGGGTATTTCTTGCCAGGAGCAAGGTTCCTCTCAACCTACCATTCACCTGAACCGCTATCTTGACCAATCTATCCTCAAGCAGGGAAAGATCATACAGAGGCCAGCTTTCTTTGAAGATACTTTGGGGATTGTGCAATCTTTCCCAGAGCTCCTCGGAAAAGTGAGGGGCAAACGGAGCCAGCAGTACAAGGAAGGTCTCAATGGTTTTCTTATCCACCCCGTTGGTAGGTATGCCAGGCCTGTTAAGGAAATTGATGAACTCCATAAAGCTGCTCACCGCCGTATTGAATTTGAAAGCTTCTATCCTCTCGGTGACATCCCGAATAAGAAGGTGAAGGCGCCTTTGAGTTTCCCTGTCTTCTTGGGTGGATGTTTTTTCCCATTTTGATACAAGATTCCAGGTTTTTTTGAGGAAGCGAAAGATCCCTTCGATTCCCTGATCCTGCCATTCACAATCCAGCTCAGCCGGTCCGATGAAAAGCTCATACATTCTCACCGTGTCTATGCCGTATTTTTCCATTAGTTCATCAGGGTTGACCACATTTCCCTTGGATTTGGACATTTTTTCCACTTTGCCGGTCCGCTTGCTCCTCTTGCAAACCATCCCCTGGTTGAACAGCTGCTGGAAGGGCTCATCGAAGCCAATATATCCCAGATCATAGAGAACCTTGGTGAAAAAACGGGAATAGAGAAGGTGAAGAATGGCATGCTCAATTCCTCCCACGTACGTATCCACAGGAAGCCAGTAGTTCGCCGTCTCTTTTTCAAAGGGGGCTTTTTCTAAATGGGCATCGGGGTAGCGCAGAAAATACCAGGAGGAGCCGGCCCATTGAGGCATGGTGTCCGTTTCTCTTTTTGCGGGGCGACCGCAGCCAGGACAGGTGGTATTGACGAACTCCGGTATATTTGCCAGAGGTGATTTCCCCGTACCGGTGGGCTGGTACTTTTCTACCTGGGGAAGTTCTACTGGAAGATCTTTCTCAGGAACGGGAATCTCTCCACACTGGCTGCAGTAAATGATGGGAATGGGCTCTCCCCAATATCTTTGCCGGGAGAAAATCCAATCGCGAAGTTTATAACTGACCGCCTTTTTGCCTAGCTTCTTTTGGGCGAGATGTTGGGTGATTTTTTCTCTTGCCTCCTGTGAAGAAAGTTTGTTGAAGGCTCCAGAGTTAATGAGCTTTCCTTCCTCGAGGTATGCCTTCTTCAGGCTGCCGTCCTTTTTCCTTTCGGCTTTTTGGCTGTATATTACTTCTCTAATGGGGAGATCGAACTTAGTAGCAAATTCAAAATCTCGCCTGTCGTGGTCAGGGACAGCCATGATGGCTCCGGTGCCGTAGGCCAAAAGAACATAATCCGAAATCCACACAGGGATCTTTTCAGCATTGACGGGGTTGATGGCATAGGCCCCGGTAAATACTCCGGTTTTCTGTTTTACTTCAGATAACCTCTCCATTTCAGGGACTCTTTCGGATTGCCGCACGTAATCTTGTACCTCTTTGCTTTGGGAAGGTGAGGTTATTTTTTCAACGAGCTCGTGCTCGGGAGCAAGAACCATGTAGGTGGCCCCGAATAAGGTATCAGGACGGGTGGTGAAAACAGGAATGTCAAACTTTTCTTTGTTCCGAGCTGAGAGGGCTTTGAAGACAACCTCTGCTCCTTCGCTGTAGCCTATCCAATTGGTCTGCATGGTTTTTACTTTTTCCGGCCAGTCGAGTTTGTCTAAATCCTGCAGTAAGCGGTCAGCATAACGGGTTATCCTCAGCATCCATTGCATAAGATTTTTTTTGGTAACGGGGCTCTCGCAGCGCTCGCACCTTCCATTCACCACCTCCTCGTTGGCCAGTCCTGTTTTGCAACTGGGGCACCAGTTGATAGGGACCATCTTTCGGTAGGCCAGGCCCTTTTTGTACATTTTGAGAAAGATCCATTGGGTCCATTTGTAATACTCGGGACTGCTGGTGTTGATCTCCCGAGACCAATCATACATAGCGTCTATCTTTTTAAGTTGTCTTTTCATGTTTTGGATGTTCTTGTCCGTGTTGATTTTTGGGTGAATTCCTCTTTTGATGGCATCGTTCTCTGCCGGCAGGCCGAAAGAATCCCATCCCATAGGATGCAGGACATTGTAGCCCTGGAGTTTCTTATAGCGAGCCCAAACGTCGGAGAGAACGTAACCTCTCAGATGTCCCACATGAAGACCAGAACCTGAAGGGTAGGGGAACATATCCAGGCAATAGTATTTGGGTTTTTCGCTGCGCTCCGGAGTCTTATGAGCCACCGTTTCTTGCCAAATCCTCTGCCACTTGCGTTCAATTTTTTCAGGCTGGTAAAGATGAGACAATCCGAACCTCCCGATCTTAATGTTCTCTATATTTGTCTCTAGGTCAAATTCCCACTACTGTATTGAAAAACAATGGAAAAGTCAACTAGGACTCGTTTTGGGTGTGTTGGATCTTAGGGGGAGGGAATATACGTTATCTGGAGCCGACGATAGGATTTGAACCTACAACCTGCTGATTACGAATCAGCTGCTCTGCCTATTGAGCTACGTCGGCATGGTGCCGAGGGACGGAATCGAACCGTCGACACCTGGATTTTCAGTCCAGTGCTCTACCGACTGAGCTACCTCGGCATGTGGCGGGGCCGACGAGACTTGAACTCGCGACCTCCTGATCGACAGTCAGGCGTTCTAGCCAACTGAACTACGGCCCCGAAATTATTATTAAAAACTATTCTTTTCTTTGCGGCATCAAAACGAATACTTGGTGGGCGGAACAGGGCTCGAACCCGTGACCTCTGCCGCGTGAAGGCAGCGCTCTCCCAACTGAGCTACCCGCCCAGGTGGGCCCACTAGGACTCGAACCTAGGACTCGCGGATTATGAGTCCGCTGCTCTACCGACTGAGCTATGGGCCCTCATCAGTCCAGGTATTGCTCCAACATTCTCTCTCTAGCTACCTCCCGGAGCTGATCCAGAACTTTTGCCTCAATTTGTCTTATTCTTTCCCTGGTTACCCCGTATTTTTCCCCTATTTCCTGCAAGGTGCAGTCCCATCCATCCTCTGTGCCAAAGCGAAGCTTCAATATCTGACGCTCCCGGGTGTCCTTAACCTGTCCGATTAGATGTTCTATTTCTGTTTTTAGGTGGCGGAGGTTCACTTCCTCAAAGGGGCAAACAGCCTTTTCGTTTTCTATGAATTCGATAAGTTGGCTATCTTCATCCTCCCCAATAGGCATATCCATGGAGGTGGATCTGGTAATTACCCGCTGAGCTCTCTCCACTTTTTCTGGAGGGAGTCCGGATTTTTCAGCAATATCCTTGGTGGTGGGAGGCCGACCGAATTCTTGTTCTAGTTCCTGATGTGCTCTATTCACTTTCTTTATCAGCTCTGTGATGTGGATGGGAACTCTAATGGTACGGGATTGATCGGAGATGGCTCTGGATAGGGATTGTCTTATCCACCAGCTGGCGTAGGTACTAAAGCGATTCCCCTTTCTATAATCAAATTTGTCCACCGCTCTGGAAAGACCAATATTTCCCTCCTGGATGAGATCCAGGAAGGGAACCCCCCTTCCTGTGTACTTCTTGGCGAAGCTCACCACTAATCTCAAGTTGGCCTTGATCATCTTGTCTCGGCACTCCTCATAGCCGTGGTGAGCGTGCTTAACCTCCTCTCGCAATTTCAGAAATGTTTCCATATCTTCGGTTAGGTCAAGACGTCCATCTGTTTTCTCAGCTAGGCTAACCACAAGGTTGGTGAGTTTCTTCACCTTTCTGAATTTTTTGGTTATCCCTCGAAGGTCTTCTTCACTTATTCCTTGGTTTTTGGCAAAGGAAAGCAGGCTAGCATTTTTCTCAGCCAGCCCAGCCATTTCCGCAACCTTTCCCCGAAGAATTCTTCTGTTTTCTCTTATCTTTTTTCCATACTCCCTTTCCTCATAGGGGGAAAGAAGGGGTGTCCTCCCAATTTCCTGTAAGTATCTGCCAATTCCGTCACTTGTATCCAGATTCAAAGACGATGAAGCTTCTACTTGTGCTGTCTGTTTTTTGACTACCGTCATTTCTTCTTCACTCGCCAAGTGCGAGGCATCATCTGTTTCGTCCAAGTCGGAAATCTCGTTCCCGAGTTTCTCTTCCGTCTGCTTGGACATGGATCTGGTATTTTCTCCTTTGGCCAAGGCTCTTTTCGTTCCCTTCTTCATAACACTACCTCGATATAATTTGCTTCTTTAGACTTGTCAATTCCTCAAGCCACTTTCCGAGGTCTTTTTCCTCTCCCTTGTTCTCCCCTGTTTTGATTTTTTCTCTTAACTCATCGATCTTTCTCTGGTTGTTGTTTCTCTCCAGGGATTTGATAAGATCCCCGGCCACTCTTTCTTTAGAGTCCTCCTTCCAGCAGAACTTTGACAAAGAGACGGATGAGATGAGGGAAGATAGGTTCTCCTTTTCTAGCTGGTCTGCCAGCCTTGCTGAACCTACTGTCCCCTCTTTTGATGAGTCCATCAGTTTCTCGGCCACCAAGCGGTAAGAGGGATTCCGAAAAAGATGAGAGCCCCGTTTCTTTTCTACTGTCTCTATGATTTCCTCGTCGTCCATCATAAGTTGAAGCAACGTTTTCTCCCACTCTTGTCGTGCATCCCTTTTCCCCAAGGAAAGGTGCCTGCGGAAAAGGCGTCCGTCGCCATTCCTTTTGAACTTTTCAAACTCGATTACTATCGATTCCTCATCCAGGTCCAGGCGCTGAGACAATTTCTTAATAAAACCCCGAATTATGACCACATCTTTGTTTTTGCCCAGTGTGGGGAAAAGCGCCTTTACAATTTCTATCTTGTCCTCCAGATCGAGCGAGGGTCTTTTTTCCATCTCCAGTTTCAGCCGGTAGTCGAAGTACGGTGTGGACTCGGCTTTCTTTTCCAGGAAAAGGTCCGTGCCCTCTTTGACAAGATCTGCCGGATCTTTGCCTCGAGGAAGTGGGATAATCCGTATTCTAAGGTCAGCTTCGAGGAGAAGGTCAATTCCCCTCAAAGTGGCAGCGACTCCCGCCTTATCCTGATCATATGCTATGAAAATCTGATCAGTATGACGCTTGATGGTATGGGCCTGCCAGGGAGTGAGGGAGGTGCCCAGGGAGGCTACAACATTTCTTATCCCCACCTGATGAAGGTATATGAGATCGGTGTAACCTTCCACCAGGATGGCCTCATTTTCCTGCCTTATGGCCTCCTTACTAAAGTTTAACCCATACAGAGTCTTCCCTTTATCGAAAGTAGGGGACTGGGAAGAGTTAAGATATTTGGGCATGGACTCGTCAATAACTCTGCCTCCAAAACCACAGACCCTTCCTCCGGATGTGAAGATGGGAAAGATAATTCGGTAGCGAAAATAGGCACGAGTTCCTTTATCGGAGGTAAGGAGGAGACCCAACTCCTGCAATTTTTCCCGGGAAAAATCTCTGTTTCGGCAGGCCTGGAGAAACTCTTTTGAAGAAGGAGCGAAGCCTATCTTGAATGTTGCCACCGTCTTCTCATCAAACCCACGCTCTTTGAGGTAGGCCTTGGCCGATCTATTTCTCTTTAGCTCTTCCTGAAAAATTCCAGCTACCAGTTCATTAATCCGGTAAAGTTCTTCCTTATGGCCACTGGCCCGCTCCTCTTCAGCCGAGAAGCTTACCGGTATTCCTACTTTCTCTCCGAGGTTTCTAATGGCCTCGGGAAAGGTGATTTTCTCCCACTTCATAAGGAAGCTGAAGACACTTCCTCCCACCCCGCAGCCGAAACAGTGGAAAAGCTGTTTCTGGGGTGATACCATGAAAGAGGGGGTCCTCTCTTGATGAAAAGGACACAGGGCTTTGTAGTTCTTGCCCGCCTTTTTCAAAGGAAGATATTGAGAAATTATCTCCACAATATCCGCTCGTTCAGTAATCCTATCGATCACTTCCTCGGGAACAAATGCGCTCATTCAACCCCACACCTTGGGCAGAAATTTGTCCGTATAAATGTCAAGGGCGTATTGATCTGTCATTCCGGCGATATAGTCCACCGCTATTCTTCCTGTTTCCTCACTTGAGGCATCTTTTCTCGGAGCATCTGGTAAACTAGTTGGATTTTCCAGATAGAATCTATATAGGTCGGTCACTATTCGGTGGGCATTCTTTCTTTCCACCTGCAAGCTCCCGCTTGAGTAAACTTCTTCATACATGAAATTCCTGAGCTCGTTGAAGCTGGCCAGGATTTCTTGACTCATCTCCAGGTGAGGTTTCTCCCAGCTTTTTTTGACCATATCTTGAACTAGTGTATCAATTCTCTTCCGGTGAGTTCTTCCTAGAGTTTCAAGAGGCCTCCCTGGCAAATCGCTTTCCTTTATTATTTCTGCTCGGAGGGCATCGTCGATATCGTGATTAACATAGGCTACAGAATCAGCCACTCTTACCACTTCTCCTTCCAGAGTATGGGGGTGAGTTGTGGTTTCCGGATCAAGAATCTTCTCTTTATCCAGGGAATGGTTTAGGATGCCGTCCTTCACTTCCCAAGTGAGGTTCAAGCTTCCGTTAGCCTCCAACTTCTCCACCACTCTCAGGCTTTGTTCGTTGTGCCTAAATCCCCCGCTGTGAACGTCATTGAGCGCATCTTCTCCGGTATGGCCAAAAGGGGTGTGCCCCAAATCGTGGCCAAGGGCAATAGCTTCGGCTAAATCTTCATTTAAGCGTAGATTTCGAGCAATCGTTCGGGCAATTTGACTTACCTCCAGGGTATGGGTTAGTCGCGTTCGATAGTGGTCACCAAAAGGAGCGATGAACACCTGGGTCTTGTGCTTAAGACGCCGGAAGGCTTTAGAATGAATTATCCTATCTTTATCTCTCTGAAACTCAGTTCTTAAAGGGCAGGGCTGCTCTTTCTTCTTGCGGCCCTTGCTTTCCCTGTTTTTGCTAGCCCACGGGGAGAGGGATCTTTCCTCGAGCTCTTCCTGTAACAGGCGATCAAACATGCGGGGCATCAAGACCCTTTCCGTTTTCGCGGCCCTCTTCGAGCTCTCATCTTTTTTGAGGTAAGGATTTTTCAATCTCTCCCAGTTTTTGCATAAACTTCTTGGCTTTGCCGGGGGTAATTGAAATGACACTGTCATAGACAAAAGGCCCCACCTTGCTGAGGTGAGGGCTGAAAACGGATCTTTCCGTCCACCTACTCGCGTTCTCGGAAACAGGGGATATGCTCAGTAAGATAAGAACTACGCTACAGAGCAGAATACCCTCTCCCGCTCCCAGCAAAAATCCCCCTGCCCGGTCCAAACCTCTCACCAGAGAGAACTTAGCCATTTTGTGCAGGGTCATCCCTGCCAATCCAAAGATTAAGGCGATGGTCACAAAGATAAACGCAAAACTAACCACATTGGCAATTTTGGGAGAGATGTTCTCAAATTCTCCCGAGATAAACCAGCCCAGCACTTCATACCTGTTTATGGCCACAATGAGGCCGACGAGGATGCCCATCAGTCCAAAGGCTTCTCTGAACAGGCCTCTTATTGCACCCCTTACGACAAGCAAGATGACTATGGCTAGGCAAATGACGTCAAGCCAGTTCATTGAACTTCTTTTTCTATTCTCTGCATGAGCTGCCGGATCTTTTCCTGGGCCCTTCGGTTCTTGTCCTTTATCTTGTGAAGTTCATCCGCGATGTTGAGGCAAGCCAAAATACTAATTTGTTCCCTTCCCTTTTCATTGGTGGAGGAAGCAATTTTCCTGATTTTCCCGTCCACATACGAAGCTATAGTCTTAAGGTATTCTTCTCCTTCCCTTGCTTTAAGATGGTATTCTTTATCGAAAATAACGAACTTCACCCTCATTGGTGGGCTCAATTATTCCTCATAATTATTGCTTACTATACTACAAAAAAATTGGTGAATGTCAACCTCTGCTCTCGTTTTCCCTCCAAGAGCTTCGCAAAAATTTCATACAGTTTTTGCCGGCAAGCTGAGTTAAGGGGAACCCTGAAAACGTCAGAGTGGAGAACGACTTCTGCGTGACAAATCTTGAGATCTTAGTTAGAATGAAGGGAGCTCCCAAAGAGTTGTAGGTAATGTTCTGATAAGGAGATAGCCAAATGGAGAAAGGTTTATTTGAAGAGCTGCGGCGGGAAATAGAGAAAATATCCCTGGTAGATACTCACGAACATTTTATTCTTGAAGAAGAGCGACTGTCTCTATCCCTTGATGTCTTCCATCTTTTTCCTCACTACGCTTCCTCAGATCTCATTTCCTCGGGAATGCCTCATTCCCTACTGGAAGAGGTACGCTTGAGCCAGCTTCCGTTAGAGGAGAAGTGGAAGAAGTTTCAGCCATACTGGCTTAAGGTTAAAAATACGGCCTACTCCATGGCTCTTAAGATAATAGCTCAGGATATATTTGGAGTAGATGACATAAACGAG
>SDBS01002558.1_pt1 | contig 18148 bp, 9 predicted proteins | sample 2277091 | NCBI WGS metagenome assembly SDBS01 (sample SAMN10404972, study PRJNA504765) | marine sediment metagenome | isolation source: marine sediment core GS10_PC15, 163 cmbsf | place: Arctic Ocean: Southern Knipovich Ridge | collected 2010 | reverse complement strand
CCGATTCCGACATCAATTGTTCCAACAGCATCTTTATAACGGTCTGGGGGATTTCGAGCGAACCGAGCTGCATAAAGAAGTCGGGTCTATTCTCGAAGATGTCTACGGAGACCGAGCGAGAGAGATTGCGCCTCAACTCGCATATCACTTTACTGAGGCGGGTGATTCCGAGAGGGCGCTCGAGTATCTCATTCAAGCGGGGGACCAAGCACGGATGATCTATGCCAATTCTGAAGCAAGCGATTTTTACCAGCAGGCAGTGACTGTACTCGAACGGTCATCCGATAACGATCACCTGGCACGTACGCTGATGAAGCTTGGCTTGGTTTACACAGCCAACTACCAGCCTGATGAAGCTCGGAGAGCCTACGATCGGGCTTTTTCTTTGTGGGAAAGAAGAGGAGAAACTCGTACCACTGATGAGGCACCCCTTCCTATAAACATTGTTCATATGGCGGTGAATGAACCTCCCACCTTCGACCCTGGCGTCATGAGTGATGATACATCTACCTTTATTGCAAATCAGATATATGAGGGATTAACAACCATAGATCATGAGTTCAATGTTCTACCAGCAGCCGCTTCGAGGTGGGATGTACTGGACGAAGGGTGCCGATATATCTTTCACCTACGAAAAGATTTGCATTGGAATGATGGCTCGAGACTTACGGCATCTGATTTTGAAAACGCATGGAAACGAAACTTAAATCTCGGGACGTTATCCCAAACTTCGCAACTGCTATATGTGATTGAGAACGCTGGAAAATACGGAGAGGGAGAAATTGTAGAGCCATCTTTGGTGGGGGTGTCCGCAATTGATGAGTTGACCTTGGAGGTCCGCCTGGAATCGCCAATTGCTTATCTTCCTTACCTGTTCTCGTTGCCCATCGCGGCTCCTCTCCATAAGTCATCGTTGAAGAGTCAGAATCAACCGGATGGTGACCCAACGCACATCGTCTCAAATGGTCCATATTACCTCTCCAATTATGAGCATGAGGAGAAATTCACTCTCCAGAGGAATCCACACTATCGTGGAGACTTTCCAGGAAATGTAACCCGTATCGAATGCCCATTTATTTCTGAATATTCAAAGGCACTCGATGCGTATGCAAACGGTGAATTGGACGTTGTAGATATGATCGCATCCGATTTGGGCACGATCGCCCATGCTCGAAATCGATTCCCGGAGGAACTTTCCTTCATACCCCAATTGAATACTTTTTACATAGCATTCCGAGTTGACCGACCCCCTTTTGGTGATGTCCGCGTCAGACTTGCGTTTTCACACGCGATCGATAAGAAAGCACTTGTACAGGAAGCATCTCAGGGTGCCTACCACCCTGCGACAGGTGGTTTCATTCCACCAGGGATGCCAGGACACTCGGATGACATCGGCATCGCGTATGATCCAGATCGAGCTCGAAAATTGTTAGGAGAGGCGGGTTTTCCTGAAGGACGCGGGTTTCCAGAGGTACGGTGGTCTTTTCTTGAAAGTCCAGGAGATAACCCCGTCGTCCAGTTTCTACACCAATCCTGGAAGCGAGTCCTCAACCTTGATATCCATCCAACGCCCACGAGTTGGAAGGATCTTCTTGAGCAGCGGGAAGAAGATCCTGCAGATATTGCATTAAATGCCTGGAGCGCTGACTATCCAGATCCGGATAACTTTTTACGAATATTGTTTCACAGCGTAGAAGGAATCAATCCCTCCCGATGGAAAAATGCCGAGTTTGATCGTTGTGTTGAAGAGGCGTTGATCATCCTGGATCAGAGCCAACGTCAGGAACTTTATCGAAAGGCAGATCACATTCTTGTCGCCGAGGAAACCGCCATCGCACCCATCTACTACTCACAGGGTCGAATTCTGGCGAAACCATGGGTTACGATCCCCCACATTCCACCGGCGATGCTGAAGTTGAAGGAGGTGGATATTCATCAGAGAACAAAAAAAATCTCACTATAATCAGCTGAAACTTTGAGAGGGAGAGAAAATGTCTAAGCTATTCGGTGGATCACGTACAATTGCGTCAGAGAGCGTGAATCGGTTTCGAGCTTGGTTCTTAATGAGGGTAGACAAGCCCCAAGAAGTCGCGGACCAACTCGTGAAAGCCGCTGGAAAACCTAAAGACTCGCCTGATTTTTTACTGGAGCTTCTTGGTGAAGGCTCGAGAATCGGAGATTTGGTGTTAGTTCGTGCAGACGTCGTTGCATTGCTGGATGAAAGTCCTTGCGAAATTAACTTGATAGTTCCTGTTGATGCACGAAGTAAAGATGATCTTATAAAGTTCAAGGGCTATTTGCAGGATTTTGGAAGTGTGATTGAGGCAAGAGTTGAATACCATTATCCAGAAGCATCCTATCTATCAAATGGTTACGTCTCATACGAAGAAGGCAATTTAGGGGCAAAAGTAGTTAAGCCTGATACCATGGGCTTAACAAGAACAAGCCCAGGCGACAATCCCTGGGGATAAACAGGAACCACCTCTATCTATCCTAATTCAGGGATGAACTGTGCGATGATATTTATAGCCGCCTTCGTACGAAGGCGGTTTTTATGCCAAAAAACAACCGCAAGAAGCAGTCTCGTGCACGTCGCAGCGCAGTTCGCAGGGGGTTTTACTAATTCCGGCATGAAGAAAAATCGGAGCATCCTGCCGGGCACAAACTATAAGATGAGTCCATGCGAAGGAAATAATATGCAAGGTTTTCTTCAATGCAAAGGACTAACAGGAGTTGACATAATTATATATACACCTTGCGATTTTAATGCAATAATATCTCTACAAAAATACGGGTCTCCAGCCAAATATTAACCTAAAGGGAGAAAGCTAATCCCCGTATCGCTTTATATACGGGGAACCACGACATCTCACTCCAGCATTGAATACCCGTGTCCTGCCGCAAGAAAGCTAGCTCATAGCTGAATGGTATGTCCGGTTTGTACGACCGGTAATCCCACTGATGCGAAATATTGCCATCACTGCGGCGCGTCCTTGGATTCAACTGAGGAGCGCCATTGTCCCTCTTGTGAAACGACCCTGCCAGCAAATGCGCAATACTGTTTCTCCTGTGGATCACCCCAAGAAGACTTCCTGACGGAAGAATCACAATCACGCCTGCAGGTCCTGCAGCGATCCACACCGCGTGGATTGCAGGAGAAAGTGCGCGCGGCGAAGGAACAAGTTGAAGGCGAGCGTAAACCGGTCACGATCCTTTTCGCCGACATTGTGGGATCAACTGCAAAAGCAGAGATGATGGATCCCGAGGACTGGAGCGAAATTCTCACCGGCGCTCATCAGCGAGTAGCCGACGCGATTTATCAGTATGAAGGCACGATTGCACAGCTCCTTGGAGATGGCGTATTGGCGTTCTTCGGTGCCCCAATCGCCCATGAAGATGATCCAATTCGCGCCACGTTAGCCGCGCTCACACTTCAAGACAACATCCTTGATTACGCACACTTAATTTCCGCGGGAGCCGATGACTTCCAAATGCGAGTTGGGATTAACTCTGGGACAGTGGTGATCGGGAACATTGGAACTGATCTCCATATGGAGTATCTCGCCGTCGGCGATACGGTCAACCTCGCAGCTCGGTTGCAGAGCGCCGCCGATCCCGGAACGATATTGATCAGTGAGGAAACGTATAAAAGAATCGGTTCTAGCTTTGAAGTGATCGACATTGGTTCGATTGAGGTCAAAGGGAAATCTGATCCTGTGCCGGCATATCGCCTCCTTTCGGCTCTGAGCGGGGCTCGGGAAGATCGAGGTATTCCCGGGCTTCGATCTCCGCTCATTGGTAGAGGGGTTGAATTGACAAAGCTTCATGAAATGGTCGAACGTGTTCGGGCGGGTGTTGGTGGGGTGGCGGGAGTTATTGGTGATGCGGGGATAGGGAAATCACGCTTGATCGCGGACTTGAAGGATAGCATCAGCAACGATGGTATCGCTTGGGTGGAAGGAGGCTGCTTCTCATATGGCAGCTCAACTCCATACCACCTTTGGATGAACGTCTTTCACGATCTTGTCGGAAAGGAAACCGTTTCTCATCCCACCGAGGAGCGTGATCGGCTAAGACACTTTCTGATGGAAACGTGTCCGGATCAGGCTGTTAAGACCTACCCATTTTTGACTACTCTTCTTTCCCTGCCACTGGATGGAGAAGCAGACGCCATGATTCGAGACCTGGAAGGAGAGGCACTCAAAACCGGAATTTTTCAAGCCGTCGAGACTGTCTTCGAATGCATCGCTGAAAATCAACCGCTTGTGCTCATTTGCGAGGATATCCATTGGGCGGATGCTACTTCGCTTGAACTGGTTCAGCAATTACTTGCGTTACCTTCGCGAGTCTCAATATTGCTGATTTGTGTCCTCAGGCCGGAAAAGGATCATCGATCCTGGGAGCTCTGGGAGAACATTGCGGCGAGTTCTCCCCCTCATTTGCTCCAATTATGGCTTGAACCGCTTCCTGATCTCGACTGCCAGGAATTCATTCAAACCCTGCTCCCTGGAACCGAAGGATTAGAGAAACTGGAAAAGCGAGTATTGGATCAGGCTGAAGGTAATCCCTTTTATATCGAGGAGATCATCCGAACTCTGATTGATACGAAGGTGTTGGTTGCAGGAGGCGATGGCGAAGGTTGGCGATTAACCAAGGAAATTCGTGAAATCCCGATCCCAAATACTTTACAGGGAATTTTGCTGGCCCGAATGGACCGTTTATTTGACGAAGCACGCCGAGTGCTGCAGGTGGCCGCGGTGATCGGCAGGCGATTTGAGCCGGGGTTAATGGGGGAACTTACTCCTTTCCCCGAATCCATTCGAGAGGAATGTTATAAGACACTGGAAGACAAGGAATTCATCCATTATTCGGAGAAAGAGGGAAAAAAAGAGTGGGTCTTCAAACATGCTCTCACCCAGGAGGTCGCCTATGAAACGCTTCTCAAGCGAAGCAGGCGTGAGCTCCACGGCCGCGTAGGGGAATCGCTTGAAGCGATTCATGGAGAATCGCTGGAGGAAGAAATTGAGCGATTAGCGGACCATTTCTATCTCGGTGAGGTTTGGGAGAAAGCCTGGACTTATAACACCAGGGCAGGAAGAAAAGCGAAAAACCGCTTTGCGAATCATGAGGCGATTACCTTTTTCGAAAATTCCTGTGAGATTTCGGTTCACCTACCACAGATCCAGCCCCATGATCTCGCGGAGGTTTATTTACTCATCGGAGAGGTGTTGAGCGGTATCAATCAATATGAGGGTGCGATTGTCGAATTGGATCAGGGCCTGGGCGTGTTCCCTTCTGATGATCTATCGCATGACGATAAATTACTCCGCGCTCGAATCTATCACCGGCAGGGTCAAGTCCTTCGATCAAAAGGGGATTATGAAAAAGCTATTGACGCCATCCAGTTAGGTATTGAAGAACTCGATGATCAAGATCTAAAAGAGCGAGGTGCTTTGAAAATCGCATTGGCGAGTGCGCTCACCCGACAAGGCGATTACGAAGCCGCTCAGAACCATTGCGAGGCAGGGATAAAGGATGTGGAAGTTGGAGGAGATAAAGCGGAACTCGCACATGGCTACAGTTTATTAGGGACCATTCGGCGTGATCAAGGAGATACAAGCGATTCCCTTACCTATCGCCGGAAGAGCCTAAAGATCAGCGAGGAGATCGACAACATCCCCCTTCAGATGGAAGCGCATAACAACCTAGCTGTGGCGTACTATGACCTGGGGGAGTTGGATCAAGCGATCCACCACTATGAGCAAAGTCAGTCGCTCAGCGAGCAGATCGGGAACCGAAACACCGCCGCAAGAGCAGAGATCAATCTGGGGGAGGTCTATCAAATCCAGGGGGAGTGGGACCTCGCGGAGGAGGCTTTTCGCCGCGCGGTCATGATCTGTGAGCGGACGGGTTGGGCCCTTGGCCAGGCGTACGGGTGTATGAATTTGGGTGGGGTATTGAATCGTAAAGGTCAGGCTGAAGAAGCGCTCTCCTACCTCAAACGGAGTGAGGATATGTTTGTTGAGCTCGGCGCTCGAGGTTTCTTGACGATCGTTTACCGTAGGCAGTCATGTGCTCATTTAGCGCTTGGGGACCTGGATCAAGCGGAGAGTCTGGCGCAGAAATCTCTCGAGCTGGCGAGAGAACTTTCCATGACCCAGGAGGAGGGAGCCGCGCTTCGTCAAATCGGAGTTGTATATCGGCAAAAAAAGAACGTTGAAAACGCCAAGGACGCCTTGCTTCAGAGTTCTGAGATCTACCGAGAGGCGGGAATCCAATACGAAGAAGGAAGAACACTCCTCGAACTCGCACAGCTATGGTCTGAAACCGGAGAGGTTGGGCAAGCAGATTCGGCACTTGATCGAGCCATTGAAGTATTTCAAAACCTAGGCGCAAAGGTGGATCTTAAAAGAGCACAGGAATTGCAGGCTCAAGTGGCCAAGCAACCAAATGTATAACTAGATAGAGAAGGAGTAACAAACGATCTTACGTTCTACCCAAGACAATAGCATTGCACGCACTAATCTTGTAATCGATTCCATCAGTTTGACAGATTACGGGGCTTTACCAGCTTTAAGGAGAATAATACTCGGGCAAGATCACAAGTGTTTGAAGGCAACAGCCATTAGATTTCACCGGAGATGGGGGAGGAGGCAGCGATGAAACACCGAATGTTCCGCACGATTGGATTGATTTTCATCATCATGATGGTTTTTTCGTTAACGAGCCCGGGCGCAGAACCTGCAAGGGCGCAGGGAATTACGCTCCGCATCGCGCTCGATGCGGATCCTGTGACGCTGGATCCAACAACGCAGGGATTCACGCGGTCTTCTCAATTCGTCCATAGCCAACTTTTCGAAGGATTGTTCCAGTACGCAGAGGATGGGTCAATTATTCCAGCGGGTGCGACGGGTTATGATGTTTCAACGAACGTCGATTTCGATGTCTACACCATCCATCTCCGTCAAGATGCATATTGGTCCGATAATACTCAGGTGACCGCTCAGCAGTATGTGGACGCTCTGCTTCATTTAAGTGGCTGGGAATATGAATTCCTAATTCAAGACATCGTTACCGTAACAGCACCCAACACCTACGAAATTACGATCACCGTGGATCATCCATCAACATACTTCCCACATATATTAACCATACCTCATGTTTATCTCCTATTCGTCTCGATAAGGATCCGGCTGAAAGACCATATTTTAATAATGGACCCTATAAACTGGATGAGTGGGTCGAGGACGACCACCTATCGTTGACTAAGAACGATTATTACTGGGGGAAATACGATGTTCAGATTGAAGAGATACTCTTCCGGGTCGTACCGGATCGCGGAATCCAATTGCAGATGTATGAAAGCAACGAACTCGATGTGAGTGGATTCCCGACGGGAGCTGGCCCTTCCATCGAAGAAGATCTGATTCTAGGCTCGCAGTTTCACCATGTGCCCCGACCTGGCACCTACTTCCTTGGCTTGAATACGCAGCTTACACCGACGGATAACCCCAATTTCCGCAAAGCGCTCGCTTCGTCAATCGATCGGCAGTCGATCATCAATAATATCCTTCAGCTTCCATGGCGTCAGACTGCCACAGGGATGATTCCACCCGAAGTTCCAGGTTATCAGGAATATGATGATCCATACGGCCCAACAACGCCGGCGGAGTATCTCGCTTTAGCCAGTGTCTCAAATCCAACCGTTTTGCTTTGGTACAACGAGGAAGGGCTCAATGAAGCCATCGCGCAAGAAGTGGCAAATAGGTGGAATGTCCTGGGTGTTGATGTAACCCTCCAGCCATGGGCTTGGAATCTATATATCAACGAATTGAACACATGTTCGGATGACCCGTCAAGCTGCCCGTATCATGCCTATCGGCTTGGATGGGTTGGAGACTACCTTGACGCGCGGAACTTCCTCTATGACACGCTGGACCGTGGCTTTGGTGCTACAGGATGGGGGAGTACTGACTATGTCGATTTACTAGATGCGGCGGTTGCAGAGGAAGGCGAGGCTACTCGCATCGCTCTTTATCGTCAAGCTGACAAGTTGCTGGTGCAGGATGATGCAGTCATTATCCCGATCTTCCATTATGATGAGTCCTACCTCATCAAACCGCACATTATCTTCGATTTTCCGCTTTCCGGTTACGCCCCCCGGATCGCAGATTGGTCGATTTTTCCAATCGAAGTGACAAACACAAATGACACTGGCCCTGGTTCCCTCAGACAGGCGATCCTGGATGCGAATGCAACCTCAGGTAAGGACGTGATCGCACTCGATATCCCCGCATCTGACCCGGGTTGTAATGCGGCGGGTGTGTGCACGATCCAACCCGATACCGCATTACCGCCGATTACTGAAGCAGTGCTCATCAATGGCTACACACAACCCGGAGCGAGCCCCAATACAAATCCGCCCGATCAGGGGAGCAATGCCGTGCTCCAAATAGAGTTGGATGGGAGCAACACAGGTGAGAACGCCCACGGTCTCGCAATCATTGCTGGAAATAGCACTGTACGCGGACTTGTGATCAACCGCTTTAGTACGCGTGGCATTATTATCGCAACGACCGATGCAACCGGTAACGTGATCGAGGGTAATTACATCGGTACGGATGTTAACGGCGATGCCGCTCTCGGTAACTTATATGGCGTTTTGCTCGTTTCGGGCGCATCGAATAATACGATAGGGGGTCTTTCGCCTGGCGCGCGCAACATCATCTCTGGCAACGCGGATTCCGGTATAGCGATCTACGGCCCGGGATCAACCGGCAATCTAGTGCAGGGGAACTTCATCGGGACCAATTCGAATGGCACCGTTGCCCTTGGAAACATAGATGCAGTTTGGTTGGGCGAAGGAGCGGCCGATAACACAATTGGTGGTGTTACACCCGAGGCGCGCAACATTCTTTCTGGGAATGTGTTCTCCGGGGTGAGCATCAATGACATTGGAACGACCGGCAATCTAGTGCAGGGCAACTTCATCGGGACAGATATCAGTGGAGCAACTGCGTTGGCGAATAACAACGTTGGGGTGATTATCATATCGGGCGCAAGTGACAACACGATCGGCGGGACTAGCCCTGAGGGGGGCAATGTTATCTCTGGAAACAGTCGCTCAGGGATTGTCATCACCGGTATTGGCACCACGGGGAACTTTATACAAGGTAATTTCATCGGCACGGATGCCACCGGCACATTGGCGGTGGGCAACGGGATGTTTGGTGTAGCGCTTTATGATGTCGCCAGTAATACGATAGGGGGCTCAGCGGTCGGTGAAGGAAACCTGATCTCTGGAAATGGTGAATCCGGTGTGCTGCTTGAGGAAGCAGCTACAACGGCTAATAAAGTGCAGGGTAATCTCATCGGGACCGATGCCAATGGTGTCCAACCGATTGGAAATACCTTGAGCGGCGTTGAGATCCGGAATGGTGCACATGGCAATACAGTCGGTGGAGTGGATACGTACACAGGCAACGTACTGTCTGGCAATGGTGATAATGGTGTCGCTTTGTACAATGGCGCAAACGACAATCTGGTGCAAAACAACACCATCGGTGCTGATAGTAGTGGGTCCTTACCCCTTGGCAATGATGGGAACGGCGTGTGGGTATACGAATCGACTGGGAACACAATCCTGGAGAACCATGTTGCCCACAATCTCGGGAACGGCGTTCAAATTGAGGGTTCCCTGGGGCTCGGGAATACCATCTCACGAAATTCCATCCACGATAATGCCTATCAAGGGATCGAAAACCTCGCTGGGGGTAATGCGGAGCTTCTGCCACCGACCATCACTGCTATGTTAGGAGATCGGATCGACGGAACGGCACCTCCAGATTCTCTTGTAGAAGTTTTCGCCGATACTGCTGAAGAAGGGGGTACTTTCCTGGGGGCTGTTTTGGCTAACCCGGGTGGGAACTTTGAGTATGACCACATGTTAGCTGGCCCCTACCTGACGGCCACCGCAACGGATGGGACGGGGAATACTTCGGAATTCTCCCAGGCTGTGCAATGGGTGCCTGACAATTGCGAATTCAACGATTCATATGGCGATGCCTGCGATGTGGCAACCAAACTCGGGTTTTCCATGGCAAGTGAAGGAACGTTCAGAAGCTACGTCAGCGGTCCGGACGATGTCGATTGGTTTTACTTTGATCTATCCGGAAGCGTGACGCCAGGGGATCAAATCACCATCAGCCTCTCCGGTTTAGATGAAACGGCGCTGCCGGCGAATTACGATCTTGTAGTCCTGGCAGAAATTGAAGGCGATTCAAACGCTGTTCCTGCACCATTGCAGGGCGTCCCGCTGCAGGGCGTCCCGCTGCAGGGCGTTCCATTACAGGGTGTACCGCTGCAGGGTGTACCCCTGCAGGGGGTACCTCTCCAAGGAGTACCGTTGCAAGGTGTATATACAGAATCAATCCCGCTTCAGGGCGTCCCCCTCCAGGGAGTCCCTTTGCAGGGCGTTCCCTTACAGGGAGTGCCCTTGCAGGGGGTGCCGCTGCAAGGTGTCGGATTCCACCAGGGGAAATCTCCGGAAGTGGTCTCCACGCTCTATAGGGGTGAGATGACGGGCAAGTTCTACGTTCTGGTTTGGAGCAGCACAGGAGAGTTCGGGATCACGCCTGATGCGAGCCAATACGAAGTGAAAGTCGTCCCCCATCCCGTCGTCGTTGACGCTTGCACGACTGGCCTCGATCAAAATCTCTTGGGTGATCCACTTCAAGGGCCAATAATGGGGCTGGTTGAACCACGCACACTTATCTTGATTCACCGACCGCGTACGGTCGCGTTGTACGGGGACCAGAGCACAGACAATCTTCTGAATAAGCTCGGTGAATTAATCATTCACTCCCAGGTCGAGGGTGTAATCGTTGACCTTGGGGATCCAAGCGATTACGTGGGGGATGCAGCTGCCCTGTCTCTCGAGTATGCCTATGAGGAATGGGATAATCATGGTTGCCAGACCGAGACGGCTAATCTCGTCACCCTTGAGATCAAGAAAACGATCAGGCAGATCATCAACCAACATGGAAGCATCGAGAATATCGTGATTGTCGGCGGTGACAAAATCATCCCCCATCGTAGGGTTCCTGACGGTGTGGTTCGAACGGAAGAGATCGTGCCGAATGAATTCGATTACCAACTGCAATCAGCGGAAGATGGCTACATGATGGGTAACATCGCCGTCCGCAACAATCCCCTCCACGCCACATTACGCCTTCAGTATTATCTGAGTGATGACTTTTACGCCGATTCAGCTCCGATCCTGCTCCCTCAGGGCTATGAACTTTCCGTCCCCGATATGCCGATCGGACGCCTGGTAGAAGCTCCCGAGGACATGGTGTCCTACATCAATACATTCCTCGCACAAGACGGTTTGATGGGGGGTGAAACAGCAATTGTGAGTAGTCTTTCTACCGGTTATGAATTTCTCAGCGATCAAGCGGTTGCGATCAGCGAAGTGTTTGATCAGAAAGGATTCACACCAAACCCCGTGTTGACCGAAGGTTGGGACGATGCAGCGTTTCTGCAGGCCTATAAGCCGCCTCTATCCGATGTACGCGATATCGCCTCGCTCAACGCTCACTTCGATCACTGGCGGATCGCAACAGCTGATGGAAGCATCATCACATCGACCGGGATCGGATCCCTTTCAAACGAGTTGCAGGCCAGGTTGATCTTCTCGGTAGGCTGCCATGCAGGCTTTAATTTCCCCGATGAGGACGTGTTATCACCCAATGAGGTCGGACAGCTCGATCATGCTCAAGCTCTACTTGCAAGCGGAACCACGCTGATCGGCAACTGGGGTTTTGGCTACGGGGATGACGCTGCGCTAGCGTATTCTGAGGAGTTGATGCTGAACTTCGCTCGTGAACTGGGACATGCAAGTGTTGGCCAAGCACTAGTGGACGCGAAACGTGAATATCTGCTGACTCAAGCGCTCATGGACCCCGTCCACGAGAAAATCCTCATGGAAGCCGTGTATTACGGCTTGCCCATGTGGGCGTTAAATGCAGAAGTCACCTCGCTGCCAGCGGGTGTGACCGCAGAGTTTGAATACGAACAAGAGACTCCTAACGATCTTGTCGTGCGAGACTATGCTATCGCCGTCAACGCAGATGAGAGGACAGCAGTTCCCACGGACCGGGGTAAATACTACAAACTTGCAGAACGGACACAAGTGGGGCTATTCCGACCTGTTCAGCCCAAGGCGAGTATTGATATCGGCGGGGAACCTGGAAAGGTCGCCCATGGTGTGCTTTTTGTTGGTGGCACATACTTTGATGAATTCGGTGTTGATCCCGTCATCACGATGCCAGCCTGGACCCGGAGTGTGCCGGAACTTCACTATGTCTATGAGGGCTGGGATCCGGCGAGATTCTGGAGTCTGGCTCAGCTGGATAACGGGGATGGGACGTACGAGGAACGGTTAGTCATCGTGCCCGGGCAATTCTTGGTTGATAAACAAACTACGATAGCCAAGGGCGCAACGGTCGGAACCGAGCGGCTGTATAACACACTGGATCTTCAGGTCTATTACGGACTCGCAACAGATGAATTCCACCCGCCCATCATCGGGTTGGTGAAAGCGGAGATTCTATCTGGACAAGAAGTTTGGATCAAAGTTGCCGTTGATGATCATCCCGATACTAACGAGGAAAGCTCTGACGTTGTGAGAGTCGTCGTCAGCTACACACCGGAGGCCGGAGGAGGATCCTGGCAGAGTCTCGATCTGAGAGAAGATTCGGGTACAGGGCTTTGGGAGGGAATCGTATCGATAACCGGGCCGATGGACTTCTTCATCCAAGCGGTCGACGGTTCTGGAAATGTCGGAATGTTTGCCGGGAATGGATACTTCACACCGGTCGAATTGAGTATTGACGGTCCAAGCACCGTTCTGGTCGGACAATCCGTTAGTTTTACAACGTCCCATCCCTTAGAAGATCCTGCTGTGCTCTGGGCGTTCGGTGACGGGGCATTGGGAGAGGGATCGGATGCAATCGAGCATATTTTCACTGAACCAGGTGATCCAGCGATGTCCGTTCGTGTCGTCGATCCAGAAGGGAACATTGGTGAAACCAGCTTCCAGGTTGTGGTCATCGATGACCCGTCTTACTTGGAAGACCCTCTTTTCTGGAGCTTGAACGATCTTCGGGAATACTTTGCGGATCAAAACCGATTACCGGATGATGCAATTGACGGGAAGGCAGAAAAACGTCGCAAGACATTGCTGAATAAGATTTCAGCTGTGTTGGCGTTGATTGGTAGTGGTGAATGGGAGGAAGCGATCGATAAATTACAGCATGACCTTCGGGCGAAGATGGATGGATGCTCGCCGGAGGCGGATAAAAATGATTGGATCATCAATTGTACGCATCAGTATGAACTGCGGATAAGGATCGATAGCGTTGTCGCGTTGCTGGAAATCTATCAAACTGGCGATTGATCAAATCGATGATCTCGAGAGTGTGAGAGGAAGTGCTGTGTAGACAGATTATTCGTCGAAACCATATACTGGATACGAAACCGCCTTCGTCCGAAGGCGGTTTTTATGCAATAATAAGGGTATCAAGTTACAGACTCGCACACATCGAAGCGTACATCGCCGGGGGTCCAATCGCAGCCTGCGTGTTCTAGCAACACACTTCATTCGCCAAAGCCCCTCCAACCTGTGCGCACGTATTCCTTACCCCCGTTTTTATAGTCGTTATTGGTTTTATTTTCGCATTGGTAGAGGATAAATTTTATGGACGAAGATATCATCCGCTCTGTTCCCATATTCTCCTCGCTTCCCGACGAAGAGGTCGAGCATCTTGCTGAGACCCTCGATTTGAAGGAGATCCCCCAGGGAACGCTGCTCTTGGAAGAGGATGCCCGGGGTGTTCGTTATTACATCATCGTCGATGGGGAAGTGGAAGTCATAAAAGCGCTCGGGACAGCGGACGAGCGGATTTTGGGTATCCGCGGTCCTGGGTCATTCGTCGGGGAGATGAGCCTTTTCAGCGAGGACGGTTTGCACACCGCGAGCGTGAGGGCGCGCACAGACCTGACCTTACTCGAGATGAGCCATTCGGATCTCGACGATCTGCTCCACCGGCATCCCAGTTTTGCGTATGGAATGATGCTGACGATCAGCCGAAGATTGGATGAATCCGAAAATATCACCATACGAGACCTGCGCCGGAAGAACGTTGAGCTACAACGCGCTTATGATGATTTAAAAGCGGCTCAGGAAGAACTCATCGAGAAAGAAGCCCTCGAGCGTGAGCTAGATGTGGCGCGCGATATTCAACGCAGCATCCTTCCAAGAGAGTTCCCGGATTGTCCGTATCTTGAGTTCGGCGCAAACATCACGCCCATGGCGCAGGTTGGCGGCGACTTTTTCGATTTCATCCCTCTGGGTGGGGACAGGTTCGGGATTGCCATTGGGGATGTCACCGATCATGGCGTACCGGCTGCGTTGTTCATGATGCTTACCGCCACGCTTTTGCGTGTGATTTCTCAACAGTTTTCAAGCCCAAAAGAAGTTCTCATCGAAGTCAACCGGCGTCTTATGAGAATGAATGAAGCGGAGATGTTCGTGACGCTCCTATATGGAGTCTTTGACTGCAGTGATAAATCGTTCCGTTACGCAAGGGCCGGGCATGAACTTCCGGTCGTCTTCTGCTCCGATGGAGAGATCATGCAAGTCGATAAAAAGCCTGGGCAGCCGCTTGGATTATTCAATTCGCCATCCCTGGATGAACACGTGCTCTATCTCCCTGAAAAGTGTCTGCTCATGATGTACACCGATGGCGTACCAAACACCTTGGATCAAGAAAGACAGATGTTCGGCATGGAAAGATTTCTCGATGTTATGAAATCGGTTCCGCGCCGAAATGCACAGGAAATTTGTGATCATGTGATAGGCGCTCTGGAAGAGTATCGAGGAGCCGAAACGCCCTACGATGATGTCACCCTGGTCTCAGTTCGGGTTGTTTAATTAGGGAGGATCGTGCGTGGTGGAAACGCTGGAAGTGAGGCAGTCTCTTCAAAGGGCACCTCTCTTGGAAGGAATGAGTGATCAAGTAATCTCCGAATTCTCGGGAGGAAGCTGGATACGGGCAGTCGATAAGGGGGAGATTTTATTCCAACAAGCGGATCCAGCCAGGGCGGTTTATCTCGTTCAATCCGGGTGCATCACAATATATCTTTCCACCCCGGATGGCCGTGAATTGGTCATCAACGAGATGATTCCGGGCGACTGTTTTGGAGAATTGTCCCTCATCACCGGGCAACCCCGTTCGACAAGTGCGATGGCGCGCGAATATAGTCGTCTCATCGTTATTCCGAATGATGTCTTCCAGTCAGGCTTAGACAAAGAGCCTGAACTCCTGACGAGAATACTCATGACAACTGCCAGCCGGTTGCGAGTGAGTAGTGAACGTGAGAGCGCGCTCGCCTTTCTCGATTCATCGGCTCGCATCGCTCGGGTTCTTCTCAACCTGGATCAGCAGGCGGGAGAGAACGGGATGGTTAAAATTACACAAGAGGAGCTTGCCCAACATGTCGGTTTGACACGCCAAACCGTGGCGAAAACGCTCGGTGAGTGGCGAGGACGAGGTTGGGTCGAGACGAGAAGGGGAAAGATTTTGATCTTGGATGATCAGGCGTTGCTTCAGATATCTGACGCGTTGGTAAGTCCGTAACGCATTCTGTCGCATTGATGACAGACAACCGACGGGAAATCCTATAGTATGCTCATGAAGATAAGTATAAGAAGGGTACTATAACTGCGGAAGCGTGATCGTTCGCCAGATTTGGCTTCGCAAACTGGCGTAAAAGGAGGAAACAATGGGTGACGAAAAATCAGTAGTCATGGAAGCTGTAGTAGATCAGCTAACACAATTACGTGGGCGGCTCGACCCTAGCGAACAGATCGTTCTCGATTCGATCGTCATGGGCCAAATGCCGCCCGAGGTTTCTGGTCATGCAGTGACAGGCGATATGCAGGCACCAGAGGGAAAATCAATCGCACTGAAGGGGGAAGAGTATCAGGTCGTAGCGTTCTAAACCGAACACTTTCTGCGAAGCCGGGCCATACCCAGAAGAGGTCTCCTCCTCTTCTGGGTATCCGCGTTCCTATACTGCTCGGACGCGTAGGTATAGGGAAAGCGCGGTTTGTTGCGTAATCGTTGTAAGATATATTCGGTTGAATCCGAAGAACTCGTTCGTCCTGCAAACCCATAATAAGGATTTGAAACGGTATCCATAGACCGTCATTAAAATCTGTTCGAGAATAGTTCCTCTGTTATCAGATAGAAATATTGTTGGAGGCGACGATGACCAACGATCACACCAGCGGAGAGAACCTCCGTGATCAACTTCAGCAGCTCATCCAAACGATAGAGATCACCGGAAACGCAATTCTTCCAAACACAAACCAGGAACTCCTCCAGAGTATCGTGGACGCGGCTGCAAGAATATTTGGGGCGGCCGCTGCTTCTATGGCCCTCGTCGATGAAGCTGATCAGGCACTGGTATTCAGGGTGGCAGCCGGAGAAGGAAACGAGGAGATCGTGGGAAAGCGCATCCCTCTTGACACCGGGTTGGCCGGATATGTTGTCATGACGGGACAACCCCTCGCGATTTCCAATGTCCAGGAGGATCCACGCTTTAATAAGGAATTTGCAAAAAGTACGGGCTACATACCGCGATCGATCCTTGCAACGCCACTGATGTGGAATGACCGAACAATCGGCGTGATGGAGGTTTTGGATAAGATCGATGAGGCATCGTTTGGGATGCAGGACATGGAGCTATTGGGGATATTTGCCCGTCAGGCGGCGATCGCGATCTACCAATCCCAACAGTATGAACGACTGAGCACTGCGATGATGACGGGTCTAAAAGAATTACTGATTTTGGACCCTCAATCCAAATTTGATCAAATTTTCGGTGTCCTTGATGAAATTGATAAAAATGATGCCGAAACCAAACATCTCTATCAGATTGCGGATTGTATCCACAAGCTGAGCATGGTTGGGGAAGATGAAAAACTAGCATGCTTGGACATCCTCGCTGCATTTGAAAAATATATCTCGACGAGAAAAATGTATCTGTACTCTTGAATCCTTGGGTAACTTAGAAAATCGGGAGATTTAGGGATGGAGGTTAAGAGTTTTGATGGGTGATCGTCCTGCGTGGTCATCTCAATTTGAATCTGACGCTATCCGTGAAATCAGGACATTGGGACCTCTGGCATCCATCACCCGCGAGTGGGCATGGGGGGATAGCGAAGGGGAGGGTGTGAAGGTTGCCGTGATTGATAGCGGCATAGACCCAGAGCATCCATTATTGGATGGAAGTGTAACCAAGGGCGTCGTGGTTGTACCTGACAGTGAGGTCGACAACAAGTATCAGGTCGAAGAGGACGATCCCCCACAGGATCTCTTTGGCCACGGCACGGCCTGTGCTGGTATCGTGCATGCTATTGCCCCGCGGGCGGAAATATGCAGCATTCGCGTGCTGGGATTGGATCTAACCGGGAAGGCGCTGCAGTTTGCTGAGGGTCTCCGATGGGCTATTGAAAATAGCTTTGAAGTGATCAACCTCAGTCTGAGCACATCCCATGGTCAATACTTCGGAATCTTCCACAAGTTGGCGGATGAAGCCTATTTTCAAAATGCAATCCTTGTCTCAGCAGCGAACAATCTGCCCCTGCCTAGCTTCCCATCCCTCTATTCCTCCGTGATTTCGGTTGCTGCTCATGAAGGGCAGGATCCAACCACCTACTACTACAACCCATCCCCGCCCGTTGAATTCGGTGCCCCCGGGATCAACATCGAAGTGGCGTGGCTGGACAAAGGAACGAGCATCATCACAGGGAACAGCTTTGCTGCACCTCACATGGCAGGGTTAGTTGCGCTTATCATGGCGAAACACCCCGAGCTGACTCCATTCCAAATTAAGACGGTTCTGTATGCGTGTGCGAGCAACATTCAAAGAGCTTGAACCCCCGGCAATCTTACTTCCTCTTGGAACTTGAAGCGGTGACCGAAATAAACGTGGCATTTTATGAGAAGGGCGGGTTTAAGGTCATATGGTACGGGGATACCCCGATACAAGGCGTGCACGTGTGGATGATGCTGAGAGA
>SDBS01002557.1_pt1 | contig 18150 bp, 10 predicted proteins | sample 2277091 | NCBI WGS metagenome assembly SDBS01 (sample SAMN10404972, study PRJNA504765) | marine sediment metagenome | isolation source: marine sediment core GS10_PC15, 163 cmbsf | place: Arctic Ocean: Southern Knipovich Ridge | collected 2010 | reverse complement strand
TGGATGGCAGGATTACCGGAGTAGTCAGGTCGGACGGTTGAGGCTTCCCGAGGGGCAAGCTCTTTCAGGAAAGGTTGTAAACAGACAAATGAATCCATTCAATTTTCAAGATTTGTGGAAACTTTTTAGGGAAGATACAAAAAGGTTTCAAGAGGTGTTTTGTCATCATGATGATTTCGGAAGACTCATAAAAGAGACAGAAACGCTGGCCTATCTTATCCGCAGTTACGCTGTTTATTCAATGACCTGTGGGGCTTTGGGGCATCCAGGGGGTAGTTTCTCGGAAGCTGAGTTTCTGGCAGTTTTATACAATTATGTCTTGCGCTTTGATGCAGGGAATCCATGCCGGCCTGACAGGGATGTATTCTACTTGTCCAAATGTCATGCTTGTCCCGGATTATATGCCGCCCTGGCGCTGGTGGGATACTTCGATATACATGATCTGGCTCGCTACGGAGCCTGGGGTTCTCATCTTGAAAGTCATCCCGACAGCACAACGACGCCGGGCATAGAAATCTCAGGCGGCTCATTAGGGCAGATCCCCGGTGTTGCTGTTGGCCGTGCGCTGGGAATTCGTCTAAAGGGTGCTGACCAGGCGGACCGAATGGTCTATGTTTTAATAGGGGATGGTGAGTGCAATGAAGGTGCTGTCTGGGAGGCATTTATGGCGGCCGGCCATTATAAGCTGGATAATCTTGTTTTTGTCATAGATTACAATAAGGTCCAGGCCAAAGGCTTTGTCCAGGCCGACATGTCCATCGAACCGTTGGTCGAAAAGCTGACTTCTTTCAATCTTCAGGCCTGGGAGCTTGATAATGGGCACAACGTAGCGGAAATTGTCGATTTGTTCAACAGGCTGCGCACCCAGCGACGCGGCAGACCAAATGCTGTCGTACTTAACACAATCAAAGGCAAGAATATTGGCGTTTGCCAATACAATCCCAATTGGCATACCAGCGCCCCAAGGGATAAGCAAACGGGACAAGAATGGTTAATGGAGCTTTGGCAGCGCGATGGAAGACGACTCGGTATACCCGAAGAATTCCCTAAAGCTTTAGGTGAAGCAATCAGCATCATTCCACCATTACATGACAATCCGGATCACATTGTTGAAAAGCAGGCATAAAGGGCAACTCTATGGCACAGTTTACTATACCAGAACGTAAAGATACCAAAGAGATGAGATATCAAATGGGCTACGCCTTGGCAGACCTGGCTAAAGAGTACGAGAACATAATCGCAGTGGATGCAGACTTGCGCAGCAGCTCAGGCCTTCATATCTTTGAACACTTTCACCCTGACAAACTTATTAAGGTTGGCATTGCTGAACAGAATATGATCAGTATTAGTGCCGGCCTAAGTCAAGAGGGATTCATTCCGTTCCCATGTACCTTTGACGCCTTTTCGAGGCGCTTTCTTGATCAGCTATACATTTCGGTGGCTTATAGCAAAGCAAATGTGAAAGTGTTAGGCGCATACGCCGGTCTCTTCACCGGAAAAGCAGGGGCAACCCATCAAAGCGACAAAGAGCTTGGTATCCTGCTGCGTATACCAAATCTTAAGGTTGTCGAACCGGGCTTTAATGAGGAAATGCGTCAGGTTTTGCGTGTCGCTATCGAGACGCCCGGGCCCTTTTATATCCGTATTGTAAGATGTGAAGTTGAAGATAATGAAATAGGAAATGACTACCGTTTTCAGCTCGGGCGAGGTGTTACAGTCATTGATGAGGGTGTGGATGTTGGCCTTGTATGTACGGGTTACATGATAAGAACAGCAAAACTGGCAGCCGAAAAACTTCTTAAACGTGGCATCAAAGTCAGGTTGGACCATAATCCAACCCTAAAACCATTCGATAAAGAGCTGCTTTACGACATGGCAGGCAAGGTGCCTGCCATTGTCACCTTAGAGAACCATTGCGTCAGCGGCGGCTTGTTCTCGGTCGTCGCGGAGGCTTTAGCTCGGAAAGGGATGCAGATTCCTGTAGGAACCATTGGCACTGATCCTGAGGACTTTATCCATACCGGTCACGTCAACGATTTGTTAGCACATTATAAAATGACCTCTGACGATGTTGTAGAAAAGGTCGAGCATATCCTGAGACTGACAAATAATTAACGCGTTACAAAAAAGAGGATAACACTTTATGGAGATTAATCCCTTTGGCATTGACCCGGTTCGATTGTTTTCAGATTATATGAAAGTTACGGGTGTACCAACTCTGGCCGATGAGCATGGACATTGTCCCAGCTTGTCCGGCAAAAAACTGGGAATTGTGAACGGCTCATCGTGGATTAGTCTGTGGTCCACGTACTTCGGAAAGCTGATGCTTCCTGGAGTAAAAATTATCAACGTGGGTAACGAGGCTATTCAGCTCAATTTCATGCAAGCACACAGCCAAGGCCGGCAATGTCCACCCGAAATAAACATCGGCCTTTTTTGTCGTTACGCGAGAGACCTTTTTGATTTAGAGCAGGTTAACGTCATCTTAATCTCATGTTCAACGATGAATCGTGCTTTCAAGCGGGTCCGCGAAGAGATGAAACTGCTCGGCGTGCCCGTCGTACAGATTGACAAGGCGATGATGGAAGAGGCCGTTAATACGCAAGGAAAGATTCTGGTTATTGCCACACATGGCCCAACAGTAAAAAACACGCAGAGTCTGCTTGAAGAAACTGCCCGAAGGCTGGGGAAATCTGTCGACTTCGTTGGAGCTACCGTGGAGGAGGCGTTTGAATTGTTAGGCCAGGGCAAAATCGCAGAGCACAATGACTTAATCGCAGATACGATAAGAAAAGTTCAAGCAAGCCAGCGCATTGATATCGTGGTTTTAGCCCAGCTATCAATGTCCGTGTTTTCATTTTCCCATCCTGATACAGTTGTTGATTTTGGCATTAAGGTGCTCAATAGTGGACAAACAGGTTTCCAAAGGACTGCTGAAATTCTCGGCAATCAGGTGTAGCAAAAGAAACAAATAGTGTTCCTGTGCTTCCAAAAAATTCCGTACTTGATTAAATCAAATGACTTATGTAAAATATTTTCTTTCAAATCTTTAATAAGTTTTGACTGAAATGTTGTGAGAATCTTCTTTTTTATTTTCAGGAGGAACACTATGGATCGTCGTGAGTTTCTTAAAGCCGGCGCAGCCGGACTGGCTTTTTCAGCTATCGGTAACTACACCCCCTTATTCGCCGGCCAGAAGACGAAACGCCTCGGATTGATCGGCTGCGGCTGGTACGGCAAAAGTGCTATGTTCCGCTTGCTTCAGATCGCGCCCGTTGAGGTAGTGTCGTTGTGTGACGTGGACGAGAAAATGCTGGCCGAGGCTGCCGAGATGGTAGCCGCCCGCCAGAAATCGAAGAAAAAGCCGCGCACCTACGGCGACTACCGCGAGATGCTCAAGCGGGAGCAGCTCGATATCGTGCACGTCGCTACACCCGACCATTGGCATGCGCTGGCGATGATTGCCGCCGTCAAGGCCGGGGCCGATGTCTACGTCGAGAAACCCATCAGTGTGGATGTTGTCGAGGGGCAAGCCATGCTTGCTGCGGCCCGAAAGTACAACCGGGTCGTGCAGGTAAACATGCAGCGGCGCAGTACGCCGCATCTGATCGAAGCTCGCGACAGGATCATCAAAGAGGGCAAGCTCGGTAAGATCGGCTATGTCGAGATGTGCTGCTACTATCACATGCGTGCCCGGGGGAATCCGCCCGATACGGCTCCACCCGAACATCTCAATTATGACATGTGGACAGGGCCGGCTCCAATGCGACCGTATAACTCATTAGTGCACCCACGGCGCTGGCGGGGCTTCATGGAATACGGTAACGGTATCATCGGTGACATGTGTGTGCACATGCTCGATATGGTACGCTGGATGCTCGATTTGGGTTGGCCAAAGCACATCAGCTCGTCCGGGGGTATTTTGGTGGACAAGAACAGTAAAGCCAATATTACCGATACCCAGACGGCCACGTTTGACTTCGGTGACCTCCCTGTGGTCTGGACACATCGCACCTGGGGTGACGCGCCCGATCCCGATTATCCGTGGGCTGCCTTCATCTATGGTGAGAAAGGAACGCTTAAGGCTGACGTCCGTAAGTACGATTTCATTCCGCGTGGCAGGGGCGAAGCCGCTCATGGCGACGCACTCTATGAGTATGACCAATTCCCGGAAGATAAGACCGAGAAGGACCTGGAACGTCACGTGGCGTCCGCAATTCGGCGACACTGGAAAAATTTCCTGGCGGCGATTGACTCTCGCAGTAAGCCCGTGTCCGATATTGAGCAGGGCTATATTACTGCTACCTCGTGCATCTTAGCCAACATCTCATGCCAGCTCGGCCGGTCGCTTACCTGGAATCCTGAAAGAGGCCAGGTCGTGGACGATGACGAAGCGAACCGTCTGTTACGTCGGCCTTACCGTCGGCCATGGATACATCCTGAGCCTGAAGGCATTTGAGTCAGACCGTAGTCGTAGGTCAACTCTGTGGATTATGCGGTAACGTCTAACTGCAAGTTAACGTGATGTGTGGAAATAAGAATTATGAGAAGATATATTACTTTGAAAGCAATATTGTTGGTTGGTGTCGTTTTGTTTAATAATACTCACAGCTTAGCCGGTCAAACGGCGCTTAAAGCAGGATGTGCAAAAGTGGATATTACTCCGCCGGTAGGGATATGGCTTTCCGGTTACAGTTCTCGTAATAAACCCAGTGACGGTATATCCGATGAACTTTACGCCAAAGTGCTTGTTCTTGATGATGGGCAAAATAAAATAGCGATTGTCTCCACCGATTTGCTTTGGGTTTCTCTCGATATTACCGCCGAGGTAAGAAGCCTGATAAAAGAAAAAATCGGTATTCCTGAAAAAAATGTTCTTATTTGTGCCACACATACTCACTTCGGCCCCAAAATTGACAGAGTAAAGAAGAACTGGCCCGATGCAGCCGCTTCTGAAATTGACACGTCTTACGTTCGAAACCTTAGCAAAAAGATTACCGGTTCAATACTAATGGCTTATAAAAATATGAAGGCGGCAAAAATCGGGGCGGTAAGGGGTGAAATTCCTGAAATAGTGTATAATCGAAGGACAAAAAAAGCTGACGGCTTAGTGCAAATGACATTCAGCCTTCCACCCAAAATCATTGAGACAAGAAGGATAGAACAAGATCAAGAAGGTGCAGTTAGGGTGACATTCACTCTTCCACCAGAGGAGCCGAAATTATTGTTTGGTCCCGTTGATCCGGATGTTTGGGTGCTAAGAGTAGAGGATATAAGCGGAGAAATTATTGGCTCAATCGTCAATTTTGCCTGCCATGCTGTTAGTGGAAGTGCATATTCTGATTGGTTTTACTCTATATCGGCGGATTTCCCCGGACAGACTACAAATGTTATTGAGCAAGTTGAGGGTGGAATTTGTCTCTTTACCTCGGGAACTACCGGCAATATCGTCCCCCTTAAACGAGGAAGAGGACCTCGTTACCAGATTGGTAAAGCTCTGGCCGGAGAAGTTTTGAAGAGACTTCAGCTTGTTCCTGTGTCTAATGATATCCGCTTGAAAGCAGTGAAAAGGGAGATTAAGTTTCCCGTAAAGCAAACTCTTTCACCGGATAAGATTATACATGCTGAGAAAACGAAAGAATATCTGGCTACAGAGATACAGGTTTTGAGGATTGGGGATATTTATATTTTAGGCTTACCCGGAGAAGTACTGGTCGAAGTCGGTTTAGAGATCAAAAAGAGAGCAGGACTGGAGAATCTTTTTATTGTCTCGTTAAGCAACGATGCGATCGGCTATGTCTGCCACAGCCAGGCGTATGAAGAAGGTGGGTACGAACCGGGCTCTGGAACAAATCTGGCAAAAGGGGCCGGGGAGATTATGATAAAAGAGACATTGAATATCATCAACCAGATAAAACAAAACGAATAATGCTATAAGAAAGGATAGCTTATGTCACACTGTAACCGTAGAGAATTTATCAAAACCTCAGGAAATATTTTAGGCGCCGGCGCATTAGGCGGATCAGTATTTGGGTGCCGTAAAAAAGAAATACCTGCTTCTTCCAAATGGAGTGGTTTCAATTACGCCATGTGTAACGAGAGCATGAGCAAATTAAGCTGGGCCGAACAATGTAAAATTGTCGGCGATGCAGGCTATAAAGGGATTGAAATTGCGTCGTTTACCTTGGTTAAAGAAGGCGTGCAGGAGATATCCCCCGCAGAACGGAAAGAAATGGTTTCCGTTATGAAAAATAACGGCCTTGAATGCGCCGGACTCCACTGGTTATTAGCACCACCGCCAAAGGGATTGCACTTTACCACATCTGATGCTGCTCTCCGCAAAAAAACTACTGCTTACCTTGATGAGCTTATCGATTTTTGTGGTGACCTTGGTGGACCTTATATGATTTTCGGTTCTCCGAAACAACGTAATACAAGGGGAACCTCCATTGAAGAAGCTAAAAAATATTTTGCCGAAGGCCTTGCCAAGGTTGCCGACCGTGCCCAGGAACGTAGTGTTAAAATACTCATCGAACCCTTAGGCAAACGCACAACTGATGTCGTTAACACAATGGCCGAAGCGTTAGAATTGGCCGAACAAGTCAATCATCCATCTATTCAAATCATGTTTGACTTCAATAATACTGTTGACGAAACTGAGCCGTTCGATGTCCTGCTGAAAAAGTACTTTAATCATATCTATCACGTTCATGTGCAGGAAATAGGTGGTAAGCACCTTGGCACGGGAAACGCGGTCAATGATTATGTGAAAGCCTTTCAAACGCTCAAGGACTTAAAGTATGATAAGTGGCTATCTCTCGAAGTATTTGACTTTTCTCCCGGCGGGAAAACAATCGCTGAAGAGTCGATAAGAACTCTGAAACAAATTGAAGATAAATTAGTATTATAAGAGCCTATCCGAATAATCCTTCACCCCTTGTCATTCTGAGGCGAAAGAAAGCTTGCCCTGAGCGTAGCCGAAGGATCGAAGAACCTGGCCTACGAAGAGTCCCGATGTATCGGGATTCACTTCGCTACGCTCCATTCAGAATGACAGGCGAGAGCAAATAGTTATTCGGATAGGCTCTTGATCACTCGCTATAACGTTTTTTCTGCTTATGCCAGTTTATCTCTGTTCTCATAGATTTTCAAAATGGCGTCCGCTATGTCATCCATGTCCCTTTTGGTTCCGAGAAGAAGTGTTTGACTAAACCACACTGCCTCTTTACAAAGCTGGTCGTTATCGGGATAGTGATTTTCTCTGCGGTATCTCCTCAGTCTCTCTCTCGAATAAAGTCTCTTATAACCCACAGAATTTAATGCATCATCAATTAAGCCGTCATTATATTGGGGACCATAACCTCCGGAACAGGGGATGCCTTCCGCTGATAGGGCCGAGAGGAATTTACTTCGAGAAATGTTATTAAAGTACTCTTTTTTGTACCGGAACGGATACAGATGATAGGCTGCCCTGGTTACGCCCTCATATAACCTGTGAGGAAGAATACCGGGAATATCTTTGATTCTCGATGTCAGATAGAGGGCGTTCTCATTGCGCCTTGCAGTATCTTTTTCCAGGCGCTTCATCTGTGACATTAATATAACGGCCTGGAATTCTTGCATTCGGCGGTTGCTGCCTCTGATGGGGTAACCGCTGGTCTTTTTTACACTTCCATAAGGTCTGCCGCAGTTGTGGAAAGAGTGACATTGGTCCATAATTTCATCATCATTTCCCACAACGGCACCGCCTTCCCCGGCCGGAAGATGTTTGGAGTTCTGGAAACTAAAGCAGCCTAAATCTCCTACTGTGCCGATCTTTTTACCTCTCCATTCGGCCATCCATGCCTGACAGGCATCTTCTATTACTACAAGGTTATGTTTTTTGGCAATAGCGTTGATTCTGTCCATATTTGCAGGCAACCCCAGAATATGAACCGGAAGGATAGCTCTGGTTTTTTTGGTGATTCTTTCTTCTATTTTGTCCGGATTTATCTGAAAGGTCTCGGGATCGGTGTCGGCAAAAACCGGCAGGGACTTGTTAAGTAAAACCACATTATACGTGGCAATAAATGTATAAGGCGAAACAATAACCTCATCTCCGGCATCGACGCCCAGTACGTGCAGGGCTACCATCAGAGCCGTGGTTCCACTGGTCGTGGCCAGGCAGCGTTTCGCTCCCATTAATTCCGCATACTTTTCTTCAAATTCTGAAACCTTTGTGCCCCGGCCCCGAAACCAATTTCCGCTGCGTAATACAGATATAATAGATTTTTCGGCAGATTTGTCCCAGATTGGCCAGGAAGGCCAAGATTTGGTCCTGACCGGCTTGCCGCCGAGGATTGCAAGTTTACTTGCTTTTTTGCTTACGTTTGCGTAGGCACCAATTCCCCCCGATGCTGTAGCGATGGCACTTATTGATGCAGCAGCTAAAAAATCTCGTCTGGTTAAATTGTTCTTATTCATTTTCCTGACCCCTTCAACTTTGTAAAAAATAGTTTGTTTTATGACGTCCGTTTTTTACGATTTTTTCTTTTTGTTTGTTTCTTTCCAGATCTGTCATCCTGTTCGGCCATAAACTTCTTCAAAGCCCTCGGTGAACTGCGTTTTGTGATTGCCTCTAATGCCGGATCATTTGTGCGTTCCATCCATTTTAACAATTCTTTCCACATCTTGTCCAGTTCTTTTTTATATTTGGGATCGTCGCTGAGGTTATGCAGCGCGTCAGGGTCATTTTCGAGGTCATAAAACTCCTCAACGGCTCGATATTGGAAGAGTTTGATACGGGCGGCAATCTTCGGGTCGGTTTTCGCAGCGGCCTGCATGGCCTTGAACGTCAGGCCGGATTGCGATTCGTTTTTGAAGACCCGTTCGCCGTCTGACCACGGATTGAAGATGTACCCGAACCTATGGTTCTGTACGCAGCGCATCGGATATCGATTTCGCCCGGAGGTCTGGTGGAATTGCGTGAATACTTTGTCGCGACCCGCCTGTCGCCGGCCAAACAGAGTCGGTAAAAACGAAAAACCGTCCATTCCTTTGGTCTGAGCCAACCCAGCCGCGTCAAGCACAGTGGGCATAAAATCGATACCGGAGATAAAGTGTCGCTTGTCTATAGTCCCAGGTTCGATTTTACCCGGCCAAACGGCTATCCACGGCGTACGCGTGCTGTGAAGGTAGCAGTTTGTCTTGGCAAACGGCACAGCAATACCATTGTCTGAGAGGAACATTATCAAAGTGTTTTCCGCCCGGCCTGATTCGCGCAGAGCACGCATCACGGCTCCAACCGTATCGTCGCAGCGGCGGACCGAGCTATAGTATTGTGCTATTTCCTTACGTACGTCAGGGATGTCGGGCAGAAAACCGGGAACCTGTATTTCCTCATCTCGATACACCCTCGAAGGTTCCGGAATATCTTCGAGCGCTTGCTTAAATTTATTTCGTTCCTGCAAACTGCCGTGAAAAGGCCGATGTGGGTCGTGTGAATTGGCCATCAGGAAAAAAGGCTGGTCTTTGTTTGCTGCCTGTTGGAAAAAGTTTTTGGCAAACTTATAGTAAAGTTTCGGGTCACGGCCATGACCTAATTCTCCGACATCCCTGGCTATGTCCCACTTGAACTTCTCTATAGGTGCCAGGTGTTTGACCTTACCGAGAATGCCGTTGAGGTAGCCGGCCTTATGCAGGCTCTCCTGCAGGGTCGGAACATTAGTGTTAATCGGCTGGAAACCCTCGGCCCCATTGCGGTGGGGGTAGCGGCCGGTCATCAATACTGAACGACTGGGCTGGCAAACCGCTATAGTAATATGAGCATGGACAAAACGCATACCCTCAGAAGCCAGCCGGTCGATATTGGGCGTAATATCAGGTGTCTGTCCGCCGAAGCAGCCCGGCGAATCACAGTTCATATCATCAGCAGTTATCAATAAAATATTCGGTTGCTTTTTTCGCTTGTCACCCGCAAATATCGGCGCCCCTCCGGATGCCAGCAGCGCCGCTCCCAGCCCCATTGTTCTTAGGAACTGACGGCGTGTAGTTGAATTTGTACTCATTTTTCTCCTTGTTCTTCGTGGGCCGGCAAGGCCTATTGTCGAGCATGAGCTGTTGTTGCGACTTTGGCTGTTTTTCTTTCGCGCACAACTTCCACACCACAGAGGACCGGCATACTGTTCTTTGATGATAGCTTCTTATCCTGCGCAACAAGTTCGATTTCCAGGTTGCCGCTGACAGCAATGCCCCGGAACTGTCGTACAACAGCTTTGCAGGAACCTCCTGCTTCCCTAACAATGTCGAAATCGTCAAGAACTACCTGTCCTTGCAGCTTAATATCGAAGATGCGTTTGCCTGCCTGCTCATTATCAAAATCTGCAAAATAAAGTCTGACCGTATATTCAGCGGGTTCATCCGCCTTGGACAAAAGCGGCACGATGCAGCGTCTAAGTCCACGGGCAAAGGAAGCAAACAGCCAGGGGGTCCCGATTTTATCGGGATTCATAGTCTGAGTTTCGCTGTTGCGCCGAGGATAATCCGGCCCGCCAAAAAAGTCCATCCCTAACTTGAGTGAGAAGCCCATTGCTGCGCGGTTCCGCGGCAGTCCGGGTCTCGGGTAGCCGAACCATAGCGTGCCGTTTCTGTCGCGTCTATCGCCTGGTGCACCGAGGTTGACGGCCAGGTGTTGAACGGGCGTGTTGGATCCGCCGGTGCTGTAGATGCCCCACCGGTCGTTGTCCGGTCGCGGTTCAAGTGCAATCGAACAAACTATGGGGAAAAGGCAAATACAGCCGGCACTGGCTTCAGGTGCCAGAACAAGGCCGTCAGCAGGAATTGCGTTAATCCAGCATCCGAGTCGCTGCCCGGCGAAATGACGTATGCCGCTGTCGTTTTGCAGGTCGTAGTAGCTCGTGTAGCCCGAACGCATGAAAAGCATTTGTGGACAGGCGGAAATCGCCCCGCAGTGATGGCCCGGTCGCAGGAACTGCCACGTTGTCTCTGCGCCGGTCAGTGGGTGATTGCGTGTTTTTTGCTGGCCGGTCTTAAGGTCAAACGCCCAGGGTTCAGCAAGAATCATACCGCCGATGATAAGCGGACGATGGCGATAGTTGGCGTCTTTGGCCCAAAGCACATCACCATTCTTGGCCGAGAGAGCCACCAGCCGGCGGTTCGAGAACTCGCCCGAAAGGAACTGACTCCAATAATGACCGTTTGCGTTGGCCCCGCACAGAACCACGACGCCATCATGATACATTGCTGTAAGTTCGCCGCCGCCTATTCCAATATTGCTGCAGTCGGTTACATCCACAGCACTTTCCCAGAGTTTGCCACCCGTCCGAGCATCCAGCGCAACGGCAAGGCGTACATCGAGTTTTTTCTGGGCTGCTTCAGCTTTTTTTAACTCTTCACCGCTTAGGTTCTTCAAGTGTGATTTGTCCTGCCGCAGTAACTGCTGCCGCTGTTGCGGCGTCAGCGAACTGTCAATGAAAAACAGCCAGCCGTCCCCGGCAGCGATAGTCAGGTTAACGATGTTCTTGCCCTTGTAATTCCATAACGTTTCGCCGCTCCGTGTATCAATGGCGAAAACTGAATCCGAGACACCTGTTTGTTTCATTGCGCTGCCGTAGAGGACGCCATCAACATAGGCGAGGTATCCCCACCGATGTGAGCTGCCTTTGGCGGCGGGAGGCATATTGTATGTCTGGCGGGTCTGCCCTGTTTCGGCGTCGAGCCGCAGACATTTATCACCGAGAGCAACGAAGAAACTATCTTCACAGGCGGCGAGGTTGCCGCACTCACTTTTCTTCAGTCGCGTCCGCATCGCACCGGGTATATCGCGATTCCACAGCAGAACGCCGTTGTATGAATCGTAGGCCATTACGGTGTTTTCGCCCTGGACGAATAGCCGACCATTAACCGCAAGAGGTGCAGCGGCTGCGTTATGGCGATTAACCATCGGGGCCGGGCCGGGGTCGCCAAACCACAGCAGGCCTAACGGACCGGCTACGATTCGGTCGTCACTGCAGGCGGTATTGCCCGGTCCGGCGTACTGGTGTGTCCATTTGCCTGCTCCGGGCAGTGCTCCGCGTTTGAGAGTCGCCCAGCAGCCGTTGGTTTGGCTTATTCGGCATTGTCCTAATTCCAACTGCCTAAGCCACTGGCCAAGCTGCTCGGAAGAGACGGCACCTGCCTTTCCAGAGGCATTGGCCGGCACGCCAAGACAAACAGCACCACCGCAAGGCTTTAGATGCCGCACAAGCTCCTCGGGATTACCGGGTATTTTCCCATTCAGCAGCAGACTGTCGGAGACAATCAGATTGGCAAAGTAGTTCGAGTACGGCAGATTCGAAAGATTACCCTCATCAATGGTTACACGCTGGCCATACAGGCCCGCCGCGTCCAGAGCCAACCTCGCTGCAGCGGCTTTTTCCGGGTCGGGTTCGATCCCGATAATGGTCAGGTCAGTTCGCCGCGCCAGTTCCCATGCCAGACGACCACGTTCGGCGCCGACCACAAGGCAATAGCCCTTAGTAATGCCTGTTTCCATAATAATCGCTTCGGCGGCCGCTTTGTAAGCTGCGGTTAGTTTGTCTTGAGGGTAAGGATTCGCTGCCTGCCTGATGCGAGGGCTGGGCACCGGAATTCTCGATTTAGCCGCTCTCCTTGCAGCAAAGCAATAGATTTTACCCGTATCCGTGCTGACGTAGACTCGACCGTTGGCGACGGCCAATCCCCGTGCTTTGCCATCGACTTGCGCCTCCCAGACGGCCTTGCCGTTGTCCCTGCTGAAAGCTTTAATCTGTCCCTGCCCACCGGCAAGCACCAGGTTGGCAGTCAGTATCAATTCCGCATCGCACTCACTTGGCACACGCCACCGGACAGTCGGTCCAATATTCTCACTGCGGTGCCGGCTCAATTCTTCTTCTGCAGCTTTTAATTGCTGTTCCTTTTTTTTCCGGTCCTCGCCCTTGGCACTTCTGAGGCTGCTTCGCAGCGACTTTATCCTGTACTCCAGCGAGTTACGAAGTTTGCTGGCCTTGGCGTACTTAGTTCTGTCCATAGCCATTATTTGATTTCCGGTTGCCATGTAGGCCATATCTCCCACTACCGCGAGTCGTCGGCCAGGGAACCAGCCGAAGCCCACCCTGCCCGTTTTCTGGTTGAGAGCTAAAAGGTGGCGCTGTGTGCCTGTGTAAATTTGCTCATCCACAAGCAGTGCGTATGTACCTCCAATGACACCGCCGGCCTGCTCGCCCCTCCAGCCGTAACTACTTTTAAATACCTCGCTGCCGGTGCGCTTCTCGAAGCCTACGGGCAGGTCCCTCCCGGATGGCACAAAAAGCCGGGTGCTTGTTGCCAGCAGGTATCCCTGAGGCGTGAACTCCTTGCGATATGCGTCCTGTTCACTAATGCTGTCATTTTTCCAGATAACCGTCCCATCATCTGCCTGTACGGCACAGAGGTAAACGTTTTCATGCGGGAATATTCCGGCACCGAAATAAACGATGCCCGCATCGACGAGCACGCCGGTTCGAATAGGCCAGCGAGAAATCATCCTGCCGCTGCCCAGAAGCTTTTCGTTGTTTGGCCCGCCGCGTACTTTCCAAAGTAGTTTTCCGTTGTCAGCTTTTAGACAATAAACAAAACCGTCATCGGAGCCGAAAAAGATTCGGTCTTTCCAGACCACCGGTGCCAGACGTACCGGCCCGCCGGTGAAGAAAGACCAGCGTTCAAGACCAGTAACGGCATCAAGGGCATAGACTTTATTATCAGATGAAGATCCGAAATAAACAATCTGACCGACCGCAGCTACTTGAAAAGCATCATCAAAAATAACTCGATGACGCAACTCGAAACCCTCCCTCGGGCGCTTAGCAGGTCCGGACCAGGCAGGGCGAGGAGGATGGGCCGGCGTGTAAATCCATTGCAGCTTCAGCGGGGTCGTCAGCGATTCGGATGTGCAGCCCGTGCGCGCATTGTCGTGACGGTAGGTAGTCCAGTCCGCTGCGCTCGCCGAGGCGGCAATAAGAAAAAGACCAATAAGAATACTCAAGTTCAATCGAAAGGATTTTAGATTTGTCATAGCAGGTACTCCTAAATCTTTGTTTTGTAAACAATCGTTACCCGATGGCAGCACTTACTGTCAGGGAGAATCTCAACATAAAGCAGGCTCCTGGCAGTTGAGTATATCAGATTTAATGAGGGTTGCAAAGAATAAGACCAGCGTTTTTCTTTTCATCATCACTGCACTCAGGCCGAGCTGCCTTTCTAAATATGAAATCCGAAACTCGAATATCGAAATTCGAAAAAATCTCAAAAATTCAAATTTCAAATGTTCCAAACTTTAAGTTTTGTATTTTGGTCATTTGAATTTGTTTCGGATTTCGTGCTTCGAGCTTTGATTTACAATTCACCACCAATGGAAGGGGGGCGAGACGCGTACATCCATTTCGCTGAATCGCCGCCATTCGTTATGTCCGTCAAGGAAGACAATATTAGCACCGGCAGGTCTGGCTCCACTGCTCAGATGGTTAGTGCGGTCGGGAATTTGCCATCTGGACCATGACCCACCGTGGACCTCGCTGAAGCTGGCAGTCTTTGGGTCGGAACTGGTACTCAGCGTCGCGTCGATAACCAGCTCAGTTGAGGTGGCTTGCTTATGTGTTAGTGTTTTCACCCATTCCTTCTTAGGTGTTCCATCCGGATGATATGACCTTCCATTAACTGTATCCATCATCCAGAAATAACTGGTAACTCGAAATTGATTGCCTCGGTTAGTTGTAGGTTCCGGTACTGAATCAGTAGCGGTTCCAAACGGAAGATTTTGTGAGAACTGCCAAAGTATGGCCATATCCGGAGTTTTCAATGGGTCAGAGGGGCAGTAGAAAGTATCTTTGTGGCCACCGGTTGCGATAATATAGTCGGTGGTACTGTAAGCGATGTCCCACAGCCAGTTTCCGCGTTCATTGAGCGGCAGCCGGTTGTCATTCTCCGAGCCGTACAAATGCAAACTAATGCCGATTTGTTTAAGATTATTAGAGCAGGCAACTTTCTTTGCTTGTTCCTTTGCCCTTTGCAGTGCAGGCATCAATATCGCCATCAATAAAGCGATGACAGCAATTACCACTAAGAGTTCTATTAAGGTAAATCCTCTTTGTTTTTCCATTGAGGTACTGTCTTTCCATATTGGCGGACTTGCAGAGAAGAAAAACAATTTTTCAATCACATCACAATGTCCATCCTTGTCGGTATGGTGGATTGATAAACTGATTTGCCTCATCACAGTTGGTAAATCGCATATTCTTGCTGTCCCATTTCAACTTGCGTCCTAACATTTGTGTTGCGATAATCCCCAACCTGGCAATCTCCGTCAAAGGTCCCCCGTAATCGAAATTCGACCCGGCCGGCTTGTTGTTCTTAACCGCTTCCAACCAGTCCTGATGATGCCCCTTAACACGTGGGATTGTCTGCTCAGGCCTTTTGTATGCTTTCATCTTTGTCTCCGGGATGAGCCTTACCTCGCTGGCACCGTGTGAGCCGTACATAATCTTACCTTTGTCTCCGATTACGATTGCTCCGGTTCTGGTTACTTTTCGTCCTTCTTCCAGTTCCTTCGGACGCGGTAGTGCTTCTATGCCATCGTGCCAGATGAGTGTAACGGGACCTCGCTTACCGCGTGCCGGGAACTTGAACGTTATAATTGATCCTGCAGGAAACGTATCGGCATGCTTTTTTGGATCATAATCATTGGCCTGGGCCTGGATAGTATTAGGCGCTCCCAGGTCCAGCGCCCAAAAAACGGGATCAACAACGTGGCATACCCAGTCACCGATCGTCCCGGAACCAAAAGGCATCCAACCGCGCCATCTACCGGGCAGATACATTGGATTATACTGCCGATACTTGGCTGGCCCAAGCCACAGATCCCAGTTCAATCCTGATGGAACCTCGTGCTTTTCATTACGCTTGTTTAACTGGTTGATTTTACAATGGTTCGATCCGCACGCCGCATGGATGGTATGGACGTTCCCTATCGCCCCATCCCAAATCCACTCACAGAATATACGAATATGGTCATAGGAATGTCCCTGGTTACCTAATTGTGTTATCACGTTATGCTTGCGAGCGGCTTTCATAAGCTCGCGAATCTCATAGATAGAATGGGCCAGCGGTTTTTCGCAATACAGATGCTTTCCTCTCCTGATTGCCTCCATGCACGCTACTGCATGCGTATGGTCCGGCGTAGAAACCACCACTGCATCGATTTTGTTATCCATCTCATCAAACATCCTGCGGAAATCGGTATAACGTTTGACGTTGGGATAATTCTCGAACGCCTCGCCGGCTTTTTGCTTATCCAGATCGCACAGCGCAACAATATTTTCTCCCCTGACACCGTTCAGGTTACTTCCGCCTCGTCCCCCAACACCGATACATGCTATATTGAGCTTATCGCTCGGGGCGGCATAGGCCTTGCCGCCAAGCACGTGGCGAGGAACAATAGTAAACGCCGCTGCTGCTATAGCACTGTTCATAAAATCACGGCGGGAAATCTTCGTTCCTTGTTGTTTCGTGTTCTTGGCTTGATTTTTGACATTCATAAATGTTCTCCAGGAAAAGACAGAGTTTCTTAACCAAGTACGCCTAATTCAGTTATGCCACTGAACTTGCATTCTATAATATTAACCAAATAGCGGAGAAAATGCAATCCCTTCCTGTATATTTTGCTATGCAGCAGACACAAACGTTTAACGTTTTTTTGGAAAATGTGGCGAATACAGCAGACGTTTTTTTCGTATGACCAGTTCGCCGTTGGAAACGAACGATTCTCCACGCTCAGAAAGATGTTCTGCCATACGCTGTCGCCATTGTAGCAAGGTGTTACTATAAGCCGATTCAGCCGCCAGGTCATACAGCTCGCCAGGATCGTTTATCAAATCAAAGAGCTGTTCACTGCCGTCGTATGCATAGTAAATATACTTGAACCTGCCATCGGTCAACGCAGTCCAATGTTCTTTGCTGTAACACATCGAATGTTCCAGGTCAATGTACAGGCGCCAGTTTTTCGTATTTCCGCGAACCAGTTCGAGCATGCTCTTTCCGTCAAGATGATTCGGGATGGGCGCTCCAGCCGCATCGAGAAATGTTGGCAGTACATCCCGTAGTTCTACTGGTTGAGATAACCTTTTGCCTCGCTGATGGGTCATTCCCATGCTCTTGGGCCAGCGCAACAGCATAGGAATTTTAGCTGAAGCTTCATAGGCGTAGGTTTTTCGCCAAAGATGATGGTCTCCGAGCATATCACCATGGTCAGAGAATAGGATGATAAGAGTGTTGTCATACGTACCGCGTTTTCTCAGGGCAGCAAGAATTCGACCGATTTGCTCATCAATAAAAGTAATCGAAGCATAGTAACCTCGGCGGGACCTTTTGGCTTGCCGGACGCCCAAGTCGCCATGCCATAAACTTGGATTTGGTGGGTCCTTGTGCTCGGCATATCGAGCGGCCCAGTTGCCAACATAAGGATTGGGCATTTCATCTTCGTTATACATATCCATAAATCGTTTCGGCGGATCGTAAGGGCTGTGAGGCCGGGCAAAAGAAACTTTCAGCAGAAACGGTTCCGGACGATTGTATCCTTCAATGAAATCAACTGCTCTATCGGCTGTCCACTTCGTCGGATGCAGTCGTTCGGGCAGGACATACGTTTTGGCTCTATAGTCGTTCCAGCCGATGCCGGTTGCATCCGGGTTCAGTTCAGGCGCCTGCCGTTTAAACCAAAGGCGATAATCACTGACAAAACCCGGTGTTTGCGCCCGCCCGGACTCATCAAGCACTATGCCATGATAGCCGCGAAGTTTCTTTTGTGGATACCAGTGCATCTTGCCGATGCCGAACAGATAGTAGCCCACGTCGCGAAGGGCCTGGGGCAATTCAAACGGATACTTATCTGCAACCCGTCCGTAGCCGACCATCCCGTGATGCCAGGGGGATAATCCTGTCAGCAGCGCACTGCGGGCCGGCGTACAGCTCGGAGTGGAACTATAGGCATTCGAGAAAAGAACCCCGTCTCTTGCAATGGAATCTAAGTGAGGCGTTTTAATGACTTTATTACCGGCGCATCCCAAGCAATCACCCCTGTGCTGGTCGGTCATCAGATACAGG
>SDBS01002556.1_pt1 | contig 18150 bp, 18 predicted proteins | sample 2277091 | NCBI WGS metagenome assembly SDBS01 (sample SAMN10404972, study PRJNA504765) | marine sediment metagenome | isolation source: marine sediment core GS10_PC15, 163 cmbsf | place: Arctic Ocean: Southern Knipovich Ridge | collected 2010 | reverse complement strand
ATTTGCGCTTTACCCGTGCAAAAAGGGTGCTTAGCCTCTTTATTTCTTGTTTGGCCCGGAGAAAAAGTTTATATTTTAATTTATATTGACAAAATTACCACATCGTGGCACTATGCGTCAACAAAAAATCGGAAAGGGTAGAGTAAACCGGTTGTTTTATTGTCGTAGGGTTGGACCTTCAAATCGAAGTCATCGGTTAGCAGATCCAAAGGGGCAGGGACAGCTGAACCACGTCTTAATTGACAAAAGCGGTTAATTCGACTATGTTATTTATCTCAAAAACTATCGTAGTATCAAGTCGTTAGAGGGTTTTGCGGTAACTTTTAAAAAAGTTCAGGTATGGCCCTGGATTCCCCATAACGTGCGCAAAAGCGGCCATTCAGCAAACCGGCACATGATTAGTGTTTGACCGGAACCCCCGCTCTCTCGGTCAAAAAATTCAAAATAATGGCCAAAACATCTGAGAATCAGGAGGACCTTAATAAGCAAAGGGAAGAATATCGGAATCTCTTTGAGCTTGCGCCCTGTTATATCACAGTTCAGGACAGGGACTTGAAGCTCATAAAATTTAATCGAGAATTCGCCAGACAATTTGATCCACAACTCGGAGACTACTGCTACCAAGCTTATAAAAGCCGATCGGAGAGATGTGAGCTATGCCCGGTTTTAGAGACCTTTGAAGACGGAAAATCCCATTACAGTGAAGAGGAGGGAATCAATAAAGACGGCACAAAATCTTACTGGTTGGTGAGAACAGCGCCGATTAGAGATGCCCAGGGGAACATCACGGCTGCTATGGAGATGTGTCTCGATGTGACCCGGATGAAGTTCTTGGAAAATGAAGCTCAGAAGTCAGAAGAAAAATACAGGAGCATCTTCAAGACAATACCCAATCCGGTGTTTGTCCTGGACAAAAAGTCTTTGGTTATAATGGACAGTAACGACAATGCGACGGCCGTATATGGGTTTGACAAGGGTTCAATGCTAAAAATGTCTTTCCTCGATCTTTTCGAGAAAGGTGATCGTGAATTATATGCGAATCAAATAGTGTCATCCAATGTCCTCAATCAAGTCAGACACGTTCGAAAAGATGGAAATAGTATCTATGTCAACATACGGATTTCATCCACAGGGTATCTGGATCAGGACGTCCTGCTTGTCACCACAAATGATATTACCGAAAGATTGATGGCCGAGCAACAAATCATACAGGCAAGCAAAATGGCCACCCTTGGCGAAATGGTGACCGGTATAGCACATGAGCTGAACCAGCCCCTTTCTGTAATTAAAACCGCAAGTAGTTACCTTGCCAAAAAAGTTAGAAAAAAGGAGCCGATTGAAGAGGAAATATTGGAAACAATGGTTGATGAGATCAACAGCCAGGTGGACAGGGCATCAGGAATTATAACGCATATGAGAGAATTCGGCCGCAAGGCAGATGTTGGGAAAAAAGAGGTCGAAGTGAATGCGGTGCTGAACCGATCTCTCGAGATTTTCAGCCAGCAGTTAAAACTGAGAGAGATAGAGGTGATCAAGGATCTGCAAGATGATCTTCCCAACGTCATGGCCGATTCTAACAGATTGGAGCAGGTCTTCATCAATTTGCTTATAAATGCCAGGGATGCCATAGAGGAAAGATGGAAAGATACTGACAGAAAAGACGCCGCCAAGAAGATATTTCTAAAAACGAGCGCCATGGGTTCAAATGTTATCATTGAGGTAAGGGATACGGGTACGGGTATCCCAAAGAATATCTTTGATAAGATATTTGAGCCCTTTTTCACTTCTAAGAAGGTAGGTATGGGCACCGGGCTTGGACTTTCCATAAGTTATGGTATTGTGCAGGACTATTATGGCACTATTCGTGTAAAAAGTCGGGAAGGCGAAGGAGCCACATTTATCATTCAATTTCCAATTCCCCATGAAAACTGACTACGAAAAAATTCTTTTGGTTGACGATGAGGAGGGTATCAGGAAGGTTCTCAGCATATCCTTAGCAGATAGTGGATACCAGGTAATAACGGCAGAAAATGCAGAACAAGCCCTTGATCTTTTTAGAGAAACGGGTCCGGCTATTGTGCTGACCGATATCAAGATGCCGGGCATGGATGGCATTCAGCTCCTCAGAAAGATCAAAGGAGAGAGCCCGGACACCGAAGTGATTATGATTACAGGGCACGGTGACATGGAACTGGCGATACAGAGTCTAAAGTTCGATGCGGTTGATTTTGTTACCAAGCCCATAAACGATGACGTACTGGAAATTGCTCTGCATAGGGCCAAAGAAAAGATATCTTACAGAACCAAGCTCAAAGAGTACACGGAAAACCTTGAGCAACTGGTAGATGAAAAAACCAAAAGACTGCTGGAGACAGAACGGTTGGCAGCAGTAGGGCAAACTGTATCGGGCCTGGCGCATGCCATCAAGAATATAGCAGGAGGTCTGACAGGGGGTTCATTTGTCTTAGAAAAGGGTATTGAACTGGACAACAAAAAGTATCTTCACCAGGGGTGGGACATGCTTAAACGCAATATAGAAAGAATAAAGAGCTTGGCCCTGGATCTCCTTAATTATGCCAAAGATCGAAAACCTGACTACCAGTTGTGCGATCCCAACAGACCCATCCAGGAAGTTCTGGAGCTAATGCTTCCCTCTGCCACCGAATATGGCGTATCCATTGAGGCAGACCTGGATAAAGGATTGCCTCATGTATATTTTGACCCTATTGGGATTAACCGGTGCATTTTGAATCTCGTGACCAACGCCATAGATGCTTGCACAGATATCTCTTCTTCCGACAAGAAGGGGAAAATTATAATGCGGTCACTCAGAAAAAAAGATTGGGCTGTGCAATATGAGATAATAGACAATGGTTGCGGGATGGAAGAAGAGACGAGGGCCAAGATATTTCAGGAGTTCTTCAGTACCAAAGGGAGCCGGGGAACTGGACTGGGCTTGATGGTCACCAAGAAAATTGTTGATGAACATGGCGGGGTTATGCAATGTAGTTCCGAACGGGGGAAAGGATCAAAGTTCATCATCCGGTTGCCGGTAAAAGATTTATGTCCGAACTGAGCTGAAATCAGGTTGCTTACATCTCTGGTAAATTGAAATGACGGTGTTGCAAGAACGTAGACCAACAGAGAGTTCTGAAAATCTCCCTGACAAAAAGGGGACGATCGGTGATCTGAGCTACAGGTATATCCTTGACCTCTTGCCTTGCTGCGTTTCCATACAGAGCCCTTCCTTACATATCCTTTTTTCCAATAAGAGGTTTGAGAAGAACTTCGGGGATGGGATTGGAAGACTCTGTCACGAAGTTTACAAGAAGGCTAATGAAAAATGTGAATCCTGCCCCGTAGAGAAGACCTTTGAGGACAAAAAGGCGCATATCAGTGAAGAAACTGTTCGTCTATCTACTGGCGAAACGGCTCAGATGGTCGTTTATTCAGCCCCCATCCTGGACGTACTGGGCAATGTAACCGCCGTTATTGAGCTGTCATCAGATATCACCATAATCAAAGAGACGGAGAAAGGGGTGAAAGCATTGGGCCAGTCGATGGCCATGGTCTCTCATGAAATAAAAAACATCTTGGAAGGCCTTCATGGGGGAGCGTATGTTGTGGACACAGGTATAAAAGAAGATGACCTGGCACTTGCCCGCAAAGGATGGAAAATTGTCAAAAAAAACATCACCGAAATTTCAAATATGACTCAAAACATCCTATATTCGGCCAAGAAAGATGTATTGAAAAACCAACGGATATTCCCGAAGGAAATCGTTGATCGTGCAGTGGGTCTCCTTCTCGATAAGGCCTCGACCATGGGTATAGAGCTTGAGATTCAGACTAATCCTGCACTCCCCTCGGTTAGCCTGGACCCGTCAAGCATTAGTAGGATGTTAACCAACCTTATCTGGAATGCAACAGAGGCGTGCAGCAACGACAGGGAAAGCAAGCTGCATACCGTGGTTGTCAGGGCGGAGTTCTATGATAAGACCCATTTCATGTTTGAAGTGGAAGATAATGGTGTGGGAATGGATGATGCTACATTGAATAAAATATTCGAAGAATTCTTTACAACCAAGGGTGGCAGTGGGACAGGTTTAGGGCTTTCGGTGGTCGACAAGATCGTTAAAGCCCACGAAGGACGGTTGGAAGTACTGTCTGCCCCGGGTAAGGGTAGTACATTCAGGGTCATATTTGAGATCAGATGAATAAGTAATGTGCTCTTGTAAAAGCAGGCAAATTATTTTCATAGAAGGGGGGGACACTATGGATAAGGCAGCAAAAATAGTGATTATCGATGATGATTCTGACTATCTCTTCACCATGGAGGCATTTTTGAACCGAAACGGATTTGAGACTCTGACTGCGGAGAACGGTCAAGAGGGATTGGATCTAATCGAGAAGGAACGCCCTGACCTGATTCTTTTAGATGTCATGATGCAAAGCATCTATTCGGGCCTGGAGATCTGCAAACGGCTACGATCAAATCCCGAGCTCAAGGATATTCCCATTATAGGCATCTCCGGCATGGGTAATGCGTTGGGTGTCCGTCTTGACAAGTGGGGTGATGATGAATACTTCAATGTTGATGAGTACTATGAGAAGCCTGTGGATAGAGAAAAACTTCTGGAAAGAATTAAGGTGAGGCTGGCAAAAGGCGTGTCCCGCTTAAAACCGAAGTGGAATTATTCTTAGATTTTGTCCATTTTAGATTATATGCACTTTGTGATAATCGTAGGCGTTCACAGGGCCATAGTTCACAGTTAAGGAAATGGGCAAATTGTTGCATCGAGAGTCGGCCTCTTGAAAAGGGATTTCGAATTATCCGGCCCTTAATGTTTAGGGGTTATCCCTTCCTTTGATTTCTTCGATCAACTCCACAACAAGTTCATTTCCATGTACCCTGGCGAATGGATTCACCTCAACCAGTTCCTTCCAGGCCCTGATAGCCCCTTTGGAATCGTTTAGGTCATACAGCAAAACGACACCCTTGTTGAAACGGGAGGCCTCATGGCGGGGGTCAATCTTAATGGCTTTGTTAAAGGCCTTGATCGCCTCTAACGGTTGGCCCTTGCGGCGATACATTACCCCCAAATCGGTCAGGACGTCGGGATTGCTGGGATCGAGTTCCAATGCTTTGTTGTATGCCATGATCGCCTTTTCAGGCTGCTCAGTATCGAAGTAGAGATTGCCTAATCGGATCAATGCCTCTATATTTTCAGGATGAAGCGAGATTCCCTTCTCCAGGTCGTTAATCTCCTGTGCCAGTTTATTCGAGATATTTTGCTTTTGAGAGGCCTGGCCCGAAGGACCCGATGCCGACACATTTAATCCTGCGCCTGACTTGTATGCGCTAAAGACGACTCCTCCCAAAAAACCCACTATAAGAGCAACAAGGGCAACAACCAGCATGGTCTCCTTTTTTACGTATTGTCCGTCGGTTGCTTTTTTCTTCACCATTCCACCTCCAAGGTAGCTTATACGCGTTTACACAGGTTCCCCTTGAACGGCTACGATAGATTTAATCGTATCTTCATCGGGGATTTCAATATCCCACACCTCTTGCACCACCCGGTCGCGCACAAGGAAGGTTCTGGGTAGATTGCCATCTCCCAGCAGACGCCAAAAATCTTCCTCAGTGATGAGTCCAATGGGAAAGATGGTCTGAAGCTCTTCCCGAAACGCCTTGAGCTGGTCTTCCCCGTTGGAGGACACAGCAATAACCTCGGGCAGATCAGGGTCCTCTGCCAGCCAGTTTAGTTCGGCCACGGCATCCCGGCAATGTGAACAGTCGGTGTCCATTAAGACTAAAAGATAATCGCCATGGTCCAAGTCAACACGATCCAGTCCTTCAATCTGAAAGTCGCCTAAAAGAATATCACCTGTCTTGGTTTGGTTCGGATCGACTCGTGTCACGGGAGAACCAAATATCAAAGGTAGAATCAACCCAGCCAGGCAAGCGACCGCTATAGCCCAGGCCTTTGGGCGAGCCTCGGGCTTTCGTGAAGGACGGGATATTCCCCAGGCAATGACTGTTAGCGCCAACAAGATAAGGCCTTCAAGCACCGCTTCTGCCGGGGTACGTTTAACCCACGCCCCGAAACACCCGCAGTCTCATGTGGCATCTGTCAACCAGGCCCAACCGGTTGCCCCTACAAAGATCAACAACAACGCTGATGTTAGCAGGAGCGTCAGTTTAGGCCTGTAAAAGACCAGCAATCCGGCCCCCAGGGTACACTCGAGGGCAATCAAACCCCGGGCGCTTATGCTCAAAAGGAGATAATTGGATATGATGCCGTAATCCCTCATCTGCCGGATGAACAGATCCATATCCATCATCTTCATAAAAGCTGCGGAGAGCAAAACAATCCCCACGGCTCCGGCAATCAGGCGCGGGACATTAGACCGCCAGCCCCTGTGAGTGGCATTTTTCTGTCGCGACATAAGGCCTCCACAATCCCTTAGCATCTCCGTCAATTAGACGACCGTCTGATACCCGCAAAATCCTTTTTGCATAAGCTGCACAATCGTGGCTGTGGGTTACCAAAAATATCGTTGTGCCCTCCTGGTTGAGTCTTTGGAGAAGGCCCATGATTTCGTGTGTTGTTGTGGAATCAAGGTTTCCGGTTGGCTCGTCAGCCAATAACATGGGAGGATCATTCACGATTGCCCGGGCAATTGCAACCCGTTCCTTTTCTCCCCCTGAAATCTGACTTGGAAGACGCTGTTCTTTGCCTGTCAGGCCTACCTGATTCAGAGCTGCCTCAGCAAGAACACGCTTCCTTTTCTTACTTGCCTTTATGGTAGTCAGCGGAAGCATGACGTTTTCCACAACCGTCAGGTAGGGCACTAAATGAAAGCTCTGAAACACAAACCCGATAAACTCCCTTCGAAAATCCGTTCTCTTTTCAGATCCCAGGCGGTAGACGTCAATCCCGTCTACCACGAATTTACCCGAACTTGGGGGATTCATGGCCCCCACTATCGAAAGGAGGGTTGATTTCCCTGCCCCCGACTCCCCCATTATACTGACGAATTCACCGGATTCGACCGTAAAGTCAATATCGTGAATGGCCATCACGGCCCCGTCCCCGCTACCATACTGTTTTGAAAGGTTTTCTGCTCTTATGTAACTCACGTTTCACCTCCTAAATTGCGTTCAATGCCTGATTGGGATCCATGCGTGAAGCCAGATAGGCAGGGTAGACGCTTGCCACAAGACCCACCAAAACGGCCAAGACAAAGGCCCCGCCTACCAGTTCAAGGCTTGGTTGAATGGAGGCGCCACCGCTTTCTGAAAAGAGATGTATGGCGCCCTTTGCGACGGCAAACCCGGCCAAATAGCCAAAAATGCCCGCCGCTGCAGAAATAAACCCGGCCTCGAGGAGCACGATTTTGAAGACATGGCTTTTCCGAAACCCGATAGCCCTGAAGATGCCGATCTCCTCCGTCCTTTCCCTTACGCTCCCCATCATGGTTACCAGGACTACGAGACTGCCTACCAGCACGACCACGATAGAAACTCCATAAGAGAATTTCTTGAACTGGGCCAGGGACTCCATGCGGCCCTTTACCACCTGCTGGATGGCCATGACTTTGGCCCCGGGAACCACGTCCGAAATCTGCCTTACCATTTCATCAATTGGGCAATCCTTGCACAGGGCAGCCACTTCTGCCATAGAAACAAGCCCCTCCTTGTTCAGAATGGCCTGTGCTGTTTTAAGGGGCATGAAAATCAACTGGTCATCCTGGGATCCTGTTGGTTTCAGAACTCCGGAAACGATGAATTGCCTCCCTTTTATCGTCACAGGGCTGCCCTGATTCAAACCCAGAACAGCGGCGGTTTCAGACCCCAAAACAACACCCTTTTCGCCTGGTATAGTCCCATCAATCTTCCACCACGGCTTCAGAATCCAGTTGGCCTCGAAGTCAACACCGGCCAACAGGACTCTGTTCCCTTCCACATCGACCGCACCAAAAACCATAGGTCCCAGGCCTGCCACATTTGCGGCGTTCTTTATTGATCGTATCTTGGCCAGGTCCTGTTCGCGGATTTCCTGCATCTCGAACGATACACCGCCCAAAGAGAGCCCGCCGTAAGTGAGCGAAAGGTTTTCGGTTTTTGGGACAATCAGGATATTGGCCCCGTATTTCTCAAGTTTATGATTTATGTTCTCGGTCATTGCATCTACAAAGCTTATCAGTGCGACCACCGTTGACACCCCTATGGCAAGGCCTGCAAGAACGAATAAGGCCTTTGCCTTCCGACGTAGGAGATTCTTAAACGCAATGTCTCTTAGATTCATTTTTACCCCCGTTTTGAGAAATTGAAATATTGTTTTCCCGAAAGGATGTCATTAATCTGCAACACCACCCTTCCATCCTCAACTTTTCTGTTAAGTGGCGCGGGGTTGCATCCCCCCTTGACCTCATTCACCTTAACTGATGCGAATTTACGGCCGCATTTCCGGCAAATCATGACGTCGCCTGACTGTTGATATCCTTTTCCAGCCAGCCAGCAGACATCACATGCATCAAAAGCGGCGCGTATGACACCATCAGAGCTCTTGAGGATAAAGTACTGGATGGTAATGGCATCATCTGCTTTATAGCGAAAATGCCTGGCCTTACCATCTGCAAAGAGTTCAACAGGATAGGTAATTGAAGTTGCTGAGGCGTCAGTCTTAGATGAATCGGCAGCAACGGTCGCTCCTCCATTATTACGGGTCACAAAAAAGGCGGCCGCCGCGATCACCAAGACGGCGAGACCGGAAACCAACAGCACCGGAAGGCGGTTTTTCTTTTTCGTTTCAAGGATAATGGCTTTTTTTTCAGCGCTCTTTTTCGCAACGCTGTTCTTTCGATTCTTAGACATATTTGGCTCCTTTACATTTCAATAATTATGTTCGGTTTTGTTTATCTTGCTGGACAGCAACTGCCTGAAGCACTACTGTTGCGGGCGGCATTTTCGAGATCTTTGTCATAATAGACCACTTCGGCAAGGAGCTGGGAGTTCTTGAACCAGGATGCAAACATGCGCTGCTTTTCATACTGGTTGGACGCCCCGGCCAGCACTTTTTCATCAAAATATCTATTGATCAAAAGCCTGGTCTCGAACCTCTTTTTGAAATAGTCATAATCGTATCCATCGTCCTTTATCGACTGTTGAAATTCATTTTCATTTTTGCCGCTATTTTTAATGAATTTTTTTAGTTCACTGTTCAATTTGGCTTCATTCAGCTTGTAACCGGACTTTTTGATCTCTTGCAATAAAATGCCTTCCTCAATCAATCTTGATGCTACCTGTGCCTTAAGCCTGCTATCAAGTGCCCGGCCTTGAGCAGTTTCTAAGATACCATCCCCATAGGCCTTACGAACTCGTTGTCTTGCCGCGTTCAGTTCCCTTGTAAAATCAGCCCTGGCGATATCATACCCGCTCACAGAGGCAATGTAATACACTGCTTTGGAGGCGGCCATATCCCGTTCCTTCCTAAGGTCTTCCGGAGTAACGGTTTTCATGATTCTCGCCGGATAGCCGCTATCGGTAATGGCCTTTTCAATCTGACTCACATCTTTGAGTTCGTCCCGGTTAAAATAGACTTCGGTTTTTCCACTGCCTATATCCACAAGAATATCCTTTATTCCTGGGTAACCGGCAAGGGCGCCCTTGATAGTTGAAATACATCCGGAACAGGACATATTACTCACGTTGAGAACAACTTTGGACAGGTTTCCGTCACTATTGGTAGACTTTGCCGCCAAGGCTGCTCCTGCAGCTAAAATCAGTGAGGCTGCTATTAATAAGGCCACCATTCTATTAGTAAAAAAAGCTCTTTTATCCATATTTAACTCCTATGATTTGCCGTAAAGGCGACAAGTTACTCATTATGACTCTACACCTTCGCGGCTAAAAATTGTTGTTTAGCAGTCCCCCCCGCAAGGCCATCATCGAGACCTGTCGATCGCAAAAAAGGATGGTTGACACTTCCTTGAACAGGTTCACTTTTTCTCTGATCGATCCATCAACAGCATACAGAGCTATTCGTGTGTCCCCAATGCTATCAGGACAGCTGGGGGCCCTGTGTACTCCGTGTCTGCGGAAGTGAATGGTGAAAAATAGGCAGATATGCGCCGGGTTGTCGGTAAGCAGTTCAAGCCGAAACCAGGCAGATGTGTTCAACAGAGGAAGGCAGAGTTCTTTAGATATAATGGGGCAGGCGTTGCCCTTGCAGGTATCGAATACCTTGCGGAAATCGTATTAAATGTATTGTCTGTCGCGTGTGTTTCGGACAAAATGCACACAGGGCCAACGTCCAAAAGCCGATCAGCCCGAGACAGAGCTGTTGAAATCAAAACCTCGACTTTGTTGTTGGCTTGCGCCATCTCGCAACATGAGGGACCGGTCCCTTTATGGCAGTTTTGTTGTTCAGGTGTTTTTTCTGCAAGCGTCCTGAATTGCTGGATCGGGTCGCATAAGAGTATGAGTGATTTAAATTCAATGGAAGGATGAGCAGATAGTCTATGGGCTGAACGCTTATTATGAGATTTGTTCTGTGTGTTCTGACAGCATTCTCCCTTACATTTAGAAATGTTCCGCGCCTGAGCAGCGCCAGCAGTTATAAGCAAAAATACGAGAAGCAATACTATTATTTTTGATACGAATTTCCCAGTCTTCATGGATGTTTTCATAAGATATTCAAATAAATAATTTCGGTTTCTTGGACAGGTACTCTTTTGCTTTTCAATCGTTATTCAATCAACAATTTTACCCAGTGAAATGCCTTTATCTCCTTTATTTCACCGGGGCATAAATCAACAATCAGCAATCCTTTAAAACACGAACCGGCGCTCCGCAACGAACTTCCCCGCCCTTGAGCACTCTGCCGAAGATCCCTTCACGGGGCATGATACAGTCCCCGGCCAGATAATAGATAGCGCATTTGTTGTGGCATTCCTTCCCCTTCTGGGTGATCTCTACCAGCGCCGCATCTCCAAGGTTAACCCGGGCGCCTACCGGGATATCCTGCCAGTCAATGCCCGATGTGGCAATATTCTCTGCAAAATCTCCAAAACCAACATCAAGTCCTTTTTTTCTGGCCTTTTCTATGCTTTCCGCCGCGAGAAAACTCACCTGACGATGCCACGGTCCTGCGTGGGCATCTCCCTCAAGCCCATGATCTTCAAGGAGAAAAGCTTTCTCCACCTGCACCTTGGGCGTCCCCTTTTTCTTACTCATGGCAATGGAGACTATTTTCATTTCCAAATCGGAATTAGCCATCCTTCTTTTCTCCCAACCCTTCGCCGCAGTTCATACAGAATTTGGCTTCAATGGGATTGGACGTGTGGCACTTACAGCATTCGGTATCTACCTTGGGCGTCTCTTTACTTATGGTCCGGGCAGCGGGTACCGGCCTTCCGGATTTCCTCTCTTCGTAATCCTCGATCGCCTTATTCAGAGCCTGGGCGCCAAGATTGGAGCAGTGCATCTTTTCCTTGGGAAGACCATCAAGGGCCTCTGCAACGGCCTGTTTTGTCAGTGCCTTGGCCTCCGCCAGGGGTTTACCCTTGGTCATTTCGCTCACCTTGCTCGATACTGCTATGGCCGCAACGCAGCCGAATGTCTTGTATTTTACATCAGCTATCTTTTCATCCTCTACCTTGATATAAAAGGTCATCATATCTCCGCAGACCGGATTGCCGACTTCACCGATTCCGTCAGCATCCTCAATGGTGCCCACATTCCTCGGGCTCGAGAAGTGATCCATTACCTGTTCTGAATACATTTTACCCTCCATATATACAGTATATGCAGTGCTCAGTTGCTGCTGTCAACATTGATCATCTTAGACAAAGTTGCAGAATTGAGCTTGTCATACATTGCTTTAGTGGCCTCTTCCCAGACGCCACGAGTTAAGCAACTGGTAGTTTTGTCGCACACCTCAGGATTTTCAAGACAATCGCTTAGATTGATTCCTCCCTCGAGTATCCTGACGATGTCCCCAACGGTAATTTCCTCAGGGCTCTTTGCCAACATATGTCCTCCTTTAGGACCACGGACGCTTTTAATAAAGTTGGCCTTTTTCAGCGGGATAATGAGCTGTTCAAGATATTTGACAGAAATATTCTCACGCTTTGAAATATCCCCGATTTGCACGGGGCCTTGATCATAGTGCTGTGCAAGATCCAGCATCATTCTGGTTCCGTACCGGCTCCTCGTCGACAATTTCATGCCAAATGCTCCTCCTTAAGCGGCTTTTTGTTCCCTCCAGATCGGGGAAAGTGAACGAAGCTTTTCAACTGCGAAAGAAAGTTTTTCCAGCACGTATTCCACCTCATCAACCTTATTGCTGCTGTTCAGGGTAAATACGATAGATCCCTGTGCCAGATCAGGGGGCACTCCTATGGCCACGAGAACAGGCGAGGTTTTAAGGGCCTTGGATGCGCAGGCAGACCCTGTATTCACAGAGATACCCTCCGCGTTGAGCATAAAGATCAATGCCTCTCCTTCGATAGCCGCAATACAAAAGCTTGCGTGGCCCGGAAGCCTTCTGTCTGGATGGCCGGTCTCCTCGATCTGGTCAACCCTTTCGCGAATTCCCGCCACAAGGAGGTCTCTCAGCCCCTGTACGTGAGCCATTTTATCGGCCAATCCCTGTGAAGCAAGTTCCGATGCCTTACCGAGGCCGACAATAGCGGGGATATTCTCTGTCCCCCCCCTTCTGCCACTTTCCTGTATACCGCCATGGATTAAAGGCATAAGCCTCAATTTGTCTCTGAAATAGAGCGCGCCGATCCCTTTTGGCGCGCCTAAGGAGGGACCGGAAAGACTCAAAAGGTCCACATTTAGTTCATTGACATTGACCGGGATGTTGCCCACGGTTGCAACGGCATCCGTGTGAAAAATAACCCCTCTCTCCCGGCATATGGCAGAGAGTTCAGATACAGGTTCGATGGTACCGATCTCATTATTTGCGTGCATAATTGAGGCCATAATCGTCTCCGGTCTAATCGCATTAGCGAGACGATCAGGATCAACCAACCCTTGCTTATCCACGGGCAGTAATGACACCTCATAATCCATGCGCTCAAAGAATCTCGCGGCATTGAGGACGGAATGATGTTCAATGGCGCTGATAATAATGTGGTTTCCCTTTTTCTGTTTTGCAAAGACCACACCCTTGATGGCAAGGTTATTGGACTCCGCCCCGGAAGAGGTGAAAATGATCTGGTTCGATTTGGCACCGATCAGATTGGCTACTTTGGCCCTCTGTTCTTCAATTACCTCTTTGATCCTTGAGCCTATAGCATAGACAGTGGAAGGGTTCCCGAAATACTCATCGAAATAGGGGAGCATCGCTTCAATGACAGGTCTGTGTACGGGCGTAGCCGATGCGTGATCCATATAAACATTCTTCATGATACAGCCCCTAATGTGTCTTTCGAATGTAGAGCTTGTAGCAGTCCTCATCCTCTTCCAGACCAATGAATTCTTGACCGCACCTGTCACACCAGGCAGGTATATCCTCGAGCGCTCCGTCATAATCGGTCAAGACCTCCAATACCTGACCTTTACCCAGGCAGGCTAACCTCTCACCCGGCTCCAACAGGTGGAGAGGACACACGCGACATACCAGGTCCAAGGTATCATCTGCCTTCTGATTCTCTATAAATTTCATTTTGTATCCCTCTTATGTCGGTGGTTTAATATTCCATAGCATTCTAATCTATAGCGTTTAGCTATAGTATAGTGGCATTCCATACCCTTGTCAAGAGAAAATGAAAGGTTTTCACTCTCGAGGGCATTTAAGAATCTGATGTTCTCGTAAAAAGCCCGAATTCAGATTTTTCTTGGTGATAACTTGCTGATATCACTACATTTCAATTTTTTGTTAATTTTACGCCTTTTTGCGGCGTTATCAATAATTAGACTTGATTTCTTCCTAAACAAAATCGCGACAAGTGGCTGGTGATGGAAATTCCTTTGCCGCCGGTCTTGCCTCTACAATGCGACTTATAAAAGGGAGAGCATCGTCCCATATGCGGCGTTGGATTCTGATGCCGATGATAATTCCTGGTAAGAGGCCTGCGGCAGCAAGAAGGGCTACTCCTATCGCGTCAATCGCCATGAACTGATCCAGTGCCATACCTGCCGCAAGCCCAAATATGAGCCCTGTGAGAGGTATTCCCAAAAGGTTCCGGACACTTCTTTTCAGAGCCCCGGGCTTATGAGCCACAGAAACCCGATCTCCCACCAATGCACCTGCTATGTTTAAGACCTCGACAGTTATTTTGGAGGTACACTCCGAGCAATGGTCACATACCTTTGCCTCGGGCGCGCCCGGAATACCGGGCTGGTCTGTGTATATCACGACCTTAGCCTTCCGATCTTCGCTCACGCTGGTCACGAAACCTTCTGACGGTAACATTTTTCCTCCCACACCGAGACTCAGGCCTCACAAAAAGGGATTATTTTGACGTCAAATTGAATTCATCCTCAACAATAGCAAGTCATGAAACCGTTTTGTATAAACAAATTAAGCTGATTTACCAAATTATCAAGTCGCCAGACCCGGCTAAAGATGTTTCGTTGACTCAGAAGGAAAAACGGCTAATTATTAAACGTCTTGGTGAAGGGATTGTTAAATGGACTGGGTTCACTCTTTCGCGGTCTTTTTGCCTTGGGCCTCTTTTCAGGCTTTTTTGATGCCTTCCTTGTTTTCCCCGGTTCCTGAACGGCGTCCTGTTTCATGGAAAGAGAGATGCGTTTTCTTTCCAGATCTACGTCCAGCACCTTGACCGTTACGTGCTGATGGACCTTGACCACCTCGTTGGGATCCTTAATAAACCGGTTCGCTAACTGGCTAATATGTACCAACCCATCCTGATGAACACCTATGTCAACAAAAGCACCAAAGGCGGTGACATTTGTGACTACACCTGGCAGGCTCATGCCAGGCTGGACATCTGCAATTTTTTCAACACCCTCCTGGAATTTAAAACTTTCAAACTGCTTTCGGGGATCGCGACCGGGTTTGGCTAATTCGGCAAGAATATCGGTAAGGGTGGGGATCCCCACCCTGTCTGTTACATATCTATTCGGGTCGATCTTTTTCCTGAGCGCATCGTTTTCAAGCAGATCAGTTACATCAAAACCAAGATCCTTAGCCATGGTCTCCACAATGCCATAAGATTCGGGATGGACCGCACTAACATCAAGGGGGTTATCCCCATTTCTAATTCGGAGAAAACCGGCTGCCTGCTCAAAGGCCTTAGGGCCAAGACGCGACACCTTTTTAAGTTCTTCCCTGGAGGAGAGCGCCCCGTGCTCATCGCGGTAGGTTATAATGTTTTTGGCCAACTGTGGTCCGAGACCTGAGACATAGGTGAGAAGCTGCTGGCTCGCTGTATTGACATCCACCCCCACAGCATTGACGCAACTCATGACCACATCATCTAAGCTTCTTTTAAGGGCCAGCGGGTTCACATCGTGCTGATACTGTCCTACGCCAATAGATTTGGGATCGATCTTAACCAACTCAGCTAAAGGATCCATGAGGCGCCTTCCAATGGATACCGCCCCTCTAAAAGTCAGATCCAGATCGGGAAACTCTTCCCTTGCCGCTTCAGAGGCGGAATAGATAGACGCACCGCTCTCATTGACCATTACCACCGCAATGCTTTCCGAAAAAGGAAGAGTATTAATAAATGTTTCGGTTTCCCTCCCGGCAGTGCCGTTCCCTATTGCTATCGCCTCCACTTCATATGTGTCTACTAATTCCTTTACCGTTTTTGCAGAGGATAATTTAGCGTTTTCAGACTTAAAAAGATTGATAGTATCTGTATGGAGCAGTTTACCCTGGGGATCGAGACACGCAATCTTACAGCCAGTACGAATCCCCGGATCTATGGCCATAACTCTTTTTTGACCGAGGGGCGGTGCGAGGAGGAGTTCCCTGAGATTATCCGTAAATACCTTAATCGCTTCTATATCAGCCCGTTTTTTGGTCTCAAGCCTGGCGTCTGTTTCCATTGAAACAGACAGAAGCCTCTTGTAGCCATCGTGCACCGCCTCCTTAACCTCGTTAGACGCTGCACCCTCCCCTTTAACAAACATGGCCTCTAACAGTGCCAGTGCTTCATCCTGAGGCGGGCTTATTCGCAGATCGATAAAGCCCTCTTTCTCTCCCCGACGCATTGCAAGAACCCTGTGCGATGGTGCTTTTGGTACCGGCTCTTCCCAGTCGAAATAGTCCCTGAACTTAGCCCCCGCCGCCTCCTTGCCAGGAATTACTCTGGAGAAGAAGGTCCCTTTTTGTGCATAGAGCACCCGCATTCTTTCACGAGCCACCTGATCTTCGTTTGCCCACTCGGCTATTATGTCCCGGCTGCCGGCAACTGCATCTTCTGCTGTTTCAACTCCCTTCTCAGTGTCAACATAGGCGGCAGCCTCTTTTATCGGATCAGTATCATCCTGCTGATCAAATATAAGTTTCGCTAACGGTTCAAGCCCCTTTTCCTTGGCTGCTGTGGCCCGGGTACGCCGTTTCGGCCTGTACGGGAGATAGATATCCTCGAGGGTGGTCATGGTCTCAGCGGAAGCAATCTTCTCATTAAGATCATCAGTGAGCAGCTCCCGCTCCATGAGTGATTTTAATATGCTCTCCCTCCGGTTGTCCAGGGCCTCCATCTGAGCCATTTTATCACGGATCGCAGTTATCGCCACTTCGTTCAGAGAATCGGTAACCTCTTTCCTGTAACGGGCTATGAAGGGGACCGTACTACCCTCCTTGAGTAACAGGGCTGCGGCCTTTACCTGTCGGAGTGAGAAATTCAGTTCAGCTGCTATTTTACTTAAATGCTTCTTGTTCATTTTTGTTCCTGAAATCGCTCCGCACTCATCCTTCACTCACCATTACCTTCACCATCCTATCCCCCTGCTGAATGGCGTCCACAATATCTTGCCCTTCGACCACCTTGCCGAACACCGTGTGCATACCATCCAAATGCGGCTGCGGTGAATGCGAGATGAAAAACTGGCTCCCGTTCGTGTTCGGCCCTGAGTTCGCCATGGAGATAACTTTTGCCTCATGCCTCAGCGGATTCTCCGCAACCTCATCCTCAAATTGATAGCCAGGTCCCCCTCTCCCCGTACCCGTAGGGTCCCCTCCCTGGACCATAAAGTCGCTTATCACCCGGTGGAAAACTATTCCGTCATAGAAACCCTCTTGGGCTAAAAAAACAAAGTTGTTGACCGTTTTGGGCGCATGTTCCGGATAGAGTTCCAACTCCATATCGCCCCTGTTGGTTTCAATCGTTACTCGATAAGTTTTCGGCGGATCAATTTGCATTGCCGGCGGGTTATCCCACTGCTTCTCAGTCATTGGTCATTCCTCCTCTTTAAATTTTAGTCTTGGTTTTGAAAACAGAATTAATAGAGATCCTGTCTATCCATGCCTGCCCCGCTGAAAGCAATGTATCCAGTCAATCCTGTAAATCCTGTCAAATTTTTTATAGAAAAATCAGGCGATTTCACGGGTTTTGTAAAACTCTATATCGGGCCACTTCTCAATGTAGTAATCGAGCTGCCATTCACTGGTAGTCAGAAATGCCAGTGAGCCTTCAGAATCCCTGACAATACCGCTCCTGTTTTTCTTTTCAAACTCAGCCATTTTTTTGGGGTCGCTGCAATCAACCCATCTGGCGACTTTATAATCAACCGGTTCATAAATAGCATCGACCCCGTATTCGGACTTGAGCCTGGCCATTGTAATATCAAACTGAAGAAGTCCAACTACGCCGAGTATATAATCGTTGGCCGTGATTGGACGGAAAACCTGGACAGTTCCTTCTTCGGTAAGCTGCGTCAGCCCTTTTTGAAGATGTTTGGCTTTTAAAGGATTTTTCAGTGTGACTCTGCAGAAATGTTCAGGCGCAAAGTTCGGAATGCCTGTGAATTTCAATGGTTCCTTTTCAGAAAAAGTATCGCCGATCTTAATTGTGCCGTGGTTATGAATTCCGATAATATCGCCGGGAAAAGCTTCTTCAACGTTCTCTCTCTCCCTTGCCATAAAGATCGTGGCATTTGCAAAAGAGACTTCCTTGTCGATCCTGTGGTGCATCACTTTCATCCCGCGTGTGAAT
>SDBS01002555.1_pt1 | contig 18152 bp, 14 predicted proteins | sample 2277091 | NCBI WGS metagenome assembly SDBS01 (sample SAMN10404972, study PRJNA504765) | marine sediment metagenome | isolation source: marine sediment core GS10_PC15, 163 cmbsf | place: Arctic Ocean: Southern Knipovich Ridge | collected 2010 | reverse complement strand
ATTTCAACCAGAGATTCCTCAAAATACCGGTAATATTATTCGAACTTGTTCACTTACTAATACTAAGCTAAGTGTTGTTACGCCTCTTAGTTTTTCTTTAAATGATCGCAATCTTAAAAGAGCCGGTCTTGACTATCTGGATATGATAGAAATTGAAAAAATTGATGATTTAGATAAATATCTAAAAAATATAAAAAAGCCTTTTTACTTTTTTTCATCTAAAGGCTCTATTTCATATACTGATGTTAAATATGAAAAAGATTCTATCTTAATCTTTGGCAATGAAACCTCAGGCCTTCCCAAAATTTTTCATGAAAAATATTTTGACAATCACTTTGTAACAATCCCCATGAAAAAAAATGGACGCTGCTTAAATTTATCAAACAGCGTCTCAATTGGTCTTTATGAAGCTTTAAGACAAAATAATTTTGCTTTTTAAAACTTCATAAATATTTTTTATTTATTGCCATAGCATCTATCACCTGCATCACCAAGACCTGGAACAATATATCCAACCTCATTTAAAACAGGATCTACATAAGCTGGATAGATTTTAATATCTTTATTATGCTCTAAAACAGCCTCTATCCCATCTTTCGCTGCTATTGCGCAAACTACAATAATTTGCTTGGGGTTTCTTTTTTCTACAATTTTTACTGCATTTAAAATGCTCCCTGCAGTCGCGAGCATAGTATCTGCAATAATTACAGTTTTATTCTCAAGTGGTGGAAGAGCAACATATTCAATAGAAGCTATTAGAGTTTTTTCATTTCTTTGCATAGCAAAAAATCCAGCCTCAGCCTCTGGAAAAACTTTAAATACTCCATTAAAAAGTGGCAAGCCTGCTCTTAATATAGTAAGAAGAACTATTTCTTCATCAACTAAGTTATGCTCAGCATCTACTTGCATAACTGTTTCAATATTTTGTTTTTTTGTATTTAAGTCTTCAGCAACATCATAGGCAATATATTCACCTATTTTTTTTAAATGTTTTCTAAATTCTTCTTTATTGGTTTGAGGATCTCTTATTTTATAGACTAAAGACTCTAAAATTGGATTTGCAAAGACGGAAAATGCAAATATTTGGATAAAAAAAAACAAAATAAATTTATTCATATTAACTCCCAGTTAAAGTTTTGAAACGTTTACCTGGGGGCAGTAGATTAAAGCATTTGAATATATTTTTAAATAATTTTATGAAAAAATTTTGAAATTTAAATCTTATAATTGAGGGGGAAAGAAATTCCCCCCTTAAATTAATAAAGGTTATTTATCAATTTATAATTCATTACAGGAACATTAGTAAAAATAGCTCCGAAAATACTTCTAAAATGGTTTATTCCCCATGAATAGATTTTTGCATATTCATCTTTAACAGCTGATAATTTATTGTTCACAACTTTAACTATTAAAAAAGAACTAAGGGCAATAGCGCCAGTTACCATACCACCTGTTGTTGCTCCCAAAGAATAAATAGCTACACCTGAGAAAACTATTCCCCATTTGATTATAGATTTAATAAAATCTTCAACTCTGATAATTGTTTTTGCAACAACATCATCTGCATCATAATCGCTGGAGCTCCATCGAAATCCAAAAAGTGAACCAGAATAATTAATGCTAGAAACCATTGATTGTTTCTTAGACTTTAGGGCCGCATCTTTTAAAATATCTTGAGGGGAATCTTTAAAAAAATTAATGATTGGGACTGATGATGCATAATATAAACTCATGTTTTTCTCCTTTTGTTAAATATTTTATAAAAATTAAGAAGGATTTTTCATTTCCTTCAATATTTTTTTAATAAAGCCCCTTCACTAATCTATAAGATAGTGGTTGCGTAAATGTCACACATCCTCCGACTAAGGAATGTATATGATTCCAGCCAAAAGAATAAACTTTTGCATACTGATCTTTAACGACTCTAAGTTTATTTTGAGTCAAATAGATTAATAAAGCAGAACTGAGAGCGATACCCCCAGCAGCGGCTAAACCACTAGGAATTCCTAAATAATATATCGCAACACCAGAGAAAAATATTCCTAATTTAATAATTGATCCGATAAATCTTTCAACTTTATTTACTGTTGCGCTAAAGATGTCATGTACTTTTCTTTTTTGATAATAAGAACTAGTAACATCTGATTTAAGAGCCATATCTCTTAAAATGTTTTTAGGTGAATCCTTCACGAAATTTAATAGAGGAATTGTTGGTGCAGAATACCACATTTTTTTACTCCATTTGTTAAAGTTTAAAAAAGTGGCTTATTATACATTTAAAAAAGAAAAGATCAAAAAAAATTTAATAATAATTTTCAATACTTTGTTAATGAACGAAAAATAACAATGGACAAATTTGTCCAGTGGTCATTAGACAAATTTGTCCAGCGGCCATTAGACAAATTTGTTCGACAACATCTTAAACAACTAATAATTATTGATTTGTATATAAATTTATTTTTTTCCAGAAAAGGCAGACAAGACAATAGTTAAGACTAAAGAAGCAAGAGCAGATGTCGTTATAGGAAAATAAAAAAGGGTTTTACCCTTTTTTATAATCATATCTCCAGGCAGCTTACCTATCCAAGAGAGAAAATAAGGAACATCAAACCTATAATGGAGTGATATTCCTGATAGAAAAATAAAAACAACTAACCAGAATATAAATCTACCCATTTTTATTTAGCTTTTTTGATAAATTCCTTTAAGGCTTTAGCGTCTTTGAGGCCAACAATTCTATCGACTTCTTTTCCATCTTTAAAGAGAACTAGAGTAGGAATAGAGGTTACTTGATAAGTTGAGGCAAGTTTAACTTGCTTATCGATATCAATCTTCCCAAAACTCGCTTGATCTTTCATTTCCTCTGAGAGTTCTTCTAAAATAGGCGCTAGCATTTTACAAGGACCACACCACTGAGCAAAAAAATCTACTAAGACTATTCCTTTTTCAATTTCTTTTGAAAAATTAGATTCATTTAATTCTTTTATATTATTAGACATTTGTCCTCCATATGATTATTTCATCTCTAAGTATTAGATAAAAAAACTTTTTTTTTCAATTTAAAAACGTCACGGCAAATTGCCCTTGCATCCATTTTCAGTCCAGGTTTCGAGTTTTTTAAGTTCTGTTTCAATTCGATTTAAAATAAGCGGGATTCTTTCATTTTTAGCTATTTTTTCAAACTCTTCATGTCTGATTGGCTTGCCAAAAGTGCAAGATATTTTATTTTTACCAAAAAGTTTAGGAAATTTTCGTCCTCTTTCCCAAACTTCATGAGCACCATGAATATATGCTGGGATGATTGTACATTTGGTAAGATTTATTAAAAAACCAACACCTGGAAGCAGTTTATTTACTTTCCCATCATATGATCTGGTCCCTTCAGGAAATAGAACTACTTTTTGACCGGATCTTAAAATATCTTTAACTTTTTTTATAGTTTGAATATTAGACTCTTTGCCTGATATAGGATGAGCATTTAAGGCTTTAATGATAATTTTAAAAAATGGAACTTTAAAAAGCGACTCTTTAGCTAAAAAGTGCAACTCCTCATCAATAGAGGCCGTGATAATTGCAGGGTCTAAAAAAGAGACATGATTAGAGGTTATAATTGCCGCGCCTTTAATTAAGTTTTCTTTTCCATAAACTTGGTATTTATAAAAAGTTTTTAAAAAGATTTTAGATAAAAAACTTACTACTCGATAAGAGAATTTAATTCTTTTTTGTTTTTTTATTATTTTCAAAATCTTTTTTACTACCATTTCGGCCGCTAACTTGGAAGTATCAATATGATAAGCGTCTTTGGCTTTCCTAAGGGGTGAGACTTTTCTTTTCGTGTCTTTTTCATCCCTATTTTGAATATCTAACAAGATTTGATGCTTATCGAGTGTTGTTATATTTTGAGGGTTTTTTTCAACAAACTCATTAAATCTTCTAGTCGCTCTGACAGTTACTTTGGCGGTTAGATAAATTTTTACTTTAGCATTTGGAAAAACAACAGTTCCCATATCTCTGCCTTCACAGATCATATCTTTATCTTCAGCAAATTTTCTTTGAATAGGCACTAAATTTTGTCTGACATATGCTTTAGCAGAAACTAAAGATACAGCCTCTGTTATATAATTAGATCTGATAGTTTCTGTTACATCTTCACCGTTAACGAAATATAGTTTTAAGCCATTTTTTTCTTTAATTTCATATTGAAAATTATTTTTTAAAAGTTCTAAAACAGCTAGTTCATTTTCGATATCGATTTTATATTTGATAATTGCATAGGTTATTGCTCTATACATCGCGCCGGTATCGAAATAAGCAATGTTAAGTTTTTTTGCGAGCATTTTAGCAACGGTAGATTTGCCAACTCCAGCCGGTCCATCTATAGTAATAATCATAACCTAACCTATTAAAAATATATATAATATCGGTATATTAAACATTAAAGAATCTAACATATCTAATATACCACCAATTCCAGGTAATTTGCTACTATCTTTAATTTTCATATCTCTTTTTAAAAGAGATTCACAAAGATCGCCAAATTGAGCGAACACACCCAATATTAGACCTAAAATAATCGCTTCAAAAAGATTAAAATCAAACATATTATGCTTTGAAAAGATCAAAAACAGCAAACTCCCACCAAGGGCAAAAACAAGGCCACTAACCGCTCCGAAAACAGTTTTTTTTGGACTAATTTTTGAAGCTAATTTTTTCTTACCAAAAAGCTTACCGCCAAAATAGGCTCCAACATCTGTTATTTTAGTTACAAAAATTAAATAAAAAAGCCAGATTCTTCCCTCTTGCATTTCAAAAACTTCTAGATATAAAATTGGCAACACCATTCCGAGAGGAATAGCGATGTATAAAAACCCAAAGGTAGCTGTGGAAACTCTGAGAAGGGAATCTGATATATTTTTAAAATTAGAAAAAAACAAAAACACTAAAAATATCAAAAAGACTAAAAGGGGTAAAAGCTTAAGCTCTGGGTATTGCGAATAGATAAAAAAAGCTATTATCTCACAGATAACACCTCCCATCAAAACATTATTTGATAAATGAATTTGTTTCTTTTTCACCAATTCTGTGTATTCCAAAGCAGCAATAGCCGCTAAAGCTGAAATAGCTAAAGCTACAATAAATCTCATAAAGTGTAGATCGGAAAAAAATATTATTAAGCCAAATAATATTATGACCCCCAAATATATAAAAAATCTGTTTTTTAAATCTGCAAATTTAGTCATTTGCCCCCTCTTCTCTTTCTTTTTTGAAAATCATCTAATGCTTTTAAAAAATTTTCATAAGTAAATTCAGGCCAAAACACATCTGAGATATAAATCTCACTATAAGATGCTTGCCAAAGCAAAAAATTACTAAGTCTATTTTCTTTAGCTGTTCTAATTATAAGATCTGGATCTTTATAATCTTTGGTATCTAAATAAGTAGCTATAATATCTTCCGTAATATCCTCTTTTTTTATTTGTTTATTTTCTAAATCATCTATCAATTTGATAAACGCTCTTTTAATTTCATCTCTTCCACCATAATTAATCGCTAAAATCAAATCCAGTTTTTTACCACTTGCCGTAGCTTTTTTTGTTTCATAAAAAGTATCCATTACTTTTTTTGGAAATCTTGTTAAGTCTCCGATCACATTGAGTCTCACCCCCTCATCTTGAAGGGTCTGTTTTTGATACACTAAACAATGCTCAAAAATATCAATGATTGTATCAATTTCTTCTTGTTGTCTTGCCCAATTTTCAGTTGAAAAAGCATAGACCGTTAAAACTTTAATCCCTAAATCGATCGAAGATTTGATAATATCGCCTAAAGTTTCAGCGCCTTTCAAATAACCTTCTTTTAAAGATAAATCATTAAGTTTTGCCCATCTTCTATTGCCATCCATAATAATAGCTACATGATGCGGAATGTTTTTAGAATCTAATAAAATTGGTTTAGACTCACTTGCCTCTAAACTCTTGGATGCATTTAAACAAAAAACAGGAATTAATAAAAAAAGAAGAATTTTGATTTTCATGCCCCAAACCGCCTTTTTCTTCTTTGAAATTCTAAAATAGCTTTTAAAAGTTCATTTTGATTGAAATCTGGCCACAAAACATTAGTGATATAAAGTTCGGCATATGAAAGTTGCCAAAGCAAAAAATTACTAATTCTTAACTCTCCGCCAGTTCTGATCAAAAGATCTGGATCTGGATACTTATTTGTATCTAAGTATTGATCAATCAGCTCAGAAGAGATTTGACTTTTAGATATTTTTTTATCATCGTAATCATTTAAAATTTTAACTATAGCTCTTTTTATTTCGTCTCTCGCTCCATAATTAATTGCGATTACTAAATCAAGTTTATCTCCATCTTTAGTTTTCTCAATCGTATCGATAAATGATTCTTGTACATTTTGAGGACAAAGGGACAGATCTCCTATAATATTTAATCTTACCTTTTCTTTTATCAAGAATTTCAACTGTTTTTTTAAATATTTAACGAAAAGACGCATAACATGGTTTATTTCACTTTGAGATCTAGACCAATTTTCAGTTGAAAAAGCATAAACAGTTAAAACTTTTATTTTAAAAAAAGCGGCTGTTTTAACAATACTTGTTAATGTTTCTGCACCTTTGCTATGACCAATAATGGCGGGAAGACTTCTTTTTTTAGCCCATCTTCTATTGCCATCCATAATGATCGCAATATGTTTAGGTATTTTTGTCTTATCGAGCGAAAAAAGATCTTTTTTATTAAAATTATCGACTTTTACTTTAAGCATTTATAGTCTAGCTCTTACTTTTGAAATTGTTTTTCAAATTGTAAAGAAAGTAGCATATTAAAAATACTTTTTAGTTTCGAGCTTTCATTTTTTCAATTTATTTTTTTAAATCCGTTTTATACTAGACATTGCTATAAATTTAGAGTATTCTTTCATTTTATTAATTTTGTTTTTAAAAAAAATTCAAGGTAGCAACTATGCAAAAACGAAAACGTTGGCAACAGTGGTTAATACTACTAATTATAGTCTTAACTATATACAACATTTTACCTACAGTTTTTTATTATTCTAAATCTTTAAAAAAATCGATCGATCGAAAACAATCTGAAACTATTGCAAACAGAATAATGGGTCGGGTCAATATCTTAGAAAAAGAGTCTACCGAGTGGCTTAAATCTTACTGTAAAATGCTAAAGATCAAGCCAAGCTCAATTGAGGTAATGAAAGATAATTCTGAGCAAGTAAACATTGAGTTTTATAAAGTTGAAGATGCAAATAAATTCAAAAAATATTTTAGACGGGCTGGAAATTTAATCCCTTTTGTCCCTGCTCAACTATCTATTTCCGACAGTCAACTTAAAGTTGATGCTAAAAAAATTACAGTTCAAAGGCAAGTTCCAATTCAATTTGATACTAGTAGAGCTAATGATTTTTTTGAATTTACCTCGAAATTTGATGATAAAAAAAGAATTACGACTTTTTACAAAGAGCTTACTTTTGATAGAGCTGCTCAGATAGGAGAAGCTATCGCTGGTGTTAGTGAAAACGCTATATTACTTCAAAATATAACTAAAGACATGTCTTCTCCCCTTTCAAAAAATATGGTTTATACACTGGTACACAACATTTTAGATTTTACTAAAGTTTTCGGCACTAACTCTCCTATGACGAATCGTTATTTTGCTACCTTTACTCAAGGCAATTTTAAAAATCCAAAAAATGCTGTTCAGACACTTATTTCAGCGATTGATAACATGCGTGATGAGTTAAAAATAGAAAAATCTAAAATTCAAACAGCTCAAAACTCATCTGAGTTTTTATCGGATGACAAAAGACAACAACTCTATCTTTTAGACAAAAGACAAACGGCCCTCCTTTCAGCTGAGAGCATCATAAAAAATAATCTTGATAAATTTTCAAGATCCCAAACTCCACTGAGTTATAAAAATATTTTTGCAGCTCTCGATGATTCTTTCAAGACTAGTTCATCTAATTTGATAAGATATGATTTAAAATCAAAAAATCCATTTATTAGTCAAATTATCGTTGATTTTGCAAATGATAAAGTTTATTTCACCCTTCACAAAGATATCATCCGTTTTGAAGATACTTTAAAATCTCAAAAACAAGATTTATTCGATCAATTAATTATTAATGAAATTGCAACTTTATCTAGGCGAACCGATGAAAAAATTATGATCGAGAAAGATGAGTTTAGCATCAATTTACACACATTAGAAAATACATCTAGTTATTTAGTTTTAAATCTCTTAGAGGTTGCTAAAATATCTTCGAAACAACTGCTAAGCACAATAGCTGAAGGGTGGCATCCTACTCATTCAGATTTATCCAGAGATAATTTTCCTATTTATGATTATGCAACCTATCAAAAGCTATCAGAAGAACAAAAAAGGTTTTGTTTAGTTGTCTATGTTCCTGCTCTTCAAAGATCAACTCCTCTTGGCCTGCATTCTAATTCAATTTATGTCATGGCAAATGGTTTGGATAAGATTATTCAAAAATACAAATCTCATGAACGTACTCAAGAAGCTCAAGACTTTTTTAAAGATTTTGATAAATTGCAATCAATTCTTCAACAAAACGGGTATCTCGGTTTTTCTGGCGATCTTTTAGCTCAAAGTTCAGAATTTAAAAATTCTTTTGTTTTTGAAAAAGATGGTTATTATCAAACCCTTTTAAAAGCTACAAGAGAAAATTTTCAGGTTTATGGTTCTAAAAAATATGCAGTTTTAGAATTTTCAAATCTCGAACAAAGAATTTTGACTTTAAATAAAATTGAAACAACTATTCAAGAAGATCTCTTAAAATGGAAAGATGACTATAATGCAGCTAAGATAAGTATCGATCCATCTTTAAGATATGATTTTCCAGAGCCAACTAAAAATGCCTTGATTTCAAATCTACTACTGAGCGCAAGAAAATATTTTAGAGGTGATGAGAGGAAAGTTATTCATTGGGGACTTGATTTATCTGGTGGTAAAACTGTTCAAATCGAGCTTAGAGATCAAAACAATCATCTTGTAAAAGATGAAGCTGCCCTGAAACAAGGGATGAATGAGTTATACAATCGTGTTAATAAAATGGGAGTATCTGAAGTTAATATTAGAACAATTGATTCTAATATTGTTTTAGATTTTCCTGGAGCTCAAGGCCTTTCTGCCAAAGAGCTTGTTAAAGCTTCATCAATGTCTTTTCAAATAATTAATGAAAAGTTTACTCCTAACAATCTGAACCTATCAGAACATGTAAATAAATTTTTACAAGAAGTCTACAATGAAGCGATTGTCACCAATAAAAAAGATATTCAAAACATCAATACTATAGCTTATAAACATCTATATGGAAAATCACTATCTTCAGAAGAGTTAGAACCGATATCTGAATCAGCAAAGATTTTATATGAAAACGGTCTTCGCCTTGCTGCTGATGGTGATGGCGAGATTTCAAGTGCTTTTAATGATACTATCTCAAAAATAGCCCTCTTTAAAGGTGATGAGGCTTCTGAGTGGCATAATCAAACCAATCCACTTGTTGTTGTTTTTAAAAATTATGCATTGGAGGGAACTTCTTTAGTAAATATCAGATCAGTCTATGATCCTTCTCAGGGTAACTTTTTAACTTTTGAAGTTCGCGGATCTTATACAAATAAAGAAGGGATTAAAATAAGTCCTAGAGAAGAAGTTTACATGTGGACTTCTCATTTTTCTAAAGATAACATCACTGGCACTCCTTTAGAATCTTTTTCAAAAGGTCAAGGCTGGAGAATGGCTGTTATTTTAAATGATTATGTAATATCTGCTCCAACCCTAAAGGTTGATTTTAAAGATAGCGCTCAAATATCTGGCAGTTTTTCACTTCGAGAGGTGAATCAATTAGCGGCTGATTTGAAAGCTGGCTCCCTTAGTTATACTCCCCATATTTTATCAGAAAAAAATGTCTCACCTGAGCTCGGTGCTAAAGAGAGGCTAAAAGGAATCATTGCAACTTTTGCAGCTTTAGTTTTGGTTATAATGGCTATGGTTTATTATTACAGATTTGCTGGGGTGGTCGCCTCTATAGCCGTATTGTTTAACCTGCTTATTATGTGGGCAACGCTTCAAAATCTACATGCTACTTTGACACTCGCTGGTATTGCCGGTATTATTTTAACGGTTGGGATGGCAGTCGATGCTAATGTTTTAGTTTTTGAAAGGATAAGAGAAGAATTTGCTATTACAAAAAGAATTTCTTCAGCTATTCAAAATGGTTATAAAAAAGCTTTTAGTGCTATTTTTGATTCAAATCTAACAACAATTATCGCAGCTTTAATATTACTTAATTTTGATTCTGGACCGATCAAAGGATTTGCTCTAACTTTGATTATTGGTATTGCATCATCGATGTTTACAGCTTTATTTGTCACAAGATTTTTCTTTACTAAATGGGCACAAAACCCAAAAAACACCGTGTTAAATATGTTAAATTTTGTAAAAGTTAAAAAATTTAATTTTTTAAAATTTTCAAAATACATTTTTATCGTATCAGGTGTAGTGATTTTGATCGGCGGCTATACTCTAGCTATTCAGAAAAAATCTGTTTTAGGAATGGATTTTACCGGTGGTTTTGCTCTAACGGTTGAAATTGACAAAACTAAAACGACTGATTATCGAGTGTTAGTTGAAAAGGCTTTAGTAAATGAGGGAGTATCCTCGAAAGACTTTACTATTCGCGAGCTAACACCTTCCAATCATTTAAGAATTTTATTTGGCACATCCATGCTCCAAAAAGGCAAACCTTTTCATGATATGGATATAGAAACAGATGTTTTAGACAAGCAATACAACTATCAAACAAATCCAAAAATTGCCTGGGTAGTCAATGCTTTGAATAAAAACAATATCGAAATAACGAATAGATCATTAGAAAAGTTAGATCAAAACTGGACTCTTATGAGTGGGCAGATGTCAGATGCAATGAGAAAGAATGCTATTTGGGGTTTAGGGCTCGCCTTGATTGCAATTTTGATCTATATAACTTTTAGATTTGAATTTAAATTTGCTATTAGTGCGATGATATGTTTGATTCACGATGTGGTAATAACACTTGGAATAGTTTCTATTTTACATATTTTAAGAGTTCCTATTCAAATAGATCTGCACACAGTTGCAGCCCTTATGACCATCATTGGGTATTCACTCAATGATACGATTGTTATTTTTGATAGAATAAGAGAAGATTTAAAACACGTAAAAAAACGTTCTTTTTCTGAGATTATAAATCATTCTTTAAATCTAACCCTTAGTCGAACAACGATTACTTCTGCGACTACTATTTTAGCTCTTATAGCTTTAGTTATTTTAGGAGGATCTACTATCTTCAGTTTTGCTCTTGTTATGACAATTGGGGTTATTTTCGGAACTTTATCATCACTTTTTATCGCTTCGCCATTGATGTTAATGTTTCATAACCTAGAGATGAAAAAATCTTTAACTTTTAAAAATCAAGAAAAATGATTTGAAATAACATCTAATACTATATTGTTTAAATAAAAACTGGTTTTAATATGGTCTTTGGACAAAAAACACAATCGACGTGGATTCTTCCTAAAAGCAATCCTGGCTGGTTAAATAAAATCATCAAAGAATTTAACATTCATCCTGTGACAGCTCAAATTATGGTTTCAAGAGGGTTTTCAACTATAGAAGAGATTCACAATTTTTTATATGCTACCTTGCCTCATCTTTATGATCCTTCTTTATTTAAAGATATGGATAAAGCGATTGCTAGAATCCTGCAAGCTTTAAAAAACAAAGAAGGTATTTTAATTTATGGCGACAATGATGTTGATGGAATGACAGCGACTGCTCTTTTGGTAGACTTTTTTAAAAACATTGGTGCGAAAGTATTTTTTTATATGCCTGATAGCACTCAACATAAAAGAAGTGTAATCAGTGATGCTCTTCAATATGCTTTAAAAAACAGCTGTTCTTTAATAATTACAGTAGATTGTGGTATTACTGCAGCTAAAGAAATTCAAACGGTTGTTGAGCATGATATCGATGTTATAATCACAGATCATCATGAACCGACTTCTAAAATACCGCATTGTATAGCTACTTTAAATCCTAAACTTGTCAACAGCACTTATCCTAATCGTGATATTACAGGAGTTGGAGTAGCTTTTAAATTGGCACATGCTTTAACCAATCACTTGATAGAATCGGCTGAGATAGATTACATAGATCTTAAAAGTTTTTTAGATCTAGTAGCTCTTGGAACTATCTCTGATATGGGCGCTCTTTTAGATGAAAACAGAATACTTGTAAAATATGGTCTTCGAGAACTTCAACACACAAAAAGAATTGGGCTTAGTAAATTATTTGATGTTTGTGAACTCAACAAAGATGAGATGACTCCGATTGATATCGCTTCTAAAATAGCACCAAGATTAAATAGTATTGGCAGAATTGCTAACGCTAAAAAAGGAGTAGAGCTGCTTTTAATAAAAGATGATTGCGAAGCTGAATCTCTCGCTAAAGAATTAGATATTTATAATATAGAAAGACAAAAAATAGAGAGAAAAGCTTCGGATGATATTGAAAAATATATAGCTTCTCATCCTGAGATTTTAAATGAAAAAGCGATTGTTTTGTATTCAAATAAATGGCATCCCGGAATCATTCCAATAATAACGGCTAGAATCACTAAGCAATACAATCGACCAACACTTCTTATCGCTATAGAAAATGGCATTGGAAAAGGTTCGATGCGAACGATTAGCTCTTTTCCTCTTTTACCTATTTTAAAAGAAAATGAGCATCTTTTAATCAATTTTGGTGGTCATGATTTTGCAGCTGGCCTCACTGTTAATGAACAAAATATAGAAGCTTTGAAAAAGAGTTTTATAGATAGTGCAAACTCTGAGTTAGATGACAAAGATATTATCTCAAAGATGTTTTTAGATGCTGAAACAAATTTTGATGATCTAACCTTTGATTTCATGGAATCTATAAAATTGCTTGAACCTTTTGGCAATGAAAATCCTCCCCCTCTTTTATATTGTGAAGCCAAACAAATCTGGACTCCGAAAATAGTTGGTAAAATCCATTTAAAAATGTATCTAGAACAAAAAGATAGAATGTTAGAAGGTATTGGTTTTGGAATGGCTAAAAGAAAAAATGAGATTAAGAAGAAAAATTTAAATCTTAAAGTTGTATTTACCCCTCATATCAATGTCTTTTTAAATAAGGCTTCTATTCAATTGCATATCAAAGATTTTAAAGTCAAAACATAAAAAACGGTTAAATCTATTTAGGGCTTATCTGTTCTTATTTTTTAGATCTGTTTATTTTAATTAAAAAAAAACGACATTACCGCTGGCTATCAACCATTTGCTCCAATAAATTTGTTAAAACATTTATGCCTCTTTTAAATAATTAAGAGCTTATAAGAGGTATAGTTCTTGATTTTTTCTCACCAGGCCTGAGATCCTCATGGCATCTTTTTCTTTTGGCATCGAACACTCTATTCATGGAATGTTGCATATCTTCATGTAGAGATGACAAATCTTTTGGAGGCATAGTTTCTAAAATTGGAGTTATTAACATTTCAAAAAGGTCCCCAATCGGACTCAAATTATTGCCATCTACCATCTTTAAACAACTCAGTCTACTCTCTTCAGGAATTAACCTTAGAACCTGAAGCAAGTTTTCTTTTTGAAGAGTCATTAACCAATGAAAAGGTGTGGACCCATAGCTATCTTGAGAATTTATTGCAGTAGATCTTTGATCTGAGCGCAGAGTATCTAAAATTGAGGGCAAGATGTTTGGTGAAATAGCCCAATGAAGCGGTGTAATACCTTGGTCATCTGGATCTTGCAGAGAAATTAATCTATCTTCATATGATAATGATTCCAAAATATCAATACTGATTTTTTCAGCTAATTTGGCATTTTCTAATCTAATTGATATGTGAAGAGGTGTCAAACCTTCTTTATTTGGAATTTTCAACATCTCAGCTCTATGAGACATAGATAATGATTTTAGTATTGTATTGATACTTTTTATTGCTTGATTTTCCTCTGATAGGGAGCAGGCTATATGAAAAGGTGTTGAGCCTAAATGATCTTGACTCATCAAACATAAAAATAGATCTTTTTCAGATTCTAAAAGAGTTTGAATCAAAGATTTTAGAACTTCATCTCTTTGGGCTGCCCAATGAAGAGGTGTTTTGCCATCTTCGCCTTTAATTTGACAAAGTTTAATTCTTTGATCTATTGGAACAGATTTTAGTAGTTTTTTTGTCATTATAGCCGCTCTATTTTCATCTAAAGACTTAACTGCCCAATGAAGAGGTGTTTCATCTCTTTTATCTTGAGTTTGAAGCTTATCTAGAGGCAAATATTTTAATATTTCATCAATCAAACCATCATCGTCAATAGTTGTTGCCCAATGAAGAGCTGCTCTGCCATCTTTATCAGGAATTTGAAGATAAATAGGTTTTAAAGAGATTGGAATAGATGTAAAAGATTTTTTAGCAGCGTCTATATTTTTTGCCTTGAGAGAAGAGATAAAAGAGGTTTCTTCTTTCATAAACATCATATGCTTAGCTAAATGTTCTGAACAATAGATTCCCATATCTGTATCTTGGCTTATTTCTTCAATTGAGGATTTCGTATCTCTAAAAAGGGTTATTATTTTAGAAATGCCATCTTGACTATCAACTTTGGCAGAATTTTCATCTAATAAAACAGTTGTTTTGGGTTGAGTATCTAACCTTTCGGGAACGGCTCTAGCAGATAGGACTAATAAACTCACTTATCCTCCATTTTTTAGTTAAACCTGATCTTCGTTATCTATTTAATTATAAAATAGATAAACCTACCATCATCTATAAAAAGAGGGTAAAAATTCAAATAAAATTTTATATTTTTTATATTTTTTTTATGTAATTTAATAATATTTCAATTAGAGATATATTTTTCTTCTTATGAAAAAAGAAATGAAAATACCTTTTTCTTTGAAAAGAAAAAGGTATAATTTATCAATTAAGAATTAGAGCATATTAAAAGTTTCGCATACAACTTGTGACAAAATAGTGTTTAAATGCTTCATTAGCTTCAGTTAAAGATTCAGAAATCATCTTACCTATAGTAGGTCTATTTTTTGCATCAGTCGTATACTCTACCCACTGTGGATTTACTTCATGAACTGACAAGATATGTACATCTTGATCTGACCCACCTGGAAAATAAGTAGTAGAAAACTGCTCATTTACTTCTGTAGGCGTTCTCATAGAAGCTCCGATTAGTAACATTGCTGAATCTCTGTCTAATCCTCCAAAATGAGCAGCTACATCTTTGTTACCAAAATAAATATCTATATTTCTTTTATCGAATTTACCGTTATAAATCTGCTTTTCCAATTTAGAAAAAGGTCCGGCATGCCAACCAAACACCCTCATGGAATCTAAAATGGTTTCGTGATGTTGTGGTTTGTGTAATACTTTTCCAATTGGACAAGGTCCTGTTCTCATTTTACTTAAATGTCTTCCAAAAGTCGCACAGGCTCTTGAAGAAGCTCCAAATAGACTCATAAATACCTCTTATTTATTAATTATTATTAAAAAGTTTATATTAATTAAACTATTGTTTTAATATTATCAAAATAATACTTTATAGTCAAGCCGAATTAGTAATAATTATTTTATAATAATAAAAGATAGCTTATTATCACACAAGCGCCTAAGACACAGCTGTTTGAAGCGTTAACTGTTTTAGATTTTTTTCTGAATCGGTAAAAACTACAGAAAAACATCTCCTTAAATTTTTGGGCAATCATATCCAGGCTTATTTCAGCTATTTTCAGAAAATTTCCTATTTTTCTCAAAACAGCTAGTTTTTTTCTCTTTTTTGAAACTACTTTTTATGTGAATGAATAATTTATTGAGATACGCTCATCAAGATATGAATTTTAAAAAGATTTTAAATGACATGAATAAGATTATTTACATATTTTTTACATATCTAAAAACAAAAAAAAGCCATCTAAAATTAGACGGCTTTATAGTAATATTTTTTCCCTCGCTTAGAAATAGAGAACCTTTATGTTTTTCAAATCTTAACTTACGATTTGTCCAACTGTAGTTCTTCTATCTAGATAACTTTCTTTATATTCTTTCACTTCTTCAACATGAACAACCCAAGCAGCTCCTTTTCGGTAAGCTTTTAGATGTCCTACTCTAGTAGCATAATAGATCTTTTGTGCTGGTACATTAAGCATTTTTGCTACTTGATTGATTGAATAATATCCTTTAGAATTATCAAAAAGCAACTCTCCATCAAACATAGATTTTTTTCTAGAATATTTATTTTTCTTATAATCTTCTAGGTCATCTAGGTCTATTGTCCAACGAGTCGCATCTTTAGTTGCCCTTAACTTTCTTTGTTTAATAGCAACATAAATAGCTTGCCTCGTTACATTATTGAGCCTTGCTGCTTCTGTAATTGAGACAACTCGCTTGCTTGGCTCTGGAGCAACGCTACCTATTGGGTTTTGATCTTGAGAATTATTCTCTCCCCAATTTGTATCTCCTGTCATGTTCTCCTCCCTTTTATTTTATATTTAAAATTTATTTAAATAAACTTTATACAATTAAATCTAAATCTTGTTAACAATAATATCGTTCTTTAAGTGTATATTATTACAAAACAATGAATTGATATCAAGTATTTTTAACAATTTAACTATAATTTATTAATAAACCCTTAATATAATTATAAATAATTGGTTACTGGTTTATTTTTAAAGCTATCATATTTAGTGGATTAGGCAGTTATTTAGATGGAATCAAAGTATGGTTTTTTATATATTGGGGGATAAAAATAAATAGAGGACCCCATGCTAAAAAGACTTATCCTGTTGATTATAACGTGCTTATCTTTAGAAGCCAGGCCTCCTAGCCTTGCCCCAAGAGACGTAAAATCCAAAATGGAGGAGATTTTTAAATCCCATGCTAGCTACAAAAAAATAGATGCCACAGTAACCGAGAGAATGTTAAAAAATTTCATTGATGAGCTAGACCCTAATAAAACCTATTTTATAGAATCTGATATCCAAAAATGGCTTTATCCCTCTGATAAGGTAATAAACACTGTAATTGAAGGGTTTAAGAAAAATGATTTTTCAGAGTTTTATAAAATTCATACAGTATTGATGGATGCGATAGAAAGAAGAAATAAGCTCCAAATAGAGTTAGAGGCAAGCGAGCTTCCTAAAGATGTTAATCCTGAAGAGTTTAAGGACATGAGCTGGACTAATAGCAAAAGAGAGTTATTAGCAAGGTTACTCAGGATACAGGCTCTTCAACTGGATACAGCTCAAAAGGTCTCAGAAGAATGCAAAGAAACTATTTTAAAAAGCTTAGAAAAAAAGCGTAAAAATAGAGAAAATGGGCTTATCCCGAATGACTTAGAAGAGCGGAAATCGGGAGTTCTAAGCTATTTACTTAAATCATTTTGCCATTCCCTGGATAGTCATACCGATTATTTTACCCCATTTGAAGCCAATCAATTCATGATTCAAGTTCAACAAAAATTATCAGGAATTGGTGCTCAGCTTAGAGATAATTTAAACGGTTTTATGATAATGCATATAATCGCTGGCAGTCCAGCTGAGGCTTCAGGACTTAAAATTAATGACAGAATAATAGCTGTTAATGGAGCCCCTGTAATAGGTCTTGATATAGTCGATGCTGTCGAATTAATAAGAGGAGAGAAAGGCTCTAAGGTAGTATTAACCCTTACACGCAAAAGTGCTGATGATGAAAATGAGCATACCTTAGATGTTGAATTAACTAGAGGAGAGGTGGTTTTAGAAGAGAGTAGACTTGAGAAGAATTTTGAACCTTTTGGAGATGGAATAATAGCTAATTTAAAATTATTTTCTTTTTATCAAGATAGCAAAAATTCATCTTCTCTAGACCTAAAAAATGCTATAGATAACTACAATAAAAATCATAAAATTAAGGCTCTTATTTTAGATCTAAGATCTAATACTGGCGGTCTTTTACCACAAGCTGTTGAAGTAGCCTCTCTTTTTATGTCAAAAGGAATTGTTGTCTCAATTAAGGATTGTTCGGGTAATATTCAG
>SDBS01002554.1_pt1 | contig 18155 bp, 22 predicted proteins | sample 2277091 | NCBI WGS metagenome assembly SDBS01 (sample SAMN10404972, study PRJNA504765) | marine sediment metagenome | isolation source: marine sediment core GS10_PC15, 163 cmbsf | place: Arctic Ocean: Southern Knipovich Ridge | collected 2010 | reverse complement strand
TGTAAGGTCGGCAGTGCCCGTCGTGCCAAGAGAGAAATCGCCGGACCCGGTATTGGAAATCGAACCACCCGAAACATCGTAGGACAGGTCTGCGGTGACCCCGAGGATCAAAATGCGTCCGGCTGGAAAGGTGTAAAGCGCCCGACTGGAGTGGCCGGCCGTACTGTCGTGCACCGCGGTGCCCCAAGCAGAGAACGTAAGCACGGTCTTATGCACGATACCCGTACCCGACTCAGCGATCGAGATGCCACTCGGACCTGCTAGCTCGCCATCACCATCCGCCGCCCCGTCAACACGATTGAGTTCAGCGGCGGTAGCCGTAATCGCCGTGCCGCCAATCTTGGCAGTCGTCACGTCCAGCGTCGTAATCGTGGAAATAGCACCATTGGCATCAAGCACCAACGCCTTGCTCGCCTCAGCCGTCCCAGCGGTAACATCCAACAGGGTGGTGAGCGCATCAATCGCATCGGTATACTCAGCCGCCGCAGGCTGATCGCCCAGTGCCCGGGCCAGTTTGTTCTGCGTGTCTGACTTAATCGCCATTTCATGCTCCTTATATCGGGGGTACGTTCACACGATACTTCAGACGCCGACTCTGGCGCCGTCGCGGCCCGGCAACCCGGATTTGTCGGTCACGGCAGTCCGTGCCCTTTGCACGCTGTATCGCTTCCTTGTAGAGTGCCAGGTAATCGCCCTTGTCTTTCATGTTCCGCTGAATCGAAAGTTGCTTTCTCACGCACGCCAACAGTGCTTCGTGGACGCTGTCATCCAGATCGACAATGTCGCTGATAACGTACTTGGCACCAGACGGCTGGCCGCCCAGCGTTGACGATAGCGTAAGCTGAGTTGTACTGTCGATTGTAGCGATAGTCTGCTGGAAATCAAACGGATAGAGCCCGTCCAAACCAGTCGGGTTGTTTGTCGCACTACCAAAGCGCATCAGCGCCCCGGCCATCGTGGCATTGAACGTCGCGGCGCTGCTAAGGGTGACTGTCAGTAAGTCGGCAGCTACCGATACGGTGCCAGCCCGATCGTTCCCGTCCAAGCCATCGTGTCGTAGCTGCCGTGCCGCACGGCGATACATGAAGTCGCACGTCTCCGCTTCGTCTTCAGCCGGCCAGAGAAACAACCCCTGGGCGCCGTGCAACTCCGGAATCGCACGCACGCAGTAGTGCCTCAGCGATCCAGTGAAGTCACGGTAGCGATGCAACCCAAGCATCTCTTCGTTTGATATGACGGTTCCAAGCCACCAGAGATCCTCTGAAAACGGTCCCGTGAAACTGAAGAAGTCATTCGGCAGCCTGTACCAGAGCGGGTACGCACGGAACGACACGCCCGTCGAAATGTCCGCCCCAGGATTCAGCACTGGATCCAGCACCACGGTTGTGCTGTCTGTGTACGACTGCACCGTGTGTACCGCGTCACCGATCTTGATTACCGCCCCGTAGTCGTCATCGTCCATCCAGTCCGGCCACGTGTCTCCGTCGAGCGTTATCGTGCGTGTGGAATGCACGTAGGTCACGGTGCCCGTATTGACGGCAGCCTGCAACGGCACGCGACTCTGATCCGTCAGGAACGTCCACTCATGGGCGTTGGCTACTTCTAGGATGGCCCTCTGGACCGAACGTCGCAGGTCGGCAGGTCCGGACGAACCGGCCGAGTAGCCGGCAAAATCCTGGGCCGCCTGCATCACGTCGCAGAAAGTCAACATTCCTGGCTGTGCCATAGCGTCACTCCTATGCGTAGGCTCCGTTATGCAGATCGCGTAATTTGTCGGCCAGTTCAATTCTCTCACTCGGTGTTGGGAGAGGTTCGCCACGCGAGACCATTTCAGTTACCTCCTCCTTAACAGCTCGATCGACTACTGCCTTGTTTACACAGTATGGCTCATCGTTCGGGTCTGGGGCATCGTTCGCAGGTGCCTCTACAATCGTCCGTCCGCTGCCGGCTCGTGACAATCCCTTGCCTTGCTTTCGCGCCAGCGTCGCGCACTCGCCCAGGTAGTCAGACTCGTTCACCCATGCCTCGGGTGAATTCGGCTCACCATCCGGACAGAGCGACCCGACAAACCGCTTGCCGGTCGTACTCACCCCAGCCGCGTGCGCCTTGTCTTCCGCACGCTTGCGTTGCAGGAGGTTGTTGTCGAAGTCGTCCGGCAGCCCGGCGATCAACGTGGCGTTGGTGTGAATCGCCGGTATGCTCAATGTGGTCCGCTTCGAGCCGTACTTGGCAATCAGTTCTTGTCGTCTGGATTCGTTCATGCTGGCACCCCATGTTTTGTCCGCTGTTCTCTTTTAATCATGTCGTCCATCATCGGATGGTAAAGCACCCAACCGTCGAATCCGAATCGTTCGCCTGGAATCCACATAACGCCAGGCTCATACATCCAAAACTCCAGCTCCTCTTTCGTTCTCGGTGGGCGAAAGCCCTTTGGTATCTCGCACTGTTGGCCGTTGCTCATGCCGCACTCCCTTTCGTCGGCTTAGGTGCTTCCCTGGCCGCCTTCGCCTTTGCCCGCTCGGTAACCGCTTTCGCCTTCTCCGTTTCGGCTTTGGCTCGTTCGGTATCTGCCTTCGCCCGCTCGGTTTCAATCTTGGCCTCAGCGGTCTTCAGCTTCTCCTGTTCCATCTGGATCTTCACCTGCTCCATGAATATCTTGACCTTCTCCGTCTCCGCCTTCGCCGCCTCTAGGGCCAGCTTGATCTGCTCAGACTGCATCTGCATCTGCATCTGTGCTTGTTCCGCCTGCTGTTGCTGCTCAGACTGCTGTTGCTGTTGGGCCTGGGGATCAGGAAGCATCATGTCATCAAGCCGCATGTCGACCGCTTCACCCAGCAATCGCACGTAGCCGTTGTACTGCTGCGCCCCCAAGCCAGACGACTGTACCATCCCCAGCAACGGAGGCACAATGGTCTGCCCAATCATCTGCACGTCTGACAGTTGCTTCTGCTTGTCCTTCTTCTGGCCCGACCCAGCCTCGATCGTGTAAGCCAGTTCGGCAGCCGCCTCGCGCGGGTCGTCGGTGTTCACCAGCGTCGCCCACATCTGGCTCAGCGGGCCGTAAATCTCAGTGCCCTCGGGGGTCTTCTGCACGGGCTCACGGAACAGTTCCACCGGTGGGGGAACCAACAGTCGGGTGGCAAATCCCTCTTTGCGACCGATTTGGCTATGCCACTCGGCCGTCTTCTCCGCGTAGTCGTCCGGCCGCGTACTGGCGCGGGAGTCACGGATTTGCATCTCCGACGCCGAGCGGGCCTGCGTGTTCCCCATGTTGCCAAGCAGTAACGGGTCCATGCCGGTAATCATCTCGAATTCCCGCTGAACCATCTGGATCAGCGTGTAGATGTCCTTGTTGACCTCCGGGAACGAGAGGATCTTAACCATGTCCTCGATCCGCTTGTACCCCTCCATATTCACCGGGAGTATTGATTGATCGACCCCGTCCGCAATCGCATTCCGCAGGGATGTTTCCATTCCGTCACTGACAATAATCAGGTTCCTGGACGTGGCAGCGATCCGATCCATCAGGAACGAGTAGCATTGGTCGAGGAACACTTGCAACGGCAGCCCAGCCTCCAGCGGCGACTTCGCCCAGGCGTCCTTCGTGTGCGGCTGGAAGTCCAGTATCGTGCAGGGCCACGGGTTGGTCTGGTCCGCGTGGAATGGGATCGGCCACGCAAGCCGCCGCTCAATGTCGTCTAGATTGCCGTCTAGCTCGGCGACTTCAAGCACTTCCGGCGGAAGGTTCAGCGGGAACCCGGCCCCAGGCAGAATCACCAGCCACGTTGGTCTGTCGGCCAAGTCCCCGAGTCGATCCCGTAACTGTGACACGTCGCCGTCGTTGCGGGCATAACGAGGTCCGATCCCATGACGGCTAAAGACCTCGTAGTACGTCACCATGTCACGCTTTGCGTCGACTACCTCCGGAATGGAGTCGCAGTTGATCCTCGCATCATCCGAGTCGCAGTCTCCCTCTGTGTCGAGCGATGAATTCGAGTCTGCGTTGTCGGACGATACACCTCGCAGACGCTCAGGTGATAGTTCCATCGCCTTAGCAAGCGACTCAAGATTTGAGCGTCGCTTCCGAATGATGTAGTCGGCCAGCCGCATCGTGCGGGCCTCTTTGTCAATCAGTAGCCCGTCCACGCTGTCGTAGAACGAACCAGGCACCTCCCCATAGGCCCCGTCGGTCATTTCATGCCAGATTACCCCACGTCCCTTCACCAACGCTTCCTGGCACGCCAGCATGGCCTCCAGGCGTAGGTTGTACTCGCCCGGCAGATAGTTCAAGTACCACTGCATCAGCCAGGCACGGGTCGTATCGGGCACATGCTGGGGCTGCTCTGGCATCGGCACACCCTGCGGCACCGGATTTCCGGTAATCATGGCGAGCAACTCTGGAGGCAGTTCCGGACGGCTGGGCGTAATCACCCGCTGCGGCGACCGGAAGTGGATGTGCGGCAGGTAGATGTCTAGAAACTGCTGGCTCTTGTTCAGCCGCGCCTTGAAGTAGGGACCGCCACCATCAATGAACGGCTGGTACTCGTCGGCAACCGTATCACCGTAGAGGTCCATGTACCCCTTGCCGATGAAGTCCCACGCCCTACGGGCCGTGCGCGCAAACTTATTCTCCTTGTCGTCCCGGTCACGGGAAATCAAGGTCTCCCAAAGCTGCACGACTGCCTGGAGTTCGCTCATGCCTTATTAGGCCCCTTCCCGGTCGGCTTGTTGCTCTTGGCGGCTTCGGCCAGCGCATCCACCTTGGCTATCAACGCCGCCTCACGTGCCTTTGTATCACGAGTCATGTTGGCGACCGCATCCTGCACCCAGTTCTGGCATTCGGCCGCGTTGCGATCGCTACGCTTGACCGCGGCCGCCACGTCCTCGGTCAGCCCCACCAGCAACTCCTCGACCCGCTTTAGCTTCACTTGGTTGTCGCGGATCATCTGCTCTGTTTCGGAGAGCCGCCACACGCCGCTACTCGGTTCGTGATTCGGCAGCCAATGCGGGTTGTCCTTCAACCGTGGGTCGAAGGCGTAATGCAACGAGAATCTTGCCGTCACTCCGCCCCGCATGTTGACAATGGCATTGCAGGTCCCCTCACTTGGGAAGACCTCGGTTACCTGCGCGCTGTTCCACTGCGCCAATGGGAGATCGGGCGATTTGGCGAAGATGATCCCGGTACCGGCGATCAGGGTCGGCGCTCCGCTTGGGTTCAAGTCCACTGTCGGTTCCACTTTCTCTTCCTTCACTGCGTTGGGCTGGTCGGTCATCACAAGCACTCCTTAACCAAGTTGCACGCCTTCTCGTCGTCTCCCCCGATGTAATTCCGCTTGCAGTTTTTCCGCAGTGCGTTGTCGGGGTGTCAATTCCTGGCTCTCGTTTTCCTCCGGGGCGTGGTAGCCGGGGTTATGGGCAGCCAGATATTCCGTGGGCTCGATCAGGTCGTCTCGCCCGGGAAACTTCATTCGTTTCTGTCCCGTCTTCGTGTCGTACTGGGCCAGCTTGATCTGCTCCTCCAGTACCGAACACCGCCCCCGCATGATTTGCAACCGGCACGACCCGGCAAACGGCCCCGTCTCCCGTACCCGCATCATCCCCAGCAGCGCCTCTTCGCGGCCCGGTATGTCGTTGCTGCCGGGAAAGAACCCATAGAGCGACCCGCGTCGCCGCGGCAGGAAGTCGATCTCTTTCAGGGCCGCCCAATAGAACTCGGCACTACTCTGCTCTGGACCCGGCTGGTGCTGCTTGCCCATTTGCTGGTCAAAGACCATTGCTTCGGCCCGCCGGCCATTGCACCGTTTCTTCAAGTCCCGCGCCCACGGCTTGGCGTCCTGATGGTTCAGGATCCAGGCGTCCGAGATGGTCAGGTATTGTTCGTCCGGGTCGACCCAACTCAGGACCGTGCCTCCATACTGCCGGCCCGGGTCGATGCCGACGTAGAGACAGTACAGCGTCGACGGCTCGAACGGATCGCACGTCTGCGGTCCCATCGCCTCGAACAGGTGGGCGTAGACTCGGCGGCCGACCGCACGAGGCACTCCGTAATACATCACCTGCCGAAGTTCATCGGTTCCGAGGTTTTTCAGGTAGGCTTCTTTGGCTTCTGCCGAGTAGTACGGGTTGTCGTCAATCAGAAAGGTGAACATCTCGACCAACGGGTCTTCGGCCAATGCACGATCTCGCAGGCCGATCAATTCCAGGTTGGAGTGTTGCGGGCAGGCCGACCAAATACCGCGGCCGTCACGGTCCACGAAACCTCGACACATCTCCTGGTAAAACCCCTCGTTCTCGATGTGTTCGTCAATCCAGCCGTGATTGTACGTATCGCCTTGCGGTGGTCTGGCCGCCGCACCGGCCGGACGCCAGTTACTCCGCCAGCCGTTGACCATGGGCACCATTCGCGGCTCGCCCTTCTTGACGCTATCAAAAGCGATTCCCTTCTTCCAGCCACCCTTAATCATCCGCTCGGGTACCAACGGAGGAGCCTCTGTCCACTTCTCCTTGTAGGCCAAGTCGTAGGGGTCGAGCACATTCGGATCGTTGGGGTCTGGCCTAACGGATCGCACCAGGCCGGTCTGCTCATCGGCGATCGTCCAGAACGCCCCGGGCAGAAATGCCTTGGGAAACATTGTTTCAGCAAGGTGGTCGCCGCTGATACCGATTGACAAGCTGCGCCCGTTGGTAGCTGGATATTTCTCGTAAGGATCACAACCACAAAGAGCTCGCGATAGTTCAACCGCCGCAGTGAGCGTTTTGGAACTTCGCGTTGATCCGTCGAATACCCGCCACATTGCATTGCTGGCGTGTGCAGCCTCCGCCGCCGGCAATGGCACATAGAGCATTAGCGATTCGGCGCAGATTATCACCAGCTTCTTCAACGCCCGCATCGCGAACCGCTGCCTCGCCGTCGGCCCGCGCGAACCGGCAGCCGCCGACTGGTCACGAGTGGCCAGTACCTCATCAGCGAGCGAATTGGCTAGGCTGTCATTCATTGTTTTGTAGGGCCGTTCGGGCAAGTTGAGCCAGCAGTTTTGGGTCGTCCGGCAAATCGTCCTCTTTCGCTTCCGAGCAGTTGCTGACCAGTCGCATCATCTCCACCGCCAGTCGCACTTTACTGGACTCAGTCGTCAGTGCCTTGTAGAGAGACGCTACCTCCCTACCTAGTCCCACCATTCCGTCAAACTGTTCTGGGTCACCCTGCGCCGACGCAAAAGCCTCAACCATTGCCCCAGCCAGCGGGCGAATGTCGAGCTTCGCCTCCGCGGCATCGTTAATACCACACACTGCCTTATAAACCGGGTCGTCGTGAATCTCGTCGGCCATGTTTCTTCCCTTTCTTCGGTCGCGTCAGTTGATCCACTTTCTCGGCAACGATCACCACTCGGTCCCGGTCCGCCTTCTCTCGGGTCTTCCACCGGTACGTCCCCAGCTTGCCCTCCACCCGCACCAGGCTGCCTGGCGGTATCCCGGCGACCTGTTGAGCCAACTCGCCATGGGCCTGCACGCCAAACGTGTCGTCACCGACTGTCAGCTCCGCCTGCGTCAGCTCACGCTCCTCCAGCGGCAATAGCACGGCATTGGCCAGCGTGCCGACCGCCTTTACGTCTGTGAACTGATCTGATGCTCGTTTAACTGTGATGCGTTGACCCATCCGTCTCCCTTACACGCGGGGCACTGCGGTTCGTCGTCAAGCCTCGGGCACCGGCAAAACGGCATCTTCCGCTGCACGTCCGTCACCAATCCTTTGAGTTGCCTGCACGTCTGCATCACGTCCAAATGTTTCGTCGAACTCAGAAACGTCCGCTGCTGCCTGGCCGCTTCTAACTGGGCGGTAGCGTCAAACTCTTCCAATTCGTAAATCAACTGTTCCAGCCGGTTGCACCACCGCAGCAAGTACGCACGTCCCTGAAACACGTCCTTCAACCAAACCGGCACTGGCCGTTTGCGGCCGTCGCGTTTCCACAGCGACGGCTGCTTCTTGTCAACGCGCACTGGGCGCTTGCGATTAGCCACGGGGACTGATACCGCTGACGTATACCGTCCGGGCGGTCGTCTGAGCCGAGGCGTTGACGATCTTCACAAACGGCAGCCCGAACAACTCAGACCGGAACGGTTGCCATGCCGACGCTGTTGGACTGGCTGTAATCGCGGCCCCGGCCGTGTCGACCACCGAAACGAAGGTCCCTGTTCTGTTCGTGGAACCGACGAACGTGAAGTTGTTACCGGTCCCCTGGATGCCAGCCGGCATGTGATACAGCGCCGACGCGAACTGATGCAGAGCAATCGGCGAACTTGTCATCTCGCCAGACGCGATCTCCGCCGCCCCATAATTGTGATGTACTTCGTGCATGGCACTACTCCACTGTGTAGGATGGTTCCGTATTAGGGGTCGGCTGGGGTGGCGCTTGCTGTGACGGTGCTACGGCCGGCGAGGGCTGCCGACGTTCCTTTTCCATCCCAGGCATCTGCACGCATTCGTCCTGCCAGTGGGCGCTCCAGCAATCGAAGTTCACTATCACCGGCATATCTTGCTCGTTGCACTTGCGGCAGAACATCACGTCCTGCCCCTGCCAGAGCTTCGTGTGCGTGTTGTCCCGGTAAACGTCCTCGAAGTACGGATGCTCCAGCCGCGAGAAAACCTCCGTGTCGATCAACATCAGGTGCGTGCCTACCGCTCCAACGCGATGCCAGCCGATCTGCTTCTTCGCCTCGTCGTTGGATATCTTTATCATCCGGCCGTCGGTCGTGCGGAAAAACACCTGCACGTCGTTGTCTGGGGAGCAACCACGTGCCGGGGCCGCCAGTACCATTGGGCCCATCTCTCGCCGGTTGGCCTGCATGAACGACCACGCCGCGTCGAAGAACGGCCGAAAGCGATCGGCGTAGACCGGCCTGCCTTGCGGGTCCACTCCCGTGAGCTTGACATAGGTGTCCGGAAACGCATCCGGGTCGACCATTAGGATTTTGCCGCATCGCGCCTCCTTGGCCATCTTCACAATCAGGTTGCGCATCAGCACGAGCCGGGTCTCGTGGATCTCCGAAACGATCAGCGAGACTTCCGGATAATGCCGGCCGATATTCAACCCGAGCGTGCATAGCCACGTACCGAGGCTGGTAAACTCCGTCTTTCGACTGGCTGGTCGGCCAATGAATATCATGTTGGGGTCGAGCTGTTTCATGTTCGGCTGGTGGAAAATAAGCACCACCCGACCCGGTGCGAGGGTCGGGTGGTACCGTGATGATGGTTACGGCGCGTCCTGGGAAATGCCAGCACGCACATAAAACAACGTGGCAGTCGACGCAGCTGTGTCGTTGACTTCCAGAGCGGTTCCGAAAGCGAAATCGCCAGCGGCAGCCACCGACGCCAGGCCATCACTGCCGGACGGCGCGGCAGCACCACCGACGGCAAACTTGGTCGTGTCAGCCAAGATATGGCACGGGCCTTCCTCGATGACGTAAAACAAGTCTTGGTCAGCAATCGTCGTCTGCACCTGATGGGTAGCCGTGTTTTCGGTACCGTAGTAGTAAGCGTCGTCAAGAGGCTTACATACGTCGGTGCCGTCTGCTGTGGCAACCCCTGCAATACGCCGACCCCAATCCTCGGGGGCCACGGAGGAAAACTTTTGCAGATGCCTCTCGACGGGAATACCCGTGCCGCCTGACACATCGGCTTTCACGACCCGGAGCGTGATGAAGTGCCCCGTGTTGTGAATCGTGTCGGGCACTTGGAACGTGCGGCCTTCGAGGTTCTTGGCGATCGCATCGGTCAGTGTGACCAACGGATTCAGACCATTTCCAGCCGCCTGCGAAAACGTAGTCCCCCGCGGAAACGGAAGACCACTTTTTTCAATCAACATGAGCCGTTTCCTTTCTTAGGTGATTTCGCGGACAGCGGGGAAGTACCCCGGCGTCTCGAAACGCATGTTACACAAAGACAGGAACTGCACGATCTCGGTGAGAATCGTAATGTCCTCGTCGCCCTTCTTGCGGAGCATCTGAGACAGTACGTTGCGCATTTCCATGTGGTCCGGATTCAGGCCGTAGCAGACGTTCTGCGTGCATTGCCAATCCGAAACGATGTTGATTCCATTCCAGTGGAGAATGTTGAATCCCAGGTTGACCAGCTTGTTGCCGCTTTCGTCAACGGCAATCCGCTCCTTGTCAATCAAGGAGTTCTGTGCTTGCGCCAGCCAGAGCGGCGTGGTCACGAACGCCTTGGGAAGCACGCCGTGTATCGCCTCGGTATGCGTGCGAATGTGGTTCAGGCCCAGCCGCCAATTCGACTTCCAGTCGTTGGCCGACTGCCCCCAATCTGCCGTAATATCGGCGACGATCGGCGACCAGAAGTAGTACGGCAACAGGCCGCGACCTACCGGCCAGACATCGCCGGTACTCCAGGAACCCGAGCCGAAGGCGTTGAGAACCATCGAAAGCCCTGCGTAACTGCCCTTCGGTGTCCCGGTGTGTCCAAGTGCCGCCGTGCCGGTCGACGCCGAAATGTCGGACGTCATCGTATCCAGACCGTCGATACTCTTGTCAGTCGTCGAGTCGCCGTCGGTGTACGGCATCCGGCCGAGGAACTTCGTGAAATCCCGCACCTGCCCCGACATCGCCTTGGCAACCAGATCGTACAGGGCTGGCTTGCCTTTGTTGATGAGCTTTTCGAGTTCACCAAACGACTCCGACTTGACCCACGCGTACCATTCGACTTCGGCCGTTCTGTGCCGGGTAATGCGCGGCGAGCTGACCGGATCACCGTCTTGGTACTCGTCCGGTTCGGTTTCGTTAAAGAGGACCCTCCAGTCCACTTTCAGGCCACTACAGTTGTACTTGATCGCACCCCAGGAAGCTAACAGCTTGAGCAAGACGTTCTTGATCTTGCCCGGCTCGGTGAGTTCCTTGAGTTGGTCATTGATAGTGGCATTAGTCACTCTCGCTGAATGGCTAATTGCTGCCATTGTAAATATCCTCCAACTTGCGTTGCTCTGTTGTTACTGCGTTACGTGCGGAGGGTCGTTCGGCAGGTGCGATTGGAGGGACCGCGTTTCTGGAGGATGGAAGGGTATGTTAAGGGAGCCGGACGGACGCCTTCCACGGGCGATACCCGTCCGAACTCCCGCGCACCAGCCGACCCTCCAGGATAGCGATTGGTGCGTTGTTTTCATTTCAATTCCCCGGCATTAGCTCGACTGGCCTCATCGGTCGCCCGCAGCGTAAAGGCGAGCGCCTGGACCGCTTCCATGTCCGCTGGCGGTTTGGCGACAGCGAGTTTGCTGGGCGTATCCGCAGCCGGTTCGGCGCGGTGTGTCGCGGCCGGCTTTGCGGTGCGGATCGGATTTCGAGCGGCAGCCTGTCTCAGTTGGAAGTTCTCCAGAGCCTGTTCCGCTAGATCCATGGGATCCAACTTGTTCCCGATGACGGCGCCGTGTGTGTCGTGGATGGCGTAGCGTTCTCCGAGTACGGCGGCCTCTTTCCAGAACGCCAACCCGTCCGGCGTGAAGTCTTCCGGGTGGGCCTTGCCATCCGCGTGTTGGGTTGGCTTGCCGCCCTTGTAGAGCCACGACTGATTGGCCTGCTCGAACGTCTGGGCCCGGTTGACGAACTGCTGTTCGACACGTTGCTGTTGGCTCTGCGCTTGCGTCTGCGTTTCGACCTTCTGGGTGATTTCGGCGGTAACGTCCTTGAGCAAGCCGGCTGGATTGTGCCGCATTTCGTGCCGCCAGCGAGCGTCATCCTCTTGGTATTGGCGGAGTTGTGCGATCTTGGCCGGGTCAGCGCCTTCACGAAGAGTGTTGGTTGCCGGATCAATTACCGCTTCTCGCATCAACAACATCTGGTCGAACGTGAGTGGCGGCTTTTCCTCTACCTGCGGTGGCGCGGGCTGCTGTTGCCCTTGCACTAAATTCGCCATTTGGCGGGCGTCCAAGCCGAGAGACTGCGCCACCTTGCCGAGTTCGGCGGATTCGTCGCGACGGCCTATCAAACGCGTCGCTTCGGCGAGGCTTGCCGCGAGCGCACTATCCGACTTGAATTCGCTGACTTTCAAGCCGTAGGTGTCGTGCATGTGAGCACGGAAGTCGCCGTCGTCGGGGGTCGCTTCAGAAGCGGCCTCTTCGGTGCCAGGTTCGTCGCCAGGCGGTTCTTCCTCCGGTTCGACGGCCGGGGGTAGCTCGACCGGCTCTGCCGGCTCTACGGCGGCTGGCTCGACGGCCGGAGTCTCTTCGCTCGGCGCGGAGGCCTCGGGGGGCGCGGCGTCGCTAGCTGCGAGCGCAGCGGAAATGTCGCTTGGGGAAGCGTCTTCTGGTCCTACAGACATATCACCACTCGGGTCTGGTATACCTGGAGGGCATACAACCGGCCGGTGACAAGCGATCCCTAGAGGGGATGTGGAAAGAGATGCTTATCTTGGGTGGAAATCGACCGCCGGAACGGTCAATCTATGCTCATTCTAATGGCGTCCGAGAATCCGTCAACCCCGATCCCAAGAAAACCAGGGCCACCCACCCACTGCGGACGGGGCTACCCCCTGCGCCCGCCACTGCTTAAATCCCACTTTTCGGCCAGATATAGGCGGTTCTTCGCCCATTGGGCCTGAGTCTCTGGGCTTGAACTTTGGTGGCCGATATGGCGGATTGGGGCGTCAACTTCAAAAACAGACGCTCCCGGGGTCGCCAAAACACTGCCTGCCGATGTGGCTATGCGGATTGAGAGGTCGCAATCCTCGCAGTAGCTACCATCAAATCCCAGATCAACGATACCCCCCGCTTTCGCTATGGTCTTGGCTTTGGCCATCCAACACCAGCCTTCCAGGTAGTTGAAGTATCCCGTCCTGTATTTTTTCTCCCGAGGCACCCGGTAACCAAGACCATCGGGGCCGATCATGCGCCAACTGGGCCCAACTTGAGCGTGCGGTCTTCGTTCCAGCGCATCCACCAGCGGCGTGATCCAGTCGCCCTCGATCACCACGTCGTCGTTCAGAACGGCAATTAGATCCTGTGGCGCGGGGTCAGCCAGCTTCCAACCCCAGTCGAGCGCTTTGGTATATCCGATCCGATACGGGAAGTAGACGTGCTTCACATTTCCCCAGATCATCTCCAGGGTTGCGATGACGGCGTCAAGGCGATCGCGATTGCCGCTCCGTGGGTCTTCGTTAGCGACCACAATGATTTCAACGTCAATGCCATCTGGGGCAGTAAACGTCTTGTGGCCCATGCACTGCTCAAAGCACTCGGCGCCACAGGTGGGGATTATGATTTTCAGCATGGCTTTTTCTCCGCCTATCGTTTGCTTCTGTGCCATTCCATGTGCGCCACCGGCCTCACCACCGGGTGGGGCTCGGTGGCTGTCGCAGCAGTTGCGCTTTGGAACGTGCGAATCAGCAATGCCATGTCGTCGTAGCTCACACACTCCGAGTCGCCTTCCTCGTGCGTGTTCGCACGCCGCTCAAAGTAAACTCGCAGACAGTCCAAGCATGGCTGATTTGGCGTACTTCGTCCACGGTAGTTCTTGTGGGTCTCGCAGCGGACGATCTCAGGTTTGGGCATTTATCTTCTCCTCTCGGGACTGCATCTCAATCTTTAGGCCACTTGAGCTGTACCCTGTTGTGTACGGAACCTCTACCAACTTCCCTCCCCAATGCGGTAAGGTTGCCTTCACAATCTGGCGAGATACAGACTGAACGCCTTCGCACCAATCGTCCCCGTGTAGCAAGTAAGCGGGGCGCAGTTCCAGCATGCTCGTCATGTAGTCGTCTTGGCACACGACTTTAGACACCCCACTCAATCCCATCGCAATAGCTTCCCTCGCAGAATAGTCGAACAATGGCGATGGTTTGTATTTCCGTATCGCCTCATCAGAAAGCAACCCAATCCATACGTTGCGCTCAAGTTTTGCAGCCTGCTGCAACATGTTCAAGTGCCCAGGATGCAATACATCTAGACACATCGGCACATAAGAAATCTCCTGCTTTGTTAAGAACTTGGATTTGTAGGCGCGATGCTCGCATGGCTGGTCGTACTGCGTGTCCGGAACATTCCAGTTTCCGTACAGTTCACTAAGAACTTCAGTGCTGGCCACTGGCACTTGAAACTCCCTGCCGTAGAACTTTGTTTTTCTCCATATGCCAAACACACCATCACCAAAGACGATACAAAACGGATCGCGGCTTCCATGAGTAGGGTTGTATCGATACGGCCCAAGTTTGGTGAATGTCGTCAGGTCGCCGTGCTCGCCATACTTACTGAACTTCACTGCGTACGCCCGACCATCCCAGTAACCAGCGTGGCGATGATCGATCACGTCAGGATTCATGCCACGTGTTCGCATTTCGTCGACAAGCGTACCAACGATAGGCTCGAAGTCCTCAGCCCTGGACCACAAGTCAATGTCCCTATCAATAGGGATAAAACGGCTTTCGCGAATCGCCCCCAATAGTGTCCCGGCACCAAGGCAGAAAGGTAAGCCTACGAAGTCGAGTACATCAGCCACATCGAACAACAACTTATGAGCGTTTACTTCGTTCATTAGTTTGCCCTCACGGTTTCTCTTCTAAGCATGATGTTGCCGATGCACGCCCGGCAACAATCATGCAGGGTGCGTGGGAATCCAGCCAGCAATTCCAGATACCCAACCTGTAACTTACAATGACTCTCTGGATAAGCGGCCAAGTCTAGCCCCAACTCATCGGCAACGGTGACCAGCATTGAGCACCCATAAACACGGCCGCCCAACAACGCCGGCCCTTCGCACCCACAACGTGCAGGCAACACACTCCTACCAGTAAGTGTCTTTGGGATCGGGTAGTGCCGCTGCCTCTGTGCTACATCAACAAGCGATCCATACCGCTTTTTCAATCTCGCGATAGACTCGGAGTTGTCTCCGTAATGCGAAATCCTTAGCGTTGACAACGAGTCCATTAGTGAGTCGGTAACCAGTTCAGAAGGATCGCCATTAGTGAACAGGTTTACTTGTTGCCCCAACCCAGACTCCCGTAATAACCGAACGCCTTCCTCAAGGTTCTCCCACAACAACGGTTCGCCGCCAGTAAGAATCAACGAGCGGTACGGCGCGTATCCAGAATCCTTCGTACACCCAATCCATTTCTCAATTGCTTCTAGCGATGCAACGTATCCATGATTCGAACGACGGAAGCCGCGCTGAGAACACTCGGGACAATCCCGAGTACACTTCGCAGTCACAAAAAAATTGAAGTGATTGTTGTAATGGTCAAGAATCGATGTTCGAGCCGTGAGAAAATTCCGTGGTGGTTGTGGGCGGCCTAGACGTAGATTTACCTGATTGCCACCAGGGGTACGATAATCTCGCGGCAAGTGTTCCACGTGCATCAGCGGGAATGTCCTTACCTCCGCGGTTTCTATACCGAATTCCCTTCGTCGCAAAGCAAGGATGTCGTCCTCGCCGCCATGCCCTGTTAGTCGCTCGTCCCAGCCACCGATCTTTAGCCAGTCGCTCACAGTCATTGCCACCCAGCTACCCGTGCCGCCCTCGCGAATTGGCAGTGATACCCACGCATCCCAATCAAAACTTCTGGCGGCCAGCTCGCTTATATTTCGGCACTTGGCCCACAAGGCCGTGCCGAGTTGTACGCCATGCTGCGTGTACGTGACCAATCCTGGCGGGACAAGCATGTCAACATCCGTGCAAACGATTGTCCGACACTTCGCGAACAATGAGACGATGCCCTTATTTCTAGCCCTTGATCGACTAAAGTCATCGACTTCTGTTACCATGCACAACTCAAAGGAACCGACGTCAGCCGCCTTGTGTAGCGTGTCCACAAAGAGACTCACTACTTTGTCGCACACGCCGACAGCAGCAACAACAATCCCTAGTGGTCTGTCGTCTTTCATAAGTTGTGCTTTCGTAAGATATACTGACGGTTAGCAGGACCGTTGTTCTGCGAGCTGATGCCGTTATCCAGATAATGGGCATCAAACATGACATCATCAATCAGAACGCCATCCACTCCAGCAATGACCATTGTCAACCAACAATCCCAGTCTATGTAACTCGTTAAGCTCTCGTCCCAGCCAGGAAATGTGGCCGCGCGGATAAGACTCATCACGCTGATAGAGTTTCTAACACGTAAGGCTTCCAGGGTGAACGGCCCTGCGCGGATGATCGTCCCGTCCGGCGTGTTACAATGTCCACCGGCATGAACGGTACGGTAATGTCCATAGGCCACACCGACGCAAGGCAACTCCTTAATCGCCGAATGTAACCTCTGTAATGTGCCTTCGTTCAAAACAATGTCATCGTCACAGAAAAACAAAAAAGGCTGGGTGGTTTTTCTCCAACCACGGTTGCGTTTCTCTGACGCACCGCCAGGGCCAGCCTCAATGATGATCTCACACGGGTCGTTCGGCACGATGCTTGGCATTACCCGCGAAAGGAAAAATGGCCGTCGCGACTCCTGGAGAGTTACAACCACGCTAATCGGCAAAGTGTTGTCCGCGATCATTGTCGATTCTTCTCCATGACTAGCCTCACCTTGTGATTGGCAGTACACCCACAACACAGTTCATAACACGCCGGCACGTAAGGTGCGAGCTTCTGTAAATAACCCGGCTCCACCTTGCACGTCAATACCGGATAGTCCTGCATGTTGAGTTTGCAATTGGCAATCACGGACGTTACGGCACAACATGCAAAAGCCCATCCTCCGTAAATCATCCAGCCAGTGGAACTACACGTTGCCGGCAATACCTCGTGATGCGAAAACAAGGCAGTCGGTGGGCCAATGTGGTGATTGCGACGATCAACAACATCCACCTTGTTGGGCCACAACCTCTTCAGCGCACGCAATTCCACCTCATTGAAGCCATGAAACGACAACCGTAATAAATCCACGTTGCTCATCAACGCCGACGTAAACCGTCTCGGTAGGGTGCCGTTGCTAAATATCTCAATTCGATCCGCGATCTTTGCTTCGCGCAGCCGAGCTACACCCTCTTCCAGGTGTTCCCACAATAACGGTTCTCCACCTGAAAGCGTTATTACCTTGAAATGATGATCCCCACTAGATTGAATGAATTCCCCCACTTCTCCCATACTCATCTGATAACCAGGAAACCTTTCCATCATTGTCCGACTTCCGCACCCCAAGCACGACCGGTTGCAATCCCAAGTAGGATTCAGCGTTATCCGGTTCATGGCGTCAGGTACGTTCATCATTGGCTATTCACCTTCTCCCAATCAATCAGTGGAGCAAGCCAATCGCTCTCGCAGTGTGTCGAGAACGCTGGTATCGACGAAGCTATCGTACGGCCCTGACGACCTTTAACCAACTCATTAAACGCTTCGTTGTCGTGTATCCAGTCCGGCACCTCGCTACAATGCGACTCCCATATCGACCGGTCTTCCCGTAATGTCTCTGCCTTCACTGCAAACGTGCATGTAGTCGACGGAGTCTCACGCCAGTGGCTGTGTTCGCCCAAGTGGAGACGGGTAGCACCGTCTGGAGGATATTTGTCCCGGTGATCGTAACCAGTCGCATAATGACCGTAGTTCTGGACCCCCTCTTCAAGCACTTCGACTACGCCTGGCCGGTGCAGGTAGTCGTCTTCAACAAGGTACAGATTGCCGTTGAGCGCGCACGCATAGTCGAGCATCCGTCGGAAGGCTCGGGCGCTGTGATTTTCGTTGATGAGGGTCATCGTAGGCGCAAGTCTAAACTGCTTGACAAACTCACATAGGTTACGGTTGAACGTCGAGTTTTCACCGTCGACGATGAAGTGGTACCTGTGTCCGCGGCCGAAGACGCGCAGTAGGTTAGACAGGCACGAACGCTTGGAAAACCAATCAGGTCGGGGCTTCTTGCCGTTGCCGGGGCTGGTCCTGTAGACTATTTGCACATCGACCTCGCAAGCTCAACGGCCGCGGGATTCGTTTTCACCATCCTGTACCCTGGCCACGCCGTCCGGCAGTTCATTACCAGCGGGTGGGTGAAGTCACGCGGCTGGTACAAAGCCAATGCCTCGGCCCGACGCGCAGCCTCGATCGCCGCCGGTCCACCCACCAGAGCAGCCGCGGCCACTTTCATCATCTCACGTCGGTTCATCGGTCACCTCGAACGTCACTTCGCACTACGCGGCGAACACTGTCGTCCCCGACTCCCTTCAGACCTGTCCCAT
>SDBS01002553.1_pt1 | contig 18160 bp, 16 predicted proteins | sample 2277091 | NCBI WGS metagenome assembly SDBS01 (sample SAMN10404972, study PRJNA504765) | marine sediment metagenome | isolation source: marine sediment core GS10_PC15, 163 cmbsf | place: Arctic Ocean: Southern Knipovich Ridge | collected 2010 | reverse complement strand
AGCGAGAACGGTATCCCTGGGTCAGGGGCCGGAGGGACAAAAGCAGTGCGGGCCGAATCACCCCTGGAGTGTCGCGAACTCCAGCCTATGATCTCGTGCGATTCCCTACGGGGCATCGGCCCGCACTGCTGTTTTCCCAAACAGGTAGCGTGAGGCTGTTGGTACGCAACAAGTTGTTTATTGCCCCCATGCGAAAGGAGGTGCGCGATGACACCCAGACCGTAGAGACCTCAGCACGGCGGCGGCGTGGCAGCGTCGACCTCAAGGCAGATTGCCCAGGGCTCTACGTAAGTCCGCGAGGTGAGTCGGAGGCACCTATTGAAGACTGCCATCCAAAGGGTAGGTGCGTTCGGCCCGCCGTGCTGTTTTTTACCGCCCAACAGAAAGGGAATCCCGATGTTCACAAAATACTTCTTGGCGTGCAAAGTACACCGCACGACCCTCTACGCCAATCTCGACCACGGTGGCGTGACGTGGAGTTGTCGCACGAAACGGTCTCCAAAGGAACCGCAAGCAGAGGGTGCAACGAAGATGCGTCGGGGAGAGGCGGAGCGTCTTCGGCGCAAATTGTCGGGCGGAGCGTTGTTTCTCGTAGAAGCCTAACCGCCCAACAGGGCACGAACTGAACCCACACGGAAAGGAAGTGAATGATGACTGCTGAATGGCAAGCACATTGCAAGGACCCTGAAGTCGCAAAGGGCTTAATCATACTGGCCGGGACGACGGGCTGGGAGAGATCGGAGCCAGGTGACGACTTCGCCTACCGATGGGTATACGCAAGGGACGCCAAGCTCCGTGGAAGCGTCGGCTCCTTCGCGGCTGACGTGGGAATGATCTCCATCTCCGAAGCCATCATCCGCATCATGGCCGGCCCGCCTGACGATGCGATTTACGCTGAGGATTGCGGCAACAAAGTCCAAGTCGAGTTCCGTAACGACGGCTCTGTCAGCATTGGCGGCAAGGTGTTTCCGCTTGAGACGTTAGAGCAGATTGCTCACCAGCTTGAACACGGCCCGATCCAACTGCGCGGACGCACTGTCCGATTCCTATGTGTAGAGGGTGATGACAATTACGCCGTCTCGTACTGCGGCATCAAAATCCTCCGCGACACTCTTGACGCCATCCTGAAACGAGCCAATGCAACGGCGAAGCCCAAACCCACACCCGAGCCGTCGCTTGAGCGGGAGTTCGCCGAGGCGGTGGCAGTAGGGCACATAGGGGCTTTTGCCGTGAAGCAAGGCTGGCCGCGAAATGGTCAGGGCGAAGCTCCTGTGGATTTGCGCATGTATGGCAAATTTATTGCAAAGAAGGTCCTGGAAGCCACCAAGCACTAACCCGGAGCCACTTTAGCCCTTGAATGGCAGAACGGTTTAACGGTACGGCTACCGACCGCCGAGGCGACAAAGGCCCCTTGACATGAATTCCGAATCAGCGTAGAATCAGGCCACGTACTGAGAACACGCCATGGTAACACACGCCCCCCTAGCCCGGTCGCTTGCGCGTTCTGCGCCCTGCGTGTTCTCCCGGGCGGGGGGGCTCCGTTTGCAGGAGAACACGCAAATGGGACGATCGAGAGCCGCATGTAGAGTACGATGGCGACATCTGATCCGCAGGAAGCCGCTTACCACTCCAGGCAAGCGCGACAAACGGCTGATGAGACTGGGGTTTGCCTCGTATCGGGATTACCTAAGAGGTGACCTCTGGAAGGCAATTCGCACCGCCAAATTGGACCTCACTCCAAAATGTGAGATATGCGACTCCAGCCTCGCGACCCAAGTACACCACCTTCGGTATTCCTGCAATTGCCTCAAAGGAACAGACCCTCTCCCTTTGGTGTCGGTGTGTCCTGAATGTCACAAGCGACTTGAATTCAATCGCGACGGGACCAAGCGGACCTATGCAGCCGTAGCCAAGCTGACTCGACGGTTTCTGATTAAACGTGGGCGATGGGAGCAGCACAAACACCCAAAGCGTCGCAAGGTTTCCGCCAGCGACATATAGCCCCCGGTGGCAGTGAGCGGGAATAGCAGGTGTTCGCCGGGCAATCGGCGAATCGAGCACACAATGGTTAGAGTGCCTTCGGGCCGCCAAGCTCGATCCCTGGGGAGGAAATCCGGTGACACCCCCTGATATGACATCTGCGAACATGCGGAGAAGAGACCTTATTAACTGGTCACCCGGCAAACCTTTGCGCCTATAACTATGGGGTGGATGAAGGTTGAATCAGTTGCGGATTGGCGGCAGGCTGGGATTGGTTACACTATCTCCCGCCTTAAGTCCTTTTTGCCAAAAAGAACCCCAGACACGGGGCTGTACTTCAAACCGCCAACCATTCCAAGGAGTTGAGAGAATGACTGGGAACATGCTGAATGACATTGCGAAGCGGGTTCGAGAGATTAACCTAGCGAATGGCTGGAACGTAACCGAGCCGACTGATTGGCAGGACCAGTACAAAGTGCCCGCGATTCTCGCCCTGATACATTCCGAGGTATCCGAAGCCCTTGAGGCGTTTCGGCACAACGACAAAGCTAACTTTGCCGAAGAGATGGCAGACGTTCTCATTCGCGTGCTGGACTGTTGCCCTGGGCTGAAAATTGACATTGATGCCGAAGTACAGGCGAAGCTACAACAGAACAGCGAGAGGGGGCACCGACACGGCGGAAAGCGGGTTTAATGAGCCAAGTATGTCAATTCCATGGAGTCGAAAGAATGACCACGCACGAAGCAAGCCGCGGAAGCGGCGGAGGGTGAATGATGAAAAACAGAACGCATTGTAACCAGCGAGACCACGACGGCTTCGATCTAGTTTGTGGTTATCCGCTGCCATGCCCTTGGCATACGGTAATAATCCATGCCGACAAAACGCCTCCGACAGTGGAAATCCCAACTACGGCACGAGGGACCCGGCGAACTGCACGGAAACTGCGAAAGATAGCACAAGCCGTCACAAAAGCGGCGGGAGGTGAAGGATGAGCAGTCTAGAGAAAGGAGAGAAGCCGTGAATCGTTACCGACTCCACCAAGGCAAACTTCGCAAGCACCCGGAAGGCGACTGGGTTCGGTACGACGCCCCCGATACCGTTGCCTTGCACGGCATAGACCTCGTGTACTGTCCAGAGTGCAACGAGTTATTTGAATTGGAGGAGTGCGAGTGCGCAGGCTTGGAAGCCGGGCTCATGTATTGTTCTTGCTGCGGTACGCACATTCTATCCGCCGATGTTCGCAAGCTACTTGCCGGGCAAGAGCTGCTTGCGGAGGCAGAGTCGCTATGTAAGGAGGAGGAATCCGATGGCTGATACAGAACAGCAAACCACCCAGGTGATAGAGTTTGTTCTTATCAAGGAGGTCTACCACATATTCCACACTACCGAGCGAACTCTGTGCGGTCGCAAGATCCCCAAGGGGCGTCGACGCCGCCTAGTGATCCCCGAGGGAGGTAGCTTGTGCGAGGACTGCATGGACAAGATCACCCCGGCACGGAGAAGGCGGCTTGTGCAACAGCCTGTTCTTCGCTTAACCCAACTGACGCCGTTGCCCAAGGCACCGCCGCGAGTGAAGCCGATACCCGGGCAAATGAGCTTCTACGACGAGGAGGGTGAGTAGATGGTTGGCAGAGAGAGCTTGCAAATTCTCCGAATCTACGAGGACAACGCCTCGTCGGCAACAGGATCAGCAACACGTTGCGAGTGCGACGACGGGTCGACGTGGCGCGAGCGCCAGCCGTTTGAGCCGCCAACCGTCGCCGTGAAGTGCGGCGATCGTATTTACCCCCAAGGGATACTGTCGTGACTACCTGCGTCCACCCCGCCACCCCCAAAGAACTCGCGGCAGCCAAGGCCGGTGAGCTGGAGATTTGGGTGCCGTTTGAGAAGTAGCCACCGCCTGATACTGTTATGATTGTATACGATGTAGATTGGGGTTGGCAGGGATTAGCTGAAGATGGATCGTTCGTCGATCCACCTGAGTATGCCGGCAGTTATGGATACTCATTTGCTCCTGTAATCCAGCCCGGTGACACGGTGGTGCTGGGCGAGGAATGGTGGGAACAGTTAGACGGAAAGCAAATGTTGAAATACCCCAGTACGAAATACCACGGTCTCGGTTGGCAAAAACAACCCGCCTCCGCCATGCCCGCCGAACTCGCCCGCTTCCGCTGCACCGCCGGCAAGTCGATACCGAATCAGAAGAAGCGGGATGGCGTGTGGGGGTGGGTCATTCAACTAACGCGAAAGGAAAATGAACATGAGTAATCCGTTTCCTCTCCCCCTGGCATTTGACTGCCCATACTGTGGACAACAGGCAATATCAGGAGGGTCAGATTCACTAAGCAACGAGCTGCTTCATTTCTCCCACACCATTAAGGAATGTAAAAAAGTAGGTCAAGTAATTTCCGTTATTCTGCACACGTCACATCAATTCGTAGTCAAGTGGAATAATGAAAAGAGTGAATGGCTGCACGCCGATGTCCGTTTTGGTAGCTCGAAAGTAATCGAACGAGTTGAATTGGGGGATGGTGGCAAAACACGCTGGCATTCTTGCGACGAATCTTAAAATGGCAAGTGGGGGTGGGTTGTAACATTAACTAAGGAAAAATGATAGTGGCGCAATTAAAACAAATCAATGACGCTGTAGATTGGCATCATACCTGGTCATGCGGATGCCGTGCTGTGTTCTTGGGTTCCTGCCTGCACCGTACGAGTCGCTTTGAGGCATGTTTGCAACACGACAAGCGACATCAATTCGACTTGCGGACGCGAATGCGAGAAGAGGCGAAGGAGGATTTGCGTATGGCTAAACTTGAACGAAAGGAGACGGACGGAGGAACGCTGACACCACCATAGAAGTCAGGGCGCAGCCTTAACGGCGGCTTCGTCGTAGAGTTCCTCCAGGGCACTCCGCTTGTGCCAGTAGCTTGGAGTGACGTGTCCGCCATCCTTCTCGAAATAGTCCTTCAGGAGTTTCTGGGCTTCCTTGAGGGAAACGCCCTCCGCCCTCATCGCCTTGAGGTATTCGAGGTTCTTGTCGCGAGTCTCGATAGATTCTTTGTATGTCTCGTCGCTTTTGTGTTTGTCGCGGTCTGGTTTGTGCGTAGCCTGGATAATGACGAGGGCGCGCTTCTCTCGATGACGCTTCCTGAATTCGCCCAGTTGTTTGGGGGTGAGGAACTCGTGGTATCCCAGGGGTTCCCCTCGCCACGACATCCTTTTAAGATCACTCTTGAACTGCTCGCTTCGTTCCTCTGCATTGCCAGACTTCCACCACTCATAGGAACCATACTCGCTTTCCATCTCTTTGTCTGGGTACGTGGTCGCCGTCATTAGTCCCACAGACTTAGTGACGGCATCGAACCCGTCCATCTCGCCAGCCAGGAATCCAATGAGATTCTGCATCTGGATCGGCGATGTGCCCTTCCCTTGGCTGATTAAAAAGCTCGGCATTTGACTGTATTCCAATGCCCCCCTATTACCCCACGAAACAGTTTGCCCGGCCAGTTGACCACCCTTCGGATCACCCTCCTCGTAGGTAGAGCCGTCGCTTCTCTTTCCGCTCCTCTCGTATGTGCCCTTGTCGTCGATTCCAAGTAGCTCGGAGAACGTCGTAAACCCACGCCCCGCCCAGTCCGTACCGGTCAATGCCTCCAGTACGAAACCTCCCAGGACACTTGACTTGTGCTTGGCGGATTTGACCGGATGCGCAATGAACTTGACCGGATCGCGAAAGTGGCCCAGGACCGAAAAGTATTTACGCTGGCCTCTCCCTATCTTGAATCCAGCGGCCTTTGCCAGGGGTGTTACGTCTACGTCCAACCAACGCAAGTTGCCTTCCCTCCACTGGCGACGGTACATTGACCAGAAGTCCTCTTCATCGTCCATGAGTGCCATGAGCAACTGCCATATGACGGTCATTCCTCCAGCGCGAAGGAAGACTCTCCCCCACATTTGTCGGTATGCGGCCCCTTCTTCTCCGCTCTTAATCATCTTGACCATAGATCGCACATTCGATTCGGTCCAATCAGGGGCGAGTGCCGCTAGCCTGAAGATGTGCTGACCGGTCGGATTCCGCCGCATCCTCTGGAGGTTAAGCCCCCCGAAGTCATCGTTCAGCATTTCAGCAGCAATGCGAGCCAGTTCCTTCCTAGTGACTTTGCCACTCTCCAGCTTCTTCTTATTGCGTTGGAGTAGCCGTTGGAATTCGTGCAGCGCACCCATGACCTTGAGCCTAGCGCCCATCTTGCGGAAGAGGAAGTGAATTTGCTGGTCCCGTAATGCGAGCAGCGCGTTCTTTAACTCGGCGGCGACTGGAATCCTGTCGATCACCTTGCCGATCAGGGTCTTCTCTTTGATTGCCCGTTCGTCAAAATCCTGTATCGTTCCAATGGTCAGGCCGGCTCTCACTAGCTCCCGTGTCATTCCTTCATAGTTTAGGATGGCACGCTTGCCTTCCCTGTACGCCTTTAGTGGTCTGAAGCCCTCGATCCCGTGCGTTCCGAAAACATACGACCGCAGGAATGCTTGGTGATGAAACAGTGACAGGGAAAGTAGCATCTGCTTGAAGATTGCGTTCCACTTGGTAATCAATCCAGTCCCCGGCAGCTTCGATTTGCCAAGGATGTTATTAAGTGACGTGGCGGCGTATTTTGGTGCGTAAAGGGGCACTTCTTGTAGGATATTGCCATCCTCGGTGATGAACGTGCCCCTGCCGTACACTTTTCCCTCCTCGGCCTTCCCGATCCACTGCCAATTCTTAAAGTTGGGATGCTCAATAATTTTCCAGTCGCCCTCCTCCTTCTTGTTCGATAGTAATCCCTCACTGACGGCAGCTTTAATCATTCTCCGATCGTGAATCGCCTGGGAAATCTGCTTTGCCGCAATCTGTTGCGCAGCAATCGCCCTGGTGATCTGAAGTTCTTTGCCAAGTGACCACCCATGCAGGATAGACTCCAGTGCCCGAGCCTTGGCTCGGACCGTAGTAGTCCCAAACTTTCCGTGGGCATCGGCCTGCATCTTGCCCGGCTCTTGCTTCCATAGCCTAGCCGAGTAGTTGTCTCGTACGTTCTTTAGAACTTCTGCCTCCAACGCTTCTTCGCCCTGCGCCTTGTTCTCTTTGATGATCTTGTCGGCCAGCGCCTGAACGGCTGGCGGGAGGGATTGCGAACTGGCAAACAGGTTCTTCTGCGCATCGGACAGATTGTCCCCATACTTTGCCATCTGTTCGGCTGGCGTTCCGAACCCCTGTTGTTCGGCGTCCTTGAGGTCGATATACATGTGCATTGCCGCATCCATTGCCCGCTCTCGCTGATGCGGATTGCCCTTGAGTGCCTCGCCTAACGTCTCACTGACGGAGCGTTTGCCAATGATCTGCCGCAGTTCGTCCTGGTGTCGCGCGGCCCTTGAGTCTGCGTCCTGCTCTGAGTCCTGACGATCTGCCAGCCAGTCGTCGATGAGAGTATCGGTCGCCTTTTTTGCCTGCTTGCCCAGCACTTTCTCGACTGAGGTCACGTCCTTGATTCCCGCCTGCCGGGCCGCCGCCTCCAGGTACGGAGCACTGGTCCGCACACCCTGTTCGCCGAACGATTCAACAGCAAATGAGACGAGTTGATCGAATGAAGCTATGCCGTAATCAATGGCGGCCAGCGTCATGTCCACGGCGTCCTTCACCTTGGACGCATCGAGTCCCAGTGGGGCCTTGGTTGGGTCGATAAACCGTCGCCCGGCCTCCATGAACCGCTTCCTGGCCGCTTCCTTATTCTCTGCGGCTCTCACACTTCGCTTCGGCTTCTGGCGCTTGGCCAGTTCCGCGGCAATTGCGGCTGCCATATCTTCCGTTCCCGCTTCCTTCGCCGGAACCGCCCCCTCCTGGCCTTTCCGTCCGCGGCGTTTCTGGGGTGCTTTCGCCTGTGGTTTCGGGGCTTCGGAAACGAGGTCTGGGTAGTCGGCGAGGACTTCGGGAGGAACGGGCTTGCCGGCGGCCAATGCGGCCACAATAGACTCCCTGTGCCGCCTTTCCCTTCGCGGTTGTGCATCATCCCACGATGCCTGCTCCTCTTTGCGAGATGCTTCGAGATTACCCAGGGCTTCCCATGCGGCCTTGTTGTCTGCTATGGCAGCGTGCGCTTCCTTTCCTGGCTTCTGTTTGTCGAGCCTATCAACGGCTTGTCGTGCCTTGGCAATCGCGGCGTCCAGGTGTGCGATCACTTCGGGTTGCGGATGCAGTTCCTCCGCCGTCATCTGCCATGGTTCTTTGGCTACCGCTTCCGTGGCTGCTGGGGAAACGGGCGGGGCGGCTTCGGGCACTTGCCATGTTTCCGGCTTGCCCTTGACTGTTGGATCGGCGACGTCGTTTCCAGCCGAATCACGCAACTTGTCCCCCATTATGCTGGAATCATAGCCGTGATCCAGAAGCCACTGAAGCCTTTCGGCCTTGCGGGGAGACATGACGTAGCCGGATTCACGATTCGTCCATTTTCCCTTGAGAAATCCAGCAAGTCGCGAGCTTGGGCCCTTGAAGCCCTGCCTGCTGTCAAGCGGTTTAGCGAGCTTCTGTCCCTTGGCATAGAGGGCATTGCTGACAGTAATGGCTTCAGGTGCCGCTTCTGGCTCCTGTGCGGCCTCCTGCTGCGACCGAACTCGCTCCAACGCCTCGATCGTCTGTTTGGTCGTCAGTTCGCCACCCTGGTAGGCTTCCTTGACCGCCGCTTCATCCTTGAATCGTGTGAGGTCCGGGGCGGTTTCCTTCCTACCTTTGCTCTTGCGGGGGCGCTGCTTCAGAATCGACTCAATGTCCCTCGCGGCCCCCTCCCGTTCGTGGTACACATCCCGCCACAACTCGTTTGGCGTCAGGCCGTGCTTCCGGGCGATCTTCGCCACGGCCCGCATGGCCTCTCGCTCGCCAGTGACGGTTGACGTATCGATCCCCTGAATAGCCTCCGTGGCTTCCTGTGCGACCCCTGGAAGCGTTTCCGGGGCCTTGGGCGTCTCGGGGGCCTCGGAAGGCGCCGGGGCCTCTGGCTTCGCTTGTCGCCGCTTCTGAATGACCCGGTATGCCTCTGGATGGCCATACGTTTTGTCTGGCGATTCCGCGATCATTTCCTGGTCAGAGACGAATTCGCCTTGATAGGACCAGCCGCTTTCGGCAACATCCTCAGGGCCATACTTCTCTTGGTGGGGTAGTATCTCCAAATGGTGCCGAGGCGCAGTTAGAATCGTTCCGTCCTTCATCTTGAGAGATGGACGGGCATAGACGCGGCTGAATTCCTCTTCTGTCATCTCAAGCACAGCCTTCGGGGCCTCTACGGGCGGCGTGGGGGCTGTGGGCACTTCCCGTGCTTCAACGCCTTCGCCCTCTGCTTCCGGGCCTGCTTCGTCCGGCCTCTGCGCAGGTACGTCGTCGCCGCGACCCGCTGGGCGTCCTCTTCCGACTTTCCTTGCTGCTTTAACGCTGTCTTGATCCGTAGGTACTGGGCGGTCATCTTGAGTCTCCTGTTTCAGCCGGTCGCGGTTCTGTTCATACCACTGCCGGCGAGTTCTGCGATTCTTTTGGGCCTCAGCCGGCATGTCCAGTATCTTGCCTTGCTCGACGGTGGGAGCGCCGATCTTCTGAATGCTGTCCTCCACCTGGGCGAGATCCGATTGAGTGCCGGCTGCTTGGGTTAGTTCTCTTTGCTCCCGCACTATCTCTTCCATCTGCTCTTGCGTGGGTGCCTTTCCTTCTTTAAGTCGTTCCTGGGCTTCGTTGTTCGCGCGCTCCTTCAGTTGTTTTTTGAGTAGCACACCTTGAATGACGCGCGGCGATTCCATCGCCCCCATAGTAAGAAAGGTTTGAAACGCCGTGTCGCCCCAGGTTTGCGAAAGGCCACCCCAGCTAAACTCTCCGAGTCCGGTGTAGATACTGTTGGCGTAGTGGCCGGTTTCGGTGATGAGTTCCTCGACCTCTTCTTCCGCCAGCATGATGCCCGCCCTCTTCAGGGATTCCTTTAGCCCCGCCTTAATGGGCTCCATGCCTCCTTTCGCAAAAAACTTCTCGAAACCGCCGAAGCCAGAGGCTTGTGCGATAATCGCCGGGAGTGCTTCGATCGCGGCAGAGCGAATGACGTAGTTTCGCAACTCAGCGCCATTCAGGTCGGCGTCTCGCCCTTCGGTGAGTGCTTGATTGGCTTCCATGCCGGCGGCCATAAGGACTGCGCCGTACGGGCCGGCGGCCATGCCGCCAATGATCGAGGTTGGCAGGGATTCGCCCACGCCACGCAAGCCACGTTTAATGAACGCCGGGGTGATACCCTCTTCGTCACGTTCGGCCGCGGCTGCACGGTAGGCATCGCCGGCGCGGTTAAGTTCGTCCGCCTTCTTGTCAAACCACTCTTCCGTTCCCGGGGGAACTTGGGTCAGCGCTCCCAGAATAGTGGCGGCCGCGGGAAACATGGCCCCGGCTACGCTGGCAGCAAGGTCGGTGGCGGCGCGCCCGCCGAACGATGTCGGCGCGGCTTTGGCCAGGCCGGCGGCTTCTCGGGATATCAGTGATCCCCAGTTGGCTATGAAGGCCGCCTCGGTGGCCGCGATATCGGGAGACAGAGACCCAAGACCTGGAATCGACGGGCTTTCGATGTGCTCGCGGGCGATGTCCTTACGGGCTTCGGCTTCGTTCTGCCGCTGCCTTTCGGGCGACTGAATCGGCTGCGGTGCTTCCGTCAGGGCGGCGGGTTGCTGCTGAATCGGCTGCTCCAGCGCGGGGTCGAATGGTGCCTCGGCATCGTGGCCCTGCTGCTCCAGTACGGCGTCAATGCGGGTGCGCAGGTCTGCCTTCTCCTGGCCTGCCAGGACGGCATCGATGCGGGTTTGTAGATCGGTATCGGGCATTGACTGCTTACCTGGCTTGCTGTAGTTCCAGTAATTCTTCGGGGGTTAGTTTCGCCCCTCCCTCGGCTTTCTCCAGTAGCGACTCGATGCGTTCCAGGTCGGCCTGCCCCTGCTCGAACTCCTCGAGAGTTTGGCCGCCTTGCGGTCTCTTGTCGCGTTCTCTTCTCAGCCCCTCCTGCCGAATTCCCTCTGCCATAAGTGCCGGGTCTTTCAGTTCCCGGGCTCGCCTATTCCGAAAACCGAGGTCTACTTGTTCTTGCGTGGGGTCAACTATTTCAGACTCGCCCGGCACACCGGTCGGCACAGTTCGCTGGGGCTCGGCCGCGGTCGCAGCCGCCTTCTGCTGCTTCTTCAGATCCCTTATCTGTACTTTAAGGGGCAGAATCTGGCTGTCGATAGATTCTATGTTGACGAACTTGTCGCCTTTCTCATTTGTTATCAATGTCTTATGGGCGTCGCGTCGCTCTTTTTGTAACACCGCCAGCTTCGTTTCCGCCTTTTCGATGTCCGCCTTGAGCGTCTCGGCTTCTTTCGCGACCCGCTCTGCTTCTTTCTCGGCCTGCTCCTCGGCCTTTGCGGCCTGCTCCTCGGCCCTCTCTGCGGCCTTCTCTTCCGGGGATTCAAAGCCGGTAATCACCTTCCACTCGCCACTCTTCTTGTCGCGCTGGACCCGATTGCCACCTACGACTATGGTATCAGTCTCCCACTGCTCTTCCTCCGTCGGTGGCTCCGTGATCCTTGAGCGAAGGTCATCCAGTTTTGCGTATTGCTCCGCCAATGCTGCTTCTCGAACTTCTTCATTGATATTCTTCGCCTGCAAAATTGACTGTATTGTGCGATGCGATTCCTCGATCAACTTCGTGTCTTCAGGGGAGTACCTTTCTTCTGCGATGCTTTTCCGGTCCTGTGCTGTTCCTGCTGTGCGTGCCTCTCTTGTCCTTTCGGCGGCCTCCCCCTCCAGTCCGCGCTTGCGTTTAAGATCCGCCACCCCTTGTTCGCGTTCAAATTCAAGATCGGCCTCCTCTTGGTCCAGTTTCCACTGGGGCGTGAATTGGGGCTGCCATTGACCGGGAATGGGTTCCCCTAATCGCGACTTGCGGCCGCGCGCCTGAAGCGCGGCCTTGTGTTGCACGGGGTCAGAGAGGGCAAGCGGGGAATCGGCGGCCAGAGGGTCAATTAACCTTCCGCCTCCCCCGGCTCCACCTCCGCCACGCCTTCCCCTGCCCAGTCCGTATCGCCCATAGGCTCCGGCCATGCGCTGCTGCATTACCTGTTGGTGGCGACGGTTCTGCATCATCATGTCCATGGCGTATTTCTGACCCCGGCGACTTCGCGCCGCCTGGCCAGCCGCGAATGCGCCGATGAGTCCGGCGCCTGCTTGGTGTTCAAATCGAATGGCCATGTGGTTTATCTCCTTTACGATCCCGCCGCCCATTCACCTTTGCTGGGGGACTTATTCAATGGTCATGTGCCCGATCATACTGAGGACAATCCGTGAAGTCGGTACTGATCTCGGCTTCGTTGCTTCCGACCGTGGCCGTCAATCCTGCGCCGCAGTCGATCGTCCAGGCAAGGCCCTGGAAGACGTTGTCGTGCTCAATGGCAATTCGCGGCTTGGCATTGATGATCCGCCAGTTGCCGCTGTGAAAATCCAGGGCGACCTCCACTCGCATTCCGCTGTCGATCTGGGGGCCGCACCAATTGAACGCATCCACGTCGATTCCGCTGTCCTCCATGGCCACCGGGTTTGCATCGAAATCAAACCACCACAGTCTGACTGTGCCCTGGGCGTCCTCCGCGATATTTGCGCTTGCTACACCTGGCATGACTTCATTGGCATTCAGCACTACCAGTTCCCACCGTTGTCGCTTCAGTTGCCAGCGGGCATAGCCCAGCGTGCCGCCGTACCCACTACCGCCTGCTCGACCAACACCGAAGATATGGGCCTGGTCGACCGCCAGGTCATCCTCTGTCGGGATGTACAGCAGGATCTTCGTCTCCTCGGGGTCGTCCACCAGGAAGGCACTCGCCGTGATATCCCCCCCCACCTTGAGATCCCCGGGCTCGTAGGTGGCCGACAGCTCAATTCTGTGCAACGTGGGGCCGTCGTCCACCAGGAGCCACGCTACGGGGTTGCCGCCAGTGTCGTAGAGAATCTCCACCTCTTCGTCCAAGTCCTCGGGATGGCCCTGTGTCGTTTCCGCCACGCCTGGCGTCTCCCCGAGCCGGGTCACCGGAATCATGGCCGCGAAGACTTGCCCTACGATATACGTCCCTGCGGCACGCCGGCTGTACGGCTTTCCGACCGGAATGCCTGGCTTGTCGTCGTCGGTGGGGTTGCCGTCCTCGTCCTCTTCGTAGTCGGTGAACTTCCCGGTGCGCGGATCAAACCCCCGGCAGATCACGTAGTCGTCCCGGGTATCTTTCCCCGCAATCTGCACCATTGCACACCAGGGAAATCTCCCCGTTGTGCGCAAGTCGGCGTGCTCCCCCGTAATCGGGCTGAACGGGGGCGGTATTCCGAATCCAGGCGTCGGTCTGCGGCGTTTGAGAAAAGCCACGGCGCACCTCCTATGACGGAGAGGTCTTACAGTACATCACAGAGTAAATGCGCCCAACTAATGCCACCAATGACTGCCGTGCCGGTGGCTCCGTCATTCGTCGCAATCGTGATCTTCACGTCCAGAATGTCGCCAGCCGCCAAGTTTGTTGCCGTCAGCGCAAAATCCTTCGCTGCGAAGGTCGCACTCGCGATGCTCAATGCCGCCCCGGTATACAAGTCAGACCCAATGGCATCATCGGGATCATCCTCCTGCTCGAACACGAGGCAGTCAAGCGTGCCGGTAGTATCGGGCGCGGTTGTGATGTAGCCGGCCATGAACCGCAAGGTAACGGAACTGGCTGCGACGTAGTTCCACGGCAACTGCACCAGGACGCGGGCTGAGTTATTCGTGGCCCCCGCGGCCTTGAGATCCTCCGTCTGAAGCGAGGGCGTATTGGTTCCGTGGGTTCCCTCCACAATGCCCAGGTCATCGGTCGCACCGGCAGTCGGCAGTAATGCGGCCATGTTATCGAAGACCCGAAACGACGTAAGCGGAATCGGAAATGGTTGCAATTCCGCTTGGGACAGAATGTCTGCCTTTGCCATTGCGGGGCTGATTTTCCCCGTAAGGCGAATGTTGCCGGCAACAATGATGTCGCCGGGAAATGTAGTTGGATTTGGCATGATTCGTTTCTCCTGAAGTTAGGGTTATTGACAGTACAGCTTGTCGCAAGTCCTTATGTGGCCTAGGGTTGGATCCAACCTCCAGCACTATCCGCGAGCCCAGCGATCATCGAACTCATTTCGTTCCACTTTGGCCCTATATCCTCTCTGCGTTCCACAAAGGCGTACAGCCCTATCAGGAGATTATTGCGAGTATCTAATTGGTACGCCATAAGCCGCTGGTTCTCCGCCGTAACGTCCCTGCCGCCTTGAAGCCGGGCGACGTACTCGTTCATCTTCTCCACAATCGCCTTGTGCTGGTGGTCGGCCAGCGTGGAAGCATTCTGCATCGTCAGTGACGCATACTGTGTCTTCCCGGCCAGAATTCCCTTGACGGCATCCTGAAGTTGGCCCAGCAGGGTACTGCGCACGGCCACGGCCGCCCGGGACACATCCTGTTCTGCCCCATGTTTCTTGTCGTACCACGCAAGGTACTGAGTCGCTATTTGCGACAACTGCTCGAATAGCTTGTCCCGACTAACGGCAGTCCACCGAATCAACTCCTGCAATTGCCCGTAGACCCGGTGCTGATTCTCGAACTTTTCGCGGTTGAGCTTATCGTTTAGGGCCTGAATCTGCTCGTCCCTGTCCCTGGTGTTGCGAGCCCTGACGTCCACCCCAACCGCCCCGGAATACAGGCCGCGACCCGCGAGGTCTTGGATCTGCGTGGAGAGCGAAGCGACGAACTGTTCGTTGATCCGCGCCAGTTCCGTGGCCCCAAGATCATCCAGAAATCCCGTAGCCACAAGCTCATGGGCAATGTGGGACTCGTCCGCCCTTGTCAGCAACTCCAGCACTTCCGCAAGGTGCGCCAAGTAATCGGAGTCAAGTGCCGACAGCTTTGCCGCGAAGTCCGTCACAAAAGTCGACAGATAGCCCGACTGGTCCGCCAGCAGCGTTTCGATGGTCTCTGCCGTGGCGTCGGCGTTGGTCTCCAAATCCACGAGTTTTGCCAGCATCGCCGCGAGTTCTTCCTTTACTATTTCTGCCTCTATGCCAAGCGCGGCTTGGTTCGCGTCACTCAGCGAATGGATGTCGTTCATGTAGTCGCTAAGGTCACCGACGTACACGCCCATCGCCGTGTTCTGTTCCAGTATTTGCGCGTCGAAATGGTCTTGGCTACTGGAAACCATGCTCGTCCAGGCGGCAACGATCTGGTTGTAGCGAAATTGATTCACGCCGCGGGCCTCATTCGCCGCGATGGTGTACGAATTGCAAAGACTCAGAAGCACTTGCCACGGCTGCATTCCCTGCTTGCCCAGCTCGTAGGTATACGTGGAGGGCGTTGTGCTGGTGTCTTCGGCAACATTCGTGATCTCCCAGCCCTGCGCGACCAGCCAGCCCATGACCACCTCGGGCACGCCGGAAACGCTCTGTGAGGTCCACCACACGCTGAGGTACGGATTTATAACGCGCGGCAGGTCGATATTGCCTTGCCCCGGGCCTTGTGGCGGTACAACAGCTATGTCGGCCATATTACCTCCTCCATTCTCCGGCAGGTTCTATGCCGAGCGTCACTCCCTCGTAAGCCCAGTCGCCAGCACTGTAAAGCCAGAGGACAGCCCACATAGCGGAAGTGCGGGGCCTTTCCGTCAGTGACCGGCCGGCCGACCACGAGCCGCTTCCCCGCACGTAGCTCGAATAGCTCTCGCTCGCCAGGGCTGCCGTGATAGCGAGCTTCCCATTGGCCGCAGCTTCTTCGGCCGTCTCCCCGGGCACGATGCGCCAATTCACCGTAACGCTTTCCGAAGCGGTCATTCCGTGCAACACCTGAATCAAGCCAAGTCCGTCCTGGCTCCCCAGCTTCAGGGGACCGATCAGTACGTGGGAATTCGCGTGCGACGTGTCGAAAGGCCAGAACTGGTCTCGCGCCGTGTCGTAGAACCAATCGAGCCCCGTCTTGTGGACGTACACCCCTCGATCCGAGTGCTGATAGGTGAGCTTGCAACTCGCATCACTCACCCCGGTCAAGTCCTCGGGAATCTTGTCCTCCGAAAGAGGCTTGAGCCCGCTTCCGTCTGCTCCCACGGAGTACAACCCGCGCGTGGAAAGGAAGTACGCTGTGTCGTGGTTCATGCACCATGCGTTCGCGCCGATGATTCCCACCTCGTCGGAAATCCTGCGTCGGGAGCCGCTCAGGGGATCGCCCTGCTGGACCCAGGTCTCGCTTGCCGTGAACCCCAGTAGGAATTGATCCTTGTGCGGAATGAGCGCCACCACGTCCGCGCCCTGCTCTCCGGCCTCCGAGAACTGAAACAGGGCGGGACGAAGCATGTCGGATACGTCGGCGCTCATGGTGGTACTCGTACTGCCCATGCGAGAAGCCGTCACCGCCCGGCCGGAGAAGCTCAGAATCCGGTCCCGGTAGACAATGGACCCCGGCCGTGAGCCGGCCGAGATGCCGGTGAAGCTCCCGCCGCGCAACCTGTTGGTCAGACTGTCCTCCAGTCTTACGTTCATTGCGTAGGGGGTGCCATATTCCTCCTGCCGGCCAGTCTGCCTCAAGCCGAATCGCCGCACTACCCCCAATCGAGGGAACCGCAAATCGAGCATTTTACGCGGCATGGGCTTGCCCCCCAGCGCAACTTCTGGTAAAATGACACGGCCCAAACCGGAGATTGCGACTCCGGTTCGGGCCTTCCCACCGTCCAAACCTAATATGGAGGTTCGTCTGATGGGCACAGCCAATTCTACCCGTCGCGGCAATCGCTTTGTAGACTTGACCGGGCGACGATTCGGTCAATGGACCGTTCTGGCAGAAGCGAAGAAGAGGGGTCGCGCGTGCTACTGGCTCTGTCGTTGCGCATGCGGGAAAGTGAGTGAAGTCGCTGGCAGTGCGCTCCGAGCAAACCGAAGCCGCTGCTGCACGAGCTGTCGCGTCACAACGCACGGCAAAAGTACCACCCCCGAATACACCGCCTGGCGTGCGATGCTTGGCCGTTGCCGTCGCGAGTCTTCTGATTGTTACCATAACTATGGAGGGCGTGGCATCACGGTATGCGATACCTGGACCTCGTTTGCGATCTTCTATCGCGACATGGGCCCCAGGCCGTCCCCTAAACATACGCTTGAACGCACCGACAACTCTCTCGGGTACTCGAAGGACAACTGCAAGTGGGCCACTCGGGCAGAACAACTTCGCAACACTCGCCGCAATCGCGTCGTAACCTTTAATGGCGTTACGCGATGCGTCGCTGATTGGGCCAATCAGCTTGGAATGCACTACGGGACTCTCCGCAACCGCCTCACGCGAGGCTGGACCATCGGGGAGGCACTGACAACTCCGCCCGGCGCGAAGCGTAAGCAACGCGCCTGAAGCGGAGTTCTGAAGTTCAATCGTCTTGCGAGGCATGGTCTACTTGCCCCAAAGTTCGAGCATGAACTTACCGGCCCCGTAGGTCCCAGCACTGCCGGTCCCGCCTGACAGGTACAGGTAATAGCTAGCCGTGATTGCCGAGTCGATATAGCCAATGCTGCCTGTGGTTTGCGCCCCACCGTTGATAAGCTGGGCGTAATTAGTTAGGGCTGTAACATCGGCATCCTCGACACCGGTGCTGACACTGGCCATACTGAGGTCGATGTCGGTGTCACCCCCGGTTGGCGTTTCCAGGCAAGTCATCTTACCGGCAAAAACCGCACCGTTTACGGACGCGTGGATCAGCGTGAAGTAAGCGTTAGCTTCGCCGGTATCACCAATGATGGCGTTGGCAGCGCCACCGCAGTCCTGCCCCGTCAGATCGAGCAAGATAGTCGTCTTCCAGATTGAACCTTCCCGCACGACACTTGTGACGAGCGTTTCGCCGTCACCAAAGCCAGCCCCCGCGGCGTTTGCCGTGCCGCCGCTCTGGATTAACCAGCCCGTCACATCCAACGTCGTGATTGTCGCCGTCACGGCGGTGAGTTGATCCACCGTCAAGTCTTCCACGGCGGCATTCGTGCCTTCCTGGGCCAGCACTCGCCAGTAGAAGGTGCCGCGGATGTCGATTGAGATGAACGTCACGAAGTTCGTAGGAGTACCGAACGTGATGCTGGTGTCGCCATCG
>SDBS01002551.1_pt1 | contig 18164 bp, 13 predicted proteins | sample 2277091 | NCBI WGS metagenome assembly SDBS01 (sample SAMN10404972, study PRJNA504765) | marine sediment metagenome | isolation source: marine sediment core GS10_PC15, 163 cmbsf | place: Arctic Ocean: Southern Knipovich Ridge | collected 2010 | reverse complement strand
CGCCGACGGTCACTCGGTCTGGGTCAACAGCTATGTCATCCGCGAATCCGGTGTCACCAAGGACACGCCGGATCCGCCCAACGGCACCATCATGCGCGATCCCGAGACCGGAGAGCCCACCGGCATCTTCAAGGAAGGGGCCTCCCGTCTGCTGAAGATCACCTCTTCCGTGAAGCTGACCGAGGAGGAGAGGGATGAGAGGTCGGACAGGGCCCTGGAGCTGGCGCTCAAGGCCGCCCGGGAGACGGGAGTGACCAGCATCCAGCAGCTCAACGGCGGGTTCGAACGGTTCATGCGCTTCAAGAACGAAGGCCGGCTGACCACACGCGCCACCATCAACATGTCCCTCCCGCGCAACGACGAGGGACTCGCCCGGCTGGAAGAGCTGAGGCAGGAATACCCCCAGAGCGACAACTGGATCCGCTTCGGCTATCTCAAGATCTTCATCGACGGCACCCTGGGATCGGGAACGGCCCTCATGTTCGAGCCCTTCGAAGACGACCCCGGCACGAGCGGCCTGCCCATGATGCCGTACGAGGAATTCGAGGGCCGCATCGTGGCCGCCGATGCGCATGGTTTCCAGACCGGTACCCACGCCATCGGCACCAAGGGCAACAACTTCGTGTTGAACGCCGTGGAAAAGGCCCAACAGGTGAACGGCAAGCGCGATGCCCGCCACCGCTCCGAGCACGCCCAGATCCTTATCGACGAGGACATCCCACGCTTCGCCGCACTCGGTGTGATCGCCTCCATGCAGCCCACCCACTGCATCACGGACAAACGGTTCGCTGAGAAACGCATCGGCCTGGAGCGCTGCCGCGGCGCTTATGCCTGGCGTCGCCTCCTGAATGCCGGCGCCAAGATCGCCTTCGGGACCGATTGGCCGGTCGAGCCCATCGATCCGCTGGAAGGGCTCTACGGGGCCGTGACCCGCAAGGACCGGGCCGGTGAAGAGGGCGAGGGCTGGTTCCCGGACCAGAAACTCACCATGGAGGAAGCCATCGAGCTCTACACGCTGGGTGCTGCCTATGCCGAGTTCATGGAGGACCGCAAGGGCAAACTCAAGGAAGGCTACCTGGCCGACATGGTCATCTTCAACCAGGATCTGATGACCATCCCGCACGACCAGATCATGAAATCCAAGGTGGACATCACCATCGTGGGTGGCAAAGTCGTCTTCCAGCGCTAGAACTCGAACTCGAGGCCGAGGATGGGGAGGAGTCCCCACTGGTTCTCGGTGTCCGGCCGGTTCTCCAGGGTGTTCCAGAAAACAAAGGCCACGTTCTTCCGGTTGTACACGTTCCAGACACTGAAGTACAGGGTCAGGTTGGAGCCTCCGAAATGGAACCTCTTGTCCGCCCTCAGGTTCAGCGAGTGGTAGGGCTCAAGCCTCTCCCCGTTGATCCGATTCAGGTCGAAGATGCCGCTGTTAGCCTCCTCAGACGCCTCCAAATCAAAGGGGGTGTAGGGCACGGCTCCAGCGTAGTTCCACTTGCAGCTGAACTCCCAAAAACGGCCGGGCCGGTAGCCTCCCTCGACAGAGACGATGAACTTGTTGTCATAGACACGGGGCCGCCACTCTCCTCCCTGATCCTGGTACAAGGTACGGAAATACGAGGCGCTGACCAGGCCATACAGCCTTTCCGCCAGCTTTTTCTGTATCATGACCTCTACGCCGTAGGAGTGGGCCCGGCCGCTATCCTCCAGCCGCTCGTGGTAGGTGTAGAATCCGTTGTAATAGATCTCGTCCAGGATGAACATGCCGGGCTGCCGGGGATCCAGGGGCATCTGCCGGTAGTCCTTGTAGTAGGCCTCGAGCGTGAAGCGGGTGCTTTCCGTGATCAGGTGGCTGAGGCCCAGCACATAATGCACAGCCATGGGATCCTTGAGCTCGCGGTGGGCCTCGTTCTGCAGGAGCAGCAGGCTGGGCAGGTTCTGGTAGAAGATGCCGGCGGCGGCGTTCAGGGAGGTGCGGCCGGACAAACCGTAGGATAGAGAGACACGAGGAGAAACGTTCGTGTTGCGGTTAAAAGACAGGTGATCCAGCCGCACACCAAGGTTCAGGCTCAATCGCTTGACCGGGCTCAGTGTGTAGTTGAGGAAACCGGCATAACGTCCGGAATCCTGCCGGACATCGATAAGGATGTCCGGATAGGGATTCCCCACCACATCGACACCGGCTCCCAGCGCGTAATCGTTATGTGTATCGAGGTACTGGACCTCCACGCCGAAGTTGAACCTGTGCGCATCCGAAACCCGGAAATAGTTGACGTTCCGGAGCGTGTAGGTTTCCTCCCAGCTGTTGTTTTGGAAGATCAGCGCATCGGAGGCGGTGTCGGAGTAGATGATGTCGTATTTGATGTGGGAACGGGAGAGCGAGGTGTTGGAGTAGCCGTTGGCTCCCCAGGCCTTGAACCAGTTGAATCCCAGCGCGCTGTTAAGGGCGTCGTGGTATCCGTAGCTCGAGTCTCCCAGCTCCAGAGACTTGTCCCGGTCCCAACCGCTCTTATCGTCTCCCCACACACCCAGCAGTGTGAGGCTGCTGCCGGCGGAGACGTTTAAGGTCGCCTTTCCCTGGATGTCCCCATAGGTCGGCACCGCGCCTATGTCAAAATACTTGTCGATAAAGTCCAGGTAGCTGTGCCGGGCCGAGAGCATCCAGGAATTCTTGGACCCCGGCAGCGGGCCTTCGGCGATAAGCCCGAATCCAGCCATGCTGAAGTCTGCCTGAAAATCATACTCGTCCCGGTTTCCGTCCCGGAAGTTGATGTCCATAACAGACGAAAGCCGATTTCCATACATGGGCGAAAAACCTCCCGAATAGAAATTCACGTCCTTGATAAAATCTACGTTCAGGAGTGCCAGCGCGCCGCTGGAGGTGCCCTGGACCGGATAGTGGTTGATGTTGGGGATAGCGATGTTGTCGACGTAGAAGCCGTTTTCCACCGGATTCCCCCCCCGGACGACCAGCCCATTCACCTGGTCGTTTACACGTGCGATGCTGGGGAGCCCTGAGATGATGCGGCTCACGTCGCCGCCTGAGCCGGCTGCCCGCCGGATCTCCTCGTTGGAGAAGCTGGTCATGCTGGTGGACTTCTGCTTGGTATCGGAGAAATACCCGGCGGTCACGGTGACCTCGTGCTCCTGCATCTCCAGGCTCAGCTTGAGCGGGATCTCAACAAAGCTGATACGCTCCGACTTGATCACCACATCCGGGTGGAGTTTGGTCAGATAGTACTGGCAGCTGACCTCCAGGACATACGATCCGACCGGCACACCGGGGATCTCGAAGCTGCCTGCATAATCGGTTAGGGCCTGGAGTTCTGTCCCCTTGATCTTTATTAGGGCATAGGCGACAGCCGAGAGGACCTCCTCGTCCACTACCGTTCCTTTCAGGGTCCCTGCTTTGACCTGCGGCGCGACAGCCTCTTGGGCATTCACCGGAGCTGACAGGTGGAGCAGGGTGATCGCGAGTAACACCAGGATCGGAATCGATCCTAGAATCTTCATGGTTGTTTCCTTTCTTTAAAATGCCTCAAATTAAAACGCTCATTTAAATCAATTGATTTAATCGTACGTTTAATATAAAATGCCTCACAAAAGATGTCAAGTAGAATTGTAAAAGTAAAAGTAATTTTATAAACTTAAACAAGCGTTTTAAACATAATGCAGGATTTAGCCGGATGAGCCGAGAAAAATTATCAAGCAGGGAACGGATCTACCTCGCCACCATCAATATCATCGGGAAGGAAGGCATCCAGGCCCTCACCACCCGGAGGATCGCCCAGGAGGCCGGGGTCAACATCGCCGCCATCAACTATTATTTCGGCAGCAAGGACAAGCTGCTGGAAGAGGCCCTGAACGGAACCCTGAACGAGATGGCCGATTTCCCCTCGGACCTCCTGGATGTAGAGGCCCTCGAGGTACCGGCCCGGCTGCAGGCCTTTTTCCAGGGGCTTATGGGCAGCATGGTCAAGTACCCGGGGATCGCCAGGGCCCACCTCTATGCCCCGCTAGTCAACAGTGACTTCTCCACGCCTTTTGTGCTCCGCTTCCAGGAATTTCTGGAAGACATCCACACCAAACTGAAAGAAAAGGGGGTCAGGGTCAAGGGCAAGGACATGGACCTCAGGATGGCCATCGTCCAGATGATCTCCGCCGTGATGCTGCCCGCAGTCTTCACACAGATGTTCGAGCCTTTCGCCGAATCCAACTTCAAGGATCCGGAGGTCCTGAAGAGATACGTGGCTGGACTACTCGACCACTACTTCGAGTAACCCCCTATTTTTCGAACCAGTTTTGAGGCTAATTTTCGCTAACATCTCCGAGCTTATGATGTAGCCCACCCGGCGCAGCCATTCCTTGTTCCCCGAGTCCAGCTTCTGTTCCAGGCGGTAGTAATAACAAGAGAAGCCCGTGGAGAGAACGAAGATCAACCACAGCAGCATGCCCCAGAACGGTCGCCTCACTCCTTCTCCTTCAACGTCTCCACCAGCTTGCGGATCGCCGGCTGCTCAGCGTTGATCTCGAGGGACTTGTTCCAGGCCGAGAGGGCATCCTTGATCTGCCCCAGCTGGTAATGACTCTCTCCCAGTGCGTTTAGCAGCATGGTGTTCAGGCCGTGATGCTGGACCGCCTGCCGGTACACCTCCAAAGCCTTGGCCAGCTCTCCCAGACGCTGGTGAGCGCGTCCCAGGGTGAAATACACATCATAGGGAAGGGATTGGGTGCTGTTCAGGAAAGGAGACAGGATCGCAGGGATGCTCCGGTAGTCCTGCTTGGCCATAAGCACGCGCGCCAGGCTGCGCGCATAATCGATGTTGCCGGGTTCCGCAGAATAGGCTCTCTTCAGATAGGGAAGCGCCTCCTCCAGCAGATTTTTATGGTAGAGCTGTGTGCCCAGCACATAGGCATAGCCGGGATGCCCGACCGGCGCCAACAGCTTACTGTAAATCCAGGGACGCGGTATGGTGACGGCATGCGTAATATCGAACTGCTCTCCTCCCGAGAGAACCTCCCGTCCGGCGACTATCAGGGAAACCCGGATCCGGTAATGGGCAGGCTGGAAATCCGCCAGAGGAAGGCTTTCGATTATGTCCGGAAGGTCTGGATAATCCGCAGGACGTCGGGAGAATGTCCGGTAGGGCTCGTCGTCCTTGAGCAGGGTGTAACGGATTTCAACGTGCTCCGTATCGGTCGGGTTCAGGCCGTGTATCTGGTGCGCCAGCACCAGATCGTCCTGTTGGGTAAACACGCGGTTTGCCTGGAAATAGACCTGGTAACGCCCCGCCTGAAACGGACGCAGGCGGTTCTGACTCGGGACATTGGGCTGCATACGGTAGCCCAGGAGTAGAGAGGTCATCTGCAGCTCTTCGGACCCTCCCGGGATAATCAGGGTGCGCTCCATGGAGGTAAATTCCTTGGATACCTCATTCTTGACCAGGACCGACAGCTTGTACCGGCCTGAGATGAGGGGGAACATATCGCGCAGGCTGAGGGGGCGGTGACTGATCTGCTTGATCTGCTCCTCATCGAACTGGAGCGGGATGGTTTTTTCAAACTGATGGATCACGGTCCCGTCCATGTCCGAGACGGTTCCATTCAGTTCCAAGGTCGTATAGTATCGGTTATCCGCCGCATTTACCGAAAGACGCGCCGGCTCGATGGCGTAGTGGACAAAATAAATCCCGGAGGGATCGCGCGAGACTTTAACCAGGCTATCGCACCCCATGTAGTTCGTGGAGTACTCCACTTCCACGATGTCTTTATACTCCAGGAATTTGCGGGCATACAGGTCCGAAACCTCCCGTTGGGGCGTAGACTCGATTCTATTGACCAGAAGATCAGAGGAGAGAGAAGGCCGCCCTTGACGCATGTCGCCTTCGCCCGGGATCAGGCTCAGTGAAACATCCGACAGATCGGGGGCAAACTCTCTGAGCCGGTCGAAGGCGGCCAGGTAATCCATGGGATCGCCGTAGTAGGATGTCAGCAGCGCCTGGGGACCGTCCGCCAGGGGAGAGTAAAGCCGGTACTCTCCAATTGCAGATCGCTGGTAAAACACCAGGTTAAACGCCGGAGGCAGCCCCTTGTCCGTTAAACCCTGGTAAAACCAGACCTCGGCGGGATAGACCTGGGTGTGGCCGTCGAAGCGCTGGATGCTGTTGGGTTCGCCCAGCATGATGTAGATCCGGCCGCGATCAGTTTTCCATCCAGGCTTCGGAGTTCCCCGTCCGAAATAGCGGTCGGCGTGGTTGATGCGGCGGCGGTGCTCCTGCTGGAACTCGTTTTCCTGATCCCCAGGTGTCGGATCGCGGTTTTTCCAGAATGCTTGGATGAACAGCTCGCGCTCCCGGTCGCTCCGAAGCTTCAGGAACACCTCTCTTTCAATGGGAGAGATGATGTACACCACTTCCTCATCCAGCCACTTCCGGTAGTGCTCGGGCATCTCGGTCTTTTGAATGGGAGCGGCCGAGGTCAATCCAATTCCCATCAGCAGGATCAGCCCAGAAACAGCAGCCATATGAGGTTTCAAGGGTAATCTCCTTTTGATATTGATTATAGCAAATTTGTAGCCGGCCGTACGCTCATTGCTGGATGGCGTTAAGGAAAAGCTTGTTCAGGCCGGCATAGATGCCGACGTTCCTTAGTACTGGAGCGGACCTGGACAGCGACCGATGCGGGCACGCCGAAGCGGTGTCCGGTTAGCTCTAAGGGGGTGGGCATCGATATCCACTTCCCTCTCCTGGACGGATTATGCGTTCACTTTTGTATCCGGCTGGGCTAGAATGGGTCTGCTGCAACGACGAGAGAAGCGCTTTGTCATCTCTCCCAACACGACGCTGGTATATGAGATCACGGTCTTGAGGGTACGATGAGGTTTGAATTCCCCAAGAATTTTCTCTGCATTTTTCTCCTTTCGTTTCTGAGCTCGGCCTGTATGGAAACAGAGACATTCGCCCGCCAGGACGAGCTCGGGGCTCTATACAAGAAAGAAGACGTGACCATCGTGGTCACGGACTCGGGCCTGGGGGGGCTGTCCATCGTCGCCGACGCCGCCGAGCGACTGTCTGAACACAAGAGCTTTAACAGCGTCCGATTGGTATTCTTCAACGCACTTTTCTCGAATGAAGGCGGATACAACAGCCTCAAGTCCCGGTCCGACAAGATCCGGGTGTTCGACAGCGCGCTCCTCAGCCTCGAACAGAGATACGACCCGGACCTTGTCCTCATCGGCTGCAACACGCTGTCCCTCCTTTTCCCGGATACGGAGTTTTCCCGGAAATCCGAGGTTCCGGTCAAGGGGATCGTGGACACGGGCGTGGATATGATCGCGCAGGGCCTCAGGAAACATCCCGAATCCAGGGTCATTATCCTGGGAACCCAGACCACGGTCGAGGAAGGCCGACACGAGCGTATGCTGGTCCAGAAGGGATTCCTCCCGGAAAGGATCTTCCATCAGGCTTGCCCCGATCTGGTCCCTTACATCGAACGGGGATACAACAGCGATGAGACCGAGATGCTCATCTCCGCCTATGCGGACGAGGCGCTACAGAGCCTGCCCGATCCCGGAGCGCCGATCCTGGTCAGCCTCAACTGCACGCACTACGGCTACTCTCTGGACCTGTGGCGAAAGGCCTTTCTGGGTCACGGCGCCCAGCCTGTGGCTTTTCTGGATCCCAACACCCGCATGCTGGATTTCCTGTTCTCTGCCGAGACCCGTGGCCGGTTCAAGGACACCCACGTCTCGATCGAGGTGTTCTCCATGGTCAAGATCGACAAAGCCCAACAGGAGTCGATCGGGTCCTCTCTCCGGGGGGTCTCTCCTACCACCGCCGAGGCGCTCGCCGACTACAGATGGGATCCCGAGCTGTTCGAGTGGGAACCGTATGTCAAGCGGGACTGAGGCAGGGGGATCAGTCCGTGCAGTATCTCCCAGGCTCAGGAAGAGATGTGGACGCCTGGCTCCCCGGCCGTCAGTTCTCCGATGATCCAGGCCTTCTGCCTCTGCTCCTGAAGCCTCTCCAGAGTTCGGGCCGCGGATCTCCGACCTACTACCAGGATGAATCCTACGCCCATGTTGAAGGTCCGGAACATCTCCTTCTCATCCACTCCCCCCCGCTCCTGGATCTGGCGGAAGATCCGCGGCACCCGCCATGCCCCTTTGTGGATGACGGCACCCAGATCCTCGGGCAGCACGCGAGGGATGTTATCGTAGAAGCCTCCGCCCGTGATGTGAACCATGGCCTTGACACGAGTCTTCTTGAGTAATTCAAGGACAGTTCTCACATAGATCCGCGTGGGTCTCAGCATGGTGCGGCCCATGTCCGCCTTGATCTCTTTGAGTGAGAAGACCCTGCGGGCCAGGGAGAAGCCGTTGCTGTGCAGTCCGCTGGAAGCCAGGCCGATGAGCACATCGCCCGGACGGCAGTCCGAACCATCGATAAGCCCGGGACGGTCTGCCATCCCTACGCAGAAGCCGGCCAGGTCGAACTCGCCTCCGGCATACATCCCCGGGAGCTCCGCCGTTTCCCCTCCCAGGAGGGCGCAGCCGGACTCCCGGCAGCCGCGGGCGATGCCCTTCATGACAGAAACCATCTTTTCGTTATCCAGGCGGCCGCAGGCGATGTAGTCCAGGAAAAACAACGGTTCGGCACCGGTGACCAGCACGTCATTGACACACATGGCGACCAGATCGATGCCAACCGTGTTGAATTTCCCGAGTGTTTCCGCCAGCAGCAGTTTGGTGCCCACGCCGTCGGTAGACGCGACCAGCACCGGTTCCCGCATGCGGCCCAGGCGCGGCTGGAACAGCCCGCTGAATCCCCCCGCCTGGCCCAGCACCTCCGGCCGGCCCGTCCCTGACAGCAGCGGCCGGATCCTGCGGATGAAGGCATCGGCCTGGTCGATATCCACCCCGGCTTTTTTATAGGTCAATCCCGCCATGATCCGTCCTCATTAAAAGACAACTATTTTCTCTGCAACGTAAGCATTTCCAAAGCCGTGTTGATTTTTAGATCAGCCGGGTAAGCTGACTGTTTCTTCATCACGGTTTCGGAAATGCTTCGCTCTGTAACTATTCAGGTTATAGCACCGGCCCTGATGCAAGTCAATTAGCCCCCCAATCCCGGCTCAAGTCGCGGTCCTCCTATGCTGATTGGAGGATGGGATATGAAGAGGGGGAAGGACCACCAGTGCGGATGGCCGTTAAACGGAATGGGTGGGTGGGAACAGAGAGGGGGTGGACAGGACGGCCTCGCAATTTTGGAGAGTATGATGTAACCTTTTTTTATAGGGCAAGTCTATAGTAGTGAATCTCAGGAACGAGAGGACAACGGAGGACCATCCTGTGACCGACAACGAGCTGATGGAAGAAGTCAGAGACGGCCGAGTGGAAAAGCTGGCCATCCTGTTCGAACGCCATCATGTCCGGCTCTTCAACTTCCTGCTGCGACTGACCGGAAACCGGAACATGAGTGAAGACCTAGTCCAGGAAGTCTTCTGCCGGATCCTGAAATACCGGACCACCTACCGGGGTACCAGCAAGTTCTCCCTCTGGATGTACCAGATCGCCCGCAACACGCACATCGATTACCTGCGCAAGAAGAAGGACGAGCTGCCGCTGGACGAACAGTGGGATGATGCGACCAGCCGGGAACCGACTCCCTCGGAGAGTGTCGAACAGGCACACGATATCGCGCTGGTCTAGGAAGCCCTTTCCCGGCTGCCCTTGAAAAAACGGGAAATCCTGATCCTCAGCCGGTTCCAGAACCTTAAATACAGGGAGATCGCCGAGCTGCTCGATTGTCACATCGGCACGGTCAAGGCCCACGTGCACCGGGCCATCAAGGATCTGCGCAAGATCTACATGGATCTCTCCGGGGAGGCCGTCTCATGAACTGCCGCGGCATAAAAGACATGTTTCCCGATTATCTTATCGGGGATCTAGATCACAAGAAAGCCCTGATGGTACAGGCCCACCTTACGGACTGTGCCGCCTGCCGGGGTGAGCTTGAGAGCCTGAGCGACGTATGGACCAAACTCGATGTCCTGCCGGAAGAGCAGCCCAGTGACGGCCTGCGTTCCCGGTTTTACACCATGCTCGAGGCTTACAAGCAGGGAATGGAACAGGAGAAGACGCCAGCCGGCCTGGCACAAGCCTTCAGCCGCTGGTTGGAGAGCTGGTGGCCGCGGCGTCCGGCTCTCCAGTTCGGGGCGGCCCTGCTGCTCCTGGCGGTCGGCCTGACGGCGGGCTTCTGGCTCAAACCGGCGCCCTACACGGCCGCAGATATCGATCCCCTCAGGCAGGAGGTGCAGGCCATGCAGGCCACGCTGGCCATGTCCCTCCTGGACCACGGATCGGCCAGCGAACGGCTGCGCGGAGTCAGCCTCAGTGCCCGCATGGAACAGCCCGACGAAAAGCTGCTGGACAACCTGCTCCAGACCCTGAATGCCGATCCCAACATCAACGTGAGGTTGGCCGTGGTCGATTCTCTCTACCTCTTTCACAGCCATCCCTTCGTGCGGCAGCACGTGAGTGATTCCCTGGCAAAACAGACGTCGCCGCTCGTCCAGGTGGCGCTCATCGACCTGCTCGTCAACATGCAGGAGCGCCGGGCCGCCGAGGCCCTGAAGGCCTTGATCGAGAGTGACCAGCTGGATCCGGAGGTCAAGCTGCGGGCCAGCCAGGGCCTGGAAAAACTCTTATAAAGGAGAATACAGATGAAAAAACACAAGCCCATCAGCATCATTATCGGTTTGATCCTGCTGATAGGGACCGGCACCATGGCGCTGGCCCAGGAAGGCAGAGTGGACCGGGCGACCGTCCCCTTCAGCGATCCCTCCGCACCCGGAATGGTCAAAGTCAACGTCTTCAGGGGGGGAATCACGGTCACGGGATACTCCGGCAGGGAGGTCACCGTAGAAGCCCGGGTGCGCGGCTCCATGCTCCAAGAACAGGAAAAAGAGGTCAATGAAAAGGCCAAGGGGATGAGCCTCATCCGCTCATCGGCCTCGGGATTGTCCATCACGGAAGAGGACAACGTTATGAGCATCGGCTCCCAGTCCATGAAAACCGCGGTTGACATCACCATACAGGTTCCCTTCAAGACATCACTCAAGCTGGGCTGCTTCAACAACGGCGACATCACCGTGGACAAGGTCACCGGCGAGATCGAGGTCAACAACCACAACGGTGCCATCACCCTGACCGATATCACAGGGAGTGTGGTGGCCAACACCTTTAACGGCGAGCTCAAGGTTTCGTTCGTGAGCATCACGCCGGACATGCCCATGTCGTTTTCGACCTGGAACGGTGATGTGGACGTGACCCTGCCCGGAACCCTCAAGGCCGATGTCAAGATGAGCTCCGAACAGGGGGACATCTACAGCGACTTCGATGTCCAGATCAAGCCTCAGCCCATAAAGACTGAGAAGGCGGACAAAGAGGAAGAAGGAAAATTCAGGATCATGTTCGATAAGACCATCTACGGCGCCATAAACGGCGGCGGACCGGCGTTCAACTTCAAGACCTTTAACGGTGATATCTATCTCCGCAAGAAATGACGGAACATACCGGGAAAAAAGGGCTCCCTCAGGAGCCCTTTTTTTATGTCAGTGCGAGGCCCAAAGGGGCTGTGGCGATCTCAAGTGCACATCAGGGACAGGCAGAGGTACGGCCGCGCAGGAAGTCGATCATACTGGGGACGGCCAGGGGCACCACATCCGGCAGCATGTGCGGCATAAGGTTGTCCATGACCTTGGGCATCATGTCTGGCATCTGCTCCGCCATGTAATCCGGCATGGGGATCTGCTCCGCCATCCGCGTCAGCATGGTGGGCATGACCTTGGTCATCATGCCGGGCAGCAGCTTGGGGAAAAGGATGGGGAACACGGGCTTCATCAAGGCGAACATGGCGTCACCCACGAATCCCATCTTACCGATGGCCCGCATCATCTTGCCCATGCCCAGGGGCATGGCATCCAGCATCTCAGGCCACATGGTGCTCATGAGATCGGCGAATCCCTGGGGCGTCATGAGCGCGATCATGGCTTCGAAAACGGCCCACTGACGCGCGACCTCCGGATGGGGGTCCTTGAACTCCCGACCCAGGGCTCGGCAGGCGAAGGTCGCCAGGTCCGTCACCTTGACCGGTACCTTTTTTTTCTCCTGCGACACCCGCAGCTGGAACTCACAGCAGGGACAGAGCGCCAGGACCTCTTCGGCATGGATGTCCACAGCCTCATCCAGGCGGGATTTCCCGATGTCGGCGGCCACGGGAGGCTCCTTGAGTAGGGTCAGGACGCTGCCGCAGCAGTGGCCCTCATCACGGTTGTGGACCATGTCCTCGAATTCCACCCCGGGGATCGCCCGGATCACCTCGCGCGGCTCTTCATAGACACCAGAAACCCGGCCGATGTGGCAGGAGTCGTGCCAAGTGACCTTCTTGTTGATGGGATGGGTGAACTGGAACTCTCCTGACCTTATCTTGTCGGACACCAGCTCGCTGTAGTGTTTGCACTCGATGTCGAATTCGATGCCCAGCTTCTCCGCCCACTCGCGGTAGGTGTGGCGCCACATCATGTCACATGCCGGGCAGGACGCGATCACGGTGTCCGCACCCACGGCCTTGACCGCCGCGATGTTCTTGCGCATGATGTCCTCGAAGAGATCCCACTTGCCCGCCACCAGCATGGGGGTTCCGCAGCAGTTCTCCACATTGCCCAGGGTCGTGAAGTCCACGCCCGCCGCATCCAGCAGGGTGGTCGATGCCTGGCCGATGTCGTTCTCCACGTAGGAGACGGTGCACCCGGCGAAGTACACGTTCTTGCTCTTAACACCCGGCCCGTGTTTTTCCTTGAGCTCTTCGGGAAGCCAATCGCTCCGATTCTTGCGATAGCCCGCCCAGATGTTGCCCTCGGACCTGAGCGCTTCGGCCATCATCTCGAAGGGAGGAAAGGTCATCTTCTTGTCTTCGTTGATCAGCTTGCCGCGCAGCTTCATCCAGGACGCCTCGATGGGCAGGGCGGCGGAACAGCGGTGGTTGCAGAACTCACAGGTCGTGCACACCAGGAAGGTGTCCACCATGAACTGGTCCCACTCCTGGCGGCCTTCCATGTACTCGCGCAGCCAGTACCATTTCCCGCGGGGGGACTGGCTTTCCCAGCCGCGTCCGAAGAACTGGTCGCACTCGTCCAGGCAGTAACCGCACTGAGAACAGCCGTAGGCGTACCAGGCCACATCCGGCGGGATCCCGCGCACGGGCTTGTCGAAGTGCTCGCCGACGCGCGTGCTCACGGCGTTGCCGAACGGCCGCACCATGGGCTCGAACAGCTTGGCCACACCGAGGGCGCGGCTCACCAGGTTTGTCTTCATCACCTTGTCCGGGTTCAGGACATTCTTGGGATCGACCTTCCTCTGATAGGCTCTGAGGCGGTCGGCGCGTTCCCTGCCCATGACCTTCTCTATTTCTCGTGTGAAATACAGGCCCGTGGAATAGGGGCGCCCGCCGTGCTTCTTGGCTATCTTCAGGATGGTCAGCACCAGCCCGAACACGAAGTTGTAGGAGAACTTGCGCTGGTCGCTGGGGATGAAGCCCAGGAGGACCACCTCGGGTTTTCCGTCCCGTCCCTTCTTGATGATGACCCCTTCCTTGACTACAGGCTGGTTGATCTTGTCCTCGATCTCCTCCAGCACATCCGCCATCTTGTCCAGCGGGACGACCACCTCGGCGGGGACCAGGGAGGGCCCCAGCCGTTTGACCACCATCAGCTTGAACCGGTTTTCCCACTCGTGGTCGGCGATCTCCTGTTTCAGGATCTCGCCCTCGCAGCGTTTGACGATCTCGTTCAGCTGGCTCATCACCGCCTCCCGGTCCTTTGCCCTGTAGGCCAGGGTCGTAATGTAGGCAGCGGGAAGGATGACCTTGTGTTCCACGGGATGGCCCATGTGGGTCCTGACAGGGGAGCGGTTCTTCAGCTCGGCCATCCTGGGGTTGATGAAAACCACAGACCATACCGGCACGTCTCTCTCGATCAGATCCTGGAAGATCCGGCTTATCGCTTTCGCGTCCGGGCAGGCGATGGCGGTCACAGCGAGGTCGGTGAGCTTCTGGATCCGGATCGTCACCCGGCTGATTATCCCGGTCGTGCCCTCGGCATCGGAAACGAGTTGCAGATCTTCACCCGTCATTTCTTTTATTTCGCCGCTGGGCAGCACGATGCGGGCGCTCACGACATTCTCCGCGAACCAGCCGTACTCATAGGAGCCGATGCCGGCGCCGCCCTGGGCCAGCCAACCCCCAGCCGAAGAGGAGGGATAGCTCGTCGGGTAGAGACGGATGTTCAGGCCATAGGGCTTGAGTTTCTTGTCCAGCTGTTCCCAGGTGATCCCGGGCTGAACCGTGACCGTCTCCTTATCTTCATCGATCTCGATGACATCTTTCATGCGGTAGAAATCGATCACCAGGCCTTTCCGGGTGGGGATGATGCCGCCATAGCCGGAGGAGCCTTTGCCCCGCGGCACCATCGGGATGTCGTTCTGCGCAGCCCAGCGGATGAGTTCCACGAGTTCTTCTTCGCTTTCAGGTTGGACCACCGCATCGGGGATGGTCTTGCCGACCAGGGGCTTGAAAAGGCTGGGCATGGCGGCTATGTCATGGCTGTAGAGCAGCCTTTCCGTGGGTCTGAAGTTGGCCCTGTCTCCGAACTTCTCCTCCAGCCAAGTCCTGTCCTTACTGCCGAGTCTTGCCATTTGTATACTCCTCGAGTAGAGATGAACTATTCATAAAAAATGTCGATATTTCACGGAACACATATAATATCAAGGGGTCACATCAGATTTTTCGGTGAGCACACAAATAGGATCGCCATTTTTTCCTCTCCGAGCGAGCCGATTTCACCATATCTGGGGTGTTGCGGCGGGTTCGCAGTGGACGACCACAGCTTCACCCACCGCGCCTACCATCTACGGCAAACTCGACTCGTGAATAATCCAGGTTAAAGGGAACCTAGATAGCTATATTGGTATTTCATTATATACTAGAGTTACTATAGAAGCAATGGGATTTCTGTATTTTATGCGGGAAAAGCTTCACGCCGGAGGGCGAAACCGGCAATGCGGTCCTCCTGCGGTTCGACGCCTATGCCCGGCCCTGCGGGCACACGGATCGTCCCTCTCTCGGTGAGCGTGAATTCAGGCTCCACGAGATCCTGAGCAAAGTACCTGGAGCTGGCGGAAATGTCATTGGACAGGGTGAAGCCGGGCAGCGAGGCCAGGTGCACGTTGTGCGCCCGCCCGACCCCGGTCTCCAGCATGCCGCCGCACCAGACCGGCATGTCGTGTTCCCGGCAAAGGTCGTGAATCTTCCTCGCTTCCACCGCCCCCCCCACCCGGCCGAGCTTGATATTGATGATCCGGCAGCTCCCCATGAGCTGTGCCTGCCTGACCCAGTCCACCGACCTGGCGCTCTCATCCAGGCAGATCGGTGTCTGCATCTCCTTCTGAAGCCGGCTGTGGTCCCACAGGTCCTGACCGGAGAAAGGCTGCTCCAGCATCTGAAGCTGAAACCGGTCCAGCGTCTTTAATACGGAAAGGGAATCGAGCGTGTAGGCGGCATTGGCATCCGCCTGCAGGAGTATGTCAGGAAACCTGGATCTGACCTCTTCGCAGATCCGCAGGTCCCACCCGGGCTTGATCTTGATTTTTATACGCGGGTAGCCCTGATCCAGGAACTCCTCTATCCGAGCGAGGAGCTGGGCGGGCGAATCCTGGATGCCGACGCTGACTCCCGACAGTACCTCCTGTTTGTCCCCTCCGTACAAGCGGGCCAGGCTGATTTCCTGTTTTTTGGCCGCCAGGTCCCAGAGGGCCAGCTCCAGGCCGGCCCTGGCCATGGGATGCCCCTTGAGGCGGCGAGTCCGCTCGTAAAAGGCAGCCGGCTCCTCCGAGCCCGAAGCCAGGATCTCCGGGATGAAAACATCCTTGAGCATCAGCCAGGCTGTGGCCGTGGTCTCATAGCTGTAGAGCGGTGACCTCTCCGCGACCACCTCGCCGTATCCACACAGGCCTTCCGAGAATACCTTCAGCAGCAGGCAGGACTTGCTGTATTCCCGCCCGAAGCTGGTCTCGAAAAAATGCACATATGGAATCTCCAGCTGAACCATTTCGATCCGCTCCACTCCCATAGGCTCAGTCTCCCGCTTTAAGATGTCTCGGTGGGTCTGGCCGCCCGGAAGAGAGAGACGCCTTTTCTCCGGGCGATCCGTTCATACTCCTTGATCAGACGCCGGGCCATGCCCTGCACCGAATGCTTCGCGAGCACGGCGTCTTGGCCCTCTTTCCCCAGGCGGGCTCCCAGCGCACGGTTTCTTAAGATCTCTGAAAAGGACCGCACCAGGGCCGAGGAGTCATTGGGTGGAAACCGGAGGCCGGTCTTCTGATGCACGAGCTCCCGTGGCAGCCCGCCTTTCGTGGCCGCGACCAGCGGCACCCCAGCAGCCATGGCCGCCTGGAGCCGCTCCCTGTCTCCGGGATCCGAAGACAGGACCACAAACAGGTCGAGCGAGGCGATGACCTGAGGGAAAGCCTCGCTCCAGCCCAGATAATAGAGGAATCCCTCAGGGGGGACGGTTCCCCTGCTCCCAATGTCCAAGTCCCCCTCTCCCAATATGACCACCCGAGTGGGGGAAGAGCCCGACTCGAGGATCTGTTTCAACCGTCTCAGGATGAGCCATGTCCTGCCCCCGGCAAACCGTGTCTTTATGCCGATCAAACGGACATCCGGCCCCAGTTTGAGTTCCCGCCGCAGGAAATCGCGATCCTCCGGGAGCGTATAGGGGGAAAAATCCCGCCCAAAGGGAATGACCTTAATCGATTCGGGAGCGACTCCCTGTTCCTCAAGCTCATCTTTGGTCTCCTCCTCCCGTACAACGACCAGGTCGACAGCACGGAAAGATTTTTGCCGGAGAGACGGACTCATGTCCGCGGGGCCGGACCAGGTGACCACCTGGAGAGGAACCTTGGCCCGCACGGCAGCCGCCGCAGCCATCGGCAGCGTCGACAAGTCGTGGGCATGCACGAGCCGGCAGGCTGAGCGTTTCATGGCGCGAGCCAGCCGCCACGTACCCAGCACGTCTCTTTCTCTCCTGGCACGCAGCGGTTCGACAGGCAGCTCCGCGATCTTGGCCCTGGAATGAAGCGGGGAACTCTCGGGAATATAATACCGGAACGGCATGCCCAGCAGCTTCAGCTCCTTGGCCAGATAATAGGAAGACGCGCGGATCCCGGGCGGTTCCTGGCCCGCATCAATGAGGAAAAGGCTCAATCCTCTCTCCCTTTTTCCAGATCTCGCGCAGCTTGGCGTACCGGGCAAACACTCCATACCCCTGCATCACGGCGATGACAAACCCAGCCGGCCCGTCCAGGAACCCTGCCTTCCAGACATAGGTCCGCAGGAACCCGCAAGAGGGCAGGGCCGCGAGGTGATACCAGCGGCACCGTTTCTGTTCGGCATAGAGCTTTTGGGCCCCCAGGCTGGAGTAGGTATCGATGCAGCGAATCTGGTCACTGAGGTCGCGATAGGTGAAATGCTGCAGAACACCATGCAGCTTCTTCACCTCGCCCTCGACCTCCAGGCTCTCGTGCACGTACTCCCCCTCCCAGCACGCCTTGTCTTTCCGGAACAACCTGACCTTGCGGTCCGGAAACCATCCGGAATGCCGGATCCAGCGGCCCAGATAGTATGCCTGCCGAGGCATGGAAAAAGCGGAGGCGGCCGGATCGTCCCCCTTCAGGCCGAGAATTTCCTGCCTCAGCCCCGGGGAGAGCCGTTCGTCGGCATCCAGAGAGAGAATCCAGGGGAAGGAGGCCTTGGAGTCGGCATAGTTTTTCTGATCGGCATAGTTCGTCCACTCCCGGCGGAAGAAACGGTCGGTGTATTTCCGGGCGATCTTTTCTGTATCGTCCGTGCTGTGACTGTCCACGATCACGATCTCGTCGGCGATCCCTTCCACACTTTTCAAGGCTGCCTCGAGCCGGTCGGCTTCGTTGTAGGTTATGAGAACGACGGTGATTTTCATGCTTCAGAACGATCCTGTATAGAGCTATGGTAGCACATTTGTATTCATAATGTCATGAAAAGGGATGACTTGGAAATACTGCCGGATGT
>SDBS01002550.1_pt1 | contig 18171 bp, 17 predicted proteins | sample 2277091 | NCBI WGS metagenome assembly SDBS01 (sample SAMN10404972, study PRJNA504765) | marine sediment metagenome | isolation source: marine sediment core GS10_PC15, 163 cmbsf | place: Arctic Ocean: Southern Knipovich Ridge | collected 2010 | reverse complement strand
CGGACAGTATAGGGTCTATTTGCACGATTTACGTACTGGTAAGACCAAACGTCTGCTGAAACGGGAACACCGGCTTGACCAGATCCCGGATTATACCTATCCTATAATGGCCTGGCATCCAACGAGCAGGATCCTCTCTTTTATCACCGAGGAAAAAGGGGGATTACGCCTTTATTATTATATGCTTGATAACAAGGATCTGTCAGACAGGAACCTGGTATTCTTCGAAAAAGTCCTGGACTTTGATTATTCGGATGACGGGTTTAAGATTGTGGTTTCGGGGATTAACCGCGGACAAACAGATATTTATGTCCACACCATTGCTGCCGGGACCAATGAACGGTTGACAAACGATATTTATGATGATTTCAATCCCAGGTTCATTAACAATTCCAAAGAGATTATTTTCAGCTCAAACCGTCCCCAGGATACCACTGAATATCGCGTTGACGGTGAACCGCTCAACAGCCGGTATCTTCCCCATAATCTTTATGTGATAGATTATGCTTCCCGGCAGAAAAAGATCAGAAAGGTCTCAGAGCACCATTTCATAAATGATGTACAGCCTTTTGCTATCGGCAACAATAAATTCACATACCTGAGTGATGCGAATGGGCTGATCAACAGGTACGTGGCAGATTATGACAGCACGATAAGCTTCATTGACACAACCACGCATTACCGGTATTATTCTCAGTCCCATCCCGTTTCCAATTACAGCCGGAACATCCTCGAGCATGATGTTAATCCCGAAACAGGGGAATACGCAGAGATCATCTTCCATGATAACCGGTATTATATGTACAAGGATGAACTGGACCCAATGCCGGATGCCTTCGGGGGAGAATTTTCCAATACGGCTTTCCGGGAGTCGCATACAGCCAAGCTGAGGAAGATTGACAGCCTGAAGAGGGTGAAAAAGGAAGTGATTGCCCTCCAGGAAATCGAGGACAACCAGATCATAACGCAGTCCGCCGATACCATTGACCTCGACCGGCAGATGATCGATATTAACAATTACGTCTTCGAGCTGGAAAAGCTTAATTATTATAATGAAAAGTTTGCCGAAGATAACCTGAACCTGGTCCTGGATACAAACGCATTTGTACGGCCCCCACCAAGAATCTATGAAACCGCATTCTATACAAATTATATAGCCAGCCAGATAGATTTCAGCTTTTTGAACGCTTCCTACCAGACCTTTACAGGGGGTGCTGTCTATTATAATCCCGGGTTCAACCTGATGTTCAAATTGGGTACAAATGACCTTTTTGAAGATTATAAAATAACCGCCGGGGTCAGGCTTGCTGCCGATTTCGACAGCAATGAATACCTGTTCAGTTTCGAGAATCTCAAACGAAGGCTTAACAAACAGTTGATATTTCACCGGCAGGTGTTCAAAAACAGGTTAGGAGATGCCTATTTCAAGTCCTTTTCACATAACCTTATGTTCAAACTGCGCTGGCCCTTTAACCAGGTTTCTGCCTTCGAGGGGACCATCAACGGGCGGCATGACAATTACGTATTCCTTTCCACAGAGCTGAAATACCTGAATGAACCCAATATTCAAAATTACTGGGGAGGACTTAACCTGGCCTATATTTTCGACAATACCAGGTATATGGGCCAGAACCTGCACCACGGAACACGCTTGAGGCTTTTTGTCGAAGGCTATCAGCAGTTTAACGGCAAAATGTGGGATCTTTACTCCGTGGGACTGGATGCCAGGCATTATGTGAAGATACACCGGACCCTGATCTGGGCAAACCGTTTCGCCACCGCTTCCTCATTCGGCAGAAGCCGGATCATTTACTACATGGGAAGCGTGGATAACTGGATTAACTTCTCCTCAAGAGTACAGCAGTTTGACCAGAGTATCCCGATAAATCACAGCATAAATTATTCTTACCAGACCCTGGCGACGAATATGCGGGGATTCACCCAGAACATCCGCAACGGAGACAAATTTGCCGTTTTCAATACCGAACTACGCTGGCCGGTGGTCAGGTATTTTGCCAACCATCCCATCAGCAATAATTTCCTGAATAACTTTATGATCGTAGGTTTTGGAGACATCGGGACCGCCTGGAATGGCGTGCATCCATGGTCCGGCGAAAATGCCTATGACAACGAGGTCATAGAAAGCGGTCCCCTGACCATTACCATTGATTCGAACCGGCAACCCATTGTGGCGGGATACGGCGTTGGTGTCCGCTCCCAGTTGCTGGGTTACTGGATCAGATTAGACTGGGCATGGGGGATAGAAAATAATATCATCCTGCCACGTATTTTCTATTTCTCAATGAACCTGGACTTTTAACCACGTTAATCCCGGACCCATGAGCATAAATGAAATCGTGATCCTCATCGCCATAGGTGTACTTGCCGGATTTATAAGTGGTAGCCTGGGAGTTGGCGGGGGGATTATCATTGTACCTGGACTGATCTTCTTTCTTGGGCTTACACAGCACCAGGCGCAGGGGGTTAGCCTGGGCATGATGCTCGCCCCTATCGGTCTCCTGGCATTCATTAATTATTATAGGGCGGGACATATCAATATTAAATATTCCTTATTGCTGCTGGCCGTATTCTTCATCGGGAGTTATCTGGGCTCCCTGATGGCAGTCCAATTGCCGGCTTCTACCCTGAAGAAGATCTTCGGGGTCCTGATGCTGGTTGCCGGAGCCCGTATGATCTTCTGGCCATGACCCATGACAAAACACTATGAACCTAAAAGAAACAATTCAAAACCTGGCTGATGAATTATTTCCGGAAATCCTGGAAATCAGGCGATTTATTCACCAGCACCCCGAATTATCATTCCATGAGTATAATACAGCCGAATATATCTGCGAAGTGCTCGGGAAGGAAAATATAGCCTATCGGAGTGGCATTGCAGGAACCGGCATCCTGGCTGACATAGAAGGCCGGGGCAATGGAAAGATCGTTGGTTTGCGCGCAGATATGGATGCACTGCCGATACAGGAAGAAAATACGGTAGATTACCGGTCAGTCAATGATGGCAAAATGCATGCATGCGGTCATGATGTACATACAGCATGCCTGATTGGTGCTGCCAGAATCCTCAATGAACTGAAGGACCAGTTTCCCGGTAAAGTTAAATTAATATTCCAGCCAGCCGAGGAAAAGGCACCCGGTGGTGCCAGGCTCATGTTAAAGGAAAATCTTTTTGGTGAAGAAAAGCCCGATCTGATGATCGCGCAACATGTATACCCTGTTATGTACACAGGCAGGATTGGATTCAAAGCGGGCAAATACATGGCATCGAGTGATGAGATCTACATCAGGGTAAGGGGTAAGGGAGGGCATGCCGCCATGCCTCATCAGATCACTGACAATGTATTGATCGCCTCATATATCCTTGTTGCCCTGCAACAGATCGTAAGCCGGCATGCAGAAGCCTCGACACCTACCGTACTATCCATCGGGAAAATGATGGCCAACGGAGCTGTTAATGTTATCCCCCCGGAAGTCAGCATGGAAGGAACCTTCCGGACCATGGACGAAAAATGGCGCAAGGAGGCTCACAGCAGGATGATCAATATGGCAGAATCCATAGCTGACGGTATGGGTGCAAGCTGTGAGTTCGAGATCGTGGAAGGATATCCTGTGCTCCACAATGATCCCGGGATAACAGCCAAATCAATCCAATTCGCCCGGACCTATCTTGGTAATGAATATGTTGATGAACTGGATATCAGGATGACGGCAGAAGATTTTGCATTTTTTGCACAGGAGTATCCCTCTGTCCTGTACCGCCTGGGCGTTAGAAAACCAGAGCAGGCTCATCCCCTCGAACTGCATACTCCTCATTTTGATATAGATGAAGAAGCCATCAAGACTGGTATGGGTACCATGGCATGGCTGGCCTTATCTCATCTGAAAGAAGCCTGATTGCATTGATATTTCAATATGTTGATTAATATCACTTGTATTAAAAGAAATAGAATATAAATTTGTACCCAAGTTTGTTTTACTAAAAATCCTTATCGAAAATGGCATATGTAATTAATGATGAATGCACAGCCTGTGGGGCATGTATTGATGAATGTCCTGAGGACGCTATCGCCGAGGGTGATATCTATGTGATTGACCCTGAAAAATGTACAGACTGTGCTTCTTGCGTAGATGTTTGCCCGGTAGAGGCTATCCATCCGGAATAATACCTCAGAAGTACCGGTATAATAGCATTATTAAGGATTGTATTTTGAGAGTGTGAGGATCTTCTGGTAATCTTTCTCATTCATCAAATCCTGCAGGGAAACCCTGGTATTATTCCGCATATAACCTTCCACTATTCTCCATCCAAGCCAGACAGCTGCCCTTGCCGGAGATTCCCTGGTAAAGTCACCGGTAAAGGGACCACTGCCCGTAAATTTCTGTATTGTCATCCGGTCGGTCTCGAAAAGGACCTTTTCCTCAACCAGGTATTCCCACATCCTGGATTCATTGTTCCGGCAAAATCTCATATGTTCAGCCGTAAAACCCATGATCAGGCTGTCGGGTTGTTCCGGCAACATCCATTTGGAAAAGCAGGCATTCCTTCCGTGGTAAATCATGTTTGAAAGTACATTGTCTACTGAATCATTGAATTCGAATTCAGTAATGCCCCAACCAAGCAGGCAATCACTGGGAATTTTGGCAGGATACATGTTATTGATCTGATACTGATGCCTGGCCAGTCTATTGTAGAATTCCGTATCCCGTCCCAGGTAGTTGTCCAGTCCCACAGCCAACAAACCATCTGATGTAATGATAGACTGATTGAACCTTGAGATAAAACTGTAGACCTGCGGGATCTGCATGTCCGGAAAATGATAGTGATAACGTCTGAAGGCATCATTCAACTGTGATTGCAGGTCCCCCAAGTCCGGAAACACCTCCATGGTCACCCGGTATACCTCATTGTTCAGGTAATCCGTTAAAAAACTCTTCAAGTAATCAGGATATGTCACCATGTCAGATCCCCCGATGTTAATGATCCTGTAATTAAAAATGTCAAAGAAATCACCATACCGGCCTTTCAGCACCGGGATAGCTGCGGGAATGCTGTCGAAGTCCAGGCCAAACAGATCCACCTCAAACCGGGAGATCTGCAGATCCATTTCAATCCCGCCAATATCCGTCTGGTAAGGATCCTGTCTGCAGCCTTGAAAAAGCATTGTCAACACAAGGATTAAAGGCAGCACAAGCATATTTGCCGATGATAAATATTTCAATCTTTTTTCCACGAATATTATACTTTTGTACTATGCAAAAGTACATATTATGTCTGATCATTCTGGTTTTCTCATCTCAGATATTCTCGCAAAAGCTGAGTTTCAGCGTTGTAGTGGATCCAATGATCACCTGGATGAAAACAAATGAGAAGGACATTCAGCGGGATGGTTACAATTTCGGATATAATATTGGACTGGTCATGGATAAGTATTTTACGGATAATTATGCCTTATCCACCGGACTTAGCATCCTGAATACCGGAGGGAACCTGCATTACCTTGATTCAATCGATTTTGATTTCGGTTCAGGAAGGGATACCATTCCGGGGGGAACGACTGTAACATATAATCTACAGTATATTACCATCCCTTTCAGCCTTAAACTTAATTCTACAGAGATTGGTTATACAACGATGTTTGCACACATTGGTATAAACAACCATATCAATATCCGGGCCACAGCCGATATACCTTCCCAGAATATCAGCAGGAAAGACATCAAAAATGAGATCAATATGTTTTTGATTTCATATTTTATAGGGGGAGGGATAGAATTCTCCTTTGGGGGAAATTTTGCCATCCTGGGGGGTATCTACCTGACGGGAGCGATCTGGGATGTAACCACGAATACGGATTACCGGGCCTATTTTAACATGGTATCACTACGCCTCGGTGTAAAATTCTGATCATTATGAAAGTTGTCCTAGCACAGTTAAACTACCACATTGGTAACTTCGCCGAAAACATCAGCAAGATAGCCTATGAGGTGAAAAAAGCCGAGATCCTGAATGCGGACCTGATTGTTTTTTCGGAATTGGCAGTAAGCGGGTATCCTCCACAGGACCTGCTGGAGTATGGAAGTTTTATTGAAGAGAGCACAAAAGCCATTAAACAGCTTGCATCCATCAGTAACCATGTTGGTATCCTGATCGGGGCCCCTACCCTAAATCCCAATCCCACAGGTAAAAAACTATTCAACTCTGTCTATTTTCTGTATGATGGTCAGATTGAGCAGGTGTTTCACAAAACCCTCCTTCCAACATACGATATCTTTGACGAATACAGGTATTTCGAACCAAACAGGGAATTTCAGCTGCTCCATTTTAAAGACAGAAAAATTGCGGTAACCATCTGTGAGGATATGTGGTTTGACCAGCCAGCGGAGAATGCATTTTCAAACAACCGGCTGTATACGGAGAATCCGCTCGAAAAACTGGCCGGATTGAACCCGGATCTGATCATCAATCTGGCCGCATCCCCGTTCTCCTATCTGCGGCAGCAGGTAAAGACTGAGATATTCACCAACAATGCTCATAAATTCAAAATCCCCATAATCTATGTCAACCAGGTGGGCGCACAGACAGAGCTGGTTTTTGAAGGCGGCTCCCTGGTTGTGGACAGGCATGGGAAGATCGTCAGCTCGCTCAACATGTTCAGTGAGGACAGCCAACTGATCGACCTTGATGACCTGGTGGGAGACAGGTTGCCGGAATTACCGCATAAGCAATGGGAAAGGCCTGAATTGATCTATCATGCCCTTTTACTTGGGATCAGGGATTATTTTAACAAGATGGGATTCCAGAAAGCTACCCTGGGATTATCAGGCGGTATTGATTCGGCTGTCACTCTTGTACTGGCAGTCGAAGCCCTGGGCTCAGAAAACCTCATAGTGCTCCTTATGCCCTCGAAATATTCATCCGATCACTCCCTGAAAGATGCCAAACAGCTGGCCGGAAACCTGGGCGTCTCCTATCAGGTTATTCCCATACAGGAAACATTCGATTCTTTCCTGAGCGACCTTAAACCACTGTTTGCTGACCTGCCTGAAGATATTACGGAGGAAAACCTTCAGTCCAGGATCAGGGGAACAATGCTCATGGCACTCTCTAATAAATTTGGCCATATCCTGCTGAATACCAGCAATAAGAGTGAAGCAGCAGTGGGTTACGGGACTTTATACGGAGACATGGCCGGTGGTCTTTCAGTCCTCGGAGATGTCTATAAAACAGATGTTTACAGACTGGCCGAATTCATCAACCGGCAGCATGAGATCATCCCTGAAAACATCCTCACCAAACCTCCATCAGCAGAGTTAAAGCCTGATCAGAAAGATACCGACAGCCTCCCGGCATATGATGTTCTTGATCAGATACTGTTTGCTTACATAGAACAGCAGAAAGCCCTGGCTGATATCATTGGCGATGGGATGAATGAAAAACTGATTGAACGTATTATCAGTATGGTCAACCAGAATGAATACAAGCGATACCAGACTCCGCCAATCCTGAGGATCTCTTCCAAGGCATTTGGTGTCGGGCGAAGAATGCCTCTTGTAGCGAAATATTGATACGCTTTCTATTTTTTTTGTTAAATTTGCATGTTTTACAGCACATTGCTAACACCTAAATTAATTTCCAGAAATGACCTGCGAGGAGTGCATTGACAATAAGATGTCAGTCTTCAGTGTTTTGTCCCCTGAAGAAAAGGATATACTGAGAAAGAACAATTCCAGCCATCATTACAAGAAGGGGGAGATCATCTTCAAAGAAGGGGATAAACCGACAGGTTTGCTCTGGATCGCTGAAGGAAAGGTCAAGATTTTCAAAGAAGGAGTCGGCGGGCGTGAACAAATTGTAAGAATGGCCAAACCGGTTGGTTTTATCGGTTACAGGGCCCTGTTTGCCGAGGAACATCATTCTGCAACAGCAGTCGCCATTGAAGATTCAGATATTTGCACAATTGATAGGGAGACCATCTACAAGCTGCTCAGATCCAATGCCGAACTATGCCTGAGTATCATCAAGGCATTTGCGACAGAACTGGGATTTTCTAACAACCGGACAGTCACCCTTACCCAGAAACATATCAGGGGAAGACTGGCCGAATCCCTGATCTTCCTGAAAGACACCTATGGCTTTGAAGATGATAACAGCACCATCAAGATCTACCTCTCCAGGGAGGACATCGCCAACCTTTCCAATATGACCACTTCCAACGCCATCCGCACCCTGTCTACCTTTGCCAGCGAAGATGTCATTGGTATCGATGGGCGCAAAATAAGAATCCAGGATCTGCAGAAACTTGAACGGATCAGCGAACTGGGTTAACCCGGAATGAAAAAGATCCTGTTCTACCTGGTCTATTCTATTCTCTGGCTGATCACCCTCCTGCCTTTAAGAGTCCTGTACCTTTTTTCTGATTTTATTTACCTGATCCTTTATTACCTGGTTGGCTACCGGAAAAGAACAGTTTATCAAAACCTTAAGAATTCACTGCCGGATAAATCCCCTGAGGAAATTACCCGGATCGCAAGGAAATTTTACCGGCAGTTATGTGATTACTTTATCGAATCAATCTACCGCATCCATATGGGTGAAAAGGAAAATGCCAGAAGGATCCATTTCAAAAATCCGGATTTGTTGCAGGACTTTTATAAGCAGAGAAAGAGCATTGTCATGTTATTAAGTCATTATGGCAATTGGGAATGGCCCACCCGCATAACAAGACTATCATCCCACTCCATCCTGGCAATATATAAGCCACTGCAAAACAAATATTTTGACAGGTTTTTTCTTCAGTTAAGGGGCCAGTTCGGTGCCATTGGCATACCGATGGAATCAACCCTGAGAACATTGGTAAGCTATCAGCGTAACAATCAGCCTGTGGTACTTTATACCATTGCGGACCAGAGGCCACAGTGGACCAGCATACAGCATTGGACTACCTTCCTGAACCAGGATACACCGGTGATAACCGGACCGGAAAAGATTGCCAGACGGTTTAATATCCCGGTTTACTTTCTGGACTTACAAAAGATAAAGAGGGGATTTTACAGCGCAGAATTTATGCCAATCTGTGAAAATCCCAAAGATGTTCCGGAATTCGATATCACAAGGAAATATCTTGCCATGCTCGAACGGAACATACTGGAACGGCCCGAGTTATGGCTCTGGTCCCATAAGCGATGGAAGTACCATAGGCATGAGGCCCAGGATCCGGTCTATATTGGAGATTTATCCGACTACTGATCATGGAAAAAGAAACCATCGCCCTGATTGAGCTGGGAGGTTCCCATGATGAATGCCTGTATTCCCAGGTGTTGTTCCTGAAAAAATATGGTCTCCGGATTCATGTTATCCTGTTTGAAGACCACCTTCGTCACATTGATGCATTTCCGGAAGTTGATACGTGGCAGAGCTATAAAAACCCAGGAGGTTGGTTGGCAGAATGGATACTTGCCTTCCGCCTGCTAACATACCTGAAGCGCCAGGGGATAAGCAAGGCAGTCCTGAATACTGCAGAAGGCAACCTCATCAGAAAACTCAGCCTGGTAGCCGGCAGGCATACAGAATTCACGGGGATCATACACCTTTCTTCAAAACTTTGGACAAGCAGGAGCCAGAAGATCATCAGCAGGAAGATCAGCAAATATTTCGTGCTGGCCGATTTTATCAAAGATAAGCTGGAAAAGGCAGATTCGGGAGTCAGTATTGAGAGTTTTTATCCCATATACTTCCCCGTGGAGAAGGCTGCTGAGGTATTGCAGGACCAGTCCTACCAGATCTGCGTACCGGGTGGGGTGGATTTTGCCAGGCGGGACTACCAGTCACTGCTCGATGAGATGCTGTCAGCGGAAGTTCCTTCCGGGGTGAAGTTTGTCCTGCTGGGCCGGACAAGCAACAAAGACGGGCAGGAACTAAAAGCCAGGATCAGGGAACGTGAACTCGAAGAACAATTTACACTTTTCGATGGTTTCATCCCGCATGAGAAGTTCTATGAACAGCTGAAAAAGGCCTGGCTTGTGCTTCCGCTGATCACCCCACGCTGCAAGGACTATGCCGATTACATGGACTACAAAATAACCGGCAGCTTTAACCTGGCATACGGTTTCCGGCTGCCCATGCTGCAGCATGAGTCCTTTGCCGGTACCCGGATATACAGGGAAACATCAGTGTTTTACAGGGATGGGGGATTGCTTGAGATAGTAAACCAATGCATGAAAGACCCTGCCAGGCTAAACACAGTAAGGGAGCGCATTTCAGGCCTCGCTGAATTCCGGTTTGATGTCCAGGCGGAGAAGTATATCCATTTTATTTATGGGAAACGCCATTCTCGGCCGTGATAAAATCCCTTACTTCCTCAAGGGTATGGTCAAGGGTAAACAGGGATTCAACACGTTTGTAACCCCTACTGCCAAATTCCTGCCGCAGTTTTTTATTTTCTGCCAGCTCAATCACCTTCTGGGCCATGGCTTCAACATTTCCTCGTGGGACCAGGAAGCCCGTTTTACCATTATTAACGACCTCAGCCGAGCTTTTGATATCGAAAGCGATCACCGGTTTTTTCTCTGCCATGGCCTCCACCATCACATAACCAAAACCTTCCCATAAAGAGGTCAGCAGGAAGATATCGATATCCATATAAAACTGCTCTACATTGTCTATAAAACCCAGGAACAACACTTCCTTGTGCACATTCCTTTGCCTGGCCTGTTTTTTCAGCCAGGTTTTCAGTTTCCCTGTACCGGCAACCAGGATCCTGAATTTGATCCCTCTTTCCTTGAGGATCTCCGCCAGGTGGATCAGGTAAATCTGTCCCTTTTCTTCGGACAGCCTGCCTGCATTGCCCAGGATAATTTCCCCGTCCCTTCTCTTGTAGATTTGCTTTTGCTTGAATTTCTCCCTGTCTATCAATTCAATACCGGGATAGATGACCTGGATCTTGGAAGGATGGATAAGATTCGGATTATTGGCCAGAATGGACCGTTTGGTCTCTTCAGAATTGGCAATCATCCGGGTTACGATCCGCCGGTAAAGGAACCTGTTCAGGAATGTATTCCTGACCGGGATGGCATTCGCCCTTTTATAAATGATGTTATCAACACCCGCCAGTTTGGCAGCTATTCCAGCTACTTTCAGATCGGAAGACAGGTTCATAACCAATGTTCTTACCCTTTCCCTCTTGAAAATCCTGCTGAGCCGCAAAACCTTGATCGGATTCAGGAAACTAAGATTACTCACACTTATCCCACGATGGTTTATCCTGGCATTCTGAATTTTCTTCATTAATTCACTCCTTGGATTGGAATAAACAAATACATTATAACCCATTTTTGCCAGTCCGGTGGACAGGTCATAATGCCATTTTTCCCCTCCGCCCCAAGTTATCAGGCTATTGAAAAAGCATATCCTGTTTTTTGACGCATTAGCAGCATCTTTATACAGTTTACGCAGTTTAGAATATTTCAGGAAGGTCTCGTGGGCCGAATTCAGACTGATGACCAGGCCGTAAAAACCATCCATGAATCCTGACTTGATAATATAGTCGCGGAACAATCTCCACACTGGATGGAACAGGATGTTGAACCAGGAAGCCTTCCTCCCAACTTCATAAAATGACTTGGCGGCTATATCTGAAAATTTATTGATCTGCTCGATGTGCTGGTGGATCGTGTAATATGAATAATGCATGAGGTCCCCTTTCAGGAATTTCCTTGTAGCTCCTTTCTCCAGGATAAACAGGTCGTGCGGGTTCATGCCTCCCCACTCCCCTTTACGGCTGTCCCACAACCTCAGTTTCCGGGAAGGATACCAGCTGGAATGGCGGATCCATTTCCCGCAATAATTGGTCATGCGGTTGAAATAGTATCCGTCAAACTCCCAGTTTTCCTTTACTGCCTTAATAGAAGCCTTTAACCTGGGTGAGAGTACCTCGTCTGCATCGAGTGAGAGGATATGGGGATATCTTGCCTGGGTAATGGCCCAGTTCTTCTGTTCAATATGGCCATCAAACCTGTGCTGTATGAATCTTACCCCGTAGAGTTTACATATTTTCCCGGTATCATCAGTGGAATAAGAATCAACAACGACAATTTCATCAGCAATGTCATTCACTGACTCCAGGCATCTACCGATGTTTCTCTCCTCATTGAGCGTAATTATGATGACCGATATGTTTGTCATTCCCGGCTTTTTTCAGAGTTCCGAAATTAATAAATATATTCTATTCCTGGAAATAAACCCTCTTAACTCTTTCTGAAAGACCTGCCAGTATTTCATACGGGATGGTGCCTAATTTTTCTGCCAGTTCGGTTACCGGGTGATCGGGACCGAAAATTATGACTTCATCCCCCTCATTCACTTCCAGACTGCTGAGATCAATCATGGTCATATCCATGCAAATGGTCCCCAGTACAGGTGCCGCCGTACCATTCAGGTAAAAGCAGATACCATGCTGTCCAAGATCCCTCCTGAGTCCGTCAGCATAACCGACAGGGATAACACCGATGGTCATGTCGGCCGGGGCAATGAAATTCCTGCTGTACCCTACCGATTCCCCTTTCCTGACGGGTTTGATCTGGGAAATGATACTCTTCAGTGTACTGACAGGTTGAAGTTCTTCATATATATGCTGGCTGATCCCATACAGGCCGATACCCAGTCTGACCATGTCAAAGCTGGCCTCCGGGAACCTTTCAATACCTGCTGTATTAAGTATATGCCTGAGGATCTCGTAGGGATATTGTTCCTGTATCCTGGAACTCATCCGTTTAAATTTCTCTATCTGATCCCTGGTGAATGGATCATTTGCAGCTTCGTCTGCAGTCCCAAGATGCGAAAAGACCGACATGATCCTGACATAGGGGTGCTGCTGAAATATTTCAAACAGCTGATCCAGCTCCTCCTCCCTGAAACCAAGCCGGTTCATCCCGGTCTCCAGTTTCAGGTGAACGGGATAGGACACAAGATTTTTTTTAGCCAAGGTGCCAAGAAAGGAGAACAGGCTCCTGAAATTGTAAATCTCCGGCTCCAGGTCATGATCCATCATCAGGTCAAAACCTGAAACCTCAGGGTTCATTACCAGGATGGGGAGATGTATACCTGCATCCCTCAGGACTATGCCCTCGTCCACATAGGCAACACAGAGATAATCCACCCGCTGGTATTGCAGGGCATTGGCAATTTCCTGTGAGCCGCTTCCATAGGAAAATGCCTTTACCATAACCATGATCCGGGCGGCTGTTTTTGACCGGTAGACATTCAGGTTATGGATTAGCGCATTCAGATCGATTTCCAGCATGGTCCGATGATTCTTCTGCTGTAGCCGCCTGGTAATCTTTTCGAACCGGAAGGACCTGGATCCCTTTATCAGGATGGCCTCATTCCTGAAATCCTGTGTATCAAGTACCGACAGGAATTCAGCTGTGTTCAGATAGAACACTGCACTGGCAGGAAAATGCCTGTGCGTCCTCATCAGTGCCGGACCGATGCCAATGAAACGGGATATGCCTTTTCGCTTTATCAGTCCGGATACCTCAGCATACAAGATATCTTCCTCCTTCCCAGATTGCATGATATCCGACAGGATCAGCGTTTTGACCAAATGCTGGCGCTGCTGGTTCAGGTAGTCAAGTGCAATGGACAGGGAATTCAGGTCGGAATTATAGGTGTCATTGATGATGGTACAACCATGCAGGGCCTTTACCATCTCCAGTCTCATTGCTACAGGGTTCAGGTCAGCGATGCGTGACTGGATCACCACTGGAGGCATTTCGAGTAACAACATCAGGGAGACAACATGCATGGCATTCTCAATGGAAGCCTTGTCCTGAAATGGCAAAAGCAATTCGAGGTTGATATCTCCGAAAATGATATCCAGCATGGTCCCATCTCCTGTCTCTTCGCGCTTCGAAACCCGGACCTCGCTTTCTTTCCCGAAAGACCAGGTAAATAATTTCTCCGCCTTGAACTGCTTTCCGATAACATTGTTAACCACATCCTGCTCACTACAGTAAATTATTTTAGATGCATCTTTAAACAGGATAAGTTTTTGCCTGAGCTTTTCTTGAATATCCTCAAATCCTTCCTGATGGGCTTCCCCTATATTGGTAAATATCCCTATGGAAGGCCTGATAATGGCTTCCAGCTTGATCATTTCACCGGTACGGGAAATACCCGCCTCAAAAATCCCTGATTCAGTATTTGCATCCAGTAATAACACGGAAAGCGGTACTCCTATTTGTGAATTATAGCTTTTGGGACTCCTGACAATTTTCTGGTCCGGTGACAGGGCCTGGTTGATCCATTCCTTGACAATGGTTTTCCCGTTGCTGCCTGTAATTCCGATGACCCTGCAGCCATGCCGGTTCCTGTGTGCTGCAGCCAGTTCCTGCAAGGCCTTCAGGGAATCCTTAACCAGGATAAAGGATGCATTTCTGTCCGGAGACGCGGGAAGTTCCTCGACAAGAAAGGCCCGTATACCTCGTTCTGTCAATTCGGGAATGAATGAATGCCCGTCATGGCGGTCTCCCCGTATGGCGACAAAAAGGGAGGCTTCAGGCTGGTGGACGGTCCGGCTGTCAGTACTGATACCTCTGATCACCTCATCCGGGGAACCCCTTAGTTCCCCGCCAACCATGGCAGCTATTTCCCCCGTAGTATATTTATCCATTATTCAGTGCGGGCAACATTATAACATTTCCTGCATAGCGGTTCATAGAGATCTTTCTCACCCAGCAGCACAAGTTTATCGGCTTTTAGTTTTCTGTGCGTATGATGGGCCAGGTTCCCACACCTGACACATATTGCATGGACCTTTGTGACAAATTCTGCAGTGGCAATGAGTCCGGGAATCGGACCAAAAGGCCTGCCCATGAAATCCATGTCAAGTCCAGCGACAACCACCCTGATGCCCGTATTGGCCAGGGTATTGCACACGTCTATCAGTCCCATATCAAAAAACTGTGCTTCATCCACCCCGACCACATCCACATCGTTTGCCAGAAGTAGTATGTTCCCGGCTGTGGATACTGGTGTTGACCGGATAGAATTCTCATCATGTGAAATAACCTCATCCTCAGAATAACGAACATCAATCCGGGGCTTGAATATCTCTACCGCCTGCATGGCAATTGTGGCCCGCTTCAGACGTCTGATCAGTTCTTCGGTCTTACCGGAAAACATAGATCCGGTAATTACTTCGATCCATCCTCTTTTTTCCGTCTTATTTGCAGGGGTCTCGATGAACATGGGATAAGAAAATCGTATTTTTATCGTTATTTTTACAAAAATAATGCACATTTATGGAAAGCAAGTATAATATCACTGAAATAATCACCCAGGTTGCAGATATTGGAGAAATGATCAGCCGGATGAAAACAGAAGGTCCGGTTCCTGCCATAGAAATAGATATCGTCCTGGAGAAGATCAGGAACCTTTACACCGATGTTTCCAACCTGAAAGAGCTGAATCTTCCGGCAGCAAAACCGGTAAAAGTAAAAAATGAAAAAGTGAAAGATGAAAAACCGGCAAAGGTCCAGGTTGAAGAACCGGCCAAACAGGATAAAGTGCAGGAAGAGAAAACAGTGGTAAAGCCCGAAAATAAAGTAACCGAAGAACCAGCCACCATTGCAGATAAATTCGTGGGGGAAAAAAAATTCATTAATGAAAGATTTGGTGATAATGGGAACAGGCAGGACCTGTCATCAAAACTTCAGTCCAAACCCATCCGGGATATAGGAACATCCCTGGGCCTGAATGACCGTTTCAAACTGATCAACGAGCTGTTTAAAGGGGATAAGGACAGTTACCTGCAGACCATTGACAAACTTGATAGTGCCAGCAACTTCAATGAAGCTTTCAACTACATCAGTACCACCTACGACTGGGACATGGAAGACGACTCTGTCCAAATGTTACTTGATCTGGTCAGAAGAAAATTCATAGTGAATAAGAATGAGTAAGCTTTACGTCGTTCCTACTCCCATCGGGAACCTGGAAGATATTACCCTCAGGGCTCTCAGGATACTGGAGAATGTCGACCTGATCCTGGCAGAAGATACCAGAAAAACCGGGATACTGCTCAGAAAACACAAGATCACCAAAAAAACCCTTTCACATCACAAATTCAATGAACACAGGTACGTTGACCAGCTCAGCGAAAGGATAATTAGTGGGGAGGTGATGGCCCTTGTTTCCGAGGCTGGCACCCCTGGGATATCCGATCCGGGATACCTGCTCATCCGGGAATGCATCCGAAAACAGGTTGAAGTGGAATGCCTGCCCGGCCCGACTGCCTTTATCCCCGCCCTGGTGGCATCCGGACTTCCCTGTGACAGGTTCGTATTTGAAGGATTTCTTCCCCAGAAAAAAGGACGGCAAAAAAGACTGAATGAGCTTAAAGAAGAAACCCGTACCATCATCCTGTATGAATCCCCGCATAGAATCCGCAAATGCCTGCATCAGCTCATTGATATATTCGGAAAAAACAGACCGGCCTGCATGGCCAGGGAGCTTACCAAGATTCATGAAGAATTCACCAGGGGAACACTTGAGGAGATCCTGCTCAGGCTGGGAGATACTGATCCAAAAGGGGAATGTATCATCCTGGTTGGAGGCAGGTAGTATCCGTGATGTACGATTTCGTACACATATTGCCTTATAACCGTTCACTTTCCAGCCAGAAAATTTTACCCATACAGACATTATCTCATTGATTTTCTGCATTTTAATTACTTTGGCACAATTGATGGTTTTATCATACGGGGGTTTGATAACCTGGAGGTAAATCATGAAAACACTGGCTAAAACAATGTTTATCCTGCTTATCCTTATGGCAGGCAGTCTTGGTATGCTGGGACAAAACACTCTTCTCATCAATAATATCCAACCCTTAATGACATATTCCTCTGACATTCAAAGTGAAATCGAGCTGAGTGCAGTACTCACTGCCGGCAATTACCAGTTTTATCATGGAAGAGAAAATACAGTTGGAGGATTGGATGATTGAACAAAGTGAATGGAAGGATGAATCCAAGACGGTTCTCGCTTCTGTCGTAAAGGCAGAAGCAGAACCTGAAATGTTTGCTGAGAGCTGGATGATCCAGCCATTTTCAACCGTTTCCCAGGACTGGGATTTTCTTGCGGAAGAGATAGAAGAACCAATTGTAGTTCGTAAATGGATGATATGTTGCGCTGACTGGAACCTTGAAACCAGGCAAGGTAGCTGGTTAAAAATCCCGGACATTACCATACGATAAAGGTTCCGGTGCCTATATGCTGGTCCTGGTCTTAATCCCCTGCCTTGGATTCAAAGTTATCCGGCAATTTCTTCTTTGTCTTTGCTCCTAACTCTTCGATCCGTTGTGCTCTTCGGATCAGGTTGCCTTTCCCCTCAGAAAGTTTATTAATGGCATCATCATAACTCTTTTGTGTAAGTTTCAGCCTGTTGCCCAGATCGTTCAGGTCAGACAGCAGGGCATAAAACTTATCCAGCAGATCCCCGCTCTGCCGGGCAATCTCAAGTGCATTCTTATTCTGGTGTTCCTGTCTCCACAGGCTGGCAATCATTTTCAGGGCAGCCAGCAGGTTGGTTGGGGAGATGAGCAGGATCCTCTTGTCGTAAGCGTAATTCCAGATTTCCGGATCTTCCTTGATGGCCACCAGGTAAGCTGGTTCAACCGGCAGGAACATCATGATGAAATCGAGGGACTGAACCTGGTAGATATCAAGATAATTCTTATTGCTCAGTTCAGTTATGTGGTTCCTGATGGAATTAAGGTGTTCCTTCAGATACTTCTCCCTGGAAGGATGGCTGAACAATGTACTCACGGTCTTTTACCAGACCGGATCTTTCCAATATACTTTCGAGGATCATTTCCCCCCAGTTCCCCTGTGACTTGGAATCGCCTTTCAGTGCCCTGGTGAGGTTCTCAGCATCCTCTGCGATTTTTTTATTCAATTCGGCGAGTCTCTTTACCTCTTCCTTCAGGCTGAAGCGCTGCTGGACTTCCTTATCATATGCATCTCCAATCTTTTTCTCGAAGTCCCGGATCTTTTCACCCAGAGGCTTCAGCAACTGGTCGAGATTTGACCTGTTCTGTTCCGTAAATTTTTTTGATTTCTCTTCAAGAATTTCGTTGGCCAGGTTTTTA
>SDBS01002549.1_pt1 | contig 18175 bp, 14 predicted proteins | sample 2277091 | NCBI WGS metagenome assembly SDBS01 (sample SAMN10404972, study PRJNA504765) | marine sediment metagenome | isolation source: marine sediment core GS10_PC15, 163 cmbsf | place: Arctic Ocean: Southern Knipovich Ridge | collected 2010 | reverse complement strand
GCCGAAGCGATGAGCCTGGCGCTGCGCAGCGCCCGCATGCTGCGCGTCTCGGCTGCCCTGCTGCGCCCCCTCGTGATGTTTTTCACCATGATCTCACAGAGAGTCGTTCGCTTCGCTGGAGACGAGGACAAGGCGGAAAGATCCCGCATCATGCGCGAGGAGCTCAAGCTGCTGGCCGAGATGGGGGAAGAAGCGGGAACACTGAAGAAAGACCAGATCCGGATGGTCCACGGGGTATTGGACCTGGACGAGCGCACCATCGGGAAGATCATGACGCCCCTGGTCGACATGGTCGCCCTCCCCGAAAAGACTCCGGTGGAGGTCTTCCTGCAGCAGGTCGCCGATACGGGATTCTCCCGCATCCCGGTTTATAGGGGACGGATCGACAACATCGTGGGGGTCGTGAACGTGCTGGATGTGCTCTATGCCGAGGCGCTTCCCGACACCATCACCTCGTTCATCCGACGGGATATCCGGCATGAACCAGAATCCCGGCGGGTCCTCCCCCTGCTCAAGGAGCTCAGCCGCAGCCCCATGGTGTTCGTGGTGGATGAGTACGGCGGGGTGGTGGGCCTGGTGACCATCGAAGACTTGGTGGAAGAAGTCGTGGGCGACATATGGGACGAGAAGGACAGGGAGGAGACAGAGGTCGTGAAGAGGATCAGCGACCGGGTCCTAGACTGCGACGGAAAGGCCGAGATCCAGCTGCTGAATCTCGATTACGGCCTGTCCCTGCCGGAGGGGGAGTACAACACCCTCGCGGGATATGTGATGGAGAAGATGCAGAGAATCCCCAAGAAAGGGGAGAGCCTGGTCGAGGGGGGCATGAAGTTCCTGGTCCTGGACGCGGACGCCAAGAGTGTGCGCAGGATCCGGGTCATAAAAAAATAGAGGGAGGAGGAAGGGTATGAAACCCAAGTACATCGTTATTCTGATCTTAATGCTGCTGGCGGTCGTCTTTGTCATTCAGAATTCAGCCATGGTGACCATCAAGCTGTTTTTCTGGAGCATCAGCATGAACCAGATCATCATGATCTGCGGCCTCCTGCTGGTGGGCTTCCTCATCGGCTTTCTGGTGACCCGGCGCTAGCGCGCCCTGCCGCCTCGCATCCGAATGCTCCGGCATCAGGCTGCCCCACAGGGGTTTCCCTGAGATGAACTTGAGCCCCGGAAACGAATAGAATTTTCTTTGACCTGGTGAATCGGGTGTGATATTACCAAATGAGCTTCATTCGAGCGGAGCTTTGTTCCGTATAAAAAGTCGGAGGACGTCATGAAGAAAACCCTGAGTTTGAGCGCGATGGTGTTGTGCCTGGTCTGGGCCGGCACGAGTTTTATCCCGGCGCAGCACACGCCCTGGATGATCTGGACCCTGCTGCCCCAGGCCCAGATGGACGAGATCGTTGGTGAGGCGTCCGGGGAAACCGCCTTCAACACCATCATGGAGACCGGCGGATACAACAAGAACCGCCGGGCGGATGAGTATGCCGGGACCTTTTACGAGTCCCAGTACATCTACGACCAGCTCAAACTCTATGGGCTTCCGGGTGCAGACTTCGCACGGTTCCCGGGCCGGACCGTGTGGGACGGGATCAAGGGGGAGCTCTGGGAGATCAAGCCCCGGCGTCAGAAATTGGCTTCCTACCAGGACATGACCGCCATGCTGGCCAGCGGCAGCAGCACGGCCGATGTCATGGCTGAGCTGGTCTGGGTGGGCCGCGGCACGGCCAAGGAGATGAAGGGTCTGGAGCTGGCCGGCAAGATCGTGGTCACCGACGGCAGCCCCAGCACCGTGCACTCCCTGGCCTGCCTGAAGATGGGGGCCGAGGGAATCGTCGCCATCAGCACGTCGCGCGAGCACTTCGATCCCCTCCAGATCCCCTGGCGGGGGATCTACAGCCGCCGCGGCCAGGAAACCCCTTCCAAGTTCGCCTTTTATCTGCCGGCGAGGGAGGGGGAGATCCTGAAACAGCGCCTGCTGCGCAGGGAGAAGATCCTGGTCCACGCGCAAGTCGAATCCAAGATGGAGCCCTACGACCTCCAGAACGTGGTGTGCCACATCCCGGGCACCGACCCGGAGGCCGGTGAGGTCATCCTTTCGGCGCATCTGTTCGAGGGTTATGTCAAGCAGGGCGCCAACGACAATAAATCCGGCAGCGCCGGCATCCTGGAGGTGGCCCGCGTCCTGCACACGCTGATCGAGGAGGGGCGCATACCGCGGCCCAAGCGGACCATCCGGTTTTTATGGGGTCCTGAGTTCTCCGGCACAGGGCCCTGGGTCCAGGCTAACAAGGAGCTCATGGAAAAGACCCTCTGCAACATCAACATGGACATGGTGGGGGAATGGCTGAGCCTGAACAAGGCCTTTTTCTGCCTGATGCGCACCTCCTACGGCAACCCGCACTACATCAACGACGTCATGGAGAACTATTACCGCTACGTGGGTGAGGGCAGCCGTGATCGGATCCAGAACCGCAGCGGTCCGGAAGGCGTGCTGCGGCGTATAGTGGCCCCTTCGGGTGCGGACGAGCCGTTCTACTACAGCATCGAGACACACTACGGGGCCTCGGATCACGAGGTGTTCAATGACTGGGGGGTCCAGGTCCCGGGGATCATGATGATCGTCTGGCCGGACCAGTGGTACCACACATCCGGCGACCGGGTGGACAAGTCCGATCCCACCCAGCTGAAGCGTGTAGCCGTGATCGGCGCGGCTGCCGCCTACACCGTGGCCAACGCCGGCGATGACATGGCTGTCAAGATCGCCAGCGAGACCGCCAGTAACGGCGCCCGGCGCCTGGGGCATGAACTGGTTCGGGGACTGGAGGCTTTGAACCAGGCCCCTGCGCCTGGGCTGGCGGAGGCCTACAAGACGGCCCGCATGTACATTAAGGCCGCGGCCATAAACGAGGCTGCCACCCTGGACACGGTGATAGAACTGGCCGCCGACACACACCGTGTGGGCGAGCATGTGGCGGCTCTCAAGAAGAGCGTAGAGTCCCTGAGCGACGCCCATCTTGCCACCATCGACGCCCACATGAGGCAGAGGGCGGCATTCTGGAGGGTCGAGCCGGTCAAGATCGAGTGGTCGGAGCTGGAACAGAAGGCCGCCAAGATCGTCCCCAGGCCAACCGCCAGGGTGAAGGAGAACGGATACCGGGGCTACAGCGAGTTCATCGATGCGGTTCCCGCTGACAAGAAAAAGGAGTTCCCCTACAACCGGCGGAGCGTGGGCAACACCCGGGAGCTGAACCTGCTCATGAACGGCAAGAACAGCGTCCTGGACATCCAGCACCTGCTGGACGCACAGTCGCAGAGCAAGTCCGACCTCAAGGCCATCTTCAACTACCTGGAGATCCTCAAGCTCGCCGGCCTCATCGAATTTTAGGGGAACGCCCCTACATTTTTTCGCGGCCCGTGTCGCATCCTCCCAGGTCATGTCGATGTCCGCCGGGTCCCACTTCCCCATGCTTCCCAGGCTTAGACCGATCCCGAGCCCAGCTGCTTGGCCGTGTGCTCCCGCTCCACGATGAGGGAGCGGCGCTCCGTTACATTCAGGGGGATGAGCGCGTCCATATCCATGCCCGACTATTTTCTCACCCGCTCCAGGATCCAGTCTCCGATGAGCTGAAGCACAGCCGGTGAGATGGTCTCCTCGATCTTCCCGTATCCGCTCACCGCCCCGGTCTCCGCCGTCTGGAACAGATGGTTCAGCCCGGGCATTTCCTTCAGTGTGACATCGCTGTTTCCTGCCGCTTTCAGGGCCTTCCCGATCTCGGCCAGGTTCTCCTTGGGCGGGACCTGGAGGTCCTTCTCTCCGTTGAGCGCCAGCACCGGGCAGCGGACCTCCTGAAGGACCGGCCGCGGGTCATAGGTCAGGAAGTATAGGAACCAGTCCGAGAGGATCTGCTTGAACTGGGCCTCGATGGCCTCTTCAGAGAGCTCTTCTTTCTTGCGTTCCTCTTCACTCAGCTTGGCCATGTCTTCCTCGTACATGCGCCGCAGGGCCTGTTCCATGGCCATCTTGTCCTGACCAGACTTTAAAACGCTGTAGATACGTTTCGCCTCATTCAAGCTTTTCTGAATGTCCTCTTCGCTCGTCCCGCCGGCCCGCGCGATGAGCTCGCTCTGCATGTACAGGATCTCCTCTCCGGTCAGTCCGGTCCCGGCCATAAGCACGATGAAGGCCACATCCTCGGAGCGGGCCGCGGCCATGGGGGCGATGATCCCGCCCTCGCTGTGCCCGATCAGGCCGATCCGTTGGGGATCGATCTCCTGGTGATCCTTGAGGAAGGACACTCCTGTCAGCACGTCCCCGGCCAGGTCCTCTGTGGTCGACTCCCCCAGGTTTCCCGTCGTCCCTCCCACCCCGCGGTCATCCATCCGCAGCACAGCGATGCCGCGCCGTGTGAGGTGGTCCGCTAGCACCAGGAAGGGCTTGTGGCCCATGATCGTCTCGTCCCGATCCTGGGCGCCGGAGCCCGTGATCAGGAGTGCGGCCGGGAAGGGGCCCTCTCCCTGCGGCAGGGTCAAGGTGCCGGCCAGGGTGATGCCCGCACCTGTGTTCTCGTAGGAGACCTCCTCTTCCTGGTAGGGGAAGGGTTTCTGGGGGGTCTGGGGGCGTTTGATCTCCTCCACCTTTTCCACCTTCTCGAGTTCCAGGGGAAGCTCCATGCCCGCCTGTTTCAAGACGGCCTGCATGTGTTTGCCGTCGGGCTGCAGCGTGCCCCTGACCTCAACGCCCGCCTTTTTATTGATCATCACGATGGCATCCTCTTCCACCGTGACCGAGTCCATGGGCAGGTCGGTGGCACCCTGGTCCGGGCTATCCCAGGTGGCCGTGTAACCGCCCTCTTCGGCCTTTTCGATCTTGAACACGAGCCGCAGCTCCATGCCCTGGATCTTAAGAGTCCCCTGCCAGATGCCGGCATAATCCTTCTCGACTGCCGCCCCGTTCGTATAGGCGGCCAGCAGCATCCCGATAACACAAACTAGAATCATCCTTCGTTTCATTTGCCAAACTCCTTCTTTTTCTATTATCTCAATGTACATACGCAATATACACTTGATTTATTCGAGACAAATAATTAACGACAAATCTGAAATATTCATCGTGAGCAATTCATGCGTCTGATCAATTGAATGACTAGCGGATCGTGGTCATGATCCAGAGCAGCAGGATGATGACACCCACCAGCACCCAGCTGCCGAAGAAACCCAAGTAATCCAGCTTTTTCCACTTGAGAAACTCCCAGTTGGAGTGCGGGAACATCTTCTGATGGTCGTACATCCGGGGATTGGCGTAGGCCGCCTCCAGCGCCCGCTGCTCCTCTTCCGGGGTTTTCTGCACCGGGGTGTGCAGCTTGGCGAAGAAGCGGTCGACAGCGTCTCCGGACACAGGCCTGGTCAAGAATGACAGCAGGAAGATCAGCACGAAGGGGAACAACGCGTCGAAGAAGAACCGGGTCGCCACCAGCTGGGATTTCTGGAAGCGGGAAAAGTCGATGCCCAGCCAGCTCAGGACCCATATCTCGGCATGGAAGCGCCCGATCCCGATCTTGGCTGAGCCCGGGTCCTCCGGGTCGATCCGCGCTACACTCTCGAAGAACACGCCCGCAGGCTCGATCACATAGGGCTTCTCGATGGTCTGGCCCACGGCCTGCGCCCGCCCCTCCTCGACATCCTCCGTCAGGGCCGCGGTCTGGATGATCATGGTCCGCATCTGTGTCTCCTGCAGAAAGGCCGGGTTCGTGCGTGCCCAGTTCCAGCCCTGGAACAGGTTGGGGATGAGGGCATAGATCACAAGGCAGACGAACACCTGGATGATGACCGCCGGCTTGGACAGCCGCCGCCAGAGGAATCCCAGCCAGATGGAGGCGCCGAAGATGGCGGGGATCGAGATGCTGTACTTGAAGAGGACAAGCAGGTTGTCGATGAAGAGTGCCACCACAATGCCGCCCAACAGGATGGCGGCGATGGCGAACTTGCTCACCAGGAGGTAGTGCTTCTCCGTCCGGGAGGGTCGGAAGGGCTGGTAGATGTTCTTGATGAACAGGGCGGAATGGGACACGGAGCTGGCGTCCAGGGTGGACATGTTGGCGGCCAGGATGCCCACCAGCATGAGGCCGATGGCCCCGGGAAAGAGCAGGTCCTTGGTCATGTAGCCCCAGATCAGGTCCGGGTCGTGCAGCTTGCCCATGTAGAGCCCTATGGCCAGCAGGCCGGCCAGGGCCCAGAAGATCATGATCAGGCGCTTGAAGAACATCCCTCCGATCATGCCCAGGCGGGCGGTCATCTCGTCCTTGGCCGACCCGGCCGTGGCCATCCCGGGCGCCACCGCGATGATGGACACCAGGTTGGCCAGCACCATGGCCGCGATGGTGTACCAGGCATACTCGCTCATGGTGACCGACCCAAAGAGCTCGAACATGTAGTCTGGCACGGACGCGTGCAGCCCGGCGAATCCCCCGATCTTGGAGAGCCCGATGGGGATCAGGATGAGGGAGAAAAAGACAATGAGGATGCCCTGGATGGCGTCGGTGATGGCCGCCGCCCGGAACCCGCCCAGCATGGTGTAGATCCCAACGATCACGGCATAGATGAAATAGAAGATCAGGGGATCGGTGTAGGAGATGAATGAGTGCAGCTCGCCCCGCTTATTCTTCTCGTTGAGGGTCTGATAGCGGGCCTGTTCCTCCTCGTTCAGCCCTTCGTCCACCCGGGTCCTCAGCGCCTGATATTCCCGGAACTGCTCAATGCTCAGGCGCTCCTCCACCGTGCACTTCTCCAGCGGCTTGGGGGTCATGGCCATCATGGTCTTGGCCGCCACCATGTAGCCGATGCCGCCGCTCAGGAAGGCCATGACCAGGATGAAGAGCGCGTAGCTGCCGCCCAGGAACTCGCTCTTGAAGCGTTCGGTGAAGTAATCGCCGATCGTGACCAGCCGCACCCGGCGGAAGAAGTAGGTGGAAAACCAGTAGAAGGGGGTCAGGAACAGAACCAGAAACTGGATCCACATGCCGCCGATGCCCTGCCGATAGATCTCGCGTGAGACCGCCACGGCCTGGTCCGCGTTGGTGGAGCAGCCGAAGTTGAGGAAAAACTGGTAGAACTTGCCCAGCTTGCGGCCGGCCAGGTAGAAGTCGTCGGTGTTCTTGGTCCCGGCCCCCGCCCTCCAGCCCAACCAGAGGATGACGATGACGTAGAGGATGATGATGGCGACATCGATAGGGTGAAGGCCGAACATGGTTATCCGGATGTCCCGCTCATTGCAAAAACCGCGCTGGTTATTTTAGTCCATGCTCTTTGTGTTTCGTCGCGATGGTCTCAGCCAAATTCTCAAGAGCTTTAAAATCAGCCTCTGACGGTATGCCTTTGGTAAGAATAGGTTCGATAATTTCTACTTTAAGATTAGGAATCATCCCTGCCAACATTTCGACCGTCTTACCTCCCCACCCGTAGGAACCGATAATGGATAGGAACTTGGTTTTAGGACGTAATGCGTTAGCCAGCAAGGCAGCATAAGCGACGTTGGGATGAGGGCCTGAAAGAACTGTTGGCGTGCCGATAACTATTGTCCCGGCATCAACGAGAGCCATTGCCAGTTTTCCTATGTCTGTGGCAGCCAAATTGAACTGCTCGACGCTAACACCTTTCTCCACCAGCGATGAAATAAGAAAATCGACCATCTGCTTGGTACTATTGTGCATTGAAATATAAGGTAAAACTACCAAGTTCTTCAATGGCCCTTCTACCCAATCTTTATAGGCATCGATGATAAAGGATGGTCGTGGATAAATAGGCCCGTGACTGGGGGCTATTATAGCAATGTCGTATGATGCGATTCTTTCCAGGTTTTTCTTGATCACATTTCGGAAGGGCATCATGATCTCGGCATAGTAACGTTTCGCTGCCTCGTAAACACGCGCTTCGTCGGAAGCATAGAGATCGGTGGTGGCAATGTGAGAGCCAAAAAAATCACAGCTAAACAAAATTTTATCTTCTTTCAAATAGGCCACCATGGTTTCGGGCCAATGTACCCAAGGAGCGTGTATGAATTCCAGCGTCTTGTCCCCGAGAGAGATTGTTTCGCCGTCGCTGACCGTGACAAAGGATTCCTCGGGTATGCCGAGTAGATCCATAAGCATCCCTTTTGCTTTGGGACTGGTAATCAATTTTGCATCAGGGTATCGGGAGAGTACATGGGGAATGCTGCCTGAGTGGTCCTGTTCGGCATGAAGTGAAACTACGTAATCGAGTTTAGAGACATTCTCAAGCTGTGCCAGCAGTTCATCAACCATAAGTGGATCAACCGTATCGATCAAAACCGTCTTCTCGCTACCTTCAATAAAATAGGCGTTGTAACTTGTTCCGTCCGGAAGAGGGATTAGCGAGTCGAAGAGACGTCTGTCCCAATCCACAGAACCCATCCAGTAAATTCTGTCTTTAATTTTTCTTGGTTTCATAATACCTCCTTCATTAGTTTCTCATATTTTCCAACTATTTTCCTCATTTTATATCTCCAAAAGGATGTGTGAACAACGATGATTAATACACATGTCTTGAATCGATGGGTAAGAGGAGTACTGAGCCCTGTAGATAGAATGAAATAATCTTGGTATCAGATATAGTAGAAAAGAAAAAGCAATAGACTATATACAATATCTTTGATACTGTTCGCTTAGGCTGCCGGAATGGCAGAAATTGATATTGAGCAAAAGGAGTATCGCACTGCTTCAATGGTTTTTCATCTACGGCTTACATAGTTTTCTTTTGAAGCAAAATATTCGATATACGGCTATAAATTCTGCATTTTCCCCTGGGATTCCCCCACGCCTGCGCGGCGGCTGTACCGCAGGACGTTATGTGTAATACTGTCACCAAAGAATAAACGAGGAAATAAAATGGCGTCAGATTTAGGCTTTGTTGAATTCATTGTTGGTCAAATAGAGAATGCAGGTGAGATTACATACAAAAAAATGTTTGGAGAATATGCGCTTTATAGCGATGGAAAAATAATGGCTCTTGTATGCGACGGTCAATTATTTGTAAAACCAACTAAGGCTGGAAAATCTTTTATCAATAATGTAATTGAAGCCCCTCCTTACCCAGGAGCACGGTTATATTTTCTTATAGAGGAAAAAATTGAAGATAGAGAGTGGATTAGCAACTTAATAAGATTGACAGTTAAAGAACTTCCAGAACCAAAGCCAAAATCGAGAAAAAATAAGAGCCAAGGAGAACCAAAATGAACCAACTATATAATTATCTATGTCGTTGATGCAGTTAAGGCAACCGAGTTCTATGAAAAAGAAGATCATAAAGTCAACTCCTTTCGGGTCTGTGGGTATCATCTGGACCGAACTGAATGGCAATCCCAAGATCGTCCGGATTTTGCTCTCAAAGCCTGGGTTGTCCGCTGAAGATCAGGTGTCCGAGCTTTACCCGAATTTGCAGGAGTCTTCCTGCGCAGAGATCGGCGATGTAGCCACTGCACTCAAAGGGCTGCTGGAAGGAGAGGAGATCAAGTTTTCACTGGATGTTGCAGACCTGAGCTTGTGCACTGAGTTTCAACAGATTGTTCTTCGTGCAGAGCACCGGATTCCACGGGGGAGCATCAGTACCTATCAACTCATCGCAGAATATCTGGGGAAAAGGAACGGAGCGCGGGCCGTGGGGAATGCCTTGGCAAACAACCCGTTTCCCCTTATCGTGCCTTGTCACCGAGCCGTTCGCTCAGACCGACATCTTGGCGGCTACCAGGGGGGCCTCGAAATGAAGCGGGCTTTGCTGGAGAAGGAAGGCATGCCCTTCGACGATGCGGGACGGGTAGCCTGTGAGCAGTTTCATTATGAGAGGGTAATGTCGAACAAAGGCATCCAGCCGAGGCGCTAACGCTACGGATAACCTGACATAAGGAGGAACAGTATGAAGGTTGTTGCGTTCAACGGAAGTCCGAGACAAAAAGGGAACACGGCAATGCTCCTGAACACCGTACTGGCAGAACTGCAAAAGGGAGGAGTTGAGACGGAACTCATTCAGCTTGGCGGCAAGAAAATCCATGGCTGCATGGCCTGCCTGAAGTGTTTCGAGAATCAGAACAAACGCTGTTCAATTGGCAATGACATCTTGAATGAGCTTGTTGACAAGATGATCGAAGCGGATGGCATCATCATCGGCTCACCCACGTATTTCGCGAATGTCAGTACGGAAGTCAAAGCGCTGATCGACAGAGCCGGGCTCGTCGCTATTGCCAACGGGCATATGTTGAAGCGAAAGGTAGGTGTGGCAGTCGTAGCAGTAAGAAGGGCTGGGGCAACCGACACGTTTGATGCCATCAATAAGTTCTTTTTCATCAATCAGCTGATTGTTCCCGGCTCCGTCTATTGGAACATGGGCTTTGGTCTTGGCGAAGAAGAAGCAAAGAGTGATGACGAAGGAATGAACACCATGCGAATCCTCGGGGAGAATATGGCATGGTTGCTGCAGAAACTTGGGTAAAGGTAGAGAATGCATGGATATTGATCTCAAGAAGGAACAACAAGCATCCAAAGAGAGACCACGATACAGCTATTCATTGGCAGCAAGGTTCTTTTTCATGTCGATGGACCTGATTACAGGAAGAAAGACGACTCTTGCCAAGGCCAAGCTCATAGAGATGCTGGCAAGCATCCCATACCGCTCCTGGGAAATGCGCCAGTATACGCGCATGACGCGACGTTACCGAGATCAGGAGTTGGTACGCGAGGCAAGCATAATCATGAACTGGGGCCGCGAAGCTCAGGATAATGAGTTCTGGCACTTGCAGGTTATCAACGAGAAGATGAAAGAAGATGGGATCAAAGACCCGTGGTATCTTTTCCCGCCTATCCCCTTTTTTGTGGTTGGCAGCTATGTTGCAGTGACACGCGTGATGGCATGGATAAACATTCGGAGAGCTTTCCTGTTCAATGCAGAATTCGAGGACCATGCTGAACATGTGTATGCGCAATTTGTCGAAGATCATCCCGAATGGGAAGATCAGCCAGTCAATAATGAAGAGCTAAAAAAGTACGGAGACTTGCCGACTTGGGCGGATGTGTTCAGACGCATTGGGCTGGATGAGCGTGACCACATGAACAACAGCTTCGTATTCTGCGGTAAGCCAGAATGTGTTGTGAAATACGAGGGCATGCCGGAGACACCGTGCATGATGCACTCCAGACAATAGATGACGTATTCTATCCAATAAGATGGGTGGAAATGTTTGCAGACAGCCATGAGGTTTTGAAATCTTCCCGGATATTATATACCATGGACATGGACATGGCGGAGAAGAGAGGAACCTACGTTCGCACCGGACGCAGCGAGTTCGATGAGCTGGTCCCCAGGATCAGGGATTTCTTGGAGCAGGACCGGTTGGAAGTCGTGATCGACGGGAAGCCCATCCGGGGCTATCGGGCGCCGGATGCCCGTTCCATCTGGATCCGGGACTACAGCGACATGCTGCGGGGACTCAGGTACTTCGAGCCCGATCTCAAGAGCACGGTGGAGCACTTCGCAGAGACCCAGGCCCGAAACGGGCGCATCTTCGACTACTTCACCACCTTTCCGGAAAAACTCCCCTGCGAGCGTGAGAACTGGACCAAGTATGTCCGGGTCCCGGTCGAGGCGGACGTGGAGTTCCGGTTCGTCAAGGCGGCCTGGCTCGCCTGGCAGGCCACCGGAGACGACGACTGGATCCAGGGGCTTATCCCCGTGCTGGAGCGGGCGCTGGACTATGTCCGGACCCACCCCTGGCGCTGGGATGAGGAGGCGGGGCTGGTCAAGAGGCCCTACACCATAGACACCTGGGAGGAGGGAACACATGACTGAAAGCGAGCGCGAACGCAAGCTGCTGGATCGGCTCGAGTCCCTGGGCATTCCCTACACGCGCATCGAGCATCCTCCCGTGTACACGGTAGAGCAGGCCCGGTCCCACTGGAGCGACCAGGCCGGTGTCCACTGCAAGAACCTGTTCCTGCGCAACAAGAAGGGCAGCCGCCATTACCTGGTGATCCTGGAGGAATCCAAGAGAGCCGACCTTAAGTCTCTGACCCGCCACCTCGGGGGGGATCGCCTGAGCTTCGCCTCCCCGCAGCGGCTCGAGCGGATCCTTGGCCTGGAGCCCGGTGCCGTGTCCCCCTTCGGCCTGATCAACGACAGCGGGAAAGAGGTCCGGGTGCTGATCGACCAGGACCTCAGGGGGGCCTCGATGATCTACTTCCACCCCAACGTCAACACCGCGACCGTGGGGCTGAGCTTCGACGACTTCGAGCGCTTCCTGCAGCACTGCGGTCAGGACATCCGATATTTCCAGGTTTAGATAGGGGGAGGGGATTTCGTCCCTAACGAAGTCTATCTCTTTTCGCCGACCGCTCCAGGATGCGGATCCTCCAGATCCAGACAGCCAGTATCAGGAGCGAGCCCAACACACGCAGTTCGGCCGAGGTGGTCAGGAAATTGAAGAGCCCGTGACACGTCCCGGCCAGAATCAGGCCGATGACCGCCGCCCGGATGCGCGACCGACCCCGCATGTAGGCCAAACCCACCGTGTATCCCCAGATGGAGGAAAAGATCGTGTGGGTGAGCGGCGAGGCAAAGGCCCGGCCGAACAGCTCGAATCCCTCCATGTGAGGCAGGTAGAGGATGTTTTCGTAGGTCGCGAAGCCCAGGGCGATGAAGCTGGCATAGAGGATCCCGTCGGTCCGCTCGTCGAAGGAGGGGAACCGCAGCACGATAAACCCGAAGGGCAGGAACTTAAACAGCTCCTCCGTCATCCCGGTTATCCCCACGCTGTAGAGCAGATAGGACAGGCGGTCTCCCTCCAACAGGACACTGGGATCGTAGGGCAGGCCGAAGAGCGGGATCAGCCGCAGGGCGTACACGCAGCCCAGGGCGGAGGCGATCCCCAGTAGGTATGCGGTACCCATCCGTGTAAAGGGTTCCGGCCGGAAACGGTCTTGGTAATAAAAGTAACCGACCCAGAAAAGGGCCGGGGCCAGGATGCCGGAAAGGATGATCCAGACACTCATGGGAATCGCCGATGATTCTACCACAATCCCCCGGGATTTCCTCCGAATATTTGGGCCGTCCTGAGCCCAGCCACCTCAATCCTCCGCTCCCTCTCCATCTTCGAAGGACCATGCCTGCTCGCCTTGGATGGCTTCATTATCGGCTTACCCGACCGATCTGATAACAAACACGGATTTGCAAACGCTTGCGCATGCAGCCGGTGGTTTGAACACAGGGCAGGATTTCACTATAATCCTTTGTATCCGAGATTCACCTTTGTATCCGAGATTCACCTTGAACGCATCTTTTTTGTTGTGAGGAGGCCGAACATGATTCTTTCCCATCCCTTGAATATTCTGCGGGCATTTTCATTAAAACTCGTGGCGGCTCTGATCTTCGCTGCGCTGGTGCTGCCGGCCCCGGCAGTATCGCAGGAGGCCGGCGTCCTGCTGCGCTTCCCGGATGTGCACGATGACCTAGTCGTGTTCGTCTACGGCGAGGACATCTGGTCGGTCCCCGTGGATGGAGGGACCGCCACCCGCCTCACCATCCACGACGGTGAGGAGCGCTACCCCAAGTTCTCCCCGGACGGCCGCCTCATCGCCTTCACGGGCCAGTATGACGGCAATGCCGACGTCTATGTGATGAACCGGTACGGCGGGGAAATCACACGTGTTACCTTCCACCCCGGCACCGACGAGGTGGTGGGGTGGCACCCCACGCAGGGGAAGATCATCTTCAGCTCCACCCGGCACAGCTTCAACCGCTTCAGCCGCCTGTTTCTCATCTCCCCCGACGGGACCGGGTTGGAGGAGCTCGTCCTCTATGAGGCCGCGCGCGGTAGCTTCTCCCCGGACGGGACCAAGATCGCCTACAACCGTGTGGCACGGGAACACCGCACCTGGAAGCGCTACCGGGGAGGCCTGGCCCAGGAGATCTACCTCTATGACTTCGCCACCCAGGAGGACACCAACCTCACGCAGTATCCCGGTACCGACCGCGCCCCCATGTGGATCGGCGACCTGATCTGCTTCAGCTCCGACCGCGACGGGGTGCTCAACCTCTATGCCAGCAACACGGCCACCGGAGAGATCGAGCAGCTCACACACCACACGGATTTCGACATCCGGCGCCCCAGCCAAGGCGGGGAGAGGATTGTATATGAGTTGGGCGGAAACATCCGGCTTCTGGACGTCCGGAGCAGGCAGAACCGCCTGATCCCGATCGAAGTCCAGACCGGCCTGCCCGAGACCCGCCCCCGCTGGAAGCAGGTGGACGGCTATGTCACGGGCTTCGATGTCTCGCCGACCGGGCAGCGCGCCCTGGTGGTGGCAAGGGGAGAGGTCTTCACCATCCCCAAGGAGGAAGGCCCCTCCCGCAACCTCACCCGCTCCTCGGGTGCCCGTGACAAAGACGCAGCCTGGTCTCCCGACGGGAAGACCATTGCGTACCTGTCCGACTCCACGGGGGAATACGAGATCTACCTCGTCGACCCGCAGGGCCGGACAGAGGCTGTTAGGTTCACGCAGCACGAGGGCGGCTACCGCCACACTCTGCGCTGGTCTCCGGACAGCCAAAAGATCGCGTTCACCGACCAGACCCTGCGCTGCTATTACCTGGACGTAAAGTCCAAGAAGATAGCCGAGGTGGACCGCGCCGAGTTCGAGAACGTGGACGTCTCGCTGGACCTCAAACCCATCCATGACTTCGTGTGGTCCCCGGACAGCCGCTACCTGGCCTACTCCAAGCTGGACTCAGACCTGGTCACCAAGGTCTATATCTACGCACTCGAAACCGGGGAGGTCCACTGCGCGAGTCAGGGGATCTTCAATGACTTCGGTCCGGAGTTTTCCCGGGACGGCCGTTTCCTCTTTTTTGTTTCCAACCGGCGCTTCGATCCCACTTTCTGTGATTTCGAGTGGGAACTGGTGTACAAGGATGCGGCCGGGATCTACGCGGTGGCGCTGCAAAAAGACGGCGGCCCCCTGCTTCCCTTCAGGAGCGACGAAGAGCCTGAGGGAGACACGGAAAAAGACTCGGGCGGGCCTGAAACCGGCGCGCCCATCACCATCGATTTCGAGGGCCTCGCCGAAAGGATCGAGGCGCTCCCGCTGCCGCCCGGCAATTACCGAGCCCTGAAGGCCGAAAAGGACGCGCTCTTCTACCTCAATGGTGAGGACGGTGACTACAACCGGTTCGAATACCGGGGTCCCGGCTCGCAGGACCTGTTTGTCTTCTCCTTTGCCGACCGCGCGCCCCACACCATAATCGCGGGTGTGAGCGGTTTCAAGCTCTCGGCCGACGGCTCGACCCTGATCTACCGGCAGGGACGGTCCCTGGGCCTCATCCCGTCCAGTGCTCGGGATTCCAAGGGCTCGCCATTGACTCTCTCGGGCTTGAACATGTGGTTCGAGCCGCTGGAGGAATGGGCACAGATCTTCCACGAAGCCTGGCGCATGGAGCGGGACATGTACTACGAGCCCGACATGCACGGTGTAGACTGGGAGGCCATGCGGGAAAAGTACGGCAGCCTCCTGCCCTTCGCCTCCTGCCGCCAGGACCTGCGCTTCCTGATCGGCGAGCTGATCGGCGAGCTCAACACCTCCCACACCTACATCTCGGGCGGCGACCTCCTGCGCCGGGCCGACCGGGTCAACGTGGGCATGCTGGGCGCGGACTGGGAGATCGATGCCGGTGCCCGGAAGTACCGGTTCGCGAAGATCTACCGGGTGGCCGATTACTCGCGCGGCGTGTATCCGCCTCTGGCACGACCGGGCATGAACCTGGAAGAGGGGGATTACCTGCTGGCCGTAAACGGCGAACAGGTCACGGCCGACCGCAACATCTATGCCCATTTTCAGGGACTGGCCGGGCATCAGGTAACGCTCCTCGTCAACGGCACGCCCTCAAGCTCGGGGGCGCGCGAGATCGTGGTCCAACCCCTGGGAGGGGAGTCCACGCTCCGGTACCTGGACTGGGTGGAGCACAACCGCCTGGAGGTGGGAAAGGCCTCGAACGGCCAGATCGGCTACATCCACCTGCCCGACACCTACCTGGGCTCCAGCCTGGAGTTTCCCAAGTACTTCTACGCCCAGATGCGGAAGAAGGGGCTCATCATCGACGGGCGCTTCAACGGCGGCGGCCTGGACCCGGACATATTCCTGCGCCGCCTGGACAAACCTCTGCATGCCTTCTGGACCCGGCGCTACTCCGCCGACCAGACCATCCCGGATTTTGTCACCACGGCCCATATGGTGTGCCTCACCAACCGCCAGGCGGGTTCCGGGGGCGACATGCTGCCCATGGAGTTCAAGAAGCGCGGCCTGGGGCCCGTGATCGGCACCCGCTCCTGGGGCGGCCTGGTGGGCGTGTCCACACCCATCCCGCTCATCGACGGCGGCAGCCTGACGGCACCCGACTACCGCATCTACGATGTGGACGGCACCTGGATCGTGGAGAACGAGGGCGTGCAGCCAGACCTGGTCGTGGACCTGCACCCGGCCGATGTGGCCCGCGGGCACGATGCCCAACTGGTCAAGGCCATCGAGGTGCTGATGGAAAAGATCGAGGCCAACCCCCGGCCCTGGCCCCAGCACGGCCCATATCCCAAGGACAAACAGGTCAAGAAGAAGTGACGCCATGCGGGTCGGCATAGACAGCTACAGTCTTCTCCCCCTGGGCCTGGACCCCATGGAGAACCTGCGTTGGGCCCTGGAGCATGGGGCCCAGGGCGTCCAGTTCTCAGGGCTCAGGGAGGAAGAGGGGAAAGAGGTGGACGAGGCCTATCTCAAGGATATCGCCCGGTTCGCGGCCGATAACAACCTCTACCTGGAATGGGGGGGAGGCCAACACATTCCGCTGGACATGTTGACCTGGCAGGAGAAGGACATCTTCGAGGCTAACCGGAAGGCGGCCGCACAGGCCTCTCTATTGGGGACCAGGGTCGTGCGGTCCTGCTCCGGGGGGCTGATGCGCTGGAACACGGACAGTCCCTCGACCGAGGCCCTGCTGGCAGTGACGGCCGAAGCACTCCGGGAGCAGCGGTCCATGCTCAGGGACCACGGCGTTGTCCTGGCCATCGAGACCCATTTCGAATTCACCACCTTCGAGCTCCTGCGGCTGTTCGAGATGTGCGACACGGTACCCGGTGATTACCTGGGTATCTGCCTGGACACCATGAACCTGCTCACCATGCTGGAGAATCCCCTGGCCGGCACGCGCCGGGTCCTGCCCTGGGTGGTCGCGACACACATCAAGGACGGCGGAATCCTGCTCAGGGAAGAGGGCATGGTCACGTTTCCGTGTGAGGTCGGAAAGGGTGTCGTGGATCTCGAGGGGATCATCGCTCTGCTTCGATCCCTGCCTCAGGAAGTCCACCTCTCCATTGAGGATCACGGCGGGGAGTTCACGCTGCCCATCTTCTATGCACGTTTCCTGGCCGAGTTCCCTGATCTTACGCTTCAGGAATTCGTGGGTCTCTGCCGCCTGACCCGCCTGACCGAGGAGCGCATGCAGGGGGGCACCATGGAAATGACCTCCCGCCAGGATTGGCCAGGCATCTGTGAGGGCCGGATAAAGAAGGGCCTTGCTGCTCTCAAAAGGCTCGCTGCAGCCTCATCCCAAGTCGGTTTATGAGGCCAGTGCCTGTACCAGGTCGTCGATGAAGTCGTAGGTGATGCCGAATCCCTTGAACTCATTGGAGATGAAGTCCAGGGTCCCCCCGTAGAGGCTGTCCTGGGCCAGGAGGTGGTCGCCGGTCTTCAGCACCGAGAGCAGGGTGGTGGTGATGGCGGCCATGCCGCTGGCCGTCACCAGCGCGGACTCCGCGTTCTCCAGAGCTGCAAGTTTGGCATGCAGCGCCTTGTGGTTGGGAGTGTTGTTCATTCGGATGTAGGGGATGTCGTGGTAGCTTTCGGCCGGGACATACTCGTAGTTGGCCGACTGGAAGATGGGCGGGCTCACGGCCCCCAGCACACGAGGCTCGGGATCACCGGTGTGGACCAATTTGGTGTCGATGCGGAGATCTTTGTTATTCATGCCGTCCTCCTGTTTGCGATAATCAGCTATATCACATCGCCGGATAAATCTCAAAATCCCGCTTCCTTTGATCCTAGAGATCACTTCGCTTCGCTCGTGATGACCT
>SDBS01002548.1_pt1 | contig 18179 bp, 18 predicted proteins | sample 2277091 | NCBI WGS metagenome assembly SDBS01 (sample SAMN10404972, study PRJNA504765) | marine sediment metagenome | isolation source: marine sediment core GS10_PC15, 163 cmbsf | place: Arctic Ocean: Southern Knipovich Ridge | collected 2010 | reverse complement strand
ATTCTAACGCAAGCAGGCCGAGAAGTGGCGGTTGCTTCGACGAAAGCATTTTCAACGCAATTGACGGCACTCTACTGGCTTGCGCATCGCATTGCATATGAAAAAAAAATTATTACCTCAGCTCAGCTAGAAGGAGCGCAAGAAGATTTACTTGTTGTTGCAGAAGTACTTGAAAATACGATTGAAAATTACAAACTTTCGATTATCAAAGAATTAGCTGCCCGATATGCTCGGTATACGCACATGATTTTTTTGGGACGGCACAACAGCTATCCATTCGCTTTGGAAGCAGCACTTAAATTGAAAGAAATTGCGTACATTTTTTCTTCGGCATATCCAGCGGGCGAGCTCAAGCATGGGCCCCTTGCGCTGATTGATGCTGATACACCGGCCATAGTTTTTTCACATCAAGATCCGATTATTTATCAAAAACTGGTTTCAAATGCACAGGAAGTAAAAGCGCGTGGTGGGCATATGATAGCGTTTGCCTTTGAAGGCCAAAAAGAGCTGCAAGATCTGGCGGATCTCTCTTTTGAGATACCGAAGGTTAAGTCGCTTTTAGGGCCGCTTGCTATGACGGGACTTATGCAATTTTTCTTTTATGCGATTGCCAAAGAGCTCGGGCACCCTATTGATAAACCTCGTAATCTCGCTAAATCAGTGACGGTGGAGTAGTTGGTGATTGTTGCAAAGAAGGCCGGATTCTTGGTATAATAAGGATATAGATATATTTTGTAGGAGGAATTTCATGAAGAAGATAGTAGCTCTCATTTGTATTATGTGCAGTTTTTCTGTGCATGTTGGAGCACGGGATACGAAACTATCTCAAGCACAAGCCGAGGACCAAGAAAAGCATGAGCAAGAACGCTTAAAGATTATACAAACGCGCAAGGTTGAGCAAAAGCGTAAGGAGCTTATACGCAAGCGTATACAGCTTATTGCAAAGTATCCATTGAAAAATCATTGGACGAACCTGCAATGGGTGATATATAACTATCTATCTGAAGTAGGTAACCAAATACGAGATGAAGTTGAAACCATCGAAATCCCTTTAGATGAGAGGCAGTTTGCAGGTTTTGTACACGATGTTCTTATAAAACTTTCGATGCCCTCAGTAACGGATGAGGAACGAGACGAGGTTTTAAAAACTATCACAGAATATCTTTCTCAAGAAGGACATCTTGTACGTTTGATTAACTATTTAGAATTGAGAGAAAATTCAGAAGAAACGCAAGTAATAGATACCCTTCGATTTATGATTACAAAGCTTGAAGAGATTAAAGAAAAAATCGAAACTACTCGCATAGAAAAAGCATAATCAAGATAGTATTTCTAGATATATAAAAAAACGGTTCTCTTTATGAGAGCCGTTTTTTATGCTTTATGTGGATCAAAAAAACGAGAGATAATGGATAAAATACTTATTATTTGTCCGAGAGATACCGATAGACGTGAAGTTGCTCGTGGGCAGCTTGCGCAAAAATATGAAGTGTGCTTTGCAGATTACCCAACTTCAGATTTAAAAATAATGTGGAGCGATAAGGTTGGCTTTTTGGGTTATACGTTTGATCCTGCTGAAACAATTAAGTATCTGATTGAATATGTTCAACAGAATGCCGTTACGGGTGTTTTTTCAACAGAGAATTATCCGGGGAGTATACTAGCGGCTATTGTGGCTCAAGAATGTGGGCTTATTGGTCCATACCCACAAGCAATTATTAATCATCAAAATAAATTCCTTTCTCGATGTTTTCAAGAGCGATTAGTTCCAGAGCATACGCCTAATTTTGCATTACTTACAGATGAAAAGAGTTTGCCAGATGGTTTTTCTTTTCCTCTGTTTATCAAACCAGTGAAATGCAGTTTTTCTATGCTTGCGCAACGTATTGATTCATGGCAGCAGTTGCATGCATTTGTTAGAGAGTCTGGGTTACCAGAATCTCATCTTAATACATTGAATTGGTTTATTGAAAAGTATAATGTAGGAGCGCCCGGGAAAACGATACTTCTTGTAGAGGAGTTGCTCTATGGTGAGCAATGCACCGTTGAGGGATGTATCATCAATGGAGAAACTTTGATAATCGGTATCGTAGACTCTATTATGTTTCCGGGAACCATTAGCTTCAAGCGATTTGATTATCCCTCCAGTTTACCAGAAGAGGTGCAATTAAGGATGAAAGCAATCACGCGAACGTTGATTCAGTACTCTCATTATGGAAATGGTTTTTTTAATATTGAGTTTATGTATGACAAAGAGCAGGATTATATTGCGTTAATCGAAATAAATCATCGTATGGTATATCAGTTTGCTGACTTATATGAAAAAGTTGATGGGATTAATACCTATGCTTTAATGCTTGATTTTGTGACAGGAAAAAAGATTGTGTATCGCAAGCAGAAGGGAGTATATGCGCATGCTGCCTCTTGTGTATTACGATTTTTTGAGAATAAGCGTGTGCTTTCCGTTCCTTCTGTTGCAGATATTGCATATTTTGAAACACTTTTCCCTGATGCTCGGTATCAATTTTATGCGCATGAGGGAAAGCTTCTTTCTGATGCGCGGCAAGATGGTAAAAGCTTTTGTTACGGCATCATTAATTTGGGTGGTGAAAGTATTGAGGATATTGAAAATAAATTTGAAGAGAGCAAAAAATTGCTTCCTTTTAATTTTGAGCCCTGTTGAATATTTTTAGTTTTGATTGGTTAAGAAAGAGTGGTGGTGAAGTGTAGATTTGTGTGGAGATGTATGCACAAGAGCAAAAAGGAAAAGAAAAAAAGCGCTTGAATAGACGGTAACCAACATTCGATAGCGATTTTTACGACACATAATTCCCATTCCCATTATGAATTATTGTATACTCATTCTCATCTTACCTCATCCTTACCATTTGTCAAATAGCAGCCGAAAAAGCCCCATTAAACACGGGGCTTTTTTTATATAAAATCATTGCGGCGGGAAATAGTCGGTGCAAATTGAAGCTTCCTACAGCTTGATTTCCTCAATATCCAGGGTATCATTGCCGATATGAGCGGCGCGTAGCTGGCCGACGGCCTTTAAGCGATTGCACACTTTATCTGGGCACAGCTCGAGGAAGGTTTGCAGCAGATTAATGAGGCTGATTGCCTCACGCAGTTGGTTATCAGTCTGTAACATTTCCTTGGCTCGCTCGGTCCATCGAGTGGGTTGCTTTTTTTGAGGAGGTTCTTTCTTGGTATCCTCTTTTTGAGCGCCAATTTTGATCGAATTATTAAGAGCTTTTTCTCGGCCATAATGCTTGGTAAACCATTGCATTTGTTCCGTAGGAGGAAAACACCGTTCAATGACGAAATCGGGGGTAATGCCTTCTCCTTGTATATTGATATTATTAGGAAAATAGAGAGAGGTGGTGATTTTTGCTGCACAATTATTGCTTACCGGAATTACTTCCTGCACCGATCCTTTCCCAAATGTCGGGGTGCCCACCAGAAACACGAGCGATTTTTTATCAGTAGCATGCTTTTGAGCATGTTCATCAGCATGCGATTTTAGGCAACTGGCCAAAATTTCAGCAGCTGAAGCGGTATAATTATTGGTGAGAATAAAAATGGGCATCTGTGCATTTGCCACCGGTTCACGGCGCGTAATGTATTTCTCGGTTACTTTGCCGGTTTTGTCTTTAGTGACTACGACTAAGCTACCTTTATTCAAAAAGAGTCCCGCGATATCAATGGCAGAAAGCAGTAGGCCGCCGGAATTATTACGTAAATCAAGGATAAGGCCTTTGTATGGCTGCTGGGATGATTTTTGGAGAAGTGCTTCGATTTGTTTTACGGCGTTTTCGGTAAACATATTGAGTGAAATATAATAAATATTATGATCTTTAATTAAAAAGCTCATCGAATTCTGTTCTTTAACCACGTCACGCTCTATGTCGAACGAAATAAGATCTGAGTGATTCTCTCGTAATACCTTAATATGTACGGTGGTGTTTTTTGGGCCTTTGAGTTTTGTAGTTGCCTCTTCGGTGGACATTCCCTCAAGTGGCGTTCCGTCAATTTCAATAATTTTATCAAGTTGTTTTACGCCCGTTTTATCGCTCGGTCCATCGGGAATGGTATCAACAATAGTTAAATATTTATCTTTTGGTTTGCGGGTATTATCAATAACAATGCCAATGCCAAAAAATTGTCCGCTTGTTGATTCAAGCATGGCTTTGTATGTCTTAGGATCTAAAAAACTGGAATGCGGATCGAGATTAGTCAAAAAAGCATCAATTGCTTTGATCATTGATTGTTCAAGGTCTGCTATTTGATAATGCTTTTTTTTAGCAAGTTGTATCACTTCTGCAAAGGTTCGTGACCAATTATAAGCAAGCTGATCAAATGCTTCTTCATAGGAAGTCTTTGATTGGGCAGATACGGCTACGGCTGAAGATGGATGGGGTTGTATTAAAATGCTAAGAAGAATGATGACGGCTGCTTTTTTCATTATTCACTCCTTTTTACTGTCTGTGGGAATTTTGTTGATGTATAGTAGTTCCATGCAACATGAACCATACGAAATAGAAGGCAAATAATGCTAGTATTTTGGAAAAAAGGAATTGTGTCATGCAAAAACAGACAGAGAGGGCAGCAGTCTCATTAGATCCGCAGAAAAAAGATGAAATTGCGCAAATTGTTATTGTGACGGGATATTCGGGGGCGGGAAAAAATACCGTTTTACATTCATTAGAAGATATTGGTTTTTTTTGTATTAATAATTTGCCCGGTTCGCTTTTGGAGCCTTTTTTTGATTCAGTGATTCAGGAAAAAATTCCATCTCAACGAATTGCACTTGGTTTGGATGTGCGCGGTGATATAACAACCATTATTCGTAAGTTATATCGGCTTAAGACGGTCTGGCCTTTTTTACTCAAGATAGTATTTGTCACCTCAAGTCATCAAGTGCTTTTAAAACGATTTCAAGAAACGCGTCGGCGCCATCCGCTTACTTCAGACACCCAAGATGTATCGGATGCTATCAAACAAGAGCAAGATCTACTTCAGCCGCTTTGCGATATGGCTGATGTGGTATTGGATACCGACCAATTTACTATGCATCAGTTGCGTCAATTGGTAATTCGTTCATTTGCAATTGATGGGCGCCAGCATATGGTAGTTACGGTAACGGCATTTGGGTTTAAATATGGAGTACCTGCAGAAAGTAATTTAGTGTTTGATCTGCGTTTTTTACCCAACCCCTATTTTGAGCCAACGCTTAAGCTGCTTAATGGAACTGATACTCTGGTGCAAGAGTATCTTTTTGCGCAACCAATTGTGCTTGATTATTGGGAACGCCTATGTTCCTTTGCATTGTATGTAATTGAGCAGTCTCATAAAGAAGGACGGTTTTCAATGAACATTGCCATTGGCTGTACGGGAGGCAGACATCGATCGGTGGTGTTTACCCAACGATTGTCTCTCCAAAAAATAAAGCAGGTTACCTTTTCAGCGCGCTATCGTGATATAGAGCGAGATACTTATCAGGATTAGAGGGGATAAGGATGCAGAAAAAAATAGTGTTACGAATCTTTCTTGCAGCAGAAGTGGTAGTTTTTGGATGGTTTTATTATCAAGGAGCGCGTGGCGTGCATGCTGTTGAGTTTTTACAAAAAGAAAATGAAGAAATTGCTCAGCAAATTGTTCTTGTGCAAGAAGAAGTGGAAGATATTGATCGTCAGATCATTGGCTGGAAAACGGATCCTTTTTTTAAAGAAAAAATTGCGCGAGAACAATTGCATATGGCGCATAGAGGGGATGAAATCTACCTTTTTTGACTAGGTTTTTATTGTTCGTTTCAAAAAAGCTAGTTAACGGTGCCTCCAGTCTTCGCCAAAGCGGTACTTCACCCACCGTTAGCGTTGTCTGGCCGTTGTAGCTAAGACTATTTTCGCGTAATTTGCACTTGAGTATAAATGGCGTGGCATTTTACTCGATGTAGGAAGGTTGAAAACTATGTAGCGGCGACCCAAATTACCGCTACCTTTGCTGTGCCTTTTGTAGTGCCTTCTTGTTTTCTATCGCCTTATTACCAATAACATTTAATGCTGACTGATCCATAGGAAGACTCGACTGATCTTGAACTTCCTTAATTGCATCGATTGCGACGTTAAGCTCCCAAATCCTCTGTCCCTCAAGTGGAGATGATTGTACGCCTTTTTCTCTCAGTTCTTTGATTAGCAATAACCTTCTTTCATCATATTTACCAAAGGGAAATAGATTGGGATTAGGCAACAAAGCAAGACTAAGTAATGACTCTTCTCTGTTGCTCATAATATCCTTGAACTCAATATTTAATTGATCTTTATCAAATGTTTTTATCTTGAGCTTTTCATCATCGTATGCAGGACCAGTCAGACCCAAATTTTTTAAAAAACCTTCGTTGTTTTCTTCCCATTTATTTTTCCGGTCATCGAATGCATTAAAGAGACGAGTGGCAACTTCCTGAGCAGTAGTAGGTGCATCCAAATTATTCATACTAAATTTCATATGCCTAAAAAGGGCATCTCTCACTTTATCTCTTACATAGTGTTTTCGGCCCAGGCGGCGTCCAGCTGGAGTGAGTGCGATAAAACCAATTAGAGCCACTGCGTCCAAGAAGAACAATATGGTACATCCATACAGATGGAGCACCTCCTGCCCGGATTCTAGATTAACTAGAAGTCCTCCACCTTTCATCCCCTTTTCCATCTTTTTCATCCTATGAGTCCACGTACTCCACACTTCTTTAAATTTTGCCATTTTTTCTTTTGATGCGACAAGCGCCCTAATACCAGCCTCAATAGATCCGACCGTCGCTATTACTGGTATGCCCAAAAAAGAGAGAAGGGAAACGAAACAACCCAAGTTTTCTTTTATTATTGCCTTTGGTCCTTTGCTCAACATCTTCCCTAATAGCGTTTTCGTCCTTGAGAAAAATGCCTCATCAATGCTATATGCTGGCTGCTGAATAAGCACCGAGAACACCAAAAATATTGATAGGATCTTCTTCATCATACTTCTCTTTTTATTGTTAGGATGACCTTATAACTGCTATTTACTATTAGGCTATCATATTTGGGGAGGGCACTACAATAAAAATACTAATAGAAAAGGCGCCTCGGGTCCAATTTACCCTCTTCTGGCATACTGTTCCCCTATGAAACAGAAGTTGAAAAACTATGTAATGGTAATTCAATTTGGATGGTTTTATTATCACGGAGCGCGTGGCGTGCATCTTTTGCGCAAAGAAAATGAAGAAATTGCTCAGCAAATTGTTCATGTGCAAGAAGAAGTGGAAGATATTGATTGTCAGATTGGTGCTTGGAAAACGGATCCTTTTTTTAAAGAAAAAATAGCGCGAGAACAATTGCATATGGCGCATAGAGGGGATGAAATCTACCTATTAGATTAGATTTTTATTGTTCGTTTCAAAAAAGCTAGTTAACGTTGCCTCCAGTCTTCGCCAAAGCGGTACTTCACCCACCGTTCGCGTTGTCTGCACTTGAGTATAAATGGCGTGGCATTTTACTCGATGTAGGAAGGTTGAAAACTATGTAGCAGCGACCCAAATTACCGCTACCTTATCCTCTTTTGTAGTGCCTTCCATTGCCTTATTGCCGCATCACCAAACTCATCTAATGCTTCCGCATTTATAGCAACATTCGATTTGCTTTGACCCGCATTCACTGCTTCGATTCCGACGGTAAGCTCCTCAATCATCCGTTCCTCACGTAGAGATGGGTATACGCCTTTTCCTCTCAGTTCTTTGATTAGCAATAACCTTTTTTCATCATATTTACCAAGGGGAAATAGCTTGAAATTAGGCAACCAAGCAAGAATAAGTAATGACTCTCCTCTCTTGCTCATAATATCCTTGAACTCAATATTTAATTGATCTTTATCAAATGTTTTTATCTTGAGCTTTTCATCATCGTATGCAGGATGGGTCAGACCCCATCTTTTTAAAAAAGGTTTGTTGTTTTCTTCCCATACATTTTTCCAGCTACCGAATACATCAAAGAGATTAGTGGCAACTTCCTGAGGAGTAGTATGTTCCTTAAAATTTTTCATACCACGTTTCATACGCCTAAAAAAGCTATCTGTCACTTTATCTCTTACATGGTTTTTTAGGTCCATCCGGCGTCCAGCTGGAGAGAGTTTGAAAAAAACTATTACAGCCATTATGTCCAGGAAGACCAATATGGAACATGCAAACATATGGCCCCAGTGCTCGTCACTCCCGCCTAGATTAGCTAGAAGTCCTCCACCTTTCATCCCCTTTTCCATCTTTTCCATCCTATACTTCTTTTGAGTCCACCTACTCCACACTTCTTTAAATTTTGCCATTTTTTCTTTTGATGCGACAAGGGCCCTAATACCAGCCTCAATAGATTCGACCGTCGCTATTACTGGTATGCCATAAGTAGAGAGAAAGACAACGAAACAACCCAAATTTTCTTTTATTATTGCCTTTGGTCCTTTGCTCATCATCTTCCCTGTGGCAGATAATAGCGTTTTTGCCCTTGAGAAAATTCCCTTTTTCTGCGGCTGGGCAGCCTGATCAATGCTATATGCTGGCTGCTGAATAAGCAGCGAGAACACCAAAAATATTGATAGGATCTTCTTCATCATACTTCTCTTTTTATTGTTAGGATGACCTTATAACTGCTATTTACTATTAGACTATCATATCTGGGGAGGGTGCTACAAGAAAAATACTAATAGAAAAGGCGTCTCGGGTCCAATTTACCCTCTTCTCCCCTATGAAACAGAAGTTGAAAAACTATGTAATGGTAATTCAATTTGGATGGTTTTATTATCACGGAGCGCGTGGCGTGCATGCTGTTGAGCTTTTACAAAAAGAAAATGAAGAAATTGCAAAGCATATATCTCATATGCAAGAAGAAGTAGCAGATATTGATTGTCAGATCATTGGCTGGAAAACGGATCCTTTTTTTAAAGAAAAAATTGCGCGAGAACAATTGCATATGGCGCATAGAGGGGATGAAATCTACCTATTAGATTAGATTTACTTTTGAAGCTGCTTCCATTCTTTTTCAGCGGCCTCAAGTTTTTGCTTGGTAGCCGATATTTTTTCCATGTTTTTTGTATATTCTGGAGTGCCATACGAAAGAGTGGCGAGCGCAAGCAGGAGCTTTTCAAGTTCTTTTTCTAGCTTGTTTATTCTGTTTTCAATTTTTTTAAATTCTTTGTGAGATGCAGAATCTTTTTTGTGAGCAATAGGCTTCGATGCTTCTTTTACGATGGTACTTTTAGTCGCATCTCGGGCGGCTTGCGTATCTTGCAGAAATTCTTCATATTTTCCGGGATAGTGATACAAGCCATTCGGAGAAAGTTCCAAAATATCGGTAGCAAGTTCTTGAATAAAATTGTGATCATGAGAAACAAACAAAATCGTACCAGGATACCTTTGAAGTGCTTGCAAAAGGACTGCCTTTGCAAATAGGTCAAGATGGTTGGTGGGTTCATCAAGCAGTAAGAAATTAGCATTTTGCAAAAGTACCTTCACCATCGCTACCCGATTTTTTTCGCCACCACTGAGTACTTTAATCTTTTTTTCAATATCATTCCCTCGGAAAAGAAATGACCCTAAAAAGCTACGAATGGCACTATCACTCACGTTTTTTGTATTATTTTGCACCTCATCAAAGACGGTACTTTCAGCATTCAGAGCGCGCGTTTGATCTTGTTCAAAAAGGGCATCGGTAACGTTGTGGCCAAATTCAATAGTTCCATCTTGAAGCGGGAGCTTGCCAGAAATCAGATTAAAGAGGGTGGTTTTACCGGTCCCATTGGGAGCAATCAATGCAATTTTTTTACCACGTCCAATTTCGCATGCAGCATTTTTAAACAATGGTTCTTCATCAAATGTATGCGAAACATTGTTCACCGAAAGTATCACTTTTCCCGGCCGCGTAAGCTCGGGAAATGAAAGGGAAATAGTGGGTTCAGCGGGCTCAACCTCAATACGCTCCATGCGATCAAGCTGTTTCATCATACTTTGTGCCATTTTCGCTTTGCTTGCACTTGCTCGAAATCGATTAATGGTTGCTTTTTTGTGTGCGATTTCTCGTTGTTGGCGATTGTAGGCGCTTTGCTGTACGCGATTACGCTCTTCTTTTTGTGTGACATAATAGGAGTAGTTACCGTGATAGAGTGTTCCTTTGCCATGCGAAAGCTCAAAAATTATATCGCATGCTTTTTCTAAAAAATATCGATCATGCGTAACGAGCAAAAATCCAAAGTTGGCACGTTTTAAAAAATCAAAAAACCATTCTTTGGCGGTAATGTCTAAGTGGTTGGTAGGTTCATCAAACAGATAAAAATCTGCATTTTGAAGCAAAAGCTTTGCAAGCACAAGGCGCATTTTCCAGCCAACGCTCAGCGTGGCAACGGGCCCATTAAATTGTTCTTTTTTAAATCCCAGGCCCACCAGAATATCTTCAGTTTGTTTTTCAGCATCAGCCCGATCAAAGTGGGAAAGTTTTTCTTGGATATGGGTATATCGTTCTAAAAGCTGTTCAGCATGGGCAGGTTCAGTTTCAAGCTCTTTTTCGATCTGGTGCTGTTCAGCTTCCAATCGAGTAAACTTTTCAAAAACGGTAAATGCTTCATCAATGATTGTTTTATCTGATCGGAGTACCATCTCCTGAGCCATATAGGCGATCGTTTTATTCTTTTCTTTCGATACACTGCCTTCATCTGGTTTTTCAATGCCAGCGATTATTTTCAGCAGCGTAGATTTTCCAGCCCCGTTTCGCCCCACGACGCCCACTTTTTGGCGTTCCTGGAAGTCAACTGATATATCCTTAAAGAGCGTGCGCTCTCCATAGGAAAGTGAGATGTTGCGAAGCATTATAATGGGCATGATACTGAGCCTATATAAAAATAGTGATTGTTATGAGCTCAGTATACCATATTGGCCGCTATTTTCTATGTTTACCAGTACACGAAATAGCCAGTACCGGTGATGGAAAACAAGAGGGATGAAAAACAAAAGAGGAGTCCATTATTAAAGTCCTCACCTTCAGGGATGGTTTCACAGGTATAAACCGGTGGAGTAAATGGACCGCTTGGATCAATACAGCCCCCCCTAAATCTATGCCAATTGGATCCAGACTGAGGGAAACCGTAATAGAGACCAGCTATTGCTATTGTGTTCAGAGAGAGCCATAAAGTATGTTTGATTACCTTGGTTTTAAGAGATGGTTGTGTGGCAGTCGCAGGAAGTATAGGAGGTGGGGGGCCATCTTCCGATACTTCTTCCATTGCATATGCGCCAGAAAAAATGATTAGCATACAGAATGCAGAAAGGAGTATGTGTTTCATTTGTTCCTAAGATTATAGGTATTTTAAATAGGAAGGGTTGAACAGAACCTACGCCACGGTATTTTAGGGATTAGTTTCCTGATTCGCCTTGCTTTTACAGCAAAAAGAGAAAGTGACGACCAAAATAAAGCATTACCGGTCTTTTGTAGTATATTGCAGCCTTCACTATTCTCTTGTTCCATCTTGCAGTATTCACTGGGATCTTCTACTGTATTGCAAGACGGTGGATCAGGAGTATGTGAGAGTTGATAGGCTACATACAAATTGAAGATGAGCTGGGCGTAAGGAATGGTATCACGTAAAACCGTTTTAAGACATTTTTTGAACATTGATCGAGGGGGAGGGTTTAACCAGGACCGTTCTTGAGAATCAGAGTGACGATACAAATCGCCACACATCTGAGGTACCACTAGGCCAGGAGAAAATATAAGAATTATTAAAGAATCCCCCATGGTATCGTAAAAATTATAGGAGCAGTCGTCAGGTAAATATGCTATTTCCAATCCTAAACCAAGACTTTGCAAGCTTAGATAATAAGGAATGATTTGCTCAAATCTTTTGATGCCTTTACCAAATATCTCCATGCATTGTACAGCTCGTTTTTGCCATTTGCGCGATGATTTTTGATTGGCTAACAAAGGTCTTGTTTGAGAAAGATTGGAGTTTTGATTGGATAATTCTCTCTTCTCGATAGAGAGGTCTTCCGATTTGTTTTCTTCCTCTCTCTTCATGCAAAAAAGTGGGATACTAAAAAATAGGAGTAAGGAAAATGCTATGTGCTTCATGAATCTGCCCTTTTTTGTTATGCTCACTAAGGATTGCTAAAAATGATTCTTTACGCCGATCGCTTTAATCTGACGTATATTCTTGAAGCATTTTCTGCATAATATTGAGATGATCGTAAAGGAGGGGATCATCCCACTCCCCCTCCAAAAAAATTAAAAATTTTTTAGAGCCTTCTAATACTTCTTTTGCCTGTTCGTTAGAAAAAGAATCCTTGACTTTTTCTAGAGCATTTCTATAGATCTCGTTCAAAACTACAATTTGAGTCTGATGTTTTTTTTCGTTCTGGCATATGAAGCGAGCTAGGCCAAATGTAAGAAAATCTATAAACCAAGGATTTTCTACATCCTTTTGAGATGTAACGATATATAGCTCACCGGGACCTGTATTTGATGGTGTATTGTGGCAGCGTAGTGGTTCGCCATTTGGTAGTGGCTCAGGACTTACCCAGAGAGAGAAGACATGGTCTTCTTTAGTTTTCAGCGTATTAATCTGTTGTTTTTGGGAGGGTGTTAAGTTTAAGGGCACAGCAGAGCAAGAATATTTTCCATTAACTAAAAAGGTGCAAACGTCTGAACCAGAGTCATTTTTTTCCATTGCATTAATTAATGATGTTGATAGAAGTATGGCTAACAAATTGGTTTTTATGAGTTTATTCATAGTTGATCCTCCATATGGGTTAGAACTCATTCCAAAATTCATAAGTGCCTTAGGGTAACAAGTGCAACCTTCATTTGATTTGAAAATCCTCAAGTTGAAAAAAGGGCACGAGCTATACTTTTAGCAAAAACCCACTTTCAACGATATGGTTGCTATGAAATATGGACAACTAACCTACGAAAAACGATATCAAATTTACGCATAAAGTAAAGCAAATTAGCCACAAAAAGAGATAGCTAGGCCTCACAAAACTTTGGACTATGCACACCCAAAGAAGTGTTTTTTGGACTAATTGATGGTGATAATCTACAATATCAAAATATTGCACTTGTTATTTGAATCTACCTAAGATGGGCATGATATTGAACCTATATAATCATGTGCTTCAGGAATCTATTTTTCACTGCTTCAATTGGAGTCGGATTAAACATCTATCGACATGTACGCGGACATAGGGGATTTTTGCATGAATCTCCAATATCGATATAAGTCCCACCCTCCTTTGATGCACAGTGCAACAGATGACATCCCCAGCAACATATTTGACGAGTTTTGTTCCCATGAGTATTCAGATGATGCTGTATCATAACCTATGATCAGTTGTTGCAGTATTATACCGTAAGTCCCCATCTCTATCATATTTTCATATACTTTTTTATACCAACGGCTTTTTACTTTAAGACAACAACAAGTGTTGATTGTGGATAATACAAATAGGGGGGCATGAGTATATATTAATAAACGATACTCAGATGGATCTCTTTCAATTTCTGGATAATGTTCATTATCGAAATCAACATTATAGCATCCCCCCAGGCCAATGAGTCCTCCCCATAGAGAAAGAGGTGCAGAAATTAAGTGATTTGACCCCAATTTTATTAGAGTAGCTAAATCTACTTGTGATGCATTGTTTGTATCAGGGGGAGTAACGTTTTCATCTGATGGATTTTCAGTCTCACTTTCAGATTCATTTTGAGGAAGGTGAGCTCCAGCGTACTCAACTTCATCCATTTCAACTTCATCCATGCAAAAAAGTGAGGGAGAAAAGAGAAGAGCACAAGATAATAAAAAAGAGGAGCGCTTCATGAATCTATCCTTTCTGCTATTCTAGTCGGAGATGTTAAAGATTTTTGAACTATTTTTATCAACTCTTTAGTAAAATGTAAATTAAAATAAAAGGAAAAAAATGTTTAAACTCCGTCCCCTCCCCTATGATTTTGGTGCGCTAGAGCCGTATATCGAAGCTCGTATTATGGAGCTTCATCATGATAAGCATCAGGCTGCGTACGTACATAATTTAAATAAAGCACTTGAAGATTATCCTGAATTGCAACGCATGTCACTTGAGGGATTATTGACCGAGCTTGATAAAGTGCCTGAAGTAATTCGTACGGCAGTTCGCAATAATGCGGGGGGTGATTTTAATCATACGTTTTTTTGGGAGGTAATGAAGAAAGATGGAGGAGGGGAGCCCAAAGGACAAACAGCTGAGCAAATTAAAAAAACATACGGCTCATTTGATGCATTTAAAGATACATTTTCAACTGCTGCCAAATCAGTCTTTGGCAGTGGGTGGGCGTGGCTCGTGATGGGCAAGAATGGTGAAATTGCCGTTATGACAACGCCCAACCAAGATGCGCCGGTGATGGAGGGGTTACAGCCAATTATGGGATTGGATGTGTGGGAGCATGCGTATTATTTGCAGTATGAAAATCGTCGCCCTGATTATATTCAGGCTTGGTGGCATGTAGTTGACTGGGATAAAGTTGAAGAAAATTATCGGGGGATTGTGGAGGGATAACTCCTAGTCATGACAATCATTGATTGATTCTGTATACTGATCGTATCCATCAGTAAAAGAAATCAGTAAGAGAAATAAAATTTTGTGAAAGTATCTGAGCCATGAAAAAAAATGATACTCATTCTCCGGAACAGGAACGCACTCCTTCAGAAGAACATCAAATCCGTGTAGAAAAAGTAGCGGCAATGCGTGAAGCTGGCCTGAAAGCATGGCCAGAATTTAAGCCGATAAACGCTACTACGCAAGATTTACTTGATGAGTTTCAAGAGGATAAAGAGTCTCGGGTGTATGAAATCGCGGGACGCATTGTTTCTTTGCGTGGGCATGGCAAAACGATGTTTGGTCATATACAAGATCCATCTGGCAGAATTCAAATTTATATTCGCAAAGATATAGTCGGTGACAAATCGTTCGATCAATTTGATCGCTTTATGGATGTGGGTGATATTCTGTGGGTGAAGGGGCACTCATTCAAGACAAAGATGGGTGAAATCACTTTGAAAGTTTCGGAGTTTACGTTGCTTTCAAAATGTTTGCATCCGTTGCCAGAAAAATTTCATGGCCTTGCAGATATTGAGACGAAATATCGTCAGCGCTATCTTGATTTAATCAGCAACAAAGAAAGTCGTGAACGATTTATTACGCGTTCGCATATTATTCGTGAGATGCGCACCTTTCTTGATGCGCATCAATTTATCGAAGTTGAGACGCCGATGCTTCATCCGATTCCGGGGGGTGCGGTAGCTCGTCCTTTTGTAACGCATCATAATACGCTTAACATGGATTTATATTTGCGCATTGCGCCCGAGCTTTATTTAAAGCGGCTTGTAGTTGGTGGGATGGAGCGTGTCTATGAAATTAATCGATCTTTTAGAAACGAAGGCATTTCAACCAAACATAATCCCGAGTTTACTATGGCTGAACTCTACGTTGCGCATAAAGATTATCGCTGGATGATGGATTTTTCGGAGGAGATGATTAAGCGTATTGTAAAAGCAGTTAATGGTGATATGGTTGCCCCATTTGGAGAGCATCAGATCGATTTTGGTAAAAATTTTGAACGTATTTCTATGCGAGATGCCGTAGTGAAATATGGAGGCGTTTCGGAAAAAGATCTTTCTGAAGCATCAATTGATGCAACGATCAAAAAGCATACTATTTCGTTTGATAAAAAGGATGCCTCATGGGGAGAGAAACTCTACATTCTTTTTGATCATTTAGTTGAGCCAAAACTTATCCAGCCGACATTTATTACCCATTTTCCCGTAGAAGTTTCGCCGCGTGCAAAACGGGATCCTGAAAATCCAGATTTTGTGCTGCGGTTTGAAATGTTTATTGCCGGCATGGAACTGGCAAACGCATTTAATGAGTTGAATGACCCCTTCAATCAGGCTGAGCGTTTTAAGCAACAAGCTTTAGTAAAAGAAGCAGGCGATTTAGAAGCTCATCATTATGATGCTGATTATGTAACCGCTCTTGAGCATGGCATGCCGCCAACGGTTGGGTATGGCTTGGGAATAGATCGCTTAACGATGATACTTACGAATACCAGTTCTATTAAGGATGTGATACTCTTTCCTACATTGAAAAAAAAGTAAGAAAAGAAATATGTTTGTAGAAGATGATTAATATGAAATTCCAAAAACTTCTCAAGCAATATCGGCTGGTTAATGTTGTGCTATTTGGTTTAGTTGCGATAGTGCCGGTTTATATTTTTACTATTCCCTATTTTAGAGAATTGTATCTTTCTACTTCGATATATGCATGGTTGGCGAGTATTATTGATGAGCGCGTGGCCCGAAGTGCTTTGGCTCGGTTAGTTGCTTTTGTGTGGGGGTTATCGGTTTTTAGTTGGTGGACACGTTATGTCGATGGCAGATTGATTCGTGACAGTATTTTATTTCAGCCTCCTCGCAAAAAACTTCAGTATTTTGCGGCAGGATTTTTTGTGATGCTTGGCGTTGTTGCCATTCCATTTTGTATAAAATTGTTTACTGAAGCAGTAATTATAGAAGGGCTGTCTCAAAATATTTTATATATATTTTATTATTTTTTTATCTCTGCGATTATCTTTAGCTTTAACGTATTTATTGAAGAGCTTATTTTTCGAGGTTATATACTTCAGAATTTGGCTTTAAGAATTAATCCGCAGTTGGCATGCTTTCTATCCGCTTTTTTATTTATGGTAGCTCATCCATTTCATAGTCTTGGCATATATGGCGTGTTAGCGCAGGCGGGTCTGGGGGGATTAGCGTTCGCCTATATTGCTCTCTATTACCGATCGATATATGTAACTTTTGGCATTCATTTGTGTAGTAATTTGGTAAGCAACAGTTTTTATTCGCCAAAAATTTTTCACCTATCGATTCAGGATCACTGGGCTAATACTTTTGATTTGTTTCAAGTAATTTGGATTATCGCTTTTTTGCTTTTTTTCTTCTTTCACAAATTGTGGAGAACTCGTAATTTACAAGCTACATAACACCAAAAACGGTTTTTACTTATGAAAAATATACAAGGCGTCAAGTATCTCTGGAAGCTGCCAGAGACAGATAATCAGCGAATTGCTAACGTTGCAGCGACGTACAATATTTCACTCCCCATTGCGCATACGCTTTTATCGCGTGGATACAATGATCACGATGCAATCAATTCTTTTTTATTTAGTTCATTTGAAAAAGATGTAGCGCATCCTTCGTTACTGAAAGATGCACAAAAAGCAGTTGATCGTATTCTTTATGCGATTGCCAATAAAGAACCGATATTAATTTTTGGCGATTATGATGTTGATGGGATTACCTCAGCCGCATTGATGATGATTTCTTTATTACCCCTTGACGCTAACGTTAATTTTTATTTGCCCCATCGCGTGAAAGATGGCTATGGGTTATCCACCAAAATTGTAGAGCGTGCTGCGCGCAATGGGTATAAAGTTATTGTCACTGTTGATAATGGTATCACTGCATTTGATCCAGCGCTCAAGGCAAAAGAGCTAGGCATTGATTTAATTATTACTGATCATCATCGGCAGCATGCAGAGCTTCCGGATGCATTTGCAATTGTAAATCCCAATCAGAATGAATGCGCGTATCCATTTAAACAGCTTGCGGGGGTAGGGGTGAGTTTTAAATTACTCACTCTGCTGTATGAACAAAAAGGATTCTCACTTCCTCCAAAAGTATATGAACTTTTGTTGCTTGGTACGGTGGCTGATGTGGTGCCGTTGCTTGGAGAAAATCGGTTTTGGGTGCGGCATGGCTTGCAGTATATCAATAGAACTGAAAGTCTTTCATTTAAAACGCTCAAGCAGAATGGCAAAGTGATTCGGCCGGTAGTATCTTCTCTTGATATTGGGTTTTCGATTGCGCCGCAAATTAACGCGCTTGGACGGTTGGAAGATCCGCGGCAGGGCGTTAAATTTCTTATTGGCGTAGATGAGCATGAAGTTGAGCAGGTGGGCAAAGTACAGCACACGGAGGCGTAGTAAGGCCCCCCTAAATCACATTGCCGGCTGCTTTCTCAGTCTGTTCCTTAGAAGCAGCATCGGCCGGGTGCAGTGGCTCACGCCTGTAATCCCAGCACTGTG
>SDBS01002547.1_pt1 | contig 18186 bp, 18 predicted proteins | sample 2277091 | NCBI WGS metagenome assembly SDBS01 (sample SAMN10404972, study PRJNA504765) | marine sediment metagenome | isolation source: marine sediment core GS10_PC15, 163 cmbsf | place: Arctic Ocean: Southern Knipovich Ridge | collected 2010 | reverse complement strand
TCTAACGATACACCAACGCCTTCGGGTTTAAAGGGTCGCAGAGCATAGCAGCGATAACCATAGGATTCAAAAAGAAAAAATACGTGAATATAGGAAAGTATGCCGTCAGGTGATTGCCGCATCCGGACTACGGGGTTGCGTTTACCACTGACCTGGGACTATAAAATCAGTGAGCGTAAGTCAGCCCCAATGAGACATACCAACTGTTGAAGTCGACACTGTTTGTGCCCAGTTGGGTTCGCAAGCTCCACGCATCTGACAATCCGCTTACTGACCTGATATAGACACTGGGTTTATATTTCCGTTGAATAACCGTTTTATTCATATCCAGTCCCAACGTCAATGTGGCATCGGTAAAACCGTAGTCTGCTTCAAAATAGTAGCGACTGCGTACCAGGCTGGCGAGAAAAGGCGCCTTGCCCGTGAATCTGATGATATTGATGATATTTCGCAGCGTTGCCGCATCGCCAAAGTATCGGTTCTCTTCAATCCCTGTTGAAAAACTCCACTTGCTCCTCGTGTAATAGGTGGCAGAAAGCATCAGTCCGCCACTGGTCACCACTATTTCGGCAGGCAAAGGAGTTAGTATGTGGATATTGATTTTCTTGGCGCCCGGTGTAGCGGACAGGGACCAGCGATCTGAATGGCGTGTACCGCTGCCGGAAAGGGTCAATATCTCGATATTATTTCCCGAGGCCGCTGACAAGCGCCAATATTCAGAGCTGACACCATAACTGGTGCTTTTCTCAGGATCAGTTGAGTAGCCGGCACTGAGCATATGTCCCAGACCCAGCCCGGCATTGGGGGTTTCGGATTTTCCAATACCGATCTGCAATCGATTCCGAGACGCCAAGGCCGCGTTGACGTCAAAAATTAACGTACTGCTACCAGATACGTCGGTGGACAGCTCGGCAGAATAGTACGATTGCGGTGTGCTGCTTAAATCTGTCTCGGCGGCCAGACACAATACCGGAATGGCCCCTGCCAGCAGGAGTACAATGAAACTACGCTGAACCATAATTCAGATAAGTACTCCTGGCGGAACATTTCCCCGTTTATTTATTGTCAAAACCATATCGCTGCAGCAAATCTGAAGTCACACCGGAAGGCGGCGGCGCCTGTTCTCCTGACAGTAATTGTTCCAGATACCTGGCAATGATATCAACTTCCAGATTTACCCGGCGCCCGGATTCAAACTCACTCATGGTTGTTTGGTCAAGCGTATGCGGAATGACGTTCAGATTAAAGCAGTCATCATTCACCGCATTGACTGTCAGGCTTATGCCGTCAACACATATTGAACCCTTTTTGGCAATATAACGTAACAATTCCTCTGGCACGCGCACCTGAAACTGAATAGAGCGTGCGTCTTCGAAACACGACACCACCTCGCCAACACCATCAACATGACCACTTACAATATGGCCGCCCAGACGCGAACTGGGAGTAAGCGCCTTCTCAAGATTGACGCGATCGCCTTCAGTCAGATCTCCCAACGTCGTATGCGCCAGGGTTTCCCCGGACACATCGGCCAGAAAACAATTTTTATCGAATTCAACAGCGGTCAGGCAGACGCCGCTGACGGCAATACTGTCTCCCGGCTTCACGTCCGACATGTCCATCCGACCGGTGTCAATACACAAGCGTTTATCGCCGCCTCTGGACTCCATCGCCGATATTTTACCGATGGCCTCTATGATTCCTGTAAACATATTGCGTCCTATTGCGCCCGGGTGCGGTACATTGGGATCGCGGTAATGCGCCAGTCTTCCCCGACAGCAGTAACATCTTTTATCTGCAGCGTGATGCGATCCGCCATTTTCTCTATCGCCGGCAGATTAAACATACCGCGTGCGTTGTTGCCCATAAGGTGCGGTGCGAGATAAACGATAAGCTCATCAATCAATCCTGCACTCAGTAAACTGCCGGACAACACAGTACCGGCCTCAACCAATACCTCGTTAATTTCCCTGGCGGCCAGATGTTGCATTAAGGCCGGTAGATCGACCTTGCCAGCACCATTTGGCAGACACAACACCTCGGCCCCCGCCTTCACAAACACTGAAACACGTTCGGCGTCTTCAATCGCGGTGACAATGAGGGTTTCTCCTTCGAGCGATAGCAGTTTCGCCGTCCCCGGAATGCTTAGATTACTGTCGATGATTACCCGCAGAGGCTGACGACCGATATCCAGATCGCGCACATTCAGCGAGGGATCATCTGCCAGCACGGTACCGCTACCGGTGAGAATGGCAGAGCTCTGCGCACGCATACGCTGTACATCGGCGCGCGCTGCCTCACCACTGATCCACTTACTCTCGCCGCTGGCCATGGCAGTACGGCCATCAAGACTAACTGCCTGTTTAAGCCGCACATAAGGCTGGCCGCGTTGCATGCGCTTGATAAAACCGGGGTTAAGAGATTCTGCTTCCCGCTGCAACACGCCGACACTGGTGGCGATACCGGCAGCCTTTAGCGATTGCATGCCTTGTCCGGCTACCTGTGGATTGGGATCCTGCATTGCTGCCACAACACGCGTTACGCCGGCTGCGATCAGTGCATCGCTACACGGCGGTGTGCGACCCTGATGGCAGCAGGGTTCGAGGGTGACATAAGCGGTTGCGCCTTTAGCCTCTTCGCTCGCAGCTTTAATGGCGTTGATTTCGGCATGGGGTTCACCCGCTTGCTCATGCCAACCTTCAGCTACGATCTCACCGTCTTTTACCAATACGCATCCAACGCGTGGATTCGGGTGGGTGGTGTACAGGCCATTGCGCGCGAGCCTGATTGCACGCGCCATGTGATTGAAGTCGGCCGCACTAAATTGTGTCATTTCTTTTTACTGTCGAGAATCAGCTTGAGCTGCTTGCGTCGGGCCTCGGCACTGGGTTCACTGCGCAGACGTTGCACTTCTTCACTAAAGGCATCGAGATCAGAAAAACTGCGGTAAACGCTGGCAAAGCGCACATAGGCCACCGCATCCATCTCCTGTAATTCATCCATTACCCATTCACCCAACTGGCGCGAACTGACTTCGCGTTCGCCTGTGGTTATCAGTTTGTGACGCAGCCTGCCAATAGCAGCTTCTATGGTCTCGGTATCGACGGGGCGTTTTTCCAGCGCCCGTTTTATGCCTGTCCGTAACTTGTCTTCAATGAATGCCTCACGCCGGCCATCGGTCTTCACCAGTTGCGGCATCCGTAGTTGCGCAGTTTCATAGGTCGTAAACCGTTCACCGCATTCTGTACATTCCCGGCGTCGGCGCACCGAGTTGCCGTCATCGGCAATACGTGAGTCGACAACCTTGGTATCTTCAGCGCTGCAAAATGGGCAATGCATTTTCGGGGGAGATCCTCAAATACAGGTTCAGCGTTTATACACGGGCAAACGTTGGCAAATATCCAGCACTTCCTGCTGAATGTTTTCACGAACTGATGCGTCGTCCATGTTGTCCAGAACGTCACACATCCAGCCGGCCAGTGTACGTGAATCTTCTTCGCTAAACCCGCGCGTGGTAATCGCCGGGGTGCCAATGCGAATGCCACTGGTAACAAACGGTGACTGCGGATCATTGGGCACGGCATTTTTGTTGACAGTGATATTAGCTTCGCCAAGCGCCGCTTCGGCATCTTTGCCTGTCATGCCCTTGTTGATGAGGTCAATAAGCAGCAAGTGGTTGTCAGTACCACCGGACACAATGTTATAACCACGATCCATAAGCACGTCCGCCATAGCCCGTGAATTGGTTAACACCTGCTTCTGGTACTCATTGAATTCCGGTTCCAGCGCCTCTTTAAATGCTACCGCCTTGGCCGCGATCGCGTGCATTAACGGACCGCCCTGGGTACCGGGGAATACGCGCGAGTTCAGTTTCTTTTCTAATTCGGGGTTACTCCTGGCGAGAATGATGCCGCCACGGGGACCGCGCAGGGTTTTATGAGTTGTGGAAGTTGTCACGTCTGCGATTTGTACCGGGTTGGGATAGAGTCCCGCCGCAACCAGACCGGCAACATGAGCCATGTCAACAAACAGGTAGGCACCAACGGAGTCGGCCATATCTCGGAAACGCTGCCAGTCGACAACTCTGGAATAGGCACTAAATCCAGCGACAATCACTTTAGGCTGGTGTTCTTTTGCCAGGGCATCAACCTGGGCATAGTCGATCTCACCGGTAGACTCATCCAGACCATACTGGACGGCATTGAATATAAAACCGGAGAAATTGATCTTGGCACCATGGGTCAGATGACCACCATGGGCCAGGCTCATACCGAGTATGGTATCGCCGGGCTCGCACAGGGCCAGATACACCGCCGCATTGGCCTGGGAACCAGAATGTGGTTGTACATTGGCATAGTCGGCGCCAAACAGCTTCTTGACGCGATCAATAGCCAGCCGTTCGGCCACATCGACATATTCGCAGCCGCCGTAATAACGCTTGCCGGGATAACCTTCGGCATATTTGTTGGTCAGCACCGATCCCTGGGCCTCCATGACCCGCGGACTGGCGTAGTTTTCCGACGCGATCAGTTCAATGTGCTCTTCCTGACGGCGTTCCTCGTCGCGGATGGACTGTTCCAATTCGGTGTCAAACCCTTCAATTTTCATATCCTTGGCAAACATGAGCGGCCCTTCTTTCTCCTGATTTTTGTGGACTTAAGACGCCTCAGCCCCACGATATGAAGCCCCAGGGCCTGAAAGGCGGCTAGGATATACGAATTTGTCCCCAAATTCCCCTGTTAGTGACTCGCAGCTGCGTGCATGACGGCGGAACAAAAAAGCCCGGCGTAATGCCGGGTTTTTTTGTTTTTGCCTTGTTCGTTACTGTTGGCGGCAGCTAATCCTCAAAAATTCGTTCGGGATGATTCTGCCAGTCATTCACAACTTTCCACTTCAGGGCGCCGGCCCCCATGACACGTTTCTCCCAGTTCTGCAGTCGACTGAGATAGCGTCGGGGATCAACATTGTCGGTGCGCAGCTTGGTGACATTGAGGGCGACGATGCGAATACCACTCAATTCAATCGGGAAGGCGCGCATTGTCCCCTTACCAAGCTCTTCCTGCATATCAGAAAAAATAATGACGGTTTTGTGGCCCAAACCGGTTTCCGTCAGGAACTCCGCCGCCTGAATCAAGCCACCGGTAATATCAGTGTAAGCGCTGCCACCATGCTTTTCGACGGAACGGGCAAATTTATCCACCGCCCGGCGGAAAGCGCGTTTTTGCGCCGTGGCCTTGGACGGTATGTTCTCAAAGGTGGCCTTATAGATAATATCTTTCTCCGAGAACGATCGGCTCTTTACCCTGGCGACCGCCAGTGAATCTCCCGGATTCAGTGTGCCCAAGAGGTAATTTACAATTCGCTGTGCTTTGACCACCTCTGAGGTATAGGTACCAGAGGTGTCGATCATCATGTACACCGCACGATGCTTGGATTTCTGGTCGACACAACCGCTTACCAGAACCAGTATGACGATTCCCAGTAGTAATCCTTTCACTTTATTCATGTTCAAAATTCTCCAGATGCACTACGATCGATTCGTTCATCAGGGTTTCTTTTCGGGAACGATGTTACACCGCCTCGATCCTTGAGCCGACGTTCAGACACTGCGCCCCTTGATCGCAACAGTCGTTCAATCATTAGCGGCAGGAAGATAAAGACATCATAGAAATGCACCAGCAATGTACCGATCTGCTTGAAGATATTGCTCAGCACCCGCATGACGAAACCCAGACTACGAATCGAAATAACCAGAACGACACCAATCACCGTCCTTGACGAGACGATAAAAGACTCCAGCGGGATGGCGATAAAGGCCATCACGAAGGGTAATATAAAACCCAGTACCATCTGTCCGGCGGTCGGGATATTGCTCACCCAGGTTTTTTGCGCCGCGGCGGCGGCCACCGCTGCCGCTTCCACGCTGCCGCTCAGGGAGCTTTTGAGCTTGAGATTCTCCGCCATAATCAAGTCACGCATAAAGGCCAGTGCGACCTCAATGCCGGCAAGCACAAGCAGAAAAGTCAACGCCGCCCAGAAGATGCGCTTTTGCATTCTCGCGCCCAGGTTGCCAATTTTGGGAAACAAATGGGTTATTCCCAAAGCCTCCATTAGAAAGAACCCCATGGTGGCCTCAAGAAAAATAATCACCATCGCCGATATGTCTGACGCCTTGAGGGTTTCGGTTATGTAGTCACCCGCCCCCACCATCTCGGACATGGGCAATGCAATCAGCCGGAAGTTCACGAAGGCGGCGCCCAGCGCAATACCCATAACGATGGTGTCGATCGCGAACTGACGGCTAGCCGATGAATTCAGCATATGTTCGGCCTTGTCTGTGCCCTTGTTAATTTGTTCAAACTTGTCCATCTGATTGTCAATCTTGTGAACACTCTCCTGCAGGCTACCGATATTCTTATCAACCTGGGTCAAGGTCTGGTTCAGGGAGCGCCAGAATGGATTAAATCCTTTCAGAATTTTATGACGGTTCAGATAAGCCGCACGGTATTCGGCCAGCGACTTGGCGGCAATCTTATCGATTGAACTGGCGATATCTTCGAGAATTTTTTCGACCAACCCGTTTGACGGTGTAATGTCTGCCACAGCCTTGACCGCGTTGGCCCATTCCGGCGAGGGCGGCGGTACTTCACCACACTTCTGGTAGTCTTCCTCGATCTTGGTGATTTCGTCCATCAACTTTCGCTGCAACGCAGGATAGCCGTGGAGGTCGCGTTGCACCATGGTGCCGATGCGTTCGAATTCCCTCTCAATGGTGTGTTTCATCTCTTCACGTCCGTGAGCGAGTACCACTGCCCGATTACGGGTGCGTAATCCGTCCGCTGTCGAGAACAGCCAGCGTGAACCCATCCGTAGTGGTTGACTGATGGTGCGCGTGGCCGCACGGATAATTCCATGCATGGGCGTGCGCCCAAAATAGAGAAACGGTACGGCAATCAGAAAAATAATGATCCCCGACAATGCAGGATTCCCTGGCATGATCATCCACCAGTTACTTTCCATTTTTGCCTCCTGAGGGAGAAATTAAATGTTATTAGAATTTTCAGTATAGCTCATAGCATGGTGAGTCCAGTGAGCTCAACAGAGTGCCGACGAAACCCCGCCCGGGCAGGATAACTGGTGAAAAAGCAGTAAAACGGGAAATTGCTGGATTAGGGAAACCAGCGGGGCGGGCGTCAGGGGCTGCTGCCGTCGGCGCCCTCTTTCTTCACCGGTACCATGTCTTCCCTTGATATGCCCATTGCCAACACCGCCGGGGTTGCGACGTAAATCGACGAATAGGTGCCGACGACGATGCCAACCATCAAGGCAACGGAGAATCCATGAATAATTTCCCCACCGAGGAAGACCAGTGCCAGCACCGTTAGCATAGTCGTGCTCGAGGTAATAATTGTGCGCGACAGCGTCTGGTTGATGGAGGTGTTCATGATTTCTACTGTCGCGACCTTGCGCATCTTGCGGAAATTCTCACGAATCCGGTCAAATACAACAATGGTGTCATTCAGCGAATACCCCAGCACCGCCAGTATAGCGGCGAGCACCGACAACGAGAATTCCAGTTGCAATAGCGAGAAGAATCCAAAGGTCAGAAGTACGTCGTGGCTGATGGCAATAATCGCGCCAACAGCAAAACGCCACTCAAAACGGAACATGACGTAAAAAAGAACTGCGATGAGCGTGTAGAGCATGGCCAGCCCGCCTTGTTGAGTGAGCTCCTCACCTACCTGCGGACCGACAAATTCAACACGTCGGACCTGAATCTGGCAGTCGGCTATTTTATTTTCGTTGCTTGCACATTGCTGCGCCTTGCCAGGGTGGCTGGTCACCAGCCTGTCACCGACGTTCTGACGCAGGATTTCGATAACCCGATTACTCAGTGTCGAGGTATCGCTGTCCTTGCGCACAGGGATGCGCACCATCACGTCGCGCGAGGTACCAAAGTGCTGGACCACGGTATCGGCAAGCCCGGCGTCGGCCAGTTGCTTGCGAATGGGCGCCACCTGCACCGGCTCGGCATAACTTAATTCCACCAGCGTGCCGCCGGTAAAATCGAGTCCAAAATTCAACCCGCGCGTAAACAAAATCACAATTGTTGCGATCACCAGCACGATGGACAGGGCAATCGGAAGTCGGCGTGTGCCGATAAAATCAATGTGCGTTTGTTTTCTGAATATTTCCATGACGACTCTACTAGATTGGCAACGACTTCATGCGTCGACCACCAAATGAAAGATTGACGATCGCGCGAGTCATCAGAATCGCAGTAAACATGGAAGTGAGAATACCGATGCTCAGGGTAATGGCGAATCCCTTGATAGGACCGGTACCAAAATTGAACAGCATAATGGCCGCAATCAGTGTGGTGATATTGGCATCAGCGATGGTCCCAAATGCCTTTTGGTATCCCGCATGAATCGCCGCCTGCGGTGTATTGCCATTACGCAGTTCTTCACGAATTCGTTCGTAAATCAGCACGTTCGCATCCACCGCCATACCGACAGTCAGCAGGATACCGGCCACGCCAGGAAGCGTTAGTGTCGCCTGGAACATCGACAGTACGGCAACTATCAGTACCAGATTCAGTGTTAGCGCCAAATTGGCAAACAAACCGAATAACCGATAGTACACCACCATGAATATCAAGATGGCGATAAAACCAATCATGATCGACTGGAACCCCTGTCTGATGTTGTCTGCACCCAGACTGGGGCCGATGGTACGCTCTTCAATAATGGAAATGGGTGCGGCAAGTGCACCGGCACGTAACAGCAGGGAAATATCATTGGCCTCTTCCATGCTGTCCAGACCTTCAATCTGGTAGCGCTTGCCAAGCTGGGAGCGAATCACCGGCGCGGTAATGACTTCCTCGATGCGCTCCTTGATACGAACCGGCTGACCACTTTCATCGAGCACCGGATTGCCCTGATCGTCGAGTTTGATCCTGGAGCGGACTTCGAGATAGATCACAGCCATACGCTTGTTGATATTCTTCCCGGTCACGCGCTGGTTGATCGCGGCACCGCGGGAATCCAGCGTAATGGAAACAATCGGCGACCCGCTGCGCGAATCAAATCCGGGTGCGGCATCAATAATATTGTCACCGGAATATATCAGGCGATTCTTGATCAGAATCGGTCGACCATCACGGTATCGATAAATACGGGAACCGGGTGGAATGCGGCCGGCCAATGCCGATTGCACATCGTGTTGCTCGTCTACCAGCTTGATTTCCAGTGTCGCCGTGCGCCCGAGAATCTCTTTTGCCTTGGCGGTGTCCTGCACACCCGGCAGCTGCACCACGATGCGCTCCTGCCCCTGTTGCTGAATAATGGGTTCGGCGACACCGAGCTCATTTACACGATTGCGCAAGGAAGTCATGTTCTGTTCAAGGGCGAGTTTGTGTTTTTCCCGCAATGCTTCTTCGCTCAATCCGATAACCAGATCAAAACTACGATCACCCTGCACTTCGGTGAGTTTCAGTTCGGATAATTTACTGCGAATCAGATCATAGGCTTTCTGGCGTTCGCCTTCTTTGCGGAAACCCACACGCAACCCGCCGCCGCCACGACGACTCACGGTGAGATAGCGAATCTTTTGCTTGCGCATGAGGCTACGCAGCTCACTGGCATAACTTTCTTCGGCCTTGCTAAGCACGGCATCCATGTCCATTTGCATCAGGAAATGCACACCACCGCGCAAATCGAGACCGAGATACATGGGCCTGCCATTGATTGCAGCCAGCCAATCCGGGGTTGCCGGCAGCAGATTCAACGCCACTGTGAACCGGTCCCCCAGCTCACGCTGCACCAGATCGCGCGCGCGCAACTGGATCTCGGTATCACTGAAACGTACCTTGATACCCTGATCGTCCAGCATCACCGAAAGATAGCTGATCTTCTTTCGTTCCAGCACACCTTTAATGCGTTCCAGTGTGCCAGCATCAATACTCTGGGAGCGGGTAGCCGATATCTGAATCGCCGCATCGGTACCAAAAATATTCGGCAAAGCATAGATCGACCCGACCAGTACGACGAACAGGATCAAAAGATACTTCCACTTGGGATATTTATTCATGGCTCAGGCGCAGCGAGCGATTGGAATCAGGCGGACTTAATCGTTCCTTTGGGTAGTACCGATGCGATCGCACTGCGCTGCACCTTGATTTCGATGCCGCTGGCAATTTCAACGGTCACAAACTGTTCACCCAGATTGGTAATACGCCCAAGGACACCACCGTTGTTAACAACTTCGTCGCCCTTGGACAACGCAGCGATCAGCTCACGATGCTGCTTGGCACGCTTGGTCTGTGGCCGGATGAGAAAGAAGTACATAAAACCAAACAACACCACCAGCATGAGCAGGCTGCTTATGGGACTGCCCTGACTTTGGGCTGGTGCCGCCGCCATGGCGTCGGCGATAAAAAATGAAAAAATGGTATCCATATAGATTGCTAACCGATTAATTTAATTGAATTCTTTGTTTTTCCGCCCTTTCAGGCGGTTCCCCCAGCCTCCCGGGGGCGCCTACCATAAAACTTATTGACGAATTCATCCAGCCTTTTCACCTCAATGGCCTCTCGCAGCCCGCGCATGAGCCACTGATAGTAGTAAAGGTTGTGGATGGTATTGAGCCGTGACCCCAGAATCTCGTTACAGCGATGCAGGTGGCGCAAATAGGCGCGGCTGTAGTGGCGGCAGGTGTAACAGCCGCATTGCGAATCCAATGGGCGCGTATCGCTCTTGTATCTGGCGTTACGAATTTTAACTACACCTTCGGAGGTAAACAACCAGCCATTACGGGCGTTACGCGTGGGTAGAACGCAGTCGAACATATCGATACCGCGAGACACGGCCTCGACAATATCTTCCGGTGTACCGACACCCATGAGGTAACGCGGATGCGATACCGGCATCTGCTGCGTTAGGTGCGCCAGGATGCGCAGCATCTCCGGTTTGGGCTCACCCACCGATAGACCACCGATAGCATAGCCATCAAAACCGATCTGTTTCAAACCGGTGATCGATATATCACGCAGATGTTCGTACATCCCACCCTGAACAATACCAAACAGGGCAGACGGATGGTCGCCATGGGCGCTCTTGCTACGCTCCGCCCAACGCAGTGACAGTTCCATCGACGCACGCGCCTCGACCTCGGTGGCAGGATAAGCCGTACACTCGTCAAATATCATAATAATGTCTGCGCCCAGTACCTGCTGTATCGCCATCGACTCTTCAGGCCCCATAAAAATGCTCGCGCCGTCGAGCGGGGACTGAAAACGGACTCCTGCTTCGGTGATCTTGCGCAACCGATCAAGACTCCATACCTGGAATCCACCGGAATCGGTAATGAGGGGCCCATCCCAGTGCATGAAGTCGTGCAGATCACCATGCGCCTGAACCACCTCAGTTCCTGGTCGTAACATTAAATGGAAGGTATTGCCCAATATGATCTCGGCGCCACACTCACGCAATTCCTCCGGCGTCATCGACTTTACCGTGCCGTAGGTACCCACCGGCATGAATGTCGGTGTTTCCACCATGCCACGATCAAATACAAGCCGGCCTCGACGTGCGGCGTTATCAGATGCGATCAACTCAAACTTCATTGGCACTGTGTTGCGAGGTAATAAACATAGCATCACCATAACTGAAGAAGCGGTAACGCGCCTGTACGGCATGGTGATACGCGCGCAGCATCAACTTGCGTCCGGCAAAGGCGCATACCAGCATCAGCAAAGTTGACTCCGGCAAGTGGAAGTTGGTTAACAGCGCATCAATGATCTTAAAATGGTAACCGGGATAAATGAAAATATCGGTCTCTCGCCGAAAGGGTGTAATGGTGCCATCGTCAGTCACTGCCGACTCCAGTGCCCGCACCACCGTTGTGCCAACGGCAATGACCCGCCGACCGGCGTTTCGCGCTGCATTAATTTTGTCGCAAACCATAGCATCGATCTCTACCTGCTCACTATGCATGTGATGATCGACCAACTTTTCGGTCCTGACCGGTTGAAAGGTTCCAGCACCAACGTGAAGAGTAATGAAAGTGGTTTCTATCCCCTGCCTATTCAGATTGTTCAGCATTTCATCATCAAAATGCAGACCGGCGGTGGGCGCGGCTACTGCACCGGGTTGCCGCGCATAAACTGTCTGGTAGCGTTCACGATCTGATTCGGTATCCTCGCGCTCGATATAGGGCGGCAAGGGCATGTGTCCCACGCGCTCGAGAATATCAATCACCGGCGAGTTGCCTTCAAATCTCAATTCAAACAAATCGCCCTGACGCCCGCAGACCTCGGCAACCACACCTTTGCCTAACAACAGCTTGCAACCCGTCTTCGGCGACTTGCTGGCACGCGTATGTGCCAATACATGCTGATTATCTATTATCCTCTCGACCAGCACTTCGACACGGCCACCACTGTCCTTATGCCCCAGCAGGCGCGCCGGCAGTACACGTGTATCATTGAAAACCAGCAAGTCGCCAGGCACCAGTAGTTTTGGTAAATCGATAAATTGCATATCGTGCAACTCACCATTGGCACCGTCGACCTTCAACAAGCGGCTGCCACTGCGGCTTTCCGCTGGCACCTGGGCAATAAGCTCCGCCGGTAGTTCGTAGCAGAAATCAGATTTACGCATGACGCGAGAGCCTAGCAAAAAGCACCGGTGGACACAGTAGCGGAATCCGGTTGCTTTCCTGTCATTGCATGAGAGGTTTTGTATATAATCGCGCCTGCGCCGAGGTGGCGGAATTGGTAGACGCAGTGGACTCAAAATCCACCGGTTTCACAACCTTGAGGGTTCGAGTCCCTCCCTCGGTACCAGAAATAGTGTTCGACGCGAAGGCGCAAAGACGCGAAGAAAAGAAGAAATCATAGGGCCGGCTTCCAGCCGGTCATGATAAGTAAAATTCCTTGTTTTGGCGGTCCAGCGGACCGCCCTTTATATTCCTCCGCGCCTCTGCGCCTCTGCGGCAGGTTTTCTTTTTAGCGGGCTTTCGGCCCGCGTTATTCAGGCGACCTGAACGGGGATGGCATTGCGTGTATGCGTAATACGATTGTCGCTGTCGACATAAACCAGCCGCGGCTTGAAATTGGTCAACTCTTTTTCGTCCAGTTCTGCGTAGGTGCAGATAATGATGACGTCACCGGGATTCGCCCGGTGAGCGGCTGCGCCGTTTACCGAAATAATGCCTGAGGCTTTTTCGGCGCGAATGGCATAGGTGCTGAATCGCTCGCCATTGGTGATGTTATAGACTTCCAGTTTCTCGTATTCGAGTATATCTGCCGCATCCAGCAGGCGACTGTCGATCGCTACCGAACCCTCGTACTCGAGTTCCGAGTGCGTCACCGTGACGCGGTGAAGCTTGGATTTTAATAAGTTGCGTTTCATCGATTCTTTCATTCCTGCCTTCAGGCGTATTATCCCGGTTTAATCGGGTGGGTTCAAACTCAGCTCAAGATTGTCAATTAATCTTGTTTTGCCCAGCCAGGCAGCCGCCAGAACGACCAAATCGGTTTCATGCTCCTCCGGCACCAGGAGATCGCTTTGACGTCGAATCTGCACATAATCCGGCGTAAATCCAGCCTCTTGCAGTTCGCGCATGGCATCCGCTTCTACCTCAGCATAGGCCAAATTCCCGTGCACTATTCGACTGCGACTGGCCTGCAGAGTTTCGTACAGGCGCGGCGCTACCTTGCGCTCATTGGCATTGAGGTTATTGTTTCGGGAGCTCATGGCCAGTCCATCGGCTTCACGAATGGTCGGTTCACCAATTATCTCGATAGGCATACCCAGGTCTTCGACCATACGCCGGACTATCAATAGCTGTTGATAATCTTTTTTACCAAATATCGCCACGTTTGGACCGACCAGTGAAAACAGGCGCGTAACGACTGTGGTGACACCGCGAAAATGACCCGGTCGCGAGACACCCTCCAGCATGTCACTCAGCTTCGGCACATGGACGTAGGTCATTTTGTCGACGGCGCGCGGATACATTTCTTCGACGTCAGGCACGAAAACCAGATCGACACTTTCTTCCTGCAGCATGTCCAGATCTTGTCGCTGAGTACGCAAATAGTTAGTGAAGTCATCGTGCCGATCAAACTGCATGGGGTTGACGAAAATGCTGGCAACCACTTTTGTGCCATACTGCCTTGCCACCCGAATCAGTTGCAAGTGGCCCTCGTGCAGATTGCCCATGGTTGGTATGAATACGATACTCTCGTTTTCGCTGCGCCAGGGCGCCATCACCTTGCGCAAGTTATCCGCCGTTTCCGCAACTATCATGGAAGGATTGAACCGTTACAAACCAGAATCTGTCTCAAAATCGATTGCGTCCTGCCTGGCCTTCGCGAGGTGTACATGGACGTACAAGTATCGCGGGCGCGGGATGCGCACGACTCCAGGGATGGATGAGTTAGAGCGAAGCAGGATGCTCGAGCCCAAGAGCGACCCTCTGCGTTTGTTCCAGAGCGCGAGGAGGCAAAAGGCACTTTGCGAGCAGCTCTAATAACTGTGGGCCGCGGTGGGAAATTCACCCGACTTCACGGCAGCGACATAAGACCTGATTGCATCTTCGATGCGGTTTTCACCCTGCATAAAGTTACGGGAGAACTTGGGGCTCGGCCGGGGATAAAGTCCAAGCATGTCCTGAAGCACCAGCACCTGACCATCACTATCGGCTCCGGCACCGATGCCAATGGTGGGAATCTCGAGTTCGTCGCTTATGGAGCTGGCCAGTTTAGCCGGCACCGCCTCCAATACCAGTAAACTTGCCCCCGCTTGCTGCAATGCCAGCGCGTCATTGGCAATCTGTTTTGCAGATTCCGCATTCCGCCCTTGCACGCGATAACCACCCATCTTGTGAACTGACTGAGGAGTTAGTCCCAGATGGCCACACACCGGTATACCGCGATCGACCAAAAATCGTACGGTCTCGGCCATGACTTCTCCGCCCTCAAGCTTCGCTACCTGCGCCCCGCCGTGCTGCATCAGATAGCCCGCCGAATCCAGCGCCTGTTCACGACTGGTTTGATAACTCATGAACGGCATATCCACAATCAGCAAGGCGCGCTCGATACCGCGGGATACACAACCACAGTGATAGGCCATGTCCTCGAGGGTGACTGGCAGCGTACTATCGTGTCCCTGTATCACCATACCCAGCGAATCACCCACGAGTACCACATCGACCCCGGCCCGATCCAGCATGCTGGCAAAGGAATAGTCATAGGCCGTCAGGCAGGCGATCTTGTCACCTGCCTGTTTCATTTTCATCAGTGTGGAAACTGTTACTGAACTCATATTGCGCTCATGGCGGGATTAAAAAAGTGTCGTCCACTATTGATTTTACGGATGTGCTCAAGCAACAACTGGAAGTCCCCGTCCTTATCCACAAAATTTATTTCTGCAGCGTTTACCACCAGCAAGGGGGCCTCGCGGTAAGTATAGAAAAATTGCGTGTAGGCATCGACCAGCTTATCGAGATAGTCGCGCTCGATGCGACGCTCGAAGTCGACACCGCGTCGACGGATGCGTTCAGACAGTACGTTGCTTGGTGCTTGCAGGTAAACCACCAGATCAGGCACCGGTAACTCCAGCTTCAACTGTGCGTAGACCTGCTCGTAGAGTCGCAGTTCGTCGTCGTCGAGGTTGGTGCGCGCAAACAGGGCATCCTTTTCCAGCATAAAATCGGCAACAATGCTGGGCCGAAACATATCACTTTGTTTTAACGCCTCAATCTGGCGGGCGCGTTGAAACAAAAAAAACAGTTGTGTGGGCAAGCCATAGTTCTTTGGCGATTGATAGAAGCGCTCGAGAAACGGGTTTTCCGTCGGCTGCTCCAGCAGGGTGTCGCTACCCAACACCTCGGCCAATCGATTGGCAAGACTGGTCTTGCCCACACCAATGGGGCCCTCGACGACGACATAGTCGAGTTTGCCGGTAACGTTTTGTTTTTTATTACCTGACATCAGACTCTCATAACCCGATTCGGTCTCAATCGCATCTTTCATGATTCAGGTTTGTTCTCCTGTCCCGTTAATCGTGCAATCCGCTGATGCTGGCAATTATTCAGCAGATCCAGGACCCGACCATACCCCGGAATAACCAGATCCGGTGCTATTTCGTTCAAAGGATACAGTACGAACGCACGTTCGTGCAGCCTGGGGTGCGGCACCGTCAGCTGGTCGGTGACTATCGACCGGTCACTATATAGCAGCATATCGAGGTCAAGCGTCCTCGGCTCGCCAGCTTTACCGGATCGCTGTCGCCCGAATTCCTGTTCTATCTCCATCAGCCGATGCAGCAAATCCTCTGCCACAAGTGTGGTCGCAAGCGCGCAGACACTATTTATAAAATCCGGTTGCTCGCCCGTGTCGACAGGCGCATTCCTGTATCCGGTACCAACGTGTGCGCTCTTGTAGAAAGATGCACACTGCAACAGTTCTGTCCCGGGCAATGCCGCCAGAGAGCGTTTCGCCGCTTCCAAGGTGGCAACGCTATCACCCAGGTTGCTGCCCAGCCCGACATAAGCAACAACAGATTTTCCGGATTCAGGCATCTTTCGTGCGTGGGCGACGAGTTCGTTTCTTCGGCAACCGATCGGTCTTTGTTCCAGACGCGACTCTACCGACCCCGTCCATGGGGTCATCCCGGCGTTGCTCTACCTTCTCGGTAGCTGTTGCCGACGCCGCTCTACCTCCTCCATCCCTGGAGTCGCGCATCCCTGCAGTCGTGCCACCCGACAGCTGCCTTACCATCGCTCGTTGCCCCTCGTCCTCGACCTGCTGAAACCGGGTCCACCATTGGGCCAGAGGGTTATCAACTTCTCCTACTTGGGCGCGCAATAACAAAAAGTCGTACGCTGCACGGAATCGCGGGTGCTCGAGCAGCCGAAATGCGCGCTTTCCTGCTCTGCGCTCAAATCTTGCCTGCAAATTCCATATCTCGCGCATGGGCGTCGTAAAGCGGCGCGGAACAGCCGTGGCGCCGGCTTGCTGCTGCACCACCCATTGCTCGGCGATGTGACTGGCTTCATGCCGGCCCAGACCGCGGCTAATTTGTCTCTCTGTTTCCTGTTTCATCGGATACCACAGCATAACGGCAAACAGGAATGCCGGCGTTACCGGCTTGTCGGCATTAATACGATCGTCCGTATTTGCAAGCGCCAGCGGAATCATTGCCAGCGGAAACCCGTCCTGCTCCTTCTCCAGACTATTTTCTGTGAGCGGGAACAGGTACTGAAACAGATCGTAGTGACGCAATAACTCAAAGGTCTCGACGGCCATACCACCATGAAATAGTTTCAGCACTTCTTCGAAGCGACGTGCCGGGGGAACATTGTCCAGTAACGGCGCCAGCTCATGGATGGGTTCTTCTGCATCTTTGGACAACCTGAATCCCAGCTTGGCCGCAAAACGGACCGCGCGCAGCATTCGCACCGGATCCTCTCGATACCGCAAAGCAGGCTTCCCGATAACCCGCAGGACACCTTCCTCAAGATCTTTGACACCATCAACGTAATCGACGATCGAGAAATCATGGGCGTTGTAATACAACGCATTGATGGTGAAATCACGGCGTCTGGCATCTTCTTCCTGTGAGCCAAAGACGTTGTCGCGCAGAATGCGCCCCTCCAGTGACAGCTCAATGTCTTCACCTTCATCGATTTCAGGTGGGCTGGCACGGAAGGTGGCAACTTCGATAATGTCCCGACCAAAACGGACATGCACCAGCTCAAAACGGCGACCAATAATCCGCGCACTGCGAAAAGCCTTTTTAACCGCCGCAGGTGGGGCATCGGTAACGACATCAAAGTCTTTCGGTTCCCGGCCAAGCAGCAAGTCACGAACACAGCCACCGACCAGAAAACTGGCGTGGCCCGCTGCCTTGAGGCCATTCAGAACTTTTAATGCGCTAGCATCAATCTGGTCACGTGAAATGGGATGTTCTGAATGCTTGATAACATTTGGTTTTGATTTGATATTCACATTTAATGCCCGGATGGGCTTTTGTTTATTAAATTCTGGGCCGCACGTATAATAACACCGCTTTTTGCGCACCTGTGCAAACCCGTTTTCTTGCTCCCTTCGTCTAGCGGTTAGGACGTTGGCCTCTCACGCCGAAAACAGGGGTTCGATTCCCCTAGGGAGCGCCA
>SDBS01002546.1_pt1 | contig 18189 bp, 12 predicted proteins | sample 2277091 | NCBI WGS metagenome assembly SDBS01 (sample SAMN10404972, study PRJNA504765) | marine sediment metagenome | isolation source: marine sediment core GS10_PC15, 163 cmbsf | place: Arctic Ocean: Southern Knipovich Ridge | collected 2010 | reverse complement strand
GGCGGCCGCGCTCCAGCGCTCCGCCGACGCCGTCCGCTCTACCGTCGCCAAGATGGGGGTCTGAGACTACCTGGAACGGGCGCCATGATGTAAAAAAACGGCACACGACGTGCCGTTTTTTGTGGGTTGAGCGAAGCTGAGAATAACTCCAATACCTGCCGCTACTGGGGAGGAAGAGGGACGGTGATGCACCCATCCATCAGGAAGAGGACCCTCGCCGTCGGACCCTTCACCGACAACGCCTCGTCCACCGCCGCCTGCACGGTGTCAAATGGCCGCATGTGGCATTCCCGCACCACGTCGTCGGGAAGCTCTGTCACCGCCCACATCCGCGCCCAGCTACCTATCTTCGCCATCTTGGCCGCGATGTGATACCCGAGGACGTAGCCCTCCTCGATCCTGACCAGCACGTCCTTCAGCGTGGAGCAGGAGCTGAGGAGTCGGTGGAAGGTGTCGTGGCCGATCCCGCCTGAGCACCTGGAGACCAGGATTAGAACCCCCCCCTCGGCGAGGGCCAGAGCGCCGTTGTGCAGCGCCTTCTGGGACTGGTAGAGATCCACATCCATGGGGTGGGAACAGATACTGACCACCACGTCGGCCCTGGACACGATATCGACGCAGAAGACCTCCCGGGCCTTACCGACAGCGGCGTGGAAGGACCTGTTGACATCCCCAGCGACAGCAGCATAGATTCTACGCTCACGGTCCAAAACAGTCTGGAGGGAGAAGAGCGGCTTGTCGGAAAAAACCCTCAGCGTGTCCAGCATGTCCTCGTGAACCGGGTTGCCCTCGAGAACCAAGGCGCGGGACGCGGGCGAGAGCGCGTGAGAATGGTTTTGCTCAATGGTCCGGTAGGAAGCAACGCCGGGGAGGATGGACTTGCGTCCGCCGGTGTAACCGCTCAGGGAGTGGGGCTCGACTGAGCCGATGATAACCAGCCGGTCCGCCTCGACCACGCGGCGGTTGAGCCGTATCTCGGTGCCGCGCGCCGTGGTGCCGACGCGGACCATGTCCCTATCGGTCCTGGAGTCGTGGACGTGGATTCTGTCGCGATAACGTTCGAGATGGCATCCGAAGATGAAGCGGAGCTCCTCCTCGGTGGGCGCCCGGTGCACCCCGGTGGCAATGATGAAACTAGGCTCGCAGCCAGCCAGATCGTCCTCGATTATGTCGAGGACCTTGGCGGTGGGCGTCGGCCGCGTCCCGTCGTTGACGATGAAGAGGGGCTCACCCCCGCCGCGGATGAACTCCTTGAATGAAACCGTGCCGATCGGGTTAACCAGCGCCCCGCACAACGTTTCAAACTCGTCAACCGATTCCACCCGGTTGGGACGCACGATTTCCGCCAGGCGATCGGGGTCCACCTCGACCGTCCGCTCCCGGAGTCCCCAGGGAACCCGTATCTCCATAAAAACCTCGGTGCCATCGTGCCACGCACGCGTTACTTGCCGAAAACCACGAACCACCGCGTTTTCGACTTCGCCGGGTGGAGGCGCAGCCAGAGGTCGTCGGGCAGGTAGACCTTCACGTTGCAGAACTGGCAGGGAACCAGCCTGTCCTCGCCATCTACAACCAAAGCCCCGCCGCACTTGAGGCAGGTGAAAGCCACCGGCCCGGAAACCCCTTCGGTTTCAGGTTCATCGCCGGTGCGGAGAGTCGCATTGACGAAGAGCTTCGCGGAGGGGAATTCCTCTTTTAACCACTCCGGACTGGGTGAAACCACAGACGTTTCGCCGCACTTTGCGCACTTGAGCGTCCCCGCATTTGGGGTGAGCGCATCGTCGGTGAAATCGGTCCCGCAGCCCAGACAGTAGGGAATCTGATTACCATACATGAGGGTCGTGTTGAAGGTCCCCCAGATGGTCGAGTTCCGACCCTCCCCCGCCTTCAGTTCACCCGTTTTGATCTCTTCCAAGATATCCTTGAAGATATCGGTCCAGTAGTCGTGGGGAATGTCGAAATCCGCCTGGCAGTGGTCGCAGTGGGCGGTCTCCCAGGGTCCGTTCAGCGGCACCGGATTGTCGCACTTGGGGCATTTAACGCCGCACTCGATCAACGTGTATGGCACTTCAGAACCTCCATCGAAAAAGGTTAAGGGCGCGAACTTCCTGGACCTATCTTATTACGCACAAGCGGTGACAATCAACGGAAAAAGCTTGCGAGCGGCCAAAGGGCCACCCGCCTGCCCCCGTGTCCACTTTCCGGGTCAACCACTGAAGGAATTATAAAGTGGACAAGGAAAACGTTTGACCTTGTAGAGAGGAAAGATGAAGAGGGTGCTTCCTTAGCCTTGGCACACCAATACTTGCACAACCTCTCTTTTCCTAGTAGTCTTATCAAACTAACACTCAGGAAGTAATAAAACTGATTTAAATCCACGATGCTCCTTTTTCTATTTACAGATATCGAGGGTTCAACCCGTTTATGGGAACGCTACCCCGACCTCATGGGTAAGGCCATAACGCGCCACGACGCCATTCTACGGTCTTGCATCGAGGAGTTCGGCGGACAGGTTTTCAAGCAAGCGGGCGACGGCGTCCTGGCGGTCTTCAACGAAGGAGAGCCGCTCAGATGCTCCATAGAGATATTAAGACGCATCGGCGAGGAGGATTGGCAGGACCTTGGGGAGCTGCGTGTACGGGTAGCCCTGCACATAGGCGAAGCTGAAAAACACGGCGACGACTATCTCGGTCCGGCGTTGAACCGCACCGCCAAACTCTTGGACATTGGCTGGGGCGGTCAGATAGTACTCACACAGGCAATAGTAGACGCATTCGATCTTCCCCCAGAGGCCCGCTTCGAAAATCTCGGAGTGCATACTCTTAAGAACCTCTCTGAGCCTCAACAGATATATGCCCTCGTACATCCGAAACTCCCGCTGAAGAAGTTCCCACCCCTGCGCACCCTTGACACACGCCCGAACAACCTGCCCATCCAATCCACATCCTTCGTCGGTCGCAAATCCGAACTTGCGGAGATCGCCAAATTCCTTCAAACACCATCCTGCCGCCTCCTCACCCTCCTCGGTCCGGGCGGCGTCGGGAAAACCCGCATCGCCCTCCAAGTCGCGGCAGATATGATAGAGGATTATCCGCACGGCGTTTACTTCGTAGCACTCGCCTCCACGGAATCCCCCGAGCTACTTACCCAAGCCGTTGCTCTAGCATTGAGTTTCAACTTCTACACTAAACAGAACCCCCAAACTCAACTCCTGAACTACCTTCGGAAAAAGAGACTTCTCCTTCTCATGGACAACTTCGAACACCTGACGGAAGGCGCCTCTTGGGTCTCAGACGTCCTCGAGCAGGCCCCCGGCGTAAAGGTTCTGGCGACCTCCCGGGAGCGGTTAAACCTGCAGGGTGAATGGGTTTTCGAGGTGAGGGGCATGCGTTTTCCGGGGGCAAAAGGGATAGGCGACCTGGAAAGCTACAGCGGTCTGGAGCTCTTCAAACAGAGCGCCGTCCGGGTCAGACGCGACTTCGAGCTGAACGAGGAAACCGCGCCTCTGGTGGCGGAGGTGTGCAAACTGGTGAACGGCCTGCCCCTGGCTCTCGAACTGGCCGCCTCGTGGCTGCGGATACTCAGCCTGGAAGAAATTATAGAGGAGATAGAAAAGAGCTTCGACTTCCTCGAAACCTCAACCAGGGATATGCCGGAGCGTCATAAAAGCCTCTCCGCCGTTTTCGAATACTCCTGGAGGCTTCTCACCGATAAGGAGAAGGATATCCTACAGAAGCTGGCGGTGTTCCAGGGAAGCTTCACCAAGGATGCCGCCGAGGACGTCTCCGGCGCCTCGCTTCCCACCCTGTCTGCACTGTTGGACAAGTCGCTGCTCCGCAAAACGATGGAGAACAGGTACGACCTCCACGAGGTCATCAGACAGTACGCCGAGATGAAGCTGGCAGTATATCCAACCGAGCATGAAAAAACCAAAAAACGACACTGCCGGTACTACGGTGGATTTTTAGAGAGCAGGGTGGATGAGTTGCAAGGTCCGCGGCAGATAGAAATCGGAAAGGAGGTCGGCCGGGAGTTCGACAACCTGCGGAAGGGGTGGTACAACGCAATTGAAGACGGGGAAGCGGAGACCGTGAAAAAATACCTAAGTGGTATGTCCTTCCTCTACCAAAACGAGGGTCTGCTTCAGGAGGCGGAAGAGACCCTGAGCCGCGCGGTGGAGAATCTGAGCGAAAAGGGCGGACTCATCCACGCCTGTGTGCTCAGAAAACAGGCGATATTCTCTTACAACACCGGACACTACGAAAAGGCGCGGAAGCTGCTCGAGAGAAGTCTCGTCATCTTTCGGGAAAAACAGAATCGTGAGGGGGAAGCCCTGGCTCTCACCAATCTGGGCAACGTCGCCCTGTTCGAGGGTAATTTTAAAGAGGCGGAGGATCATTTCTCGAAGTGCCTGGCCACATACGAAGAAACGGGGGCAATTCTCGAAAGATTGGATGTTCTCAACAGCATGGGAATCGTTAAAAGAGAAAAAGGGGATTACCTGAAAGCCCGGGAACTATTCACCGAGGCCTTGTCCAGAGCCGAAGAGCTCGGTAATCCATCGGCCATATCCAAGACTCTGGTCAACCTCGGAAACACCGTCGCCAACCTCGGTGAGTACGAGGAAGCGAAAAAACTCTACAAACGAAGCCTCGACATCTATGACAAACTCGGTGAACGGTGGGTCAAAGCGATGATTTTGCACAACTTAGGAGAATTGGCGTACATACAGGACCAAAAGGAAAAAGCCAGACCCTATCTCATCGAAAGTCTTGCCATGTTCCGGGAACTCTGCGACATGTGGGCCATGTCCAGGCCGATTAACCTACTGACCGACATAGCCCTCGAAGAGGGAAAATTCGAAGAGGGGCAGTACGAGGAGGCCGAGCAGTATTTCACCGAAAGGCTGACGGTCAGTGAAGAGATAAACGACAGGCGGGGGATGGCCGAGGCTTTGGAGGGGCTTTCAACGCTGGCCAGATCGAAACATAACTACGATAAAGCGGAAGAGATGACACGGAAAAGCCGGACGATTTACAAGGATCTCGGTGATCAACAAAGAGAGTTAAATTCCTTACTCAAACTCGGTAAACTCACCCTGGAAAAGGGAGAAGTAGAGAAGGCGAGGGAATACCTCATCTCCGTTCTCGAGGGCGCCCTTCTCATTGACTACGAATCGATTATGCTGCTGACGCTGATGGACATGGCACAGGTCTACTCCGAAGGGGGCGACAGGTTTACTGGGCTCGGCCTGGCAAGATTCGTCAGGGGGCACACCAACGCCACCGTCCATCTGAAGAACAGGGCAAAGGTTTTCATTGACGTGCTCGGGCCGACGAAAGCCGAAATAAAAAAAGCGGATTCTCTTGTCGGGAAGAAGCTGAAGGAGATAGTCGAAGGGGTTTTAGCCGGGGAGTAGGAGACATCGGCGGGGGTCCCGAATCGGCTCAAGGGATGGCCTCAGCGGGTCGCCCCTCTTCTTTGTGCGCCACCCCCTGCAGATAAAGCCTTAACCGGTGATGTGGGGAAAGGGATCATCTCTATGTCGGCCCTCGCATCCCTTCGCTGAGTGAAAAAACGTAGCCCGAATCCCCTGTTTGCACCGGAATAACCAGAGACACCTTCCGGCGCGGAGAACCCGAAGGTGAATCTGGTATAATAATCGCCTCGTTGCCCCTTTTTCGCGCGGGAAGGTGCACAAATGACCTATCCCGAAAAATTCCTGACCTTAGACTCCGAGCATCTGGGCCGCTTTATCGAGCGGGTCAGGGACCCGGAGACCCACTTCGTCATCTCGTTGGGCTCCGGGGCCATGTTGGCGCTGGCCTCGAGCCTGTCGATCCTGGGGGCCGTGGACGAGTTGGGCCTGCGGGGACACGTGGACGAGGTGTGGGGGGCGTCCTCGGGGGCGATGGCGGCGGGTCTCTGGTGCTCGGGCGTGCAAGCGGGCGAGGTGATGGCGCTCCTGAGACGGTTGCGCCGCCGCGATCTGGTGGACGTGGCCTGGGGACACATCCTCCGAGGCCTCTTCACCCGGCGGTGGAACCTGGACCTGGCCGACGGGTTGATAAACGGCCGGGCTCTCATGGGCAGGATTAAACGGCTTCTGCGCGTCGAACGGGTTGAGGAATGCCAGGTTCCCTTAAGGATTCTACTGGCTCACGACGACGGCTCCGCGCGGGTCAAGGTGGTCAAGAAGGGGCCGCTGGTTGACGCCATCCGATGCTCCATCGCCATGCAGGGGGTGATGCGGCCCGGCTGGTTCGAGGGGGAGCGCTTCGTAGACCCGACCCTTTTGGAAAAGACACCCCTGCCCAGCATCACCGTTGACTTCGACGCCTCGAGAAATTCCAAGAAACTTCTCATCCTGGCCGCCTTCTTCGGTTACCACGGCCAGACGAAACCGGTCAAGGGGATGATGAGCCGCATCTTCTTCTTCAAAGAGGTGCTGCAGTACCAGGTGTTCCTGGCCCATCTGTCCGCGGTGCGCAACCGGCCCGCTACCGAAGTCATCGTCTACTCGCCGTGCATCCACGACGTGGACACCCTGGCAGTGGAGCAGGCCGATGAAATTTTTACCGAGGTCCAGCGGCAGATGGCGGTCCGCCTCTCCAACGATTACCTCGACGCCGACATCCAAAAATCCGACCCCGACTTCTGGGTGCCCCGCTGGTGCCCCTCGACGCTATTTAAAAAGGGCGAAGGTGGCGGTTATCGTCATCCTCGGGATGAGTAGTTTAAAAATGCATCGGCGGACCGGCCTGGAGCGCCAAGGCATCCAGTGAGCTGATTGTGGGGGACGCTGTCCATGAGACGGCCCGCGCCGTTGACGGCGACATAGCAACCGCCCGGGTCGAGTAAAGCATCCTGGAGTGGATCTGGCTGGAGATACTCGACGTCTACACCGGGGAACTCTCCGATGACACGGTGATCAGCGAAACCACCATCAACCAGGGAATTCCTAGCTTTAGCTGAAGAAGTAAAGGTGTACACGGCGGGGTGTCGTCCCCGCCGTAACACGTGGCGCCTTGAACGGCGGTCGGTCCCGTGCTATAGTGGGGTTGGAATACTTTGCAAGGGATTCAATCATGAAGCGCGTGACCCTTTTTCTCATCCTCGCCCTGACGCTGCCGATATTAGCGTCGGTCGAGTTCTCGCCGATTCTCCAGCGGCGGATGGCGCGCGCCGACGAGGGCGAGCTCCTCGGGGTCTGGGCCTTCTTTGCCGACAAGGGGTACGCGGGCCCGGCGGAGCTGGAGAACGCTCTCGACGCCTTTGTCGCCTCGATGAATCCGAACCAGTACACACGCCGCGCCTTGAACCGCCCGGCGGGGTCGGTGGCCGACGAGCGCGACCTGCCGGTATACGAGCCCTACGTCGAGGCGGTAACGCCCCTCGTCACCCGATATATCGGCGCGAGTTCCATTGCCAACGCCGTCTGCTTCGAGGCCACGGTGACCGAAATCTACGCCGTGGCCGCCCTCCCCTTCATAGTCCGGCTCCAGCCCACGGCGACCAGTGTCATCCCCGAGGTGATCCCCGCCGAGAGCGTGGGCTACGGTCCCACCGATTTAGATTATGGCCCCTCGGAGACGCAGATCTACCAGATTCAGGTGGAACAGCTTCACAACGAGGGATACACCGGTGCGGGCGTGACGGTGCTGATGCTGGACACCGGTTTCCGCACCGACCACGAGGCCTTCGGCGAGCTTGACCTGAAAGACGAGTGGGACTTCGTCAACGACGATAACGACGTGAACAACGAGCCTGGCGACGACCCCTGGAGCTGGTACCACGGGACGTACACCTGGAGCGCTCTGGGCGGCTACTTCCCCATGGAGCTCATCGGTCCGGCCTTCGGGGCCAGCTTCCTGTTGGCCAAAACCGAGGACGTCACCCAGGAGGTCCACGACGAGGAGTACTGGTTCCAGTCCGGGCTTCAATGGGGCGAAGCACTGGGGGCCGACGTCTCCAGCTCCTCCCTCGGGTACCGCTACTTCGACGACGGCGAGGGCGATTACTCCTACGAAGACCTGGACGGCGAGACGACCATCGTGGCGCTGGCGATCAACTGGGCCCGGGACAACGGGATGCTCCACGCGAACTCGATGGGCAACGACGGTCCCGGCGACGGGACGCTCATCTCGCCGGCCGACTCTGACGGTATCCTGGCCGTCGGTGCGGTGATGGCCGACGGTGAGCTGGCCTACTTCTCCTCCTGGGGGCCGACCTCCGACGGGCGCACGAAGCCCGAGGTGTGCGCCTTGGGTTACTACACCTACGCCGCCGACGCCGATGACACCGACACCTACGACTACGCCTCTGGGACCAGCCTCTCCTGCCCCCTGGTGGGCGGGGTGCTGGCGCTCCTGTGCGAGGTCAACCCGTACGTCACCGCAGCCGAGATACGCCAGGCCCTCCTGGACACCGCCACCAACGCCGACGACCCAAACAACCAGTACGGCTGGGGGATCGTCCAGGCCTACGACGCCGCCTTGGATCTGCACATGGACATCTTCGCCTGGGATTCGGCCGGAGCCGAGCGCACCGAGGACGGAGCCCTTCTCACCTGGGAAATAACCACCGATCACGATTTGGTCGCGGTTAACGTCTACCGGCTGATCGAGCCCGCCTCCGGGTCGTCTTACGCCTCGGCTCATCTCATGCGATCGGAGACAGCCTTCGCCGGGGGGACCCTGGGACCCGGCTACCGCCCGGACGCCGAGGGCTGGACGCTCTTGAACGAATCGCCCCTCCCCGGTTCCGAAACAGGCGCCTATATGGACACCGGTGTTCCCGGCGCAGCCTGCTACTACCGCTTCGAGGTCTACGATACCGACGGCCGCCGCCACCTCTCGCCCCAGGTCCGCCTTCCGTCTGAGAGTGAGATACCCAACGGCCGCGAGACCCGGCTCCACGCCTGCTATCCCAACCCGGCGCGCAGCCGCGTCACCTTCAGCTTCGAGCTGGCGGAACGCGACCACGTCGAGCTGGCGATCTACGACCTGGCGGGCAGAAAGGTTGCCACGCTGATCTCGGCCGAGCTGATCGCCGGGCGGCACGAGATAGTCTGGGAAGCGGACGTTCCCGCCGGGGTTTACCTCTACCAACTCGCCGCCGGCGGCTTCCACCAGGCCCGCCGCCTGGTCCTGGCCCGATAACGAGCCGCTCTTTCTCCACAAAGAAACCGCCCTTAGGGGCGGTTTTGTTATGCACCGTTTCGGGAGAGGTCAGAACGTAGGGGCCGACCTTTAGGTCGGCCCGCATTTTCCCTCTCCCCGTGGGAGGAGCAGTCGCTCACGGGCTAGGGTGAGGGCTACCATAAAGTCCCCTCTCCCTTTAAGGGAGAGGGTTAGGGTGAGGGCTGCCTTTTAAAAAAAGACGGGGGTGGACACCCACCCCTACGACCAGCCGCGAATTAAAACCGTGGGGCAATGAGTCCACGGTCGCCCGTGTGCGGGTCGGTCGAACCGCCCTAACGGCGCATAACGAACGTAGAAGCCAACCTTAAGCTTGACCCGCCAACTTCGCCGACTTCCTGAATTACCTGCAGAACATACTTATATACCGGTCCACATATAGGTGATAATCTCTAAGAAACCGCCCGAGGGGGCGGTTTATTAACGACTAACGATTAAGTGTGCGTCAACGGGGAAACAGCTCGATGTTTTTCTCCGGGCAGACCGCTATGCACAGTCCGCAGCCGAAGCATTTCTCCCGATCAACTACGAGGATCCCCTTCTCCAGCTCAATCGCCCGGGCGCCGAAGTAGCAGACCTCCACGCAGGTGCCGCAGTCGGTGCAGGAGTTCCGGTCGGTCCTCTCGACCATCACCCCCCGGTCGCACTCCCAACGGCCCGGCTCCCGGAAGTAGCCGCAGCAACAGTCGCAGCAGAAGCAGATGCCGTCGGTGCGCTCGAGGGTATCCTCCCGCCAGGGCCGGGGGACCAGGCGCTTCTCCACCGCTTCGCGCAGGATGGCCAGGGCCTCCTCCCGGCTGATTATCCAGGGGGCGCCGTTGTCGCTGACCTCTTTCGCCTGGGGGAACATCAGGCAGACGTCGGTGCGTGACCGGTTACACCCGCCGATCTCCTCCCGGCAGCCGCAGTTGGTGAGCCGGAAGCCTTCCTGGGCCTCGATGAGCTGACGGGCTTCGTCGTGGGTGCAGACGTAGTGCATGTTGAACTCACGGTCGCTCATTGCTTGTCTCCGTCGAGCGGTTTGAAGACGCCGAAATAGGAGCCGTCCGGGTCCTGAAGGATCGCGAAAGAGCCCAGCTCGGGAACGTCCTGAATGTCGGAGACGACCTCGCCGCCCAGCTTCTGAACCTTCTCCATGTAGGGCTCCAGCTCGGCGACCTCGAAGTAGAGCAGCGGATGGATCGAGGGCTCCACCTCGTCCATCTGAGAAAGCGCGCCGGAGTGGTCCGAAGGCGTCTGGAAGAGCATATAATTGTCGGCCCAGGGGGTGAACTTCCAGCCGAAGAGTTTTTCAAAGAACTTCCGGGTCGTCTCGAGGTCGGTGCAGACCCACTCGAAGTGGTACAGGTCGTGCTCAGCCACGCATCTCCTTCGTTCCAAGGGCCCGGACGGAGCGATCCGGTCCCTCACACTCTGTCCTATCCCTTCGGCTTATTCTGGAAAAGACCGAGGAGGTTCCCGTCGGGATCGGTAAGAACGGCGAACCAGCCGGCCTCGGGGATCTCGGTTTTCGGTGTGTGGACGCCGCCGCCCAGGCCGCCGGCCTTCGTCAGGTAAGGCTCGATCTCGTCCACCTGAACGTGGACCAGGGCGCCCGAGCCGCCCTCCACTTTGTCAACCTTGTTGATGCCGCCGCCTGGGCCATTGGGGGTGTCGAAAAGCATGTAGCTCTCACCCCAGCTCTGAAACTTCCAATCTCCGAAGAGACCGCCAAAAAACTTCTTTGTCCGTTCGAGATTGGTGGAATCGAACTCGATGTGGCAGACATCGTGCTTGCCCAAGGTTCCCTCCTTATGCTGGATTACGGTTCTGGGATTTATGCAGGGGAAGGATACAAAACCCATCGTTCCGTGGCAAGGGTTTTCGGAACGATCCAGGTCGAGTGGAGAGTTGGGGGAAAATAGGGCTTCACATCGCCGCCCTTTAATAAAATCGTCCGCGGACTGGCTGGCCTTTTTTAGCACCAGCAAGGCGTCGTAACCGGTTGAGGGAGTGGATGTCGAGGAGGCGAGCTGGGGGGAGATCAAGGGGGCGTTCTAGGTGTTTTACGGTTGAACCGGGGTGAAATTACCCGCGGTGGGTGGAATCTCTTCGGCCAGTAGTTTGCCCGCGAGGCGGATTCCGCCCGAGGCGCGGCGTCGTGCGCCCTTTACAATGAACCTTCTTTGTGGCATAGTAATTGCAAACAATATAGAGATAGGGAGGTTATTATGAGCAGGGTCTGGCTTTTGTGCGCGGTCGTCCTGGCGGTTGTTTCCGGGGCTTTGGCCTTCGAGGTCTTCGAACCGGTGCAGGATTCGTGTACGGGCTATAAGTATGATTGGGATACGGGTGAAACATGGTTTGCGGATGAGAACTACGGAGATTCGGAATTTATTACTATACATTCCCATGATGGTTGGTATTATGAAGTGTGGAAAGGATATATCCAGTTTGATTTATCAAGTGTTGACCCTGACGATGAAATATTAAAGGCTTATTTTCGTTTTTACTATGTTTGTTACTCTCCACATTGGTGGGGTCTGTATCATATTTTAGAGGAATGGGAAGAGATGGAGATAACACACAACAATGCACCGGAAATAGGGTTATTTGAAATTGAAATTGAAATTGAGGTGGAAGGTTGGAATACATACGATTTCCCTGTTGATTGGGTCCAAGAGTGGGTAGATAATCCCGTATCTAATTATGGTATTTTTATTGCCTCTGATGAATCTTATTATGATTGGCCAGGAATGCGATCCCGCGAAACCGAGTACCCACCGCAGCTTATCGTTTATTTCGACACCGACGACACCGAACCGCCGGCTTGTACGCCAATGGCTCCCGATGATGGGGAGAGCGGTTTTAGACCAAATAGAAATATAATATTTAATTTAACCGACGATTTTATTGGGGTGGACACCGATACAATTCTGTTCACCCTCAACCTGGAAGACGAAAGGTCGCCCGGTCACCAAGGCTTCCTGAGTGTCGGTAACGCATCCAACACCCTTATTGAGGGTTCGCTCGACATAGACGACGAGGACCCCCTGGAGGTCGTCTGCACGTTCAACCCTTACGACAACCTGCCCTGGGGCGCCTATACCTGCACCGTGGACGGGAGCCTGAGCGACCTTTTAGGCAAGCAGATGGGGGAGGACTACGTCTGGACCTTCGACACCTACGGCTACGACGAAGACCCGCCCGAGGTCACCGACCTGGACCCGGAGGACGGCGAGGACGACGTCCCGCCGGATTCGGCAATAACCTTCCACCTCACCGACGACTACGCAGGGGTTGACATCTCCACCATCGAGTTTTCTATTCGGGACGAGTTCTACCGGCCTTCTAGTTCAGGTATAAAAGGAGCCTTGAGCCAAAGCGGTCACTCGCCTTTGGGTGAGATAGAGGGCGATCTCGAGGTAGACTCTACGGACCTGCACGATGTCGTTTGCACCTTTACGCCGGACGAGAAGCTGCCTGTGAGTTTGATAACCTGCACCGTCGCCGGCTCCTTGGCTGATCGGGACGGCAACGCGCTTGGCGATGATTTCGTATGGATGTTCACAGTTGACGGAGCGGCGGTGGATGAAAAGAGCTGGGGGGAGATAAAGGGGGAGTTCAGGTAGACTTTTGTGTAGATAATTAAAAAGACGGGGAGTCCCGCCTTTTTTATATGACATTTCGCTTATTGTTAATCAAGGGGGCCGGTGACCGACTCAGCGGCCGCCTGGATCGCCCCCGAGCGCACCAGCTCGGCCATCTTGTTGTTGTCTCCGAAGAGCGGCCGGTCCTCGTGAACGTGCTCCACGTGTTCCCTGACCAGCTCGTAAACCGCTTTGGTGGCCGGGGCGAAGTCGGTCTCGCGGAAGTCGCGGGCCTGGCAGGCGGCCATGATCTCGATCCCCAGCACGCCGGGGACGAGGTCCATTATCTGCCGGGTTTTCAGGGCGGTGGTCCAGCCCATGGAGACGAAGTCCTCCTGGTCCGCCGCGGCGGGGATGGAGCCGATGGCCGCAGGGGTGGAGAGCACCCGACATTCGCAGACGATGGACCCGGCGGTGTATTGGGACAGCATCAATCCGGAGAACATGCCGCCATCATGGGTCAGAAAACCGGGTAGGCCCGCCGACAGCGCCGGGTGCATTAGGCGGTTGATGCGCCGCTCGGAGAGGACCGTCGCCGTTACGACGCCCAGGGAGGCGTACTCGAGTGCGAGAGCCATCGGGGTGCCCTGGAAGTTGGCCCCGGCTATCACCTCGTCGTCCTCGGGGAAAAAGACCGGGTTGTCGCCGACGCCGTTGAGCTCGGTGTAGAAGACCCCGCGGGCGTGGTCGAGGGCGGTGCGGGCCGGACCGGCGGATTGGGGGGTGGAGCGCAGGGAGTAAGCGTCCTGCACCTTCTTTCCCGGACGGCGTAAAAGCGGCGAGCCCTCGGTCAGGCGGCGGATGTTGGCGGCCACGGTGATCGAACCCCGGTGTCCGCGAACACGGTGAAGGCGCTCGTCGTAACCGCTCATGTTGGCGTTGAGTACCTCGAGGGTCATGGCGGCGGCGACGTCTTGGGTCTTGAGCCAGGTTTCCATCTCAAGGAGGAGAAGCGAGCCCAGGCCGTTGATGAAGTTGGAGCCGTTGATGGAGGCCAGGCCGTCGCGGGCCTCGTAGACGATGATCGGCACCCCGGCGCGCTTCATCGCTTCGGCACCCGGCAGCTTGTCTCCCTTGTAAAAGGCCTCCCCCTCGCCGATGGCGACCAGCGCCATCTGCCCCATGGGGGAGAGGTCGCCGCAGGCTCCTACCGAGCCGCGAACACAAACCACCGGGGTCACTCCGGCGTTGAGCATGACGGCCATAGTCTCGGGCACCGCTCGGCGGCAGCCCGAATTGCCGTGGGCCAGCACGTTGATCCGCCCGGTCATCGCCGCCCGTACCCACTCCTCGGGCATGGGTTCCCCGATCCCCGCCGCGTGTGAGTAGATCAGGTAGCGCTGGAAGTCCCGGGTCTGCTCAGGGGTGAGTACCGTTTCAGAGAACTCACCGATTCCCGTAGTAACCCCGTACATGATCTCGTGGTTGTCTATCTTTGCCTGGCACATGGCCCGGCAACGGTCCACCCGCTCCAGGGCTTCGGGGGCGATTTCCACCCGCTCGCGGTCCACCGCGACGGCCTTCAATTTATCAAGGGTGAGATCATTTCCGGTTAGGACGACGGGCATGGTCCAGCCTCCAAGGTGCCTGGGTAATCGAGTCGCTTATTCCGTACAATGATGGAATATCGGTAACAGCAACGATTTACATCCCCCTCTGGGAGAGGACCAGGGGTGAGGGAAAACAGCGATCAATGAGACTTTATCCAAGGTCTCTATTTGCTATATGCAGGTATAGAAAAGGTAAACACCAAACCAGCTACAGGCTTTGGAAACCCCGCTCGGCGTGCCGAGTGGCGACAGCATCGGCCAGGTCGTCCAGGGCTTTGTAATCCACTTTGTGGGGCAGCCCCTTGACGAGCACCGGGGTGAGTATCTCAACCTTGAGATTGTTCAGAAGGCCGGCCAGGGTCTCCACCATCTTGCCACCCCAACTGAAGGAGCCGATGACCGAGACGTAGGGCGCCTTGGGCCTCAGCACGTTGGCCAGAAGCGCTGCGTAGGCCGCCAGGGGATGGGGTCCGCCCAGAACCGTCGGGGAGCCGATGACGATCGTGCCCGCGTCTACCAGCGACATCGCCAGCTCGCCGATGTCCACCACCGCCAGATCGAAGCGCCTCACACCGACCCCCCGCTCGATCAGGGCCGAGGTGAAGTGATTCACCATCTCCAGGGTGCTACCGTGCATCGAGACGAAGGGCAGCGTTACCAGATTCTTCGGAGCACCGAAAACCCACTCCCGATACGCATCGAATATGAGCGAGGGCTTGTCGTAGACTGGTCCGTGGCTGGGGGCGATCGTCTCGATTTCGAGGGGCTCCAGTTTCTCCAGGTTCTTTCTAATCACATTGGCGAAGGGCATCATGATCTCGGCGTAGTAGCGCTTGGCCGGACCGTTCACCACCCACTCGCTGTCCGCGTACAGCTCGCTGGTGGCGAGGTGGGAGCCGAAGAAGTCGCAACTGAAGAGGAGCTTGTCCTCCTCGAGATAGGTAACCATCGTCTCCGGCCAATGAACCCAAGGGGTGTAGATGAAGGTGAGGGTCTTGCCGCCCAGGGAGAGCGTATCGCCGTCTCCGACTACCTTGAACCTGTTCTCGGGGATGTGCAGGAGGTCCATGAGCATCCCTTTGGCCTTCTCGGAGCAGATGAGCTCGGCGTCCGGGTACCTCTCGAGTACGGCCGGGAGGGTTCCGGAGTGATCCTGCTCAGCGTGGTGGGAAACGACGTAATCTATCCTCTCCACCTGCCCGAGCTGTTCAAGGAGAACGTCCGCCATCGGCGGGTCCACCGTGTCGAGTAAAACGGTTTTATCCATCCCCTTGACGAGGTAGGCGTTGTAGCTGGTCCCGTCGGGCAGGGGGATGAGTTCGTCGAAAAGGCGTCTGTCCCAATCCACGGCGCCCATCCAGTGAACACCGTCGGTGATCTTGCGCGGTTTCATTGATTCTCCTTGATTTCCTCCGCTTTTCTACTCTACGACAAAGTCACAGGCAGCTTAGTACAGAATAATCGACTATACAAGTCGATATTATCCCATCGTTTGTATTTGAGGCGTTCACCGTAGCTCGTAAAGATATTCGACCTGGACGCCGGCGTAGAAGTCGGAAAGGTCCATCACCTCCAGGTTCTCCAGATTGGTTACGTCGCGGTAGCCGGTGAAGAGGTCCACCCGCAGGCTACGGCTGGGGTGCCAGATAAGATCTAGGCGGTAATCCTGGGCCTCTTCTACGACACCGGAAGGGAAGGTTTCTTCGGTGAATCCCTGCGCAGCCCAGTCATCCTCGATGCGCCCCTCACCGTGACGGTCCAGGGTGGCGCGCAGGTCCAGGGAGAAGTCGGGGCCGAAGCGGTAGGCCGCCAGAACCGTCCAGCGGTCGGTGTCGTTTCCCCGGGGGAAGCCCAGAGGTTGGCCCAGGTATAAAAGCCTTGCGTAGGGGTCGACCACGTTATAGACCCAGTTCCAGACGCGCACGTACTCTACGCCGAGCGAGAATCCGTTCAATCCGAGGGGATCGGCCCAGCTTACGCCGCCCAGGAGCGCGATTTCCGGCGGCTCCGGGTCGTCCTCGTACTGGTAGTCATCCACCATGAACTGGCCCCAGAGCCGGACGCCCTTCACCGGCCGGGCATCGAAGTCCACGAGCCAGAAGGGGTTGTCGTCGAGCGCGTCTCCGGAGAACTGCTCGATGTAGTGCAGCGTCAGCGGATTCAGGTAGGCCAGGCTAAGAGACCGGCCCTCGCCGCCGTAGACCGTGGCCTCGCCCAGGCCCACCTCCACCTCAGGGGTGATCTGCCAGGCGAGGCGATGGCCCACCAGGAAGCGGTTATAGTTCACTCCCTCGTGGTTCAGGTTGTCCAAACCAACGTGGAAGTAGCTGAAGCGAAGGTTCCAGAAATCGAAGGCGTAGCGGAAGCCGTCCAGAGCCGGTCCCTTTCCTGAGAAGAGAGTCGAGCCACCCAGGCTGTAGCCCCACTGCAGAGGTTCGCGGCCTACCGAGAGGTTGAACCAGTCCGTGGGGGTCCAGCGCAGATAACCGAAATCGAACTGGACCGACAGATCACCCTTCCACTCCATGCCGCGCCAATCCGGATCGCCGAAGCCGTCTGTGTCCACCTCCGCCCGGGCGTGCAGTGCCACCTCATCTCCGTATCCAGCCCCCAGCAGAAGGTACCCGCGACCACGGTAGACGGCGCCCTCGTCGGGCTCGTCGAAACCCACCGGGATAACCGCCTCATCGGGTAAGGTCAATTCGCCGGTATGGTAACCGGCGTCGCCCACCATCCTCACCCCCAGTTCGAGCGATACCTCGTCCTTCAACCGCTCCCGGTCGAGCTCGTCGGCGGGACCGCGCACCAGACGCCAGAGGGCCACCTCGGGCTCGAACTCCTCTAGAAGTCGTTCCACCATGCCCCGCGTCGAGATAGGCAGCCAGAGGTCGCCACGCTCAACGTCCTCCAAGATCCTTCCCGCACAGGAGGCGAAGTAGGCCCGGTCCCACGGGCGATCCGAGACGTGGTTCCCCGGCCAGAGGCTCCGGTCGATCAGCCGGTCGGCCGTCTCGTAGGCCCAGTGGTCCAGTGGCACCGTGGCCGCCGGCAGCGCCGCCAAGGCGGTGAAGGGAATGATCGTCAATAACGGCAATAAACGTGTCAAGGCAAGCCTCCGGTTGAATAAACCTTACGCCCATATTGAACGTCAAACTCAGTACGCCCCCTTGCCCCGTATTACCCGCCAGAGGGTTTCTAAGATGATCCGCAGGTCGAAGGCCAGCGACCAGTTCTCGATGTAGTATATGTCGAACTCGACCTTTTCCTCGATGGACATGTCGTAGCGGCCGTTGATCTGGGCCCAGCCGGTGATGCCCGACTTGACCTGGTGTCGGACCAGAAATCTGGGTACCTTGCCCTTGAACTCCTCGACGAAGTGGGGCCGCTCGGGGCGCGGGCCGACGACGGACATCTCCCCCCGGATGACGTTGAAGAACTGGGGCAGCTCGTCCAGAGAGAAGCGACGCAGGAAGCGGCCGACGGGGGTGATGCGCGGATCGTTTTTACTCGTCCAGACTGTATCCGATGTCTCTTCAGGCTGCACGCGCATGGTGCGGAACTTAAAGAGGGTGAACTCGCAAAGGTCGAGCCCGACCCGACGCTGCTTGAAGATGATGGGTCCCCGGCTGGAAACGAGAACCAGAAAGGCCACGAGGAGGTAGAGCCAACTGAGGATGATCACAATTAAGATGGAGACGACCAGGTCGAAGCTCCGTTTGAGGATCCGGCTCCACATCGAGAGGAGCGGCACCTGGCGCACACCGATCAGGGGGATGCCGTCCATATCCTCGATCTGAGCCCGGTTGATGG
>SDBS01002543.1_pt1 | contig 18198 bp, 18 predicted proteins | sample 2277091 | NCBI WGS metagenome assembly SDBS01 (sample SAMN10404972, study PRJNA504765) | marine sediment metagenome | isolation source: marine sediment core GS10_PC15, 163 cmbsf | place: Arctic Ocean: Southern Knipovich Ridge | collected 2010 | reverse complement strand
AAGAAATGCGACAAGCGATACCCTATCATCTGACGGTTGCTCACAGGTGGAGATAGAGGAGACCTCAAGGAGAGACCTCCTCTATGCGCTGGCTGTGTGTGGCTAAGAGTGGTTGGTTTCTACAATTTCAGCTCCAGGCGTGGGTCACGCATCTCTGCTGGCAGGTTGGTGTCATGCATGAATTTGACCAGTAGCTGATGGAGTTCCCTGGCGACCTCAGGGTGCTCGTTGATGACGTTTTTCTCCTGTTTTGGGTCTGATGGCAAGTGGTAAAGCCAGGACTGTCCTGGTTCAGGGAAGTAAAGCAGAGACCATTCCTCAGTAGTTACGGTGGTGTCAGAGCCTTCCGTCTGCCGCTCCTGACCATCCACCGAACGTATGATTACACCCGGGTTGGCGAACGGATGAGTGGTAATGACGAATTTACGACCTTCCACAGTGGAGTCTTTCGTCATTGGCAGCAGCGACTGTCCCTCCACCACATCGGGAATCTCCAGTGCCAGAATATCAAGGACAGTGGGCATCAGGTCAATGGCAGATGTCAACCCCTTATATACCCCCGGCTTAATGCCTGGTACATAGACTATCAAAGGGCAGGCGGCTGTTTCCTCCCATAGTGGCGAGCGTGTCCATCCCTGGTTTTCAGTATCAAACCAGTAGGGGGTGATGTTGGGTCTGGAACGTGTAAGCTTGCCAAAGAGGCCATCATGTTCGCCAAAATAGAAACCGTGGTCGGTGGTGAAGATGATGGCGGTGTTCTCCATCAGGCCCATATTCTCTACACATTTCAGGAGGTAGCCAATCCAGGTATCAACCATGGTGAGCTCGCCGCAGTAACAGGCGTGTGCTTTCTTAACCTTTTCTTCAGTGAAGCCGGGCACGTCCTGCCAGTGGGCGTAGACTGGGTCTATTAACTCGCCGTCGTATTCCGGCAGGTACATCTCGGTATAATAACTTGGTGCGTCCCAGGGTTCGTGAGGGTCCCAGGCATCTATGTAAAGACAAAAATCCTCTTTGTAGTGTTTCTCCAGCCATTCCGTTGCCCTTGAGAATGTCCTGGGTGCATATCGGTCAGACTCGACCCGCCAGTCGGCGCGTGTGTCATCCCCCAGACCACGCCCCCAGTATTCTTGCCCCGGTATCTCGATGAAAGAGCGAAAACCGATGTCAAAGTTCATGCCGGCTCGTATGAAGAACGGCGTGTCAACGACGGCCGCTGTGTGAAAACCAGCTCTGGTAATAATCCGCGGAAAAGTATAACGCAAATACTCTCGTGGTATCGGCTGCCAGCGCATGAAGGAGCACGTCCAGCGACCAGTAAAAAAATCGGCACGATTCGGCATTGTCGGGAAGGCACCAGCGTAGTGTCGGTCAAAGCGTACTGATTTAGCGGCAAAGGCATCCAGTGATGGTGTACGAATGGTTTTGTTGCCGTAACAACCCAGATGGTCTTTCCGAAAAGTGTCACATACTATCCAGATGACGTTCATAGTGTCCCCCTTATTAACCAGAATTTCACACATCAATCGCTGTGGTTTATATTAGTTGGTATTTCCCATTTCAACTCACGGTGAAGCATCACGCTCCTCAGCCTCGCTGGCAACACGTCGCCGGTGGCAACGGCAGGGGTCTCAGCCAGATGCTCACGAATCCGTTGAACCTACGGTCCTCGGATCAAGAGTTAAGGGATGCCGATCATTTCCGTGGTGCCACGCAGGACCTGCATCCCTGCTGGATCCACCCACTCTTCCATCCCATCCGGCTTGATCAACTCACGATATCGATCCCAGCCACTCGGATCATGGAAATAGAGCTCCGCTAATCCCGCGTAGGGTACCTCCGTCGGTTCTATGCTCTGGCTCACGACATAACGAAATCCGCCTGCCCAATCCATAGTGTCCTTGACATTGGGTACGTGGACGTTCAACCAATGCGCGAAGAAGGCCTCGTAATCGGTGCCAGGTTTCGCTTTGACGAGAAAGCTCACGCGAAGAAAGCCGGACCGCGACGATGGATACGGCTCATTCAATGTCAACGGCTCTGCCGACAGGTGTTTAGATCCGTCGATGACGACATATTCCGTTGTGGCCCAGGGTAAATACGGTAGCGCCTTTTCCTGAAAGGTATCAGTGGGCGTCGAACCGTAGGGCACGTCTGGACGCCGGAGCGGTTTGTCCCACTGCTTGGCCTCGTCATAGCCGTAGGACATCCAGAGTTGCGCCATCCCGTCCCAAGGGTGTTGTCCTTCGCTGTTCGCATCGAAAAGTGTCGCGATATAACGCCAGGCATGAGGATGGCCAGCAGCCTTAGCGTCTTGGTGCCCCTTCATCACCGCCGGCATGTGGTTCTTGAACCAATGCATGACGAGTTCCTCTCGCGAGGTCGTCGGTTTGCGCTTGATGAGAAACAGCATCTTCACGCCTTGGGTCGCTACTAAATCCATCACAAATATCCGCCCATCAGATTGCCCATTCACTCCACAGACTTTCGGGTGTCGCGGGTGCATCCTCCTCGAAGTCGCGGGTGTCTATCCACCACTGGACTTTGCCTCCCGGGCCAATCTCGTCGTCCTGATACCGGAGCCCGTCCTTCTGAGAATCCACCGGCGCGATCACCCGGCGGGCTTCTCTCCCAAAAGTTCTGCGACTCATTGAAATCGCCGAGGGGCCGTCAGTCACCGATCTAAGAAGAGTACGCTCTTATTCTTACCTCCGCTGGTACTCTGCGGCCCGGACTGCCTCCTCTTGCTACAGCAACTCCAACATTCTCCCCAACCGCTTCAGCTATCTCCGCAACATTTCTATCCGAAAATCCTGGGCAGAGCAGGACTGAATGAATGCCCTCTTCTTTGACAAGCTTTGTACACTCTTCAACTGCTTGAACCTGATCTTTGACCACTACTGAAAAGAGTTTGTACGTGGATGTTTCTACTAGACTTCTATCCTTCTCTGGCTCTGCATCTGAGGCATGGGCAAGAAAGACTACTTTGAATGCCATATTCACTACCCTCCTAAGGTAATTCCTGTATAGATTCGCTTTCACAGTCTATGACCAGAAGCAGTGAATGTCAAGGATTACTAGGTGCGATTGAACAGAATGACGTTCTGTCACCCAACATGACATCCTACTGATTTTGTCCGATTTCTGTACAATGTTATTGACAGCCCAGTGTCACGGGAGTACTATGTTGCCAGCGATGCTGAGGAGCATAGCGCCTCAGCGTGAGTTGAAATGGGAAATGTCGGTTGGATACTGCTGGCCTGCGGAAGGAAATCTTCTGCAAAGCATTTGGCGACAACCGTCAGTAGTTTCTCAGGTGCTAACAAGCAAGCAATATCAGGGATATAGTGAAAGGAGGGTCAATATGGTCTCAGAGGAATCAGAAAAGGCGGAGGAATTTAGACAAGAGGTCCGTGCTTGGCTAATGCAGAATCTACCCAAGGGGTGGGGGACACCCGAGTACGTGCCGCCAAAGACCAACAAAGAGAGGCACGAGTTGGGCCAATGGTGGACAAAGAAGCTCTATGACGCCGGCTACACTGCATTCGGCTACCCCACGGAATACGGTGGCATCGAACGTCCGGCATGGCAGAGACAGATTATCAGCGGGGAAATGAGACGCACCGGGACACCCCCGGGACCGATGTCCAACGTGATGGTGGCAGCGCCCACCCTCCTGGCCTCTGGACAGGAGTGGCAAAAGAAACGCTTCCTCCCCAAGATGCTCAGTGGCGAGGAGGCCTGGGTCCAGGGCTTCTCCGAGCCTAACGCCGGGTCAGACCTGGCCAACATCCAGACCACCGCGGTGAGGGATGGCGACGAATGGGTCATCAATGGACAGAAGGTATGGAACAGTTTCTGGGAATTCGCTGATTTTGGCGTGCTGGTGGTGAAAACAGACCCCAATGCACGCAGACATCGGAACCTGAGCTATTTCATCTTTGACTGCAAAAGTCCGGGCTATAGCGCCAGACCGTTGCGCCAGCTCACCGGTGGGTCCGAGTTTTGCGAGATGTTCTTCGATGACATGCGTGTCCCCCACTCGAACCTGATAGGGGAACTGAACATGGGCTGGTATGCAGCCATGGCTACCCTTGTTGCCGAGAGAGATGCCGGTGGCGGTCTAGCCAATGTCGGCATACCCGCCGGTCTAGGGGTGAGTGGAGTGGGAGGCATGGACGGTATTGTCGAGTTGGCCAGGAGGACCAGGCGGTACGGTAAAGCAGTCTGGGAGGACCCTCCATTCAGGCAGAGGATAGCCCAGTTTGCTATTGAGAACGAGGCTATCAGGCACAGTGGGGGTCGTGCCGCCGCCAGGCTGCGGAAGGGTATCCCCATGGGAGATGAAGTTAACATTGGAAAGCACTTCCGGGCTGAGATGGAGCAGCGGCGTAGCGACATGGTGATGGAAATAATAGGCGCCTACTCTCAACTGTGGAGGGACTCAAAGCATGCGATAAGTGGCGGTGCCTATGTGTACGGGATGCTCTCGTCGCGGGGTGGTACCATAGCGGCAGGCACCTCGGAGATTAACCGCAACGTTATCGCCGAGAGGATACTGGGTCTGCCCAGACAGCAATAGCAGAGGACGATTCCTACTGAAGGTCTCTTCAGAATCGAGAGAAAGGAGAACCGAATATGGCAATTGAATATGGCCTTAATGAAGAGCAGGAAATGCTCAAGACCATGGCTCGAGATTTCCTGGAAAAAGAATGCCCCAGGACACTCGTAAGAGAGATGATGGAGGATGAGTTGGGCTATTCGCCGGAGCTGTGGAAGAAGATGGCCGAGGTGGGATGGCTGGGCTTGGTCATTCCCGAGGAATATGGAGGCGCCGGGATGAGTTTCAGAGACCTGACCATCCTGTGCGAAGAGATGGGACGAGCCCTGCTGCCCAGTCCCTTCCTTTCCACTCTGCTCCTCGCAGGGGGCCCCATTCTCAGTGCCGGCACCGAAGAGCAGAAGAAGGAATTCCTGCCCAGGATAGCCAGCGGAGAGGCAATTCTCACTCCTGCCGTGCTGGAGGAAGACGGGGACCTGTGGGCTGAAGGCATAAAAGTCAAGGCTGTTCGCCACGGTGATGAGTATATCATCAACGGCACCAAGCTGTTTGTCCTTGATGCCAGGGCGGCCGACTACATGTTGGTCGCTGCCCGCACCCAGCGCAGTGAAAACCCTGAAGAAGGAATCACTCTCTTCCTCCTAGATGCCAGGGAATGGGGGATATATATCACCTCGCTGAACACCATTGATGAAACCAGGAAGCAGTATGAAGTGTCCTTCACCAATGTGCCAGCAGCAGCCAGGAGTATTATCGGCGAACTGCATCAGGGCTGGCCCATTCTCAAGAAGGCGGCCCTTCTGACTACAGCCGCGCTGTGCGCCGAGATGGTAGGGGGAGGCGAGTGGGTACTGGAGACCACCGTCAACTATGCCAAAGACAGGATAGCATTCGGGGTGCCTATTGGCAGCTTCCAGGCAATCAAGCACAAGTGCGCCAACATGCATACCGGGCTTGAGTATGCCAGGTCCCTCATGGAATGGGCGGCCGAAGCCATAAAAGAGGATAGTCCCGACGCCTCCGTAGCTGTTTCCATGGCCAAGAGTTTCTGCGGTGATACCTACAAGATGGTTACCAACGAGGGCATCCAGATTCACGGCGGCATAGGCTTCACCTGGGATCACGATATGCACCTCTACTTCAAGCGATCCAGGTCGTCCGACACTGCTTTCGGAGACAGCAATTACCACCGAGAACTGATAGCCCAGGCCCTTGACTAACACCTCCTGACCTGTGTCGTCGTCAAGGGAGTGCAACTCCAGGCCATGGCCCTGGACGGCAATATTGCCCTCGTAGATGGACGTCTCGAAGAAGCTGTCGAGATAGCCAGGCGGATTCTGGCCCGCGGCGGCGAACTGGCAATCCGTGGCTCAGCCACCACAAACGCGGTGGGCGCCTCTGCATATCAGAACTTGAAGTTTAGTCCTCTACTGTGGGTTTGTCAATGCAGATTATGTATGTTTGGAATGTGGTCACGACTTTGGAGAGGGATGTATCGTTAGTCCTTCTGCTTAGGCAGTGTCTCTTTCCAGGCTAATCTGACCAAATGATGGTTATCGCATCCACCGGGCACACATCAATACACTCGTTGCACCCAGTACACTTGAATCTGGGGCCAGTGTCAAGCCGGTAGTTACCAGGTTCTCTGGGGTCTGTCTCCTTGAGCCTTTCCGTTCTTACGGAATTCACTGAGAATACAACCTGGGGGCAGATCAGCAGGCACTTCTTGCACAGGAAGGGAACGGTACACTTGGAGTGGTCAATTTCAATCTTCGGTGCCTTGTGTGTAATTGGAATCTCCATCACCAAACCTCTCTCATGCCAGGCATACTCGTCTTATCTCTCATAGTTATGGCGCCTCGAGAACACCCGGTTTCACACAGTCCGCAGCCAAAACACCGCATAGGATCTATATTGGACTTGTCGATTCTTACTTCATACTTCGCCGCTCCGAATTGACAGCGCTGAACGCATTGGCCGCACCCATTGCAGAGATCGTAGTCCACGCGGGCAATATAGTGCCCCTTGAGGAGAGACTTCACTCCTAAATCCAGGCGATTTCTTATCGCGTCGCAAGCGGGGTATTCACAGTTGCATATCCCTTCGATATATCCGATACCCACCGTCATTATGGTGTGCATAAATCCCCGTTTGTTCCACTGCACCAGCCATTCTTTAACCTCGTCTGGGGGCATGAAATGTACGCCACCTTTGTATCGTTCGGGCCACCGTTCCCACTTGAACATGCCTACCCCCGTGCCCAAACAACTGTACTCCTTCTCATTGCGTTCATCCACAGCACGGTCTCTCGACCTGCAAACGCACATCATGGATGCCATGGGGGCACCAATGTCAGCTATCTTGAAGGCTTCCTGGAGAGTTATCGCTTGGGCGGCAGCGTAATTGCGAATATCGTCGTTAAGAACTCGTAGCGCCTCGGAGTACTTTTCCGGTTCATCATTCCTGATTCGGATGAGTTCTGACATGGTAATGGGCCGTTCCTCACGCAGTCCCAAGTCGCCATATGCCGTTGAGGGACCCTTACCTCCTTCCCTCAGCTTGTACATTTGGCGCGCATAGAGTTTCGGATTCAGGTACCAGAGTTCCCCTTCTCCGTACTTGTCACACATCCAACACATGGGTCATTCCCTTATCCCTTAATCGATTTCCAGCAGTATACCATTTGCTGAGTTGAAAAACAAAAAGAAGATCTGCAAACTCAAGTTTCCCAGTATCTCCTTTTGCCATGATAATCTCCTCCCTCATTTTCTTGAGAACTTGAAGTTTAGTCCTCTACTGTGGGTTTCTCAATACTAACTACAGAAATCCGACAAAATCAGTAGGATGTCATGTTGGGTGACAGAACAGCTTTTTGTTGGGTATCAGATAGCCAGAATGTGACAGTATGGACTCTCGTTCAACGTCGTGAAAACACGAGCGATTGTGGGGTGACAAGGGGAATACCATTCAGCTAAGGCCACGAAGCTTGACAAGCCACACCAGTAGGCACTACTTGTTCAAGCCCCGCTGCAGACCCCGCAGGTATGCTATCTGCCCAATATGCTGGGTTATCTCAAACAGCAGAATCGCAAAGACCTGGCCGATAGTAAGCTCCCCAAAGGGCGTCTGGACTACCTTATCCAGACTCTCAGCATTCATAGCCTTGAGGTACCCAACAGTTTGGGCCCGCGTCGCTTCGGCATACTCCAGCAAATCCTTGAGTTCAGGAACCGGAAAGGCGGCCACTTGCTCAGCCGTATAGCCATAGCCAACGTCCTGAGGATTCTCCGGCAGGTTGAGTTTCTCATGCCACTTCTCTGAGACCCATACCTGCGGCTTCCGTTGAATCATGCCCTGAACAAATGCATCCTCGCATCGTAGTTGATGCCAGAGAGTGAATCCTATTGAGTTAGCTTCTTCTCCCGGGCGCCATGTCAACTCCTGACTACTCAGGCCATCCACCGTAGCCGTTACAGCGTTTTGCATTCGGTCAAGCGTGTCTAGAATGAAATCACTTGTCTTCATACGTATCTGCCTCCTTCCTGCTGGGCGGGAACTGCAATCCAGACGTCCCGCCAGAACGACTTAGCCTATTCTGAAGGCCTGTCTATGTATTGCAGTTAAGAGTCTAGTCGCCTCACGATCTTTTGTCAATGTTACCTGACAGGTGAGCAGTGATAACAATTCGCCCTTTTGTGTGATCCCTAATCAGGGATGTGCGAGACTACGTCGCTTCCTATTTGTCGGAAGTTGGATGCGAAGGACCAACTAAGACTCAACCAAGATGCTTGATTTGGCTGACTCTGACAGTTTCATCCCATAGCGTACCTTTTCTGATTACCTCATAACCAAGCTTGTCACACAATTCCACAACGTGGTCATTAACAGATTCTGTGTGCGTATAGATCATCTGAATACCACTATCACGAGCTACTCTTTCTGCTTTCTTCATTAATTCTGATGCGATTCCCTTCCGTCTGTGATCAGGCGCTACCCATAGTTGAAATATCTCGCAAACCTTCCCGTCTGTCGGGAACATACTTCTGTCGAATTTATCATAAATCCCAAGGTGTTGAAATGTAGGGTCATTCATATCCCGAAAGAGAAACATGACCAAGCCTATTCTCTCTTTTGTCTCTACATCTTCACAGATAAGGGCGTACTTAGGACAGGTGTATAACTCAGTTTCGCCCGTATTCAGAGAGGAATCAAGGAATTGTGCCAATCTCCCAAGGTATTCACTCTGTTCTTCAAATGAAGCTGTCAAGTAAGGGTTCTCTCCTTCAACCCCTTCGTCAAGCAAGTCTATTTCTACCACGAAATAGTAGTCGTCCATATCAGCTTGTCTAATAGAATATGTCATTTCCGTTTCTCCCACGCTTCCTCACAGTGCTTCGCAAGATACAAATCTATAAGGTCACCCTTTGTCGACTAGATTTTCGGACCGTTCGGATCGCCATACTCCCTTGCTAGCTTGTCTCCAGGATAGTTCAGGAGAACATCCAGGCCGAGAATCTCATCCTTCTCGAATCGTCGCATGATCGTCTCTACCGAATCTGTCTTGAGATTGCCAAGCCTCCACCACGGTTCCAGCGTTCCTGCGTTTGAGTAGACATCCCAGTCATTCGTGACAAACAGCCAGAACGACTTAGCCTATTCTGAAGTCTTGTCTATGTATTGCAGTTAAGAGTCTAGCCGCCTAACGATCTTTTGTCAACGCTGCTTCACCGGTGAGCAGTGATAACAAAACGCTATTCTGATAGCTCTATCGTTATGCTGGAGCCTTTACCTGATTCAGATTCTACCCTCAAAGTGCCACCAATTAACCGGGCCCGCTCCTGCATCCCCAAGCCAGGTCTGCCTACCGTAGCTGGGAGGGATGGAGCAAAAAAGGGGCCATTTACATTTGGCCGAACAACGGGTAAAATAGTACATCAATCCTCTTTGCCTTCTGCAAGACTCCAATACTCGTGCATCACGTCGGGAGGTGTAATCCTTCCGGGATGGAGGTTAATCATGATTCGTCTTACTTTCCTTCTGCGCCGCAAACCTGATATGTCGCCGGCAGACTTCCAGAAATACTGGCGTGAGGTCCACGGGCCTCTGGTAGCGAGCCATGCCCGCACTCTCAATGTGCTTCGCTACGTCCAGGTTCATACCCTGGAACAAGACCGGAGCAGGCAGCAGGTGGGACCTCGCGGTGTCATGGAAGACCCGTACGACGGTGTGGCGGAACTGTGGTGGACCAGCCGTGAAGATATGGTGTCCGCCCACGACTCCTCGCAGGGACAGGCGGCGGGTCAAGAACTGGTCGAGGACGAAGCAAGCTTCATCGATCTCCCCAATTCGCCGCTGTGGTTCGCCTACGAGTACCCCCAGGTAAACCCTTCGCCGGAAAATATAGTCGCTACCGAGATGAGCTCCCTGGTGAAGCTCTATTACCCGCTCCGGCATCTTCCCAACCTGTCTCTGGAGGAGGCCCAACTCTACTGGCGTACCTCTCACGGACCGCTCATTCGCCGAATTGCCGCAGCGGGTCACATCAAGCGCTACATCCAGGTTCATCGCTACGAGGATGAACTGGAAGGCGTGTTGCGCGCGGCGCGAGGCACCGTCGTTGAGCCCTATACGGGTCACGCCGAGCTCTGGTTCAAGCGGGCTGACCGCTCATCGGGAGCAACCTCACCGGAGAGGGTTCGTGGCGAACAGCTCGCGGCGGAGGACGAAAGCAAGTTCATCGACTTTGCTCGCTCGACCATGTGGCAGGCGAAAGAGCACGTATTTGTCGACTATCGGTGAGACCCCAGCTGGACGCTGTTGATATTGTCTACGACATATGCCTCACATCACCGAGTATCCGCCGTCGACAACGATGCTCTGGCCGGTAATGAAATTGGACGCTACGGATGACAGAAAGATGGCCGCTCCCGCCAATTCACTCGGTTCAGCGAAACGTCCTGCCGGCGTTCGTTGGACAATGCTCTGGTAAAATGCCTCGTTTTCAATGACTGGCGATGTCATATCGGTCCGAACCCAGCCCGGGATGATTGCGTTTACTTGGATGCTAACGTTAGCCCAGGCCACTGCCAGGGATTTTGTCAACTGGATAACTCCGCCCTTACTCGCTGCGTAATGAACAACCGTGGCGCTACCGAAGATGGAGTACTCTGACCCGATGTTGATAATCTTTCCGCCACCGGCTTTGACAAGTGCCGGGTAGGCTGCCTGACAGAATCTGAAGCTCGCTTTCAGGTTCGTATCAACTACTCTATCCCATACATCCTCCGGCATAGATTGCGGAAGCCCCCCGCCGGAAACTCCGGCGTTGTTGACCAGGATATTCAACCCTCCAAACTCATGCAGTGTCGTTTCTACGGTAGTCTTGATGTCATCATAGTTGGTTACGTCACACTGAATACCCAGACACCGCCGATTCAGACTCCTGACCTCTTCAATTACCTTAGCGGTCTTCTCTTCGTTCCGGGCCGCAATGACGATATCCGCTCCGGCTTGCGCCAGACCGATAGCGATGCCTCGGCCGATACCCCCGTTCCCGCCGGTGACTATCGCCACTTTGCCTGTCAGGTCGAATTCTTCCATCAACTGAACACCCCTTCTATTTCTAGCCATTTCTACATCGTTGAATTCAAGTTTAGTCCTCTAATGAGGGTTTGTCAATGCCGAAAAGGAACCTTCTTCTTCGTATTGCGCGTCCCGGTGTGAATCGCATTCCGGGAGGCAGATTGACAACCAGGTGATGTGGATATATCCTTGACGACAAGGGTGATAAAGTATCCTGATCCCACATTGCGGGTTTAGACTGAAGGGTAGTCTCGTATTAGTATCGCAAAGCTGAGATGCAAAGACTAGATAAAAAGGAGGGCGTTATGAAAGCTTGTGTTGCCACGGGAGAAAAGAGACGTATTGAGTGTAAGGAGATACCTGCGCCGTCCATAGAGCCGGGGATGCTTTTACTGAAGACGAAATATGCCCCTATTTGTGGTAGTGACCTTGAATACCTGGATGGTTCGCTTGCGCTTATCAGTCAGGGTGTTACCCACCCGGGAGCACTCATGGGGCACAGGATGGCTGCCGAGTTGGGAATTAAAGAGCTGCCTGCTGCGGCAGGTCCGGTGATACGCCCGGGCTCGATACCGGGGCATGAGTTTGTTGCTGAAGTAGTTGAGGTTGGTGAGGGAGTTGTCGGCTGGGCGGTTGGTGACCGTGCCGTACCTGGCCCAGGCATACCCGGGAATCCACCACCGGGACCGGCACGCCGGCAATCCGGTGGCTATGAGACGTATAAAGCCTGGGCAGAATATATGCTGACATACCCGATTGGAGTCCAGAAAGTACCCGACCACGTTTCTGATGAAGCGGCAGCATTGGTTGAGCCGTTGGGTACCGGCGTTGGCTCGGTAATAGGGTCCGGACTGAAACCGGGGCAATCTGCGGTCATCATCGGCGCTGGCAAAATAGGTTTGCTGGCAATGATGTCGGCTAAGGTATCCGGGGCAGCGCCGGTAATTGTAGTCGACCTCGTCCAGTCCCGCCTGGATAAGGCTCTGGAGCTAGGAGCTGATGCCGTTGTTAATGCCAGCCAAGTTGATGCCATCTCTGAGGTGGTGAAGCTTACTGGAGACGGGGCAAATGCTATCATCATTTGCGTTCGAGATGGTCAAGTTTTGAATCAGGCAGTCGAGATGGGCAGTCGTGGTGCCACTATTGTACTGGCTGGCTTTGTCCCGCCAACGGAAGTAAACCCGATGCTCTGGACAGTGAAGCAGTTGAGGATTGTCGGCGTTCTGGGTGGACCTGCCGGTAGCCAGAATGTGATGGCGCTGTCAATGTATCTTATTTCCCATAAACAGATTGACCCGAGGCCACTGATTACCGAGATAATACCGTTTGACGATTGCCAGAGGGCAATTGATTCGGTTTACAGCGGCGAAAATATAGCTGTTCTATTTCGGCCGTAAGCTCCAATACCAAACAGCATTGGTGTGAAACCACTGTACGGCTACAACTCGAGAAGACGCTTTAGATTAGCGGTAGGAGTATTGGCAGTCTCTTCGCAATATCTATAATAACGATATTGGTATCTTGTCCGGGTTTGAAGGACAATAGGACTATCCATCGCTGACATCGGCCGAAGTACCCGCTTCGTGATAGCAGACGTAAGTCCGGGGCTAAGATTGCATGATTTGAGGCATACGCACGCCACTTTGATGCTCAAATCAGGAGTTCACCCAAAGATAGTCTCAGAACGCCTGGGACACGCAACAGTTGCCTTTACACTTGATACTTATAGTCATGTAGTTCCCGGATTACAGGAGGCAGCTGCGAAAGCGTTTGACGAACATTTGAGAGCACATTTAAGTGAAAAGATCAATTGAATATTGTCACTAACCCTTAAATTTCAAACCCCTAATCGCCTCAGTTCTAAGGCGAACTCCAACTAGAGATTCTGCAATCTTGTCTTCAATAATGCTATTCTTGTCGCTCTTGGTAACATAGATCTGCAATAACCTAGCTAAGCGCTCGAGACTCTCTCTCAATATCTCACGGCCATTCATGTGCAACAACTCAATAGCCTCTTCACGTGTGTGGCATTTTCTGAGTTCCGAAGCTAAACACCGTATTTCACTATCCGTCAAACTTGTTTTATTTGACCTCTTTCCTTTACCTCGTTTTCCTCTTTCCCTTTCACCAAGTCCAACAAACTTTATTCTACCCTTTCCTTCAAGCAATTGTTGATATTGTGACTCATCAAGTTCATTTAGAGCTCTAGCAATTGCTTTTATCAAATTAGTTATTTCTATTCTTGACATTCAGACCTTCCCAATGAATTCAGTAGTTAATTCTTCTAACTCATCTTGAACGTTTTCATAAGTTTCACCGCTTACACCTCGTACTACCACAGGGATGCCATATTCAGGAGCATCACCGTAAACGGTCTTATTCTCTCTGATCATGTTGTCGAAAATGGGTAAACCTAGGCTTGCGACTTGGTTAATATATTGTCGTTGATTTGAGATGGGTCGACGAGCGTATAACTTTATCATGGTGTATATAATACCCAGAATCGTCGGTGATATTATTGACCACCGATCATCATCAATATTGTTTACAAAATCATTGTAGTCATCAACTAATTCTACAACATGACGCTGAAGCTGTTCTATACCCATTGTTGATAAATAGTCGGGTTTTGCAGGGACCAGATACGAATCGCTGCATACTATTGCGTTTTTTGTTACGATGTTGAAATTTGGCGGGCAATCAATGATTATATAATCGTATTCTTCCTGATTTAGCTCGGAAATACCATCTTTCAATCTGGAATGAACTTTGATGAAGTTGTTTCGAACTTGTCTCTGTGACGCACCACCAAGCCTAGTAGCTAACTCCAAATCAACATTTATCAAATTCAAATGCGAACATATTAAATCAACCTGTCCTTTTACTATTCCATTAATTGTATCCGGCTTGATTATCAGGCTGCTCAATGCTACTGTCGAGGATTCGTCAATAAACTCGTCATACCATTTTTTGATCGTATGCTCACTTTCATAGTCTCTACGCCATCTATCTACCGTAATGAAAGAAAATGTCAGACTTGATTGGGGATCAAGGTCTATTGCCAAGACCTTATTATTACGCCAGGCCAATTCAGCAATCAGATTTGCAGCTATCGTAGTCTTCCCGACACCACCTTTATAGTTGATAATAGATACAGTCTTCATACTAAATCATCCTCCCACCATTCACTTGACGGTTAGACTGATTATACCACTAATCCAACTTTTGACAAGGTCTGTGGATTAGCAAAAGATTAGCAATAATCTAGTTGAAACGCAAGTAATCGTGGTTAACTACTTAGAACTGAATTCAAATCTGGTACCCCTGGCGCGACTCGAACGCGCGACAAACGGTTTAGGAAACCGCTGCTCTATCCATCTGAGCTACAGGGGCATATCCACGCACAAATTATAGCACGTTTCTTCCTTGTCAGTCACCAATATTGTTGCTATACTTATCTCGTATTATCCGATACTTCAGCACATCACACCCCGGATAATGCAGCCTGCCCGTACAGGGACACGGTTTCACAGCAAAAGGAAGGTACCCATGGTGTGGCAACCGGAGATTGACGAGCTCAAGAAGCGGCAACAACTTGCCCACCAGATGGGCGGTAAAGAGGGCGTTGAGCGCCAGCATTCACGTGGCAAGCTCACCGTCCGTGAACGAATTGCTGCCCTGGCTGACCCCGACTCCTTCCAGGAGATAGGCGGACTCGCTGGCGCCGCTTCTTATGAAGACGACAAACTGACATCATTCCGCCCGTCCAATTCTGTCATTGGCCTGTGTACACTCAATGGACGCAAGGTAGTCTTCAGTGGCGGCGACTTCACCGTGCGCGGCGGGGCTGCTGACGCCGCCATCGGCAACAAGACCGGACATACCGAAAATATAGCGGCAGAGTGGCGCATGCCCTACATCCGCCTCCTTGATTCTACCGGCGGTAGCGTACGCACCTTTGAGCAAATCGGCCGTACCTATATTCCAGGCAGAATCTCGGTTACCGCCGAGCCACCGGACCTTCTCACTATCGTGCCGGTGGTTTCCGCCGTGCTGGGCTCGGTAGCCGGACTGCCCGCAGTACAGGCCTGCATGGCCCATTTCAACCTGATGGTGAAGGACACCAGTCAGGTATTTGTCGCCGGTCCCCCCGTTGTCAAGGCAGCACTGGGCTATGACATCACTAAAGAAGAACTGGGCAGCGAGCAGGTACATGCCCAACAGGGCGGCGTCATTGACAATGTGGCCGAAAACGAGCAGGCCGCTTTCGACATGATTCGGCAGTTCCTCAGCTACCTCCCGCAGAGCGTCTGGGAGATACCACCGCGTACCGAGCCTGCAGACGACCCCAATCGTCGTGAGGAAGCCCTGCACTCAATCATCCCTCGTTCCGGCAGAAAGCCTTATGACCCTTATGATATCCTGAACGGTGTTCTCGACCGTGATTCTTTCTTTGAAATCGCTCCCCTCTATGGACGGTCACGGATAACGGGGCTGGCGCGTGCCAACGGCTATCCGGTAGGCGTAATGATTAACAACTCGAATCACCTCGGTGGCTCGCTGGACGTAACTGCCGGGGAAAAGATAATCCGCATCATGCAATTGTGCAACACTTTTCATTTGCCGATGGTCTACTTTGCCGACGAGCCGGGCTTCATGATCGGTCTGGAAGCAGAAAAACAGGGGACGGTACGTGCTGGCGCCAGGGTAGTCCTGGCTACCCGCCACACAAGAATGCCCTGGGTTACGTTTATCATGCGTCAGCTCTACGGCGTGGCCGGCGGCTGCCACGTTCGGGCCGGCGGCATGTTCCGGCGTTATGCCTGGCCATCGGCAAACTGGGGTTCAATGCACATCGAGGGCGGTACCACGGCCGCCTACCGTCGCGAGATTGATTCCGCTGCGGACCCCGAAGCAAAACGAGCGGAGATAGAACGTCGCCTCCAGGTAATTGCCTCACCCTTCCGCACCGCTGAGGCATTTGAGATAGAAGATATCATCGACCCTCGGGACACCCGCCCACTAATGTGCCAGTTCGTTGAGGCGGCACAAGGAATACTGAAAACACAGTTGGGCCCCACCAATGGCCCCAGCTACACGCCCTGAACAAGTGAGTTATTAAGGAGATTATTATGGTATGGCAACCGGAGATTGATGAGCTCAAATATCGCAAGGAACTTGCCCAGAAGATGGGCGGCGAGGAAGGCATTGCGCGCCAGCATTCACGCGGCAAGCTCACCGTCCGTGAACGAATTGCCGCCCTGGCTGACCCGGACTCATTTCAGGAGATAGGCGGGCTCGCCGGCGCTGCCTCCTATAAAGATGGCCAACTGGAATCATTCCGTCCGGCAAATTCAGTGATGGGTCTGTGCACCCTGAACGGGCGCAAAGTGGTCTTCAGCGGCGGGGACTTCACCGTACGCGGCGGCGCCGCCGATGCTGCCGTTGGCAATAAAGGTGGCTATGCTCAGAAACTTGCTCTCGAGTGGCGTATACCCTACATCCGTCTCCTTGACGCTACCGGCGGTAGTGTGCGCACCTTCGAACAAATGGGCCGCACCTACATACCACAAGCCAATGATTATTGTGTTATCGGTGGACAGCTCCTCGACACGGCACCGGTGGTCTCGGCAGCCCTCGGTTCGGTGGCCGGACTTCCCGCCGTAGAGGTCTGCATCGCCCACTTCACTCTCATGGTAAAGGGCATCAGCCAGGTCTTCCCCGGCGGTCCTCCGGTGGTCAAAGCAGCTCTCGGCTATGACGTCACCAAGGAGGAACTGGGAGACGAGCGGACACAGGTGTTTCAGAGTGGCGTCGTTGACAACCTCGCTGAAACTGAAGAGGAAGCCTTTGAAATGATAAGACGTTTCCTCAGCTACCTGCCCCAGAACGTCTGGGAGATGCCACCGCGTACTGAACCCACCGACGACCCCAACCGCCGTGAGGAAGAACTGCTTTCAATCATACCCAGAAAAAGAAGCAGGCCATATAATCCCTATGATATTCTGAAGCTCGTTCTGGACCGCGATTCGCTCTTTGAGATTGCCCCATTCTACGGGAAGTCACGTATCACCGGCTTGGCACGGGTTAACGGCTACCCGGTGGGTGTCATGATAAACAACCCCACACAACTCGGCGGCTCAATGGATGTTGCCGCCGGCCAGAAGGTCATCCGTTTCCTGCAGCTGTGTGACACCTTCCACCTGCCGATGGTCTACTTCGCCGATGAGCCTGGATTCATGGTCGGCATTGAAGCACAGAAACAGGGAATTGTCCGTGCTGGCGCCAAGATGGTTCTTGCCACCTGCGCCACCAGGATGCCCTGGATTACCTTTGTCATCCGCCAATTATTCGGTGTTGCCGGTCAGAATCACCAGCGACCCGGTGGCATGTTTAAACGCATTGCCTGGCCATCGGGACACTGGGGCTCGATGCACATCGAAGGTGGCGCCAGGGCCGCCTACCGCAGGGAGATCGATTCCGCTCCAGACCCCGAAGCAAAACGAGAGGAGATAGAACGCAAACTCAACGCACTAGCCTCACCCTTCCGTACCGCCGAAGCGTTCAATATCGAAGACATCATTGACCCCAGCGATACACGCCCGATACTCTGCGATTTTATTGAGATGGCACAAAGTGTATTGAAGACTCAGCTTGGCCCCAGCACCGGACCCGGTTACTGGCCCTAGAAGCGGTAGTCAAAGGCTCCACCGTAAATTGTGATAAACCGACTGACCCAGTATAATGAAGAGAAATTTGGGAGTGTCATAGTGGAAGATAAAACTGCCAGCCGAATCAGCGAACTTGGCAGTAAAGTAAAGGAAAACGTTGCGCAGGTTATCGTCGGTAAGGATGATGTCGTTGAGCTTGCCACTGTCGCCCTGCTGTGTGAGGGGCATCTTCTCCTGGAGGATGTGCCCGGCGTCGGCAAAACTATGCTCGCCAGGTCCATTGCCAGGTCTTTGGGTTGTAGCTTCCGGCGCATCCAGTGCACCCCGGACCTTCTGCCTTCCGATGTCACCGGAACCTATATCTATAACCAGAAGACCACCGAC